>Ga0302320_10027976_pt1 | contig 10842 bp, 12 predicted proteins | sample Bog_T0_3_FD_202130 | JGI IMG/M metagenome (GOLD analysis project Ga0302320, IMG submission 202130) | Peat permafrost microbial communities from Stordalen Mire near Abisko, Sweden - Bog_T0_3 | ecosystem: Environmental > Terrestrial > Soil > Wetlands > Peat | place: Sweden: Abisko, Stordalen Mire... | reverse complement strand
TAAATTTTTTTTTTTTTAATAATTATTCTATTTTTTTCAGAGCAGCTATAAACATTCCCCCTGATTTACTTGTGATAGGATCAAATCTAACTGTTTTTTTTAAAAAACCCTCAACACATTTCAATTCCTTTTTTATCTCTTCCGGGAAAACTTCCACTAGTTCAACCTTCCCTTTTTCTTCTTCACAAAGATTAAAAACAATATCTTCATTTTGGGCTTTTATGAAAGAACAAGTGCTATAAATTATGGTGCCTCCAGGCTTTACAAGATGAAAGGCGTTTCTTAAAAGATTCATTTGTAAATTGGTAATTTCCTGAAGTTTTTTTTTGTCCAAGACTCTTTCTTTAAAATCTTCCATCGTCCATTCATTTTTTTTGTTTTTGTCACTAATGTATTTATTATCATTTTTTTTTAGTTCTTCTTGTTTTTTCCTTCTTTTTTTTTCTTTATTGCTTAACATTGTTTCTTCCTTTTCTTTTGAATCCTCCTTTTCATCTTCTTCTATTTTTATTTTATGTTTTATATTAAACTCTGGCAAATATTTCTTCAAATGCTTGAGTGAACCATCATGGGTGCATTCAGCGTCGACCAACACTTTGTCATATAAATTTTCTCCTTTATATGCAACTCCATCACAAACTTTTAATTTGATCCAATCCAAACAATATTTTTTGCATAAACTCTCACAAATATTCAATCTTTTTGAATTTATGTCAACTCCCGTTAAGCTACCTGTAATTTTTACCTTAAAGCTTTCCATCATATCACCTATGAATAATAGTTTTGCACCAGGACAACAACACAAATCTAATATATTTTCATTATATTGAGGATTTAAAGCCAAAACAACTGAAGCAGAGCTTAAATCTATACCATAGAGAAAACCTTGATTATATGGTTCCAAATTTGCTATTTTTATTGATTCAGGAATGGCGTAAAAATTAAGGATAAAATTGAATTTATCATATTTAGCAAAAGGAATTGAAGAATCTGAAGTCATTTTCATTGTGTTTTTCAGAAAATCATCACCAGGAAAATTTGGTTTAAATCTTATGTACCGAAGAGGAGTTTTTGGATCAAAAATTTCATCAGAAAAGAATGAAAGAGGTACTTTATTTGAAAGCAAAAATTCGGTAAATTCTGGTGGATATCTCTTTAAATAGTTGAAAGTTTCAGCTTGAATTTCAGATTCCATTGTAATTAAAATATAATTAATACATTAATTAAAAACATATAAGTATTAATCAATATTGATTTTAAAACGTTTGTAATTTGAAAATAATTTATAAAAATCAATGTCTGAAAATCGAAAAAAAAAGAAAAAACAAATACCCCCTCCCAAACAACTGAGATACTTGATCAGCAGTCTTAACACACCATTTGGTAAAACCTTATGCAACTCCTTATCAACGAATCTGAAAAAAAACGAGTTGCAACCCATAATTTATGGTACCACAATAGACGACCCTAAATTTAATACTCCATTGTCTCCTTATGTGAACAAAATCATTGATGTATTCAATATATCAATTTCTTTCTTTTTTAATTCTTTTTTCAAGTCTACAAAAGTTAATTTTTTGGGTCAATTGATCCTTGATTGTGACATCATCATCTACGATTTAACCACATGTGATCCAAATGAAGCAGAGTATGGAATAAAAACTCTGAAAATGGGTGATTTCAAAGATGAAAAAATCCTAATCTGCGTTTCAAACGTAATGGTTTGGGCTGAAACTCCTCCCAAAGAAAAAGTACTTTTTAAATTCCAATTTTCTTTCATTCAAAATTAAATAATTTCAGAAAGAAGGCGAGGAAGAAGGAGATGTTGCTGAAGAAGAGCAAGAAGAGCCTGATACAGAACCTGAGGAACCTGTGGAAAATGTAGACACTGGAGAGGAAGCACCTCCAAAAGTTTCTTCTTTTATCATACATAAAGAAAATTATTTTTTAACGGAAAATTTAGAAACATTATGTGAGATTCAGTGAAACCGATTTTACTCTGAGGAAACCTTCCCAGCCTTATGCTTACATGAAATCCCTAGAGACGCTTTGTCTGGCAGCTGGGAACAAAAAGCCAAATCTTAAGAGTTACGTCCTATGTTCTGGAATTCTTTACGGGCAAGAAGAATTTATCTTTAAGCCGCTTTTTGAACAAGCCTGGTTGCAGCATCCGGCAGAACTTCTCTATTATGGAGACGGGAGAAACAGAATTCCTATGATTCATATTCAAGATCTGGCTGAGTTTGTGAAAAAAACAGTGGAAAAACCTCCAAATAACCATTATGTCTTTGCAATTGATTATAACAAAAAACCCACACAAAAAGGAATTATAAAGGCCATATCAGGGGGAGTTGGAACAGGGAAAATCAAAGAAATGAAGGTTGAGGACATCGCTGAAGACCTGGAGAATAAAGATGTGTTTTTATTGAATTTGAGAATGAGACCCTCCAAATCATTCATAGTCAATGAGGAGGCTGAAGAAATCAATGAAGAAGAAAATGAGGATGAAGCAAATAAAATTGAAAAATTCAAGTTTAGCTGGGTTTCTAAAGAGGGCATTCAGAAAAACATTGACAAAATAAATTTGGAATTCAATGGAAATAATACTCTGAAAAGCAATAGAATTTTCATTGCAGGCCCCCCAGGAAGTGGCAAAAGTCATTATGGCAAAAAAATTGCAGAATTTTATAATATACCTCATATTGTGATAAAGGATTTGTTCACTAAAGCTTTAGATTTGGTAAGAAAAAAATATGAAAAGATCATTTTTTCACTAATTTTAAGCCCGAAGAAGATGAACTTGGAGTTGAAATTAGAACAGCTCTTGAAGAAGTCAAAAATGATATGTTAAGCAAGGCTCAGGAGAAATTGGAGAAAGAAAAAGAAAAAATGGAAAAGAAAGGATTAAAAGTTCCCGAAAACTTGGAAGTGGATCCGAATACGGTTTGAATTTTATCAATAATTGATATTTTTTCTTCAAATAGATTTTGCCTCGATTGTCAGATGAACTTCTTTTCAAGCTCTATAAAAAAAGACTTATGCTTAATGATTGTCAAAACCGAGGATTTGTATTAGATGGTTACCCTAAAAGTTATGACCAAGCTAAAGGCATTTTTCTAAGTAAATCTATCTTTTTTTGAGCAAAATTTAATTTATATTTGGTGATATATATAAATATTAGTGCCTACTCCAGCTAAAGAAGGAGAAGATGAAGCAGATGAAAATCGACCTTTGATCTTAAACGAAAAAATTGTTCCTTTAACAGTGATAAATCTAGAACCTTCTGATGATTTTCTCATGCAAAGATTACAAATGCTGCCTGAAGAAAATTTGAAGAATTCTCATTTCACGGAAAAGGATATGAACCGAAGACTTAAGGTCTATCGAGAAACAAATAATCCGGAAAAAGGGAAACCAATTCTCCTCAATTTTTTTGATGAAAACAAAATCGAAGTTTTGAATGTCAATTTAGAAAACCTGGATCCAAAAGCTCATTTCAATCAAATTCAAGCCTTTATCGAGAGAAAAGGGAAATTTAAAAATTATCAAATTCATGAACAAATTGAAGAAAAGAAAAGAATTGAAGTGCAGGAATTACTTCATAAGCAAAAAGTTGAAAAACAGAATAACTTTAATCAAAAAATGGAAGAAAAAGAAAAGGAGAGAAGAATATTGGCTGAAGAAGAATATAAACTTAAGATTGAAGACTTTAGAAAACAGGAAAAAAACATTTTAGATTCACGATCTTTACCTCTAAGGTTAACATTTTAAAGATTTTTTTTTATTTTGATTTAGAGAATATTTGAATTCTAATGTTGTCCCTTTTGTTTCGGAAGGAATTTATGAAATTTACAAGACTATGCCTGAAGATCCTGTTGATTTTTTGGTTCTTATTATAAATAATAATATACTCATTTTTTTAATCAATAAAATTAAAGGCTGAATATTTGTTCAAGAGAAGTCTGGATGTGAAATTTTCAGATCCAAAGAAATACATTGATGAAAATTAAATAAAATTTTTATTGATCATATTATTTTTTTTTTTTTAAATTAAATAACAGCGTGCTCATTGGGGTCGCGCCCCCATTTTAAAAAAAAAAAAAAAATTAAATAATTTTTTTTAATTTTATTTTTGGTTCCTAGAAAGGTTTTATATCTATTTTAATATAATTACCTTTATTATCTTCTCTTTGAACCTCGATGAATTTCAAATATATAAGTGTCTTGATTTTATTTTCTCTTTACATTGGAAGTCTTTTTTGTGTGACTCTCTATTTTGACTCATCCTATCCTGGTGACTTTACAGATGGAACCATGATTTCACCCTTCAAAGAACTCACTCAGGTTTTTCCATATATGAGCAGCAATGAAAATTTAAATCTCATGATAAAAAACTCGATCATATTATCAGAGGAAGTTCGTTTTGAAGGTTTCAAATTTAGCATATGTTTTACGTAAGTTTTAAAATGTTGTTTTGTGTCATTCATTAATATAAAATACAGGGGCATTGTTGATAACTCCATCTCCTCTAAATTTATTTTTATTAATGATGGAATGCTAAATTTCATTAACACAACAGTTAATTTTTCCTATTTATCTTTTCAAGACTTCGAGATCCTTCCAAATACACAACAAATCTTTTTATTACAAAATGAATCAACAACAACTTTTTTAGTTAATTATCATTATTTCTATATGATGTTTTATTTTTTATTTTTTTAGAATTGCCGATTTGATAACCTCACATTCCATAATATACTTCCTTCTATGACACAAACGCTTATTAGCAGTTTTGACTCAAGTTTGATTTTTAGTTTAACAAATATATCCAACATAAATTTGAATTTAAACTCTTTATGCCAATGCTTTTCTTCTGTGGAAAAAACAATAAATAATAATAATTTCCTGATTGAAAATTGTTTTGTATTTCGTTTGGCCCACAATAATACATTATTGATTAACAACAATCTTTTCAATCCTGTATTTTATTTTGTGTCTGCCAATATGAATATATCAGTGATCAACACAAGTTTCTTTTCGAGCATAATAAGTAATCAATTTTGTTATTGTTTTAATATTAAGAATATTTATTAAAGATTCAGATATGATTTTTTGCGAGAACATGCAAAATCAATTTATTTTAGAAGGAGTAAACATTTCCGATATTGTCATAAGAGGATATTTCGCGGATGTAGCGAATATTTCTGAGATGTCCATAAATAATACAAATTGCTCCATTGTGAATAAAACAACCCTTTTTGGAAATTTATTTTTTGATAATATTGGTGGATTTTGTAAATCCAAAAATATACTTTTTAGAAATTTTGAAAATTTAAGAATTTTCGAAAGTTTTAGTGACTCAACAACTATCGGAATTATCATAATTGATGAGTTAAATGTTATTGGTGAAAGTTTGGAAGAGCCTCAGGTTTATTAAATTTTTTTATTTTGAAGAAATTTTAGATTTTTCTAATATTAGATAGTTTTTTCGTCATGTTATTTTCTAAATAATTATGAGTTTATCACTCAGACTATCAGCTCTGAATTGGCGGGAGCTTTATATTTAGACTCTCATCTAAACGCAGCTGTTATAAATTGCATTTTTCAGGTTAAACATTTAAACATTTCTAATTAAATGTTAATATTTGATAGAATAACATAGCTAATGCGGCCTCATATATGAGCTATGACTTTACACCAACAAGTCCTTGCATTTTTTCTGTCAATGTTTATAATAAGTATTTTAATTAATCTTCTCTTCTAAATTGGTTTCTTTAGCCTTGAAATTGTCGATAGTGATTTTATAGAGAACCATTCAAATTTTTTATCTAATTGCCTCACATTTAATGGAATAAATCTCTCAATGAATCGTTTATAAATTTAACTAAATGTTCTTATTGAAATTTTTATTCCCCCAGGAACAACGTTGATTAATAACACAGACATTTATACTGGAACTGATTATATGCAATTGAAAATGGGGGGTGCTTTTTTGTTTCAAGGAGAATCATTATATGTAAATTGCTCTCTGATTGAAGGAAATAATGGATTTATGGGAGGTGCATTTATGGTGAATTTGAACAATTATCAATCCCAAACAGTGCTAATAGAAAACTCTGTTTTCGGATTAAATACGGCAGGTTATGGAGCTGTTTTTGGATTTATCCAAACTATCGAAAAAGTTAACTTAATCTTACAAGAAAATTATTTTTTCCAAAATGTAGCCAACCGTAAGTTTTTTATTATTTTAAAAACCAAAAAAATTATAGTTGGAGGAGTCCTTTATCTCAAGTCTCCTTTGTTTCAGTCAAATATCACGGTCCTAAGTAATTATTTTTATAAGGGACAGGCAATTTGGGGAGCTTACTTTGATATTGAACTTTATGTCTCTGTCATTTTTGAAAACAATGCTTTTCTGGAAGGAGTCGCAAAAGAATTTATTCCGGCAGATGCAATCGGAACTGGCTCATTATTCATTCTCATTGGTGTTTTTAATAGTTCTTTTGCCCAGTACGTTGGATACAATAATAAACATTTTTTGGGATGGGCGGAAAACAAAGGTTTTTTTCACATAAAATAAATGAATAAATTATTTTAAAAGGTTTGTTTTCTATTTTTGGATCTAATGTGACTGAACAGGGATCTTATTTCATAAGTATGAAAATATAATAAATGTTCTCTAAAATTAAAAAGGTAATTATGCCGTGTATGGCAGTGTATTGTTCACGACATGTATAAATTCTGTGTTTTTCATTGACTGCCTCTTTTTGAATCTTACTTCAGATTATTCAGGTCATTTTTTTTTTTTCAGAGTTTTTTGATAAAAACATTCTTTAGGAGGATCCTTTTTTGTTACGGATCACACTTTTCTGACAATTATCGATTCGCAAATTAATGTTTATAAATAAATTTAAATTTTAGCTAATAATTTTGTTTTTATTATTTTTGAATAAGAATTCGTTTTCTGTGGAAAAAGGAGGAACATTTTATGTTTCAGAACATTCAGGATTTCTTCTTAAAAATTGTTCTGTGACAAACAGTTATGCCAAATATGGATCAATTTTTTACTTCCAAGAAAATTACGAAGGTTTGTTCACAATCGAAAATGTTGATTTCTATTTATGTGAAGGAATGTTTGACTTAATCGATGCAGGACAAACAAATATGGTTATAACTAATTCCACATTTCGACAAAATTTGAACAATTTTTGTTTTCTGGTTTTTTCAAATATTGAATTTGTTAATTCCAGAATTATTGATCACCAATGTTTTACAAATTTGCCAGGGTGTATTATAAATGCTATAACGAATTCAGTGGTTATATTTAGATCATCGATTTTTGAAAATATTTCAAGTTTTATTGAAGAAGGAAATGTCTATTTAGAAGATTCAGTAGTTCAGTGTGTTAGCAGCCAAATGAAAACATTAATGAGCAATAAAAACAAAGGATCATGTTTTTCTAGTTATACTTCTACATTGTTTATGAATGATTCGCAATTAACTGACTATACAGCAAATTGTCTCTATTCAATGGAAAGTTATATAACAATACATAACTCCATATTCGACAATTCACTTCTAAATGAAACTCAGAATTTGTATGATTATGGAACAATTTATTGTGAGAATTGCTTTATAATTATGATAGATTTCTCTTCATTTATTGGAAATTCAAAAACCATTAATGGTTCTGCCATTTTTATAATTTCCAATTCACCAAATTTGTTGAATACAGCTCAAATTTCCAATTCTTACTTTTATGATAATAATGCTTTAGAAGCTGGAACAATCTATGTTTACAATCAAAATAGTTCTTTAATATTGAATATTTTTGAGGGAAATTCAGCTAACAGAGGAGGAGGGATTTTTTGCGACAATGATAGTAATTTTGCAAAAGTGAATTTTTGATTTCAATAATTTTGTCTAAATTTAGAGGGGACAAAAATGAATATTTTAATATCATCAAATATTTTTAACTCTAATGTTGCCTTCACAGAAGGAGGAGCTGTAAAATGGAATGATGAAAATCCAACTTTTATTGATAACACCTTTTTAAACAATTCAGCTCTTTATGGAGCAGATATAGCTTCTTTTCCAATCAGAATAATTTTGAAATGTTGGCCTTCTGATGACAATGAAAGCATTTCATTGCCAAGCATAGATGATATTTTATGGAACAAGTTTTTTGTTAGTTAAGTAATTTTATTTTGAAAATGTTGTAGTGATTTGAATACAATCATGATGATATCAAATATCAGCAGCGGAAACATAATCCCTTACATATTCCAATTTATAGTCTTGGATGTTTATGGAAAAACTGTCAATTTGGATGAAGGGTTTTTTTAGAAATACAAATTTTCTTAATTTATCTTGAAGGATAATCACCATAAATTTTTATTCGAGCTTAGTTCAAAATCAAACTTTATTAATCACAGGATCAAACCCAAAGGAAATTTCTTTCGGTTAAAAAGAAAAATTATGTAAAATTGAAATTTTATTTTGTTAAACCTAAGGGTGTGCATTAATGAACGATTTGAAATTTTTTTCCCTGCCTGATTCTTTGGTTACATTAGAGGTAACATCATCTTTGATCACGGAATTTCATGAAAAATACGTAAACGTATCAGAAGCTGATATAAATTCTGAGTCAACCTATAAATTTCTCTTTGAAATTAATTTGAGAAAATGCACATCTGGAGAGTTTTATAATTTAGCCACTCATACGTTATTAACAAATTTTTTTTTAACTATTTCAAATTTTCAGGTGTGAAGTTTGTGGATTGGGTGAATATTCTTTAATTGATGGCATGGTTGCTAAGACATGCAATAAATGCCCGATCGATGCAGAAACTTGCTATCAGAATGTAATTGATATAAAATCAGGTAAAATTTATTTTCCTAAGAGTAACGTGATATTCTCTAACTATTGCAAATAGGGTTTTGGAGATCTTCTAATACTTCAGATAATATATATTCTTGCGAAGAATTTGCTGATAAATGCTTGTAAAATTGATATTATCATTTTAAATTTATCAAATTGTTTTTAAAGAGGGGGTCTTCCTAATAACTGTGAAACTGGGAATTACGGACCATTGTGTAGTTTGTGTCAATGGGGATACTCGAAATTTGGAGTGAATTCCTGCATAAGATGTCAAAGCAACACTTTAAATTTGTTATCTTTGATAGGATTGGCTTTGGTGTTTATCTTAATCCTTTCAGCATTTATTATGTTTTTTATACTGTTATTTAATTCTTATTCATTTTTATTATCAGAGTGACCATCAAACAATCTGATCGAATTTTACGTTCATCGCAAATGACAAGAAGTCAAAATAAAGAAATAAAAAGGGCTTTATCGATTTACTTGAAATTATTTTTGAATTATATTCAAATGATTTCAATAATCCAAAGCTTACAATTGAACTGGCCTTTTTATGTGGGGAATTATTTAAATATTTATTCAAATATAGGAGGAGCTACAACGCAAATACTTTCATTCGATTGCTTGGTTCAAGATCATAATATTAAAACTGAAATGATCTATATTCAAACAGTTGTCCTCTTATCTATCCCTTTTACTATTATTTTGGTTACATTTTTGATTTTAGCAATTGTATATTTGTTGAAAAGATCATCACAAATAATTAGAATGATTGTTGTTTTTGTTGTTGTGTCTATTTTTCTTCAACCTGCAATTATCCAAAACCTATTTGATAATATCACTTGCACAAATCTTGATAATATTAATGTTTTACAAGCAAATATGAATATTGAATGTGATACCGATTCTCATCAAAATTGGGTTTTTTTTTTGTTTAAATAATTTATATTTTTATTGATTTTTTTTAATTTTTCTTAGTTACAAAGCATTATTTACCCATTTATGTTTTATTGGATATTATTGTTTCCTTTGGCCTTTCTAATCTATTTAACTATAAACAAAAAGAAAATTGATTCCAATCAAATTCAAGCTAAATTTGGTTTCTTTATTAATGGTTATAAAAAGAAATATTTTTACTGGTAAATTTTATTTTTATTTTTTTATAATTTTTAATAACAAATCGAAGGGAGTTTTTCATTATGTATCGCAAAATCATTTTTATAGCAATAAACCTACTTTCAGGAAACTCATTTCTAAAAGTAGCAATACTTCTATTGCTTGTTTCAATAAATTTGCTATTATATGATCGTTTGAGACCTTTTATTTTACATGACTTCAATATATTAGAGGTTTATTCTTTAATGTCAGCAATGATCATTCTTTTTTGTGGAATCTTGTATATTTGCGATATTAACGATAATATGAAGGCAATTTGCTTTGTTTTTATGATTATTGCCAATACTTTTTTTTGTTTGAGGTGGCTCTTTTCGATTATAAAAATAATTTGGCTAAACCATTCTGACAATCTTTCGAGGCATTTCCCAAAAACAATTGCCAAATTTTTCTTTATTTCAGAAAAAATTAGCAAAATAATGAAAAAGAAAAAAACTAGTAAAAATATTGATTTCAAACCACAAAGAATTAAAAAAATTCAAGAACTTGAAAAAAATCAGTTTAATAATCTATCTCACAAATCTATGATGATCAGTGGATCAAAAACAAAGCATGATAAATAAAATTAGAAGTTTTTATTTTTAACTTGAAATTTTTTTTATTAAAAATTTATTACAAAAGAACTTTAAAAGTTCAAAATTTTTAGAAATTTAAATTAAAAAACAAAAGTTCATTTATCAATCCTTTTTTCGAAATACCCAAAAAATCGAGAAAGTTTTTTTTCTAATAAAAACGGAATTTCTCGTAATAACAATTTTTTCTATAAATAAATATGGTATTTACGACGG
>Ga0302320_10027975_pt1 | contig 10842 bp, 8 predicted proteins | sample Bog_T0_3_FD_202130 | JGI IMG/M metagenome (GOLD analysis project Ga0302320, IMG submission 202130) | Peat permafrost microbial communities from Stordalen Mire near Abisko, Sweden - Bog_T0_3 | ecosystem: Environmental > Terrestrial > Soil > Wetlands > Peat | place: Sweden: Abisko, Stordalen Mire... | reverse complement strand
CACCACGACCGTCGCGCCCACCTCGTCGAGGATCCCCGCAAGAACTCTCGCGACCGCGTTGATGTCGACGTTCGTGAATGAGTTCTCCTCATGATTCTGTCGCCAACCCGCCATGCCTGAGTCGTCATAGCCCAGGTTGACGACGCGATGAAAACCTGCGTGTCGAGCAGCGCGCTGTAGCTCCGCAGCTCTCGTCGCCACCGTCTGTTCGGCGTCGTGGTCTCGATGGGATCCTGGTCGAGCGTGTGCATCGAGCCCCAGGCGCCCGTTGGTGCAGGTGACGAGCACAACGCGATGACCACGAGCACGGTAGAGCGACGAGATGCCAGCAGTGAAGAGCGCTTCATCATCGGGATGCGCATGCACGCACACGAGCGTTGGCCGAAACGTCATTCGAAGAGACTAGGAGGTGGCGAGCTGAATCACGCGAACGAGCAGAAGGACGCCCGCAATCAATAAGTAGCCACTCTGGCAGCGCATGAGGATGGTGCGCGGCCTCGATCGAACCATTGGCTCAAGCAAACTGAGACGTGGTGTTCGCCAGTCGCGCCGGTCGATGTCGTAGTCACGAGGGGGCTCAACGCGGCGAAGACCAATGGGCAAGCCTAGAACGAGGCCAATTCCCGCGGCGCTGCCTAGAACCTCTAACAGATCAAGAACATTGACGGAGCTGAACAGCGTGGAGATCATCAACGTGAATGACAGGACCACGAGAGCGACGATGATGATAATCGCCACTACGTTCAACCATTTGCTATTGACCCAAGGACCCATGACTTCACGGTCGTTGCACAATAAGAGGACGATGATCGTCGTGCTTGGCAACATCAGCCCACAAATCGCTTGCACCGCGAGCGTGATCAGTCCGAGCGGCGCTCGAGGAATGAGGGCGACCGTTCCCGCGAGCACCAGCAGACCCGCGAAGACACCATAGAAGGCCTTCGCTTCAAAGAAACGAGCGTTCAAACCCTTGTGCGTATTGGAGAGGTCGCCAATGGCGTACGAGCTCGCGAGCGTCACCGCGGCAGCACCAATCACCGAGGCATTGAGCAAGAGAATCGCGAAGAGCGCGCCGGCACCGTGGCCAAGATGATTCGAGAGTCCCCGAGCGACGCCCAAGGCATTCGTGTAGGCGTTCGTGCCACCGCGCGAAGAGAGTCCAACCGCGCTAATCGCCACCAGCGCTCCGGCGCTGATGACCACGATGAAGGAACCAAGAATGGTGTCGACTCGCTCGTAATTGAGCCACCGCGGGGTGATCTTCTTGTCGACGATGTTGGACTCTTGAAAGAACAGCTGCCACGGCGCGATGGTGGTTCCGATGATCGAGATGATAAGGAGTACTGAGCTCGACGTCGCGCCGCCGCGGATGCCGGGAATAAACGAATGGTGCACTATTGATGAGAAGTGAGGCTTAGCAATGATGACGAGCGGCACGACGAAGAGATTGATCGCGACGAATAACATCATGAATCGTTCCCAGCGACGAAACGACCCCGTCGCGGTGACGCAGAACAATAAAATCACCGCGACCGGCACCGAAAGGTATTGCGAGACGCCGAAGTACTCCATTGAGAGCGAGACGCCAATGAACTCGGTGATGATAATCAGAAAATTCAAGAAGAGAATCGAGAAGATCGAAAGATTGCCCCAGTACTTGCCAAAGCGTTCGCGAATGAGCCGCCCGTGACCGACCCCCGTTACCGCACCGAGTCGAGCAACCATCTCTTGGATGATGATGAGCACCGGTATGAGTAATGGCAGAGTCCACAAAAGCGTGTAACCAAAGTTCTGACCAGCTTGCGCGTAGGTGGAGACCCCGCCGGCATCATTGTCACCAACCATGACGATCAGACCCGGACCAATGATGGCGAGCAGGGTCAAGAAACGCGCACGCGCGCCACGGCGAGTTCCTACGTCGAACTCCTTGATGGTGCCAAAGGCACCGGAAATCTGGTGGCTTTCTAACTTTTCGCCAGGCACGCTCCACCTCCTTTCGTCTCGTTGTGGTCGTTCGGCGAAACAACCACGCAGAGACTGGAGGCGGGCTTAGCCAGTCTTTTCAGTCAATCGAGGTTGTGTCGTTACGTCGCTAGCCATGCGGCTGGTACTAGGGGGTTTCAGAAAGGCCCCCTTAGAACATGACCTACGACACGGCGGCGCATCACTATTCCTCCACCGCACTCATGCCAAACTCGCGACGCCAGCCCTGGGGCAGGAGTTCCTCGAGTAGGTCGTCGACCGTCACGACGCCAATCATCTCTTCGTGTTCGCCGTCCAGGACCGGCAGCACAGTGAGATTGAAGTCGCTCATCTTTCGAGAGACTCGGTGCAAATCCCAGTGTGGATGCACGTGCGCGAGTTGCGTTTGGGCAACGCTCAAGGCGAGCTCGCCCTCGCGAGCGCGCACCAGCGGCGCGATGGCGGCCGCGCCAATGGGCTGTCCCTCGTCATTCATGATGAACACGGCATGTAATGACTCAGCGGGAACTGAGGAAGTGCGAATGGCGTCGAGCGCGTCACCGACGGTCGCTGTCGCGGGTACCGCCACGAAGTCGGTATTCATGAGCCCCCCGGCGCTGTCGGCGTTGTAGGACAGGAGTTGGCGGACCTTGGTCTGCTGGGTGTCGGGGAGATTATCGAGCACCGTGAGGCGGCGGTCTTGGTCGATCTCATTGATCAGGTCGGCGGCGTTGTCTGGTTCCATTCTCGATAACAACCTCGCCGCCTCGGTGTCACTTCGAGACTCGAGGAATTCCAATTGGTGCTCGGTGTCGAGTTCCTCAAAGACGTCTGCTTCAAGTTCGCGGTCCAGTCCGACCGCTTCAATGATCTCTTCGCCTTCTTCGTGACTCGCCTGTTCGACAAGGTCAGCGATCTGTGCGGGGTGTAGGCGCGACAGTTTTCTATAGGGAATGCGCAACTTCGCTGTAGGGACGTGTGACACGAAGGGTTCAATCGAGGCGAAGTCCACGATTCCTTCAGCCTTCACCCGTTGGCCCATCTTTTGTCCGAGGACCCGTCGAAAGAATGGGCGCCGTCCAGGGTCGACCCCCACGACCTCCCACTTCCCATCGACTTGAGCGATCTCGATCTCATTGGCGATGATGAGACGTCCTCGCACCAAGTTAATAAGGTGTCGCGCGAGCAAGTCTTCGGCGAGGAGCAACTCGCCCGGACGACGCTCGAAGCGCCGAAGGTCGACCTTGCGACCTTCGAAGGTCATGCGTCCAGCCTCCAAGCCGCCGATCTTTCGTATCGGAACGAAGAGATTCCGTCCCTCGATCTTTATGACGGCGCCCACAATCGGCGGATGGGCGTCATCACCAAGTCGCGCGACCAGGTCCTGGACGCGTCCTATTCGGTCGCCGTCAGAGTCGAAGATCGGACGACGCAGAAACGTGGAGAGGTGGAGAATTTCGGTCATGGTACGCCTTGAAACCACTCAAGGCTACCGCCCCTGCACGGTAGTGACCAGTCGCCAGACGTGAAATCCGTGCGAACAACCCACGAACGATGGCAGCGAGCACGTCGCGGTGAAACTTTACAAGTGAGCAAGAATGTCACTGACGAAATCGACGTCGTCGTCGTTCACCCCGAGGTGCGTGACGAATCGCACCCGTCGAGGGGCCACGGTCCCACCCAACACACCCTTGCTCGAGAGTTCCTCCACGATGTCGCGAGCCCGAGGATGATCAAAGGCCACGATGTTGGTGCGACACGACGAAGGGTCGTAGCTCGACTCGGGAAACGCCTTCGCGAATTCCTCGGCGAGCACACGAGCTCGAACGTGGTCGTCGCCAAGGCGCTCAATCATGGTCTCGAGGGCGACGATTCCTGCGGCGGCGAGGAATCCCGCTTGACGCATGGTCCCGCCAAGACGCTTGCGCTCAATCGACGCTCGATGCATCACGTCAGTTGGACCGGCGAGGAGCGAACCAACGGGTGCACCAAGACCTTTCGAAAGACACGCCGTGACCGTCGTCGCGGGCGCACTAAGGTCCGAAGCGGAAATTCCTGTGGCGACCGACGCGTTGAAGAGGCGCGCCCCGTCCAGGTGCAAGGGAAGCGAGCCAATGGCGCGTTTCAGCGCATTGACGTCGTCGAGTTCCCATGGCGTCCCGCCCGACAGCATGTGCGTGTTCTCGATGGCGACTATCGCCACGTGGGGCTGATGGTCGTGTTCGGCGTCGATGACGTCGAGGACCTCGTCCGCGCGAAGAATTCCTTTGGCGTCGTCGATCAATGCGAACTGCACCGAGGAGTTCCTCGCAGACGCCCCCATCTCAAAACTGACCACATGTTGACTTCGACCCGCAACGATCACGTCGCCCGGCGAGGTCAAGACTCGAACGGCTATTTGATTGGCCATGACACCAGACGGCACGAAGATGGCCGACTCCTTGCCAACAATGCCCGCGAAGCGGCGCTCCAACTCGTTGATCGTGGGATCTTCGTCGTAACCAACGTCGCCCACGACCGCCTTGGACATTGCTTCACGCATGGCGTCCGTCGGTTGGGTAACCGTGTCGCTTCGTAGGTCAACGCGCCGAGGCATAACGAGAGGTTACCCACGCTTTAGAATGAACCAATGACCGATACGCAACACATTCCTCCTTCGAGAGGAATGAACGTCCATGAGTTGCTCGGCGTCGAAACGGTGCTGATGTCGAAGGACAAGGTCATCGTGCGCGTCGAAGTTGGACCGAAGGTCCACCAACCCTATGGAATCCTCCACGGAGGCGTGTCGGCGCTGCTCGCCGAAAGTGCCGCGTCAATGGGTGGGGCCGTCAGTGTCGGACCAGACTTCATCGTCGTGGGCACGGAACTCAATTGTTCGCATCTTCGCTCGATGTCGGGCGGCTTGCTCACTGCGACCGCGACGCCCCTTCGAAAGGGACGCAAGGTCCACGTATGGAATATCGAACTTACTGACGAGTTAGAAAGACTGATTTGCGTGGCGCGCTGCTCGCTGCAGGTTTTACCCGCGCCTGAAGCGCCAAGCGCGTAACACCTAGACTTCCCTCAAGACGAAGTAACGATAGGGGTCGACGATGGGAGTTCGTTTCAGGGGTTGGGGCATCGCGGTGCCCGATCGCATCGTCACCAACGAGGAATTAAGCCAAACTCTTGAGACGTCTGATGAGTGGATCACCGAGCGCACCGGCATTCGCGAGCGACGCATTGGCGGCTCCGCCAAGACCCTCGGCGTGCTGGCGGGACAACGGGCCATGGATGACGCCGCGGTCAGCGCCGAAGAAATTGACTTCCTCGTCCTCGCCACGACGACGCCGGACCGAATTGCCCCCGCGACGGCGACGATGGTTGCCCACGAGCTCGGCATGTCGTGCCCCGCGATGGACGTGAACGCGGCCTGTAGTGGGTTCATGTACGCCATTCGAACCGCGCAAGGTTTGCTCGAGACGGGCAACAAGAGAATTCTGGTGATCGGCGCCGAACATCTTTCACGTTGGGTTGATTGGAGTGACCGCAACATGGCCGTACTCCTCGCCGACGGGGCGGGCGCGGCGGTACTCGAATTCGATCCCAATGGCACCGACCTCTTATCATTCTCGCTTGGGGCCGATGGCTCGGCAGCGGACCTGCTCACGTGCGAGCACGGCGGTTATTTCGAAATGGACGGCAAGGAAGTGTTCCGTCGTGCCGTACGATTCGTCGTCGATTCTGCAGAAAAGGCATTGGTATCGGCCGGCATTTCATCCGACGACTTGAGTCTGGTGATTCCCCACCAAGCGAACATCCGCATCATTCAAGCCGCGACACAGCGACTCGGGATTGAGATGGATCGAGCAGTCGTGGTCCTCGATCGATACGGCAACACGTCGAGCGCATCGATTCCTCTCGCATTCGACGACGCGCGGGCCAACGGGCGAATCAAGTCCGGCGACTACGCACTTCTGACCGGCTTCGGAGCGGGGATGACGTGGGCGTCGGCGGTCGTGCGGTGGTCTCGATGAACGGTCCGTCATTGGTGATTCTCGCCGCGGGGAGAGCGCGACGATACGGAGGTCTCAAGCAACTCGCGCCCATTGGCGTGAACGGTGAAGCGGTCATCGACCTCATTGCGTCAGACGCCATCGCAGCTGGTTTCACGGACATCGTCATCGTCATCAATCCCGACACCGGTCCTCAGATACAAGAGCACGTCGAAGCGACGTGGCCCCAAAAGACCAAGGTCGCCTTCGCTCTACAACACGAACCCCGAGGGACCGTGGACGCGGTGCTCGCGGCGCAACATCTGGTTGACGTCACCAAACCATTTGGAATTTCGAACGCAGACGATCTCTACGGACGCGACGCGCTCGCACTACTTGGACGCCACCTCGTGACCAAAAGCACGTGCTGTCTTATTGGTTTCCAACTCGACCGTGCGCTCGTCGGCGATTCACCCGTCTCGAGGGGAATCTGTCACGTCGTGAACGGCCATCTGACTGACATATGGGAGCGACGTCAGGTCCACACCTTTGAAGACGGCTACGTATCTGAAGACGGCGAGTCGCCTGTCTTTCTCGAGCCAAATTCAATTGTCTCGATGAATCTTTGGGGATTCCAGCCAGCCATGTGGCCCCTGTTGCACCAAGAAATCGCCACGCACGACTTCGAACACGAGCCCGAATCCCAGTTGCCAGTGATGGTAGGAAAGATCCTGCATCACGTTCCCCTACGCTTTGACGTTTTGCCAACCGTGTCACGCTGCGTTGGTGTGACCCACCAAACCGATCTCGCGCTCGTGCAAGCTGACGTGCGTCTTCAGGTGAGTTTGGGCGAACGCCCCGCACACGCGTTCGACTAACAACGCGCTTCACAACGCGACGCCGCACTCGCCGCACCGTGACGCTTCATCGTGGTCGTTGGCGGGTTCGAACGTTCTTCCCTCACACGACGCACCTTCTTCGTACGAACGTGACTTCGCACAAGGATGTCGTCACGTAGTCGTGCGTTTGTAAGACCTTCTCTCGAGCCAACGTCGAAGGCACGTGCACACCAACAGCACAACGACGTCGTTTTGCGTTACATCGCGTCCCGTAGCACGGGCAAAGAGCGAATCCGCACTATCTCGACTAGTGCACATGCATCATTCAGCACGAGTGACGTCAACCACGTAGTGCGTTCGCGCCATTTGAGAATAGACAACCCTTCCCAATCGTTTTAGACGAGAACGCATCATGACGCGGAGCGGGCGAAATCCGACAATGGACTCACGTTCAAAGGGTGGTCCTTGAACGAGACGAGTACCCGAAAGGAGGTCGACAGATGCGAAAAGTTCTTCACACATTTATCTTCAGTTCACTTGCCGTTGCCATCTGCGTCCTCGCGCAACTGTCCATATCGAACTCGGTGACGGTGCCCAGCGCCTTTGGCACCACGGCGTCAAGCCACGCTGCAGGTGCAACCAACCACACGCAAGTGGGCGCTACGGAGATTGCAAAGCTCTCCTCGTCCGACGACTCCTACGCCGTTTGTTCAAACATCGTGGCACCCGGAACAGCGCACTGCAATGCGCTGGTCCGCCGCGGCCCGTTGTCGCCCAAGGGCCAGAATTCTGGCGCCACCGACCACACAGCCGGGGCCCTGGGCGACAACGGGGCATATTCGCCCAAGTACCTGCAATCTGCCTACAACGTGCTCTCCCTCGAGAGCCAGGGAAACAACGGTAACGGCCAGATCATCGCGGTAGTCGACGCTTACAGCAACCCGAATTTGGTCGCCAACCTCAACTACTACCGCAACTACTTCGGGCTTGCGGCGTGCCACGTCGGCACGGTGTCGAGTGCGGCGTCAGGCTGCGTGATTCAGCAAGTCAACGAAAACGGAGGCACCACCTTGCCCACGGGCTCAGCCAGTTGGGGCATGGAAGAAGCAATCGACGTCGACATGGTCAGTGCGATATGCCCAAACTGTCAGCTCCTCGTCGTTGACGCCAACAGCGCTCAAATCCCCGACTTGGGCACCGCCGTCAACACGGCAGTGAAGATGGGCGCCGTCGTGGTGACCAATAGCTACGGAACCAGCGAGTACCCCTCAGAAGTAAGTGACGCCACGCAGTACTACAACCACCCCGGTGTTGCGATCGTGGTCGCCGCTGGGGACACCGGCTATGGCGTGCAGTTCCCCGCAGCGGCTCCTAGCGTCATTGCCGTGGGTGGTACCGCACTGGTGCAGAACACGCAAAACGGTACGCGCAATGGTTCAGAGACCGCGTGGAGTGGCACGGCGTCGGGCTGCAGCGCCTACGAGCCCAAGCCATCCTGGCAGCACGACACCGGTTGCAAGGGCCGTTCAGTCGCTGACGTCGCTGCGGTCGCTGACCCCAACACCGGCGTGTGGATCTACGACACCTTCGGACAGCCCGGCTTGATGATCGCGGGCGGCACGAGTGTCGCTGCACCAATCGTTGGCTCCTTGTACGCACTCGCCAACACCACACTGCCCGCCACGAGCCAGCCTGCATCGTTCCTCTACCAGAACGCGAGCTCCTTGGTGCCGGTCACGTCAGGATCCGACGGATCGTGCGGCACGTACCTCTGCAATGCTGCCGACAGCGTGAACGGCTACAACGGCCCTACCGGCATGGGCACGCCAGGTGCGACGCCTAATAGCATCGCCGCGCTCACTGGTTCTTCAACGTCGATGACGCCGGGCCAGCCAAGCGAAGGTTCGCTCAACGCCAACGTGAGCACTGGAGCAGTCGCCGCCCACGTCAGCGCGGGTACAAACTTCTCGTGCTCATTGTTACAAGGTGGGACCGTTGAGTGCTGGGGAATCAACAGTGATGGTCAGCTTGGCAACGGCTCGACGCTCGCGAGCACCACGCCAGTCATCGTCGCGGGACTCAGCAACGTAGCGAAGCTCTCCGTGGGCGCCGATCACGCCTGTGCCGTGCTGCAAAGCGGCGTCGTGAAGTGCTGGGGTAACAACGCGAATGGCCAACTCGGGCTCGCCAAGATTCAAGACGCGACGCGACCAGTCACCGTGAGGACCAGTGCGCCCGCCACCTCAATCGCGTCGGGCTATGACTACACCTGCGCGGTCCTCACGACCGGCAACGTGGAGTGCTGGGGCGGCAACGCCTTTGGACAAACGGGCAGCGCTTCGACCTCTGCAAAGGTTGCTCCCCAGATTGTCAGCGGCGTGAGTGGCGTGCAACAGGTCGCCGTCAATCTCAATCACACCTGTGCGCTCTTGACGAACGGATCAGTCGACTGCTGGGGTGCGAACAACTACGGACAGCTCGGCAACGGCTCGACGCAGAACTCTCACACCCCGGTCCAAGTGACGGGCCTCAACTCGGTCGTGCAAGTTGCGACCGGTTCGTCTAGCAGCTGTGCGATCCTCAGCGGCGGCAGCGTCGAGTGCTGGGGCTACAACGGTGACGGCGAATTGGGCAACAACAGTATCGCCAACTCGTTGACGCCCGTCGCGGTCGTTGGTGTCAGCGGCGCGTCCCGCTTGTCGATGAGTTCCTACAGCGCGTGTGTGCTCAGCGCGAGCGCTTCGCTGAGCTGCTGGGGCTACGCCGCTGGCTCTCTGTTCGGCGGTACGAGTACGAGCAACGTGCTCCAAGCCAGCATCGTGAGTTCCTTGAGCGCGGCGACCGAGGTCGCGCTCGGCAACGGCGACGACTGCGCGCTCGCGAGTAACGGCTCGGTGCAGTGCTGGAACCAAGGATCCCTTCAGGCGACCTCGGTACAGTTCATCTCACCCACCACGCGATAGTCCTCGATTGTCAAACGAGTACCAACGTTCAGTCGTCGAGCTCAATGATGTTGTCGCGCGTGGCAATCGCGACGGCTTCTAGTTTCGAATGAGCACCGAGTTTGGTAAGGATCTTGCTCACGTGATTTCGAACGGTGTTGGCGGAAATGAAGAGTCGATCGGCGATGGTTTCGGTGGAGAATCCCCTCGCGAGTAGTTGCAGCACCTCAAGCTCTCGCGCGGTGAGCCACTGCGCATCCTGATTCGAACCTTGACGAAGATGACCCAGCAGCATGCCGATTTCGTCAGCTCGAAAGACGAGTTCGCCGCGAGCGGCGGAACGAATTGCCGCCAGAACGTCTTCCATCGGACGGTCCTTCGCGAGCATGCCGGCACAACCGGCTTCAATCGCTCGCGCGAGCAGGTCTTGATCTCCAGAGCCCGACAGCATCACGATGGCGACGTTGGGCCATTGTCGAAGAATCATTCGTACGGCTTCGATACCGTCACCATCGGGCAATCGGTAATCCATGAGCACGACGCTCGGTTGCTCTTGTTCAACCAATGCGATTGCCTCGACGACACCGTGCGCCGTTCCCACGAGTCGCATGTCCGCCTCTTTGTCAATCAAGAGCGAGAGCATTTCGGCGACCATGAGATGATCATCTACGACAATGACGGATATCTCTTCTTCGATGAGTCCCCCTCTGCCAGTGAGACTAGCCATCGCGACGACGAAGTGCACGTCATCGTTCGCGTCAAAGGACGTCATGAATGAATTGGCGAAGACAAAACCGACTTAATTTAGTATTCTGCTAAATTTCCACCGTGCTCGCCGCTCGAGGTTCATCACGTCAGCCTGCTCGACCACGTCGAAGGTCACGTTGTGCGGAGAAGACCCTCCGCCACTTTCGGACAGCGTCCACTTCGTGAGCACCCCCGTTGCAATCATGGGCTCGGATCGACTGGAATCTTTCAGCGACGGCGTCATCGCGGTCATCATCACACTCATGGCCTTCGAACTCAAGGCGCCGGCGACCGCTAAGTGGCGTGGCTTGACGCACCTCCTGCCCCTGCTCTTGGTCTATATGGTGAGTTTCACCTTCGTCGGCATCTACTGGGTAA
>Ga0302320_10027974_pt1 | contig 10842 bp, 11 predicted proteins | sample Bog_T0_3_FD_202130 | JGI IMG/M metagenome (GOLD analysis project Ga0302320, IMG submission 202130) | Peat permafrost microbial communities from Stordalen Mire near Abisko, Sweden - Bog_T0_3 | ecosystem: Environmental > Terrestrial > Soil > Wetlands > Peat | place: Sweden: Abisko, Stordalen Mire... | reverse complement strand
ATAGCCTCGAATTTCTTTTCGAGGTGGGCTTCGAGGCGAGAAAGATGGCCGTCGTGAACAACCAAAACTCAACCGCACTTTGGTTTTGCGGATTTTTACTGCAACTTCAGACTTGCCGGGGATGAGACGCGGGACCGGAAAAGAATTTTGAGCGGGGATCGAATGGGATGCTGACTTCGATAAGATCACGGGAATGGCCCGCGGTATAAAGCCATTGCCTCACGGCAGAAATTGCAGACTCCCCCAGAATTGGGTTCCCACCGAGCAACTCGACCTGCTCGACATTGCCTCTGGCCGAGATCGTTACTCGCAAGCGAACGGTACCGCTAATGTTAAGCCGCCTCAGGGTCTCTGGGTATTCCGGTTCGATACGGCGAATGACCCTTCTTTGTGGATTGAACTTGCTGTCCGATAAGGTGAGAGTCTTCACACCCTGCGTGCTGGTTGCGATGCTGACATAACCGATGGCGCCTCTCGTCCTGGCGACATAGGCGACCACCCCGGCATCGGAACTCAGTTCCTTCGGCATGGAACCTCTGCCGGTGAACACCAGAGCACGGTAGCAGGTCTGCAAATCGTCGCTAGTTCTGCCGAGGCACTGTTGCAGGAAGGCCTGGTGAACGGGCCCGTCACTTTCGAGTACCGGTTCGACGTGCGTTCCGTCGCTAAGCGAGCTACTCTCCTCCAGGAAGATCTTCTTGAGTTCCTCCGTTGAAATGGTATCGGCTTTCAAGCTTGAATTGGCAATCAGCTTGAAGTCGCCGGCCAGAACAGGGAGAGGGCGAAGCATCGCGACTATGATTACGCCGGCGGTAAAGAGCAGAAGAGAGATTTTGTTTTTCATTCGATTTTTGGGTCTACGGCCTCCCTCCGCTTAGAAACTCAAAGTGGTCTTGACGACCAGAGCGTTCGTGGTTGTGCTGAACCCGTGCGAGTTCACCTGGGGGTAGAATCCGTTGGGATACGGAGCGTCGCCGTAGCCATTCATGAAGTGGCCTTCCAGCTTCACATTCCAAAACCGCTTTAGGTCAATGCGGACGGCGGCAACCTTGTCATAGTCGTGGTTCTGCGGGAGGCTGGTATCGGTTGCCTGAATCGCGAGGGTAGCGAGCAGACCGGCGGTCCTGTTCGTGACGGTGTAGCGGGAGTAATAAGAGCCGAACTGGAGCCGCTTGGAAATTCGGTAGGCGCCGGAGACATACCATCCGCGCACGTCGGTCAAGTCTTCGGAGGTGCCGTTGAACACCTGTTGTTTGCGCCAATAGCGGCGATACTCAGCATCGATCCGCAGTTTGCCCAAGGTGTATTCCCCATAAACCTGGTTCTCCCAGTCGGCTTTCGAAGACTCGTAGTAGGGTTGCACGCCCGCCGCATAGTTGAAAGGGCTCACGCCCACGCCCTTTCCGGTAATGTCCTCATCCAGCCGGGAAGCTCCTACCTGGAGTCCTTTCACCGGCGTGCGCCAGCGCAGGTCCACGCCGTATTGCAGACCGCCATAGCTCTTGAGGTAGGTTGCGAATTGACTCAGGAAATAGGCGTAGCCGCTGTAGATGCTGTCGCTGCGATGGCCAGCGTAGGCGGTGTAGGAGAGTTCGCCGAGGCCGTGCTTGAGTGAGATATTGCTGTAGACATCGCCGCCCAAGTGGGCGATGGTGGCGTCGCGCAGGTCGACCGGATAGATGCTCTGCGGAAGCAGTGCAAAGACTCGGAGGAAGTCCAAATCCTGAGTGTCGGTGTGAAGTCCGAGAGTGGTTTTGACTTTGCCGGCGCGAATGCCGAACCAACTTTTGAACCGGTAGTCCCCGAAAGCCCAATCCAGCGAGGGATGGTATTGCCCGAGTTGACCGAGGTTGCGATCATAGACTTGCGCTCCGACGCGGAGTTTGTCGTTGACCTGGCTGGATGCGTTCAGAGCCATATCGGTCATCGCCGCACTGCCGGAACTGGTGTCCATGGTCAGCCAGTTGTTGTCGCTGGTGAAAACGAATCCCTGCGACACGTAGCCATGAACCTGAACCGTGCGGTCAAAAAGCTTGAATTCCTGCGCCTGGAGGGTGACCGACTTCGCACACAGGGATACACAGAAAAAGGCTAGTCCAACGATTCTTCGACGCATAGCTCTCCGTGAATTGCCGGCCAACGTGTTAGATCGGCAAACACCGGAAAACCCTGAGTATGCGCAACCAGAAATGGGACTGTGACAGATGAAAGCAAGTGGCGGAGGTGTCGCATTACGGCGTTGACGGGTTTTCCTTTGCCGGAAAGCGCGAATTAAGAGTCACTACCGAAACTCAACCGCACGTGTTGAGCCAGCGCTGGGAGTGTACCCAGCCACCAGCCCGCCGAGTGGTACGCGCAATGTTTGCGTTTGATCTAAGCCACTCGCATGCGTCGTGAATAACATCTTGCAGGATGTCCTGGTGGGTCTGCCCCTACTACGAAGTCAAAGAGGTCCGCGACGGTCGCCGCGTCGATTCGACCGACGAGTTGGGAGCATACCTAGAGAACCAAACAAGCCTATTCAGCCGGTAAGACCGCCAAAGCAAACGGGCTGGTTCCGCTTCATGAAAAACACGGGCTGTAGGGCTGGATTTTCGAGTAGCTGCGATTCGCTTAAGTCGTCGAATTCCGTCCGTTGGCGAAATATAAACGTTACACTCATCGTGGTCAAAAGGCGCTATCGGCTGTTCTCGACCGTCATCAGTCTGCCAAACGAAAAAAGCCAGCGACCAGTAAAGACGATGCCCGACATCACAACGCATTCGCCGACGCTTAAGCCTTCGAGCGTATGCGAAGGTCTGAAAGCGTTCTGCCCTTCGAGCCTGAATTAGCCGGGAATTTATTTCAAGTTAGCGATTGCTACTGCTGTCTTATTCCGCCACCCGGGGGTCACCGGGTCGGGTTTGGAATCACCTCAGCAAGAAATGCAAGTTGATGGGGGGGCTTCCAAAGGTTGCTTTGGACGGCGTTTTCCACAGTCCCAATGTGATCGATAACACAGACATCCGAGCGAGCTCGAGGTTAAGATGGTAATGTCATTTTTCTGGCCGTCGCATCAAAACAAAAAGGTATCCGACCTCCCATCGGACACTGCGAAACATCGGTAGCTTCGCAGCCAGAAACTAATCGAAAACACGTTTTGCGAAAGCGGCGTGAAACCGTTTCCTGGCGCGAGGTGTCGGAGTGAGTATATCCGCAGTGCAACACATCAGAAGAATGCGTGGAGCAGCGCAAGGGCACCTTATGCGCTGCTCTGATGAGCACCTCTACATAGTAAAGTTCCGGAATAATCCACAGCATCCACGAGTGCTCGCTAATGAGTTGCTGGCAACGCGCCTGGCGGAATGCGCGGGCTTGCCAGTGCCAGTGACAATGATTGTGGAAGTGGGCAAATGGCTCGTAAAACACACACCAGAGTTGCACGTCCAATTGCCCCACGGCGTAATCCAGTGTCAGCCGGGTTTGCAATTCGGTTCGCGATACGTGACGAGTCTCCAAGACGGACCAGTATTTGATTACTTTCCGGCAAAGATGTTAGGCCGAGTCCAGAACCTAGAGGCTTTTGTCGGGATGCTCATTATAGACAAGTGGACGGGCAACACTGATTTGCGACAAGCCGCGTTTTGGAGACGCCGGGGAGAGCCAACGTACACCGCGACCTTCATCGATCAGGGAGATTGTTTCGATGCGGGCAACTGGACTTTTCCCGATGATCCTTTGCGTGGAGTGCACGCGAACAATGAAGTGTATGCCGGAGTGCGAGGTTGGGAATCGTTTGAGCCATGGCTCTCGCGGATCGAAACCATGGAGGATCAGGTTGTATGGGGGCTGGCAGCGGAAATTCCTCCGGAATGGTACGGGGGAAACCGGAACGAACTTGAAACATTGGTCAGAAGCCTGATCCGAAGGCGAGGGGCGGTGCGGGACCTAATCGGGGCGTTCCGTGACTCAGGGCGCAATCCGTTCCCGGCATGGCATGGCGAAGCGAAAGATGCGACCGTTTTCTCTAGGTCGAAGACGGCGTGACGGAGCGAGCCCCTTGCTTGGCAAGCTTCAGGTTTTTATGCGCAAGAGTCTTCTTGCGAAACAAAACTCTGAATCTCCTTGATGAGCGCACTGTCGAATTCCCGATTCCTCACCACCATTCCTGAAACCGACTGGAAATACCGCAAACGACCGTCCTTCGTAAGAAAGCGGGAGGGATTGAACCGGCCCACGAACAAAAGAGAGTTTGAGTAGTTTTGGCTGAAGTTGTTGTGGTTCGGTTCAACTAGGCAGACTATTGTTATCTGCTTCTTGAGCTCGCGCAACGCAGACGAACTCAATAAGCGTCGTCGCCACACAGTGCCGTACAGCACATTAATTGCCACTTAGAAGTTACCCTTGGCGGGTGGAGTAGGGCTGATTCAAGCGATGCGTGCCATGTCGCCCGCATAGATGTTGGATGAGCTGTACGACTCTGTCGATTTTTCTCTCAGGAGTTTGCAAGCGAAAGCCTCGATGGACTCAGGCTTCGGAGCGACCGAACATTTCCGCCTCGGTGAAACCTGGATAACATTAGAAAAGGAATCCTCCAGTTGATGAATCATTTCCGCACGATGTCTGGGAGAAAGTAAACGATCTTGTATCTCTTTCAACGAAGCTGCCAGTACATCAAGGTCTGCGTCAGGATCAACGAAGCGGACGTTACGCTGCCAGTTCGCCGAGATACTCATCGAGCAGATTCCCTTTGTTGAATCGTCGGGGTCGATCAAGATAACGGCCATTAAGACAGATTTGTCGCTTTCTATGTTTGGAACATATTGCAAAAAACAATACTCGGCGTTTCTCGACTCGTTCATTTTGCGTCCCTCTGAGAGAATTATTATCTCTGAACGCGGTTCTTGGGAGTACAGCCCTTCGTGTATTTCCTTCATTTTTCGATTTGGATCCTCCCGTTTTGGGAATGTCCGACTATGGCGGATCGGACAGCGTCACAATTATTGGTGTGTGATCCGAGGGCTTTTCCAACGCTCTCGGTCCCCTATCGATCTCGCACGCCTTTAGCCGTGTCGCTAATGCGGGCGATAACAGGAAGTGATCGATGCGAATGCCGCGATTGTTTTGGAACGCCTGCCGAAAATAATCCCAAAAAGTGAACTGCCCCACTTCGTTCGGATGCAACGAGCGGAAGGCGTCCGTGTAGCCTAGTTCCAACATTGCACGATACCGGAATATCTGTTCGACCTTCAGGGCCGAGCCGTGACGGAACTGGGAGCCGGAACCAAGAATATCAATCGCACGGAAATCGTCGGCGGCGGACGGCACCTGGCGATGAAACAGATGATGTGGACCTCATGCAAAAACGTGCCAATTCGGCGCGGCGGCAGCGGGCGAGCCGGAAGGCTTTTCTACTGGCACTGACCCTTGTGTTGGGCGTCTCGGCGTTTAGGGAAACCTGTGAGCTTGGGGCACAATGCAGCGGCGAGGCGAAAGTCTCGATTGAGCGGAACGGGCCTAACGGAACCTTCGCCGGGGACAGATGAGATGTCGGACGGGTCAGGCGCACCGATAGGACCCAAGAGACTCGAATCGGACCTGTCGCTACAGGTTCGAAAGCGGCGGATCATAGAAGGCGCGTGGCTCGCAATTAAGCGAAACGCTAGAACATCAAAGTCGCAAGATACAAAGAACGAAATAGCCGCATTCGAGGCTGACCTTTCGACGAATCTGCGGCGGCTGAGTCGCGAACTTCAGCAAAATAAGTTTGTGTTCCCGCCGGCACGCGGAATCAAAATCCCCAAGGACAAGAAGGATAAGTCCAGCTTCCGTCCCCTGGTCGTTGCTAAGGTTGAATCTCGGATCGTACAGCGCGCTGTGCATGATGTGTTGATTTCGGTCCCTGCTATCCAGAAGTATGCGTGCACACCTAACAGCTTTGGGGGTGTCAAGAAGCGAGAAGACGATGAGATAGCTGCGGTGCCTGCTGCGATCCAGGCTGTGCTTCATGCAATTGGTGGTGGCTGTAAGTTTGTCATTCGCTCAGACATTGCGAGTTTCTTCACCCGCATCCCAAAATCGGTCGTGACGGAGATCGTTACAAGGGCCGTGGAGGACTTGGATTTTGTGGAGTTGTTTACGAAGGCAATCTCCGTCGAATTAGAGAACATGACGCAGCTACGCGAATACGCCAATGCGTTTCCCATAGAAGACATCGGGGTCGCTCAAGGAAATTCCCTTTCGCGTCTATTGGGCAACCTTTTCTTGTATGAGTTTGACTTGGAATTAAACAAGCGGCCAGATGTTCGATGCATCCGGTACATTGACGATTTCATTATTCTCGCAGTCAGTAAGGAGATCGCTGAGAGTGCGTTCGCCAAAGCCGTGCAGATGCTTGAAAAACTGGGCAGGCTACGATGAATCGCCGACAATGCGAGAGTGATCCTGGCATCCGTCACTACTTCCGTGGCGGTTCAGAAACGGCTTATGGGAAACTAGATTGCATTCGAAGGACTCGTGAATCCAGATAGCGAACGATAAAGGACGCTATCGCCAACAACGCACGACGGCTATCTCCATGGCACAAGCACTTCTCCAAAATGCCTGTGTTCCCAGAAGCCGTGGGCGAGTTGGCTCGGAATTCCATCCCCTCTATCCGGGTACTTTGGGTTGTTGATGTGAACGTCCTTTATCATTCACGATGCCAGCGAATGTCCCCTGCCAAATACGGAGAGATCCATCTACCTGGAGCAACGAGCAGAATCGGAATTAGCCAGGAAACAGCCTGAGTGTCCGAATGGGCTTTGGCTTCTGCCGTGACAGCGAAATCGTCAACCGCAACTAACTGAAAACACGCGGCACGGATGGCGCAACAGAAACGTTTTAATGACTATCGGAAACAGTTCGTGGACTGTTAATGGACCATGATTTCTGCTGTGCTTTCACGCGGCAGAGGCCGGTCGAAACTGACGCTTGATATCGGGCGCGAAATGCGTCGAATTTGGAGTCCCCAGCCAGCGTTAGGCGGTGAGGAAGTCATCTGGAGGTATTTGCGTAGAGCCTCCTTTTTGGAAGTGCTGGTGTGTGATGGAAGATGCAGCGTTCGTCATTGTCGTGGTGAAGTTTAGCGCAGTATGGAGCGACGCCCCGACGGAGTCGAAGAAATGTCTCAGCGGCGGCCAGCATGCCTAACGTCGGTGCGATGAAATAGATCCAGAGGATGTGCCAATAACCTCCGTAAGCCGCGGGGCCAAAGGTTCGTGCGGGGTTCATGCTCATTCCGGAGAGAGGTGTTTCAAACGTGATGTTCACGGCGTAGAGTGAACCCACAAAATAAGGCGTGTACCGCTCCAACCTTTCGTGGTTCGTCACAAGGAGTACCGTGATCATCAGGATAAAAGAGATGGCTAGCTCGGCTGCAAACGCGACGGCGACACCATACACTCCCGGGGCGGTCACTGCATAACGAACCGTGCCATCCCCTGGAGCGCCTCTCAGTAAAAAGGTTGCGAGCGCGACGCCGCTCGTTGCGCCGGAGAACTGTGCGACCCCGTAAAACAGCGCATCCCAAGGGCGGAGTTTTCCCAGTCGGTAGAAAGCGAACGTCATGGCGGGATTGATGTGCCCGCCGGATTGCTTGCCCCAGGGACTCATGATGAGCGCCATGACTGTAGCGCCGATGGCCAATCCCATCAGTGCACGGCGGACGATATCGCTGATGAAAAAATGCCTGACCGGAGAAGCGGGGTGCTGCAGTAGTGTGGCAAACGAGCAAGTGCAAAACATGAACAGACTCATTTCGCCCGCTTCCATCAGGTACTCGGGCCAGTGCAGACGCAAGCTGGCCGCGACGCCTAAGGTGTCGCTTAAGGATGCCGCGTGCGGCGTGCTCAGTAAGCCGGTGTTGTTTACTACCTCCTTCACCGAATTACCCCCCTGTGTTGTGAGACCGCTTAATGTTCATGAAACACCTTTCAAACGCACCGGACGTTAGCGCTCTACGCGAGTTGCTGACCACCGTCAATGTCGTAGGTTGCGCCGGTAAGGGCCGTGTTGGTCATCAAGTGGACGGCCAGAACGGCGACGTCCTCCGGGCCGACCACACGGCGGATCGGGAGCGTCGCGCGGAGTTGCTCGCGCCGCGCATCCAACTGATCGCCGAGCAGGGATGCTGAAAGCGAAGTATCAACGAAGCCGGCGGCGATGAGGTTCACGCGGACCGGGGCGAGCTCGAGTGCGAGGTCCCTGGTGAGGGCTGGAAGCGCGGCTGTGAGGGCCGAGACGAGAGCGAGCCCAGGCGCCGCGCGGCGGCCACCGGTTCCGCCCATGAAGAGCAGGGTGCCTCCCGGGCGAACCTTCTTTGCGGCGTAACGAGCGACCTGCAACGGCAGCATGAGATGGGCTTCGACATCCCGGCGCGCCTTTTCGATTTCGAGTTCCGCCAGCGGCGCGTAGTAGGGACCGGGGCCGGTGACCAGCACGTGGTCAATCCGCGCCGGGAGGCCGTCGAAGAATTGTTTAAGTTGATCAAAATTGGTGGCGTCGAACGCCATGCTGCTTAGAGGGCCGAGTTCGCGCGACGCGTGTTCCAGGCGTTCCGGATTGCGCGCCGCCAGAATCAGCCTGGCGCCTTCAGCGCGCGCTCGCCGGGCGGTTTCGAGTCCGATGCCGGCGCTGCCGCCGATTACGACGACAGTTTGTCCGAGAAGTCCCGGTTCGGGCCGGATGAGAGAGGTGCCGGTTGCGATGCTCATGATTCCTCCGTTCAACTTCACTGGCGTGTTATCTTCCATATTTGTCTCCTCAGGAACTCCTGTAACTTAGGAAGCTCCGCCCCGGTCTGCGGGCGGCACCTCCGCGTATGCAATGCCGGTGAGGTTTCCTTCCGCAAACAGCAGCGTCATCCGATTCGACCCATCGAGGTTGGCGCTGTAGACCGAGCCGCCGAGGTCTGTAATAAACATTCGACCGCCCTTCAGGTCCAAAGCCAGGCCGATGGCTTCCATCAAATGGGTGAAAAGGATCTCAGGCTCTTTGCCATTTTCGGCCTCCGGGTCCATGGGTGCACGGTTCACCGTGTTGCCACGCGGCGGGTCCCCGCGGTCGGTCCAATACAGCGTCCGATGAACCGGATCGAGGTCCAGATCAATCGGCTCCGGAAGATTGTCATAAAGAAGCTCAATGTCTCTGCGGTTCTCGGCCGACTGACCTGGCGGAACTTGGATGTTGGCCCGAAAAATTCGACCCAAACCCGCGTGGTGACCACCCTTCTGCGTCCAATAGAACTTGCCGCCGTCAGTGTCCACCGCAATGCCGACACACCATTTCCTCGGATCCGATCCCGGCCGCGAATCGCCCGAGCTCGTATCCACGAGAGTTTCAATTTGGGACCCGTCGAGGTTTACCCGCATCACTCGCATGCCTTCCCGGTCCGACCAGTAAAGCTTGCCGCTCCTCTTCTCCAGTTGGAGCTGCTTCGGCGTGAACGTGCCGCCAGGCGGAACGATGGTGATCATGTTCTGGCCATTGAGTTCCGACCGCATGATCGAGCCATCATTGCTATTGGGATCACCCATATTGGTCCAGTAGATGTGCCCAGCGGCGACATCGAGGACCAAGCCGTCGGGCAACTTCCGGCCTTCGTTGATGATGGTCTTCAAATCGGAGCCATCAGGGTTTGCAGACAGGATGCGGCCGCCGCTGAGGTCCAGGAAGAAGAGCCTACCGGACGTGGGTGCGTTTTTCGCCTCTGCGTCTATCGGCGTGGAAGCTATCGCGTTCATGGAACGAATCTCCTCGCTATCGTGTCTATGTGATCTCGACAAAGCGCCAAGCCGAGCACTTGCGCCCACCGTAGCCCGACGCCAATCTGGAATCGATTCCCCAGACGGCCAATCCACATGTCCCAGCTCCTCGATCCAGTCCAGCGCCGATTGGCGCGTCTGCTCGCCGCCGAACAACGTACGTACCGCACGGATAAAGGCCGATAGCTCTTTTTCAGCCAGGATCAGAAAGCCGCTAGTAAGCTGGTTGCAGCGCTCGGTTTCCGCGTCCGTTGACACATCCCGCGTTACAAGCATGACGACTTTGGACCAGGCAATGCTAGTCAGCTGGCCTTCTTTTCCGCGTTATCGTCGTCCCCTTGCCCCAACTCGGTGAGGTAGCGGCCGAAGTTCAATTCGAAGTCGCTGCGAATTCCATAACCGATACTACGGAGCTTGGTGCGGCGCGCCTGCGCATCGGGCCAGGCCAGCATTGGGAAGATCATTTCATTGCTCGACTGAAGCTCGGCAGCTGTCGGCATCCCGAATCGATTGATCTGGGCCTTTGCCGTGGCCAGCGTCTTGCCGCCGAATGAAGCCAGCCGCCTTGCAAGCGAATCGACGAACGAATCGAGGTCTTTATCGTCCAGCGTGCGGTTCACCCAGCCGTAGCGCTCGGCGATATCAGCATCGAAATCGTCGGCAGTGAGCACGAACTCAAGTGCCCGCGAGCGACCGACCAGGCGCGGGAGCCATTCCAGGGCTCCGCCCCCGGGATTAGTCCGACGCCCACCTCGGGGTTACCGAATACAGCGTTTTGCCGGCTGGCGAAGTGCATGTCGCAGGCCAGCACAAACTCGTTGCCAATCCCGCGCATGCGGCCGCGAATCTTTGCGATACTCACGACTGGCGTGGACGAAAGGCGAAGCACAAAGTCGCGCCAAAGGCCCAGCACGTCTGGACGCTCCACCGCCTTGGCCACATCGAGATGCGCAATGAAAAAATCGGGATTCGCCGACTGGAACACTACAACCTTCACGGACGGGTCCGCCTCAAGGTCGGTCATTAGAGCTCCCAATTCGACGATCGTTGTCGGAACAAA
>Ga0302320_10027973_pt1 | contig 10842 bp, 8 predicted proteins | sample Bog_T0_3_FD_202130 | JGI IMG/M metagenome (GOLD analysis project Ga0302320, IMG submission 202130) | Peat permafrost microbial communities from Stordalen Mire near Abisko, Sweden - Bog_T0_3 | ecosystem: Environmental > Terrestrial > Soil > Wetlands > Peat | place: Sweden: Abisko, Stordalen Mire... | reverse complement strand
CTCCGGCGCCGGGCCGCCAATCAGCGTCAGACCAATCGTCAGCAAACTCAAAACCACAACCCAATTGCCGCCGCTCTTGTAGTGTAATTAACCGGCCTTTGAGGTCATTGACTGAAAAACGCGGCGAGACGCCTGTTCAGAAGCTTGATAACGTACCGCCCCTCGGACGCTTTGATGTTCGCATGAAGGACCCGCAGATAGGCGAGCATCGCCGAGAAGGAGTGATGTTTCTTAAACATGGTAGCTTGTAGAGCATAGATCACAGCGCATTCACGCGCCAGCGTCCTGATGCCACGGACCAACTGGAATGCCAAGCGAACTCCGCTAGAGCAGTGGAGAGTCCGACCGAACCACTAGGAGGTTGGCGATTCCCTCGGACATCTCTATTTCTTTTTTGTCGTGGGTGTTGGCGTTGGCTTTGGAGTCGGCGTCGGGGTAGGCTTGGGGGTCGGAGTCGGCTTCGGGGTCGCCTTCGGAGTGGGTGTCGGCGTGAGCTTTGGCGTGGAAGTCGGCTTCGCGGTCGGCTTTGGAGTGGGTGTTGGCGTGGGCGGGTTTACAACGGTCACATTGTATTCGTAAACAGCAGTAACGGCTCCGGTACTATCCCTGAATTCGACCGTCCAAAGCCCTTGATCCGCTGAGGAAACCTTGGGAATTGTCACACTTGCTCCGGCACCATCTATCACTCCGTAAGGGGTGGTTGTCTTGGTGATCGCCTGTGTGTAGGATCCGTTGGCTCCTTTCGGGGCGGTAAATAGGCCTGGTATTTGGCCAGCATAATCGGGCCCACCAAGTGTAGCGGGTTGACCTGCCGTTAGGGTGACATCTAATACGTGCGTTTGGTAAGCAAACGACGATTGCGCTCTAAGGGGGCAACATAGGGCGACGGCCAATAGGGCAAGGTAGATGCTCTTGTTATTCATGAGTATTGTGGATTGGTGAAGCCTTAGGATGAGAAACGGGTGAAGGCGTAGGGCGACAAAAAGGTCCTAGAGAAAGTTTATATATTTTCGAATTCGTCGTCGTAGCTATATTTATTTCAGCCGAAATATGAGAAGCATTTCATGAAAGTCACTGCCGGGTCCAACTCGGCTGTATTTTCGTTGCTGTGAGACAAATGGGCGCAACCCATTTTACGTTTTAAAGGCGGCGTAGAATCATCCGAAATCCAAGGACAGAGTCATAGCAAAGAATAGCGAAACCGACACATGGGGTAGGTCGTGTCAAAGATTGATCGGTTAGCGTACAATTAATCCGAGATCGTATTCAGCGGGCGCAAACCCACGGTCGGCGGCCTTTTGGTACCATTTAACCGCCTCGGCACTATCCTTTGTCACGCCGTTGCCATCAGCATACATATTGCCCACGTCGACCTGGGCCGACATGTCCCCCGCTTGCGCCTTTTCTAGAAGGCTCCTGTCGGCGCCGTTCAGTCTTACGCCAGCCAGCGCAAACATGAGGACCGATCCAAGTTCGGGCCGCATCCCGAATATTGATGCTCGGCGCCCCCAAATGGGTTGGGTGGGCATAGGGCGCCGTCCAGTTTTGATTGGCCAAACAAGTCCCCCTACCGGCGTTCTGACCATTTCCTCGAGAAGGTTCATGATTAGGGGGCCTTGGGAAACATTCAGTGCAGATTCAGCTCATAACAATTGGGCGCAGAAAAGATCGCGTAATTCCCCGGGGGCAGCGGCTGAGTCGCTGTCAGAACCGTTATCACATCGCTCACTTGCTCCAGTGCTGCCGGGGCACGTGTATCCGAGAAGCCGGCAAATCCTGGGGCAATGCGATACAAACCCGCGACTCTCTTGCTCGGACCATCGCTCACCGTGGGAGCCATTTCCAAATGGGGATAGCTGCGGAGGACCGGATACTGGTTTAGCGCGCTAACGGGAAGCTGCTGGTAGGGGCCTATGACGACCACCTTTACGCTTGCTGCATCTGCCGACGGGATGAGGTCCGCTCCATCGAAAACCAAATTAGCCAGCTTGTCCGCTCTTGGCGGTGGCGTATTATTACCCGAAAGGTTGACCCCATTTACGGACAGCTTCACTCCAAAGAGGAGACCCTGCGAAACGCGGCCATTGTTATGAGGTAACGACACCCATTTCCCATCGATCCAGGCGTAGGCGCCGGGAGCCGTGGGATAATCCCCAACAGCTGTGGAGGACGGTTGCGGCGGCGGCGTGTCGCTCGAACTCGGTGTCGCGGCGGCAGCGATCCCGTGAGGTATCTCGATCGACCAGCTTTGGTCGCGGGTCTCTCCGGACACCGAGCTATCCCCCACGATCAAGTCGAGCGTAACCGTGTTGTAGGTTTGGACAAAGAGCGGCGCATGGAGGCGGCCTCCCGTATTCATGACACCCCCGGTCTTTGAGAGCGTCACACGGTGATCATCAAAGGCGACCGTTCCCCGCAGGGTGGCATGTACACGGTCAATGTCTGCAGAATCTAGGCGAGCCTCGACAAATTCGCCACCCTGATCGACGCGGGTAAATGTCAGACGGGCGGGCTCCGTATAGCTCCCGTTCTTGGAATGAAGAAAGACGTCATAGTTTGCCCCATTCTGAACAAAAGAAAGAAGCCTTTGCTCGGAATCCCTGCAGAACTTATCCCAATAGGCGATGTCATCCGGGGTCGCTGCCGAGAAATTGAACGTGCTTCCGGCGGTATCGCCTACCAGATGTCCGTTCTCGAGCTTGAATCTTACGTGATAAGCCCAGGGAACGGTCGCGGGTGAATTCTGCTCGTTTGGTGCGGCGATGTTTTGGCGGTCCCTTGTCTCAAGGCGAATGGGCCATCCTTCGCTCCGGTAGCGGCTCGGGATTATTGTGACCCCAAAGGGCCGCCTTTGGTGGGGCCGCCCAGGGACCTCGAGGTTCGCAATCGGGGCTCCCCCTCCCTGTTGCGCCACAAAACGCAGAAAATACTTGTACGTTTCTGCCTGATTCTTGGACACCGCTGTTCCAAGGAAAACGGAACCGTCAGCCGTGGCCGCCATAGCGGAGACGAACTCCGCCTGCAGTTCCGCCTTTAGCTTTGCGGCGTCCTCGTCGGAGAGCAAATCGAGCTTGTACCGCCAGGGACTTGATGCCCTGGGTTCCTGGGTCAAATTTGTGTCATCCAAGTCAAAGACGAGTGTCCATCCACCTGTGGTGCCGAGGAACGGACCTGAGTTCGGAATATAATCCTGGTTTTGGGTTGTGAGGGTCATCTTCAGCATCGCTTCATCGCGATCAAAGGCAAAAGAGCCCTTAAAACGCCTTGAATCCGTCCATCCCCCGTCGTTCCTCATCAGGGCAGTTATCCCGCCGCTGGACGCATCAAGGCTGCGCACCTCAATGAACACGCGTTCGGTCTCGTTGTTTGTCGACGTAGCAGTACCCGCAAAAACGGAGCCCGGCTTCACCTTCGCGAGCAGATTGTTTAGAACCCATCTAAAATAATCGTTCTCCGCTGTCGCCAAGCGCGACAGCAGCTCGCCCTCCGATTGCACAAGGGCTTTCACCTGTGCCATGTCGCCGGCATCGGTGACCACAAAAACTCTGCCTTTGATGTCCGTCTTAGGAAGTCCAGTTAGCGGCTCGGACGGATTGGGCACCTGGGTCTCCCTGAAACTCCAACCATCCTCGACCCGTCTTGCATCAAGTATCCCGTCGAGCGAGATCACTTTGCCCGCGGGCGTGGTCTCCTTCACCAAAGTTATTCCTCCAAGCGGCTCTGAATAGCTCGGCAGGTTCGCAAACTTGAGGATGTGAGGGCCGCTTTTCCCTCCGGCGATGGCGCGAATACGTACGGCCGTGCTCGGATCAAAGCCGAACTGGGAGGATAGATATTGGTTCAAGTCGACAGCGGTGTAGGTCGGATTGTGAAGTTTGACAGTCTCGTGGTAGCGGACCGTCGCAACCCCAGGGCTTACCGGTGTTGCGTTACTCGAAATGTTTACAATTTCAAAATTTGCCGATCGCTCAGCCTTTTCAATAAATCCCCTGATGGCAGCTGAGCTTGGTGCGCGCCCGTGTTGCCAGACCAGAAGGCCCGCTGCCAGCGCAAGGGCTGCAACGCCAACTCCCGCAAAAATGAGCTTCTTTGTGCGAGGTGAAAGGGGCGGCATCTTTGGCATCTTGAACTCCGGTGCGGGCGATGTACCCGAGGGAGCCGAATGCGGCGCAGATTGGGGGATGCCTTGGCTTCGCATTCCGGGTCCGACCCCAACCGGGCTATGGGCAGCGCCGGAGAAGAAGTCCTTGCTAAGCCAGTTAAGGACAGCGGCCGTTGCAAGGGACAGCATCGATAGGTAAAAGCCCAGGCCCAATTGAACTGTAACGGTGACAAGGCCGAAGAAACCCGATTGCGACGAATGGCCATTATACATCGCCATACAAACGACAAGAAATCCAAGGGCGGAGAGCACCGCGGCCATAATTGCGGCCTTGGAATTGCGCTGCGCTGCAAACAATGCGGCCACGGCCACGAGAGCATAGAGAAACTGAATTGCCGGATTCGCTGGAAAATGGACTTCCGCACCACCCAAAAGAGTCGGCATCGTGAGCGTGGTCCCCCGTAATAGCTCCATACCGGTTTCTGAGAAGACCGTCACCCCGTTCACCGCCGATGCGAAAAAGGGGAGAATGAGCGCGATAACAACCCCAAGAAATGGAAGCAACCTCGCCTTTGGTATCCAAGCAGGAAGTGAGTCTGAGCGCCTTATAGCACCCGACGGCACCGACGGCAGTCCAGGCACCCGGGACTGTTGGGGAACCGGAGGCAACATCGCCTCACGATAGGGTCTCCATTCAGAGGAACCGGCTGCAGCAACTTTTGTGTCTACGGTAATGATGCCTGCCTTAAGCAGGGCTTCCAATGCAGCCGCGTCCAAAGGACCGGCTGGCCTATTCTCTGAATCGAGATAGTAGTACATGATGTTTATAGGGAATTTGAGTTGAGCTGGAAAGTGTCTCGGTTGGATTGCGGTTTGATTATGCTCGTGGCCGGTCGCCCTTTACGGTTGTCCGTTCCTTTTTTCGGCCACGTCGCTTGGCCTTGTTGGATTCGATCCCTTGCTTGGATTCTGGCTGGGCGCCGGTGCTTTAACGTGGTTGGCGTAGTCGGTTCGGCGCGCCTCGAAGTGGATCGCCTCCTCGTGGACCCTCAGTTGGCGGGTTTCGATGGGCTGGATCTCGCGGTGGGTGGCGGCCTGGATCCGCTCCCGGCCGGGCCCCTCGACTACAAAGTGGTCCCTCTCGAATCGGTAGCCGTTGCGCACCTCGCTCCGGCCGAAGAGCTCGTTTGCCCGACCACGGGGTACGAAATAGAAGCGATAGCCCCGATCCCAAAGGTGATCGTAAGAGAGAAAGACAAAGGCCTCGCCGGGCATGCCAAAGTCGAGGTCCACCCCGAACTGCCCCCGATACCTCAAGCCACGACCCTCGACAAATACGGCTGTGGGCGGTAACGGCGCCCAGCCCACAAATCCCTGCGCGTTCGCATGGCGCCAGCATACCCAAGCGGGGCTCCAATCATATCCCGGGATCCAGAGCCATCCGAGACCGCGTCCATAGGACCAACGGCCGTAATGAAACACGATGTCGCCCCATGAATAGTCCGACCTCCAAAAGAGCCCCGAATCCGTGGACACCCACTGACCCTGGTCAGCATAAGGGCGCCAATCAGGATCGTGCGCGGCCACGGAGGGTATCCAGCACCACCCATATCCGGCGACCTGGATCCAGTTGCCATATAGGGCGAGGTGCTGGTGGAAGTAGTCGAAGTTCGCCTGTGAGTGCATCTCGCCCAAGGCCGCTAGGGATTGAGCTGCGGAGGGACGACTGACGATTGCGCTCCAGCCCCCCAAGTTCGTGCCAAGTGCGTTTCCGTTGACACCAAGATAAAGCCTACCTCCCGAGGGGACCGCAAAGGTCGCGCTGGATCCTACCTCAAAGATTCCGCCATCCGGGGAGACCCGACCAACGAGCGACCACTGCGGAAGCGCCGGCGCGAGGAACGGTTGAGCTGGATTGGCCGCAAATGCCGATACGGAGCCGTCCGGGGATTCAAAGACCGGCATGGCTCCCTGCGCTCCTGAGATATTGATGCTTCCGCTGGCCGATACCGTGATCAATTCACCGCGTACCAAGTCGATTCCCGTATCGGTCCATGGGGTCGCGGGCGACACTGCGACCGAAATCGCTCCGATATGAGGGACCGCCGGCGGCGCGGAGGCGGTTGTCTGAATCTCCGGCTCGCTGGCTGCGCTGCCCAGAGAAGCCCCCGGGTAACCCGGAATAAGGGGAACTCCAACGGAAGAAGCAGCCGCTTCCTCCGCTGGCTTCTCCATCGAGGCAACTGCGGCGGTCGGGGTCGGGCTAACTCTAGCTGCGGCTTGAGCGGACTCTGACGGCTTCGCCGTGTCGGGCGCGGACACTTGCATCAGCTCTCGGATGACGTTCTGGGAAACTCCGATGCTGCTCAAGTAAAGCAATTGATCGGCGTTGAGCACCACAGGCGCCGAGCCCTTGATCTCCGTTAAGATGATGTCCTCGCTTAAACCGGCCCGGGTGAGCCTTACGACATCGTTCGCAGCCCCTGGTAGCGGGGTCACCGCTGCCGGAGCACCAGTCGGCACCGTCGTTTGCGCCGCGCAAGTGCCGCCAGATAAGAAAGTTAAACCTGAAGCGATTACAAGTGCTACGAGGCTAATTCGTGAGGGAATCGAGGTATTCATAAGGGTCCGCCGTAGAGATCAGTGAGTCTTTGTGGTCGTGTTCGTGCTGCCTATACGGATCGGGGTTTCGGATCTTGCAGAAAGTGAGAAAAAAGAGGTGCGTCGCGGGTTTAGGGTGGGCCGCTCACCGAACTGACATTGCCATCCGGTGTAACCCGGCGGATCCGGTGGTTTCCCGCATCCGCCACGATGATGTTTCCCAGTCGGTCCAGAGCGACGGCTCCGGGAAGATTGAACTGGGCTCCGATCCCGGAGCCGTCGCGGTAGCCTGGCTGGCCCGGGGTGCCAGCCAGCGTGGTGACTATACCGTCGCGGGAGATTTTCCGAATCGTGTGATTGTATGTGTCGGCCACGTAGATCACGCCCGACGAGTCTATCCCAAGCCCCTGCGGCCTTGAAAACCGGGCGTAGTCCCGCAGGCCATCCGAGCTTCCCTGCTGCCGGGGCGCCCCGGCAACCGTGCTAACGATCCCGTCTGCGCTCACCCGGCGAATCGTGCAATTCAGGGTGTCAGCAACATAGAGATTACCCATCGTGTCCACGGCCAGCCCCTTCGCCTGGTCGCTGAACCGGGCCAAGGTACCTGGGCCATCGTCGCTTCCGGCGTGGCCCGAAACACCCGCGAGGGTCGTCACCAAACCGGCGGGAGTCACTCTCCGCATGGTGTAGGTGTCGGCGACATAAACCATCCCTGCGGCGTCCACTACAATCCCTGTTGGGAACGCGAACTGGGCTTGCGTGCCCAAGCCGTCGGCAGATCCAGGCTCCCCCACTTGGCCAGCCAAGGACGAGACGATCCCCCCGGGGGCTATCCTGCGAATCCGAAAGGCATCTGAGACGTATAAGTTGCCCCGCCTGTCGGCAGCGATTCCCCGCAGTATGCTAAAGAACGCCTGCTCGGGCGGCCCGTCCGCAAGCCCGGGCTTGGACTCGTGCCCCGCCACAGGAACCACGCGCCCCACGGGGTTCACCTTGGTCACAGCATACGCTTCCGGATTCGCAACGAAAAGATTACCTAAAGGGTCCGTCGCGATGGCTCCCAAAGAATCAAATAGGAGGGGATTGCCCGTTGGGGCGGCCACCACGGGCGTCACCCCCACCTTTTCGGACGTTGGATCGAGTTGGGTTGATCCGGAAAACCAGAGGAACCCGCATGTAATTGCTGCAAGCACTAGTAGTCCCAAGGAAACGGAGAGCCACAAATTCCGCCGTTCTCCCCCGAGCCCTTCGCGGACCACGCGACCCATTCCATGGGGTCCAATCGGCAGCTTCCCCTCTCCGATTCGCTGGAGATCCTTCACGATGTCCTCCATATTGGCGTAGCGATCGCGCAGTTCTCGGCCCATGGCCCCTTCGGCCACTTGAACAAGGCTGTCGCTGGCCTTCGGATTCAAGGTCCTGATGGCCGGCGGCGGCCCAGTGAGGATCAGGCTCCGGATCTCACGGGTGGTTCGCCCCTTGTACGGGGGCTCGGAAGTCAACATCTCGTAGAGTAACGCCCCAAAGGCGTATATGTCGCACCGCGTGTCCTCAGCGTTGCCTGCGGCCACAGCCGGCGACATATAGGGCGCCGTTCCCTCAACCTGGAGGTTCTCCGCGTCCACCAGCGAGTCGTTGAAAACGGTCCTCGCGAGACCAAAATCCGCCAGGACCGCACGGCCCTCGCCAGTCATGAGGATATTCGCGGGTTTCAGGTCGCGGTGGATTATTCCCCGTTGGTGCGCAAACTCGAGTCCCTTGGCGATCTGCAGGGCAATGGCCATGATTCGCCCGTCGTCCAGGGGCCGACCAGGCCGGATCAGCTTTGCCAGGTTGCCTCCCGCAAAAAAGGGCATGACAAAATATGGAGTCGTCGTTGACTCCGAGACCGCAATCACCGGGGCGATGCCGTCGCTCCGAAGCTGGCGCATGTGCGCGGCTTCCTTAAGGAACATTCGGGTCAGCTTCTCGTCAGTGGCCAGGTCCGCCCGGATCATTTTGATCGCAACCTCGTCCCCTGACTCCGCATCCCGTGCCATGAGGACGATGCCCATCCCGCCCCGCCCGAGGATTCGGAGGATCTCGTAGCACCCAAGTGTCGCCAGGATTCCGGGCCTTGCTGGAGGGGTAAGCATCCGGTGCCCAACCAACTCCCCGATCGGCCCATCGAAGGACGACATTGGGGGCATCGACGCCTCAGGCGCTCGGTCTGGGGCGTTGCCGCTCATCGGCTCGCGGGGCCCTCCTTGGAGCCGGAATCAAGCACCGCCTCCGCCTCCGCCAACAGGCTCTTTGTGGCCCCATCGACCCAGGTCTGGGAACAGGACCATTCGAAGCCTCGCTTGAGGTCCACATCGCCAAGCCGCGTAATCCGCACCCCGAGCCGAGCAAGGCCCGAAGCAATACTCGCATAATAGAGAACCGAAGCGATCTCTCCAGGAACCGCGCCATCGGGGTGCCCCATGTTTGCCTTGGCGAAGTCCTTGGTCAGAATCAGAAGCTCAATCGGGGGAGCGGAGTGCGTGAAGAGCTCAGAAAAACTCTTGAGCAGGAGTCCTTGGGCATCGCAAAGCAGCTTTAGCCGCTCGGCCGACGCATTGTTAAAGCCGCCCAGATCGAGGAGCACTGGCGCCGACCATTGGTGTCGGAAGATCGCCGCGAGCTCGTCAGGTCTCCAAAGCCGTTCAGCCTCCGTTCCGGATTGCATCAGCGCGGCCAGATTTTTTGGTGTCCCCTTAAACGTGGAGACAGCCGGGTCCGTATTGGGCGTCATGGTTCTATTCCCTCATACGGCTGAGGGTTCCGGAAATTGCACAGTCGCTTCATTTAGGAGCCATGGGCCAGTTTCTGAACAAACTCCGAGAGCGCGCGGACCTCATCGGCCGTGGCCGCATCCCGCTCTCCGTACTCCTCAATCACCCTGTTGAGGTGCGCCTTGAAGATCCGTTTTCCGCTCAGCAGCATGTTCGATGCATCAGTGGGCGAACGCAGCCCAAAGCGCTCGACGAGCGCCTCGTAAGGCAGTGGATCGGCGTCGCTCATGATCGGATCCAGGATGCGGACCCGGAACATCTCCCAGATGTGCGTTCGCCTGGGCTGGTTTTCGGCGGGATTGCGACAGTCCGTCTCCATGTTTATTAGCGTCTGTGCCAAAACAGTGCGCACCCAATAGAGATCGAAGACCTCCGAGGGATTGGCATCTTCGTGCAGGTCATTCTCAAGGGTGCTCAGCTCCACCGGGGGATTGCGCGCCTCGTAGCGAGCAAGCCGATCAAGCGTAAAGTTCCTCAAGCTCGATTTCAGAAAATCCCTGAATCGACCCCGTGTCTTGTCCGCCCTATTCAGCCAGCCATCCTTGAGCATTCGGTCCTCCGCAAATTCCTGCAGAATCACCTCAACGTCATTTCGGAGACTTGGAAATGAGGCCAATAGGAAGATCCGCAACGGAACCCAATAGGTGCGAATCAAACGGTCGAGCCCTCCGCCCTCCAATTTTAACGATTCGCCAAGCTGGCTCCACTCTGTCTTCGGGAAAATCGAAGCCTCCGCGTTGTCTTTTGGCATACCGATGAAGGGCGGTTGTCGGAGTGACCTAAATTGAATTGAACTGAAATGGTGCAGAAATCTATGTCAGCGAGGTGCTGCACAAACAGCGTAAGACATTAGCTTCATGGCGTTTATCTTACGAAAGGCCAGTTCATTATCACGCTATGGACTTGAGAAATAAGCTATTTATATCGTCGCCGTCATAGCCCGTCTCCACGCAACCTTGAGTTAGAACGGGATACCCTCAACACGCCCGGTTCGCCGCTCATCACCACATGGAACAATGGCAGTATTAGCTTCCTCGCGTGCCGGCCAATGTGGACTTGTTTTCAGCGGAGTATTCCTTCCGTTATTCGTTCGCTCCAAAGGGAGCCTGATAGATTTCGACAAGGGCAACTCCTGATGTCCCGTCTGTGCTTGAGACGACAGCCGTATAGGCTCCGGCAGGCAAATCGACAAGTAGGGCTGCATTGACCGGACTCACGAAGTTGGACCACCCAGGATGAGAGTCTGAGCGGGTTGTGGGTTACGGAGTGAGGTGTGGTGGGGAGCGGGAACCAAGGCAAGCTCCGGACGGAGGGAAGGCCCGGCTT
>Ga0302320_10027972_pt1 | contig 10843 bp, 9 predicted proteins | sample Bog_T0_3_FD_202130 | JGI IMG/M metagenome (GOLD analysis project Ga0302320, IMG submission 202130) | Peat permafrost microbial communities from Stordalen Mire near Abisko, Sweden - Bog_T0_3 | ecosystem: Environmental > Terrestrial > Soil > Wetlands > Peat | place: Sweden: Abisko, Stordalen Mire... | reverse complement strand
TGGGAAGCTGTCGGTCAAGCTGGATATTTTTGACGCGGAAGGCAAGTTGCTCGGCTCGCTCGCCAACTGATCGGCAGCGAAAAGGAGTAAGTATGCGGGAGATCGATCAATGCGTCGATCAATTCGATGATTCCGATCTTCCCGACTTCTGTCGGAAGCCGACCGTGGTGCTCGGCGTTGGGAATATTTTGTTTGGAGATGACGGTTTCGGGTGCGTTGTGGTCGACTATGTCGAGGCGCACTACCGGGTGCCCGAAACCGTCTGCTTGCTCGACGCCGGCACGGGCGTACGCAAGCTGTTATTCACTCTCTGCCTAAGCACCGCACGTCCCGAGCGCTTGCTCATCCTGGACGCGATCGATGCCGGACGCAGTCCCGGCGAGATATTCGAGATCGATCCCGCCGAGATTCCTCCGGTCAAGCTGGACGATTTCTCGGTGCACCAGTTGCCCACATCCAACCTGCTGCGCGAATTACAGGAAACGTGCGGAGTTGAGGTGCGGGTGCTGGCGTGTCAAACGGGCCCACTGCCGGAAGAGATCTCGCAGGGTCTGTCGAAAGCGGTCAGCGGCGCCGTGCCGCAAGCGGCGGAGTGGCTGGTCAGCGAGTATTTCCCCAACGCTACAGCATTGCGAGGTGATTTATGCCGAACGACGTGCTGAAGACCGCTGGAGGCATGGTATGAGCCCGGATCTCTCACCGAATCTCTCGCCTAGCCTAACCCTGATTAGCGATGGAAGGAAATTCATGTGGGACGGGCAACTCTACGACAACAGAGAAGAAGCATCCCGGACAGCGGAGTCATATCAGAACGAAAATTTTGAGATTCAGATGGTAGAAGAAGTCGGGAAGTTCCTGGTCTACACCAGGAGGACCGTCAAGGAATGGGTGGCTGCTACGCAGTAGCGGCCGTCTCGCCAGAGGTGGCAAATGGCAGCAGGCACATTGCCAGTTCAAAGCGATCCAACATTGTTGGCCGACATTCGGCGCTATGGAAAGTTCGACCCCACGGGCTGCTATCAGTGCGGAAGCTGCACGATCTCATGTGATCTGGTCTCGGACTTCGCCAGCTTTCCCCGAAAAAGCATCCGCTACTCTCTTCTGGGGCTGAGAGCCCCGCTCCTGGCAAATGTCGAACCCTGGATTTGCCACGACTGCGGTGATTGCTCCATCGTCTGCCCGCGCCAGGTGGAACCCAGAATCTCCATGGCCACGCTGCGGCGCTTCCTCAGCGGGCAGTATGAGCGAAGTGGTTTGGCGGCCAAGCTCCTCACGTCGCGAGCGTGGTACTTCGGCTCGCTGGCCTCCGTTGCGGCGCTCGTCGCGCTGCTGATCCTCGGCTATCACCTGTGGTATGTGGGACTGCCCTTGTCCGGCATGGCCACGCCGCTCGGGCTGGAGCACATGTTTCCCATCATGACGTATTACACGCTCGCGGTGATCCTCTTTCCGGCGCTTCTCCTGCTATCCCGCGTCTTCCGCGTCTGGCGGTTCACGATGGGCGGCCCGCAACAGCCATCCATACAATTCTCTGTCTATGTCGATCAAGCTTGGACGTACGTGTACCAATCGGCGACCCACTCGCTGCTGAGGAAGTGTCCGGAAAAAGGCCGGTGGCTCTCCCATTGGATCCTTGCCCTGGGCACGGTCATGATGCTGACCATCAAGGTCTTCGCTCTGCGCTGGTTTCAAACCGACAACATTTATCCGTCGTATAACCCGCAGCGCTGGCTAGGATATCTCGCCGGCGGCTTTATCTTCTACGGCATCGGCGCAATCCTCAAAGGACGGCTGCAGGCGAAGAAAGAAATCTACAAGGAAACGCGGCCCGAGGATCTGGTCTTTCCCATCCTGCTTGTGCTAACCGCGTGCAGCGGAATCTTCACCCACATCTTCAGGTATGCCGGCTTCGCGCTCTGTGCTCATTTCATGTATGCCATGCACGTGATCATCGCCACGCCGATGCTGGTGATAGAGATGCCGTTCGGCAAGGCGGCGCACATGATCTATCGTCCGCTGGCCTTGTACTTCCAGGCGGTCAAGGAGCGGGCGGCACGGCTAGCGCCCGCGGCGGAGGTCGTTCCCAATGCCCTCTGAGAAATCCCAAGCCCGATCTGTGGGCGCCGCACTGGTCGTGGGAGGCGGAATCGGCGGCATGCAGGCAGCCCTCGATCTCGCCAACGGCGGCATCAAGGTATATGTGGCCGAACGTGGGCCTGCTATTGGCGGGGTCATGGCCCAGCTCGACAAGACTTTTCCCACCAACGATTGCGCCATGTGCACCATGGCGCCGCGTCTGGTCGAGATCGGCCGGCACAAGGACATCGAGATTCTCACCTTGAGCGAAGTGGAACGTGTCGATGGCCAGCCAGGGAATTTTACGGTCAGTATCAAGCAGCAGCCGCGTTTTGTGGATGCGACGAAATGCACAGGTTGCGGCGCTTGTACCACGGAATGTCCGGTCACGCTGCCCTCCGAGTTTGATCGGGGGCTGGCCGAGCGGAAGGCGATCTACCGGCCGTTCCCGCAAGCCGTTCCCAACATCTTCACCATTTCGCGCCGCGGGATTTCTCCCTGCGAGGCGGGATGCCCCATCCACCAGAGCGCGCAGGGCTATGTAGCTCTGATCGCGCAAGGACGCTTCAAGGAAGCGGCCCAGGTCATTCTGCGGGACAATCCGATTCCGTCGATCTGTGGCCGGATCTGCACCCACCCCTGCACCACCGCCTGCACGCGCGCCAACGTGGACGATCCGGTGAATCTGCCGGCGTTGAAGCGCTTCATTACCGACCATTGCTCCGATTACAAGCTGCCGCAACCGACCGTGCCCGAGCGTCCGGAGAAGATTGCCATCGTAGGGTCGGGCCCAGCCGGACTCCTCTGCGCCTACCAACTCCGGCAGAAAGGCTATGGCACGACGATCTTCGAAGCACTTTCGGTGGCCGGCGGAATGTTGGCGGCAGGTATTCCGTCTTTCCGGCTGCCGCGGCTGGTGCTGAACGCCGAACTCGACCGGCTGCGTGCGATCGGTATCGAGATCCTACTGGAAACGCCGGTGGGCCGCGGTATCACGCTCGAAGAATTGCGCAAGAGCTACGCGGCGGTGTTCGTGGCCATCGGTGCGCACGTGGAGCGGAAACTCGGAATCCCGGGAGAAAATCTGACCGGCGTCACGGGAGGCGTGGAATTTCTGCGCAGTGTGAATCTCTCGCGTCCAGTGGCGCCGGGGCGTCGTGTGCTGGTAGTGGGAGGAGGCAATTCCGCACTGGACGCGGCGCGCGCCGCCCTGCGTTGTGGGGCTGAAGAGGTAACGATCGTCTACCGGCGAACGCGAGCAGAAATGCCCGCCGACCATCGTGAGGTTGCAGACGCAGAGCGCGAGGGAGTCAAGTTGCTGTTCCTCGCCGCACCCAAATCATTCCAGACGGGCCTCGACGGGCGCGTAGCCGGCCTGGAGTGTCTGAAGATGAAGCTCGGCAAGCCCGATGCCAGCGGCCGGCCGGCTCCGGAGCCGATTCCAGGCTCGGAGTTCGTCATTCCCTGCGACGCTGTCATCGCTACGATTGGCCAGATCCCCGATGTGAATGCTCTCGGTGAACGGCTGGGTCTGACGACAACAAAATCGGGAACGCTCCATGCCGATCCACTAACGCTGGAGACTGCGCTGCCCGGTGTGTTCGCTGGCGGGGATTGCGTGACCGGTCCCGACGTGGTGGTGACGGCAATGCTCGCGGGCAAAAAGGCTGCCAACTCTATCGATCGCTGGCTCAATCATCAGGACCTCCGTGCCGGTCGCGAACTGGAAGCGCCATATCACACCGAGTACGTCATGGACACGGCTGGCGTGCCGATGCAGCGCCAGATACCGATGCAGGCCCTCGACCCCGCGACTCGTGGAAGAACGCTTGCCGAGGTCCACGTCGGCTACACGCCGGAAGAAGCGATTGCCGAGGCGAAGCGCTGCCTAGCGTGTGGTATCTGCTGCGATTGTCATCTCTGCGCAACCGCCTGCGAGGCTAATGCAATCAACTACGCACAAACAGCGGAGACACGCGCGTTGAACGTAGGCGCGATCGTTCTCGCACCGGGATACGAGATTTTCGACGCTCGCCTAAAGAAAGATCTGGGTTATGGCCGCTTCCCAAACGTGCTCACGGCTCTGGAGTTCGAGCGAATCTTGTCCGCCTCCGGACCCTACTCCGGCCATGTGCTGCGGCCCTTCGACCGGCAGGAACCGAAGCGTATTGCCTTTCTGCAGTGTGTTGGTTCGCGAGATTTCGAACACGACTATTGCTCGTCGGTCTGCTGTATGTACGCCACCAAAGAAGCCATCATCGCCAAGGAGCATCTCGGCGAAGGTCTGCAATGCGACATCTTCTTCATGGACCTGCGCGCCTTCAGCAAGGGCTTCGAGCAGTATTACCGCCGAGCGCAAGATCTCGGTGTGCGGTACATCCGTTCGCGCGTGCCGAAAATCGAGGAAGTCGCTGGGACGCGGAACCTGATCGTCCAATATCTCGGCGAGAACGACAGAAAACTCTCGCAGGAATATGACCTGGTCGTCCTCTCGGTGGGCATGCAACCACCCAAAGAGGTCAAAGTACTGGCCGAACGATTCGGCGTAGCACTCAATGAATTCAATTTTTGTGGGACCTCCGCGTTCAAGCCGGCGGAATCCTCTCGCGAAGGGATTTACGTTGCCGGACCGTTTGCCGAGCCGAAGGACATTCCGGAAACTGTCATGCAGGCCTCGGCGGCAGCGACGCAAGTGCTATCGCTCTTGCGCGACGCCCGGGGCACGCTGATCACGCCCAAAGTTTATCCGCCCGAAAGAGATGTGAAGGGAGAAGACCCTCGCATCGGAGTCTTCGTCTGCCACTGCGGAACCAATATCGCCGGCGTTGTCAATGTCCCGGACGTCGTGGAATATGCGAAGTCCCTGTCCAACGTCGTGTACGCGGAGAACAATCTTTATACCTGCTCCAACGATACACAGGATCGGATCAAAAAGAAGATCGTCGAACATAATCTGAATCGGGTCGTGGTGGCCTCCTGCACCCCGCGAACCCACGAGCCCCTTTTCCGCAACACTCTGGCAGAGGCCGGACTCAATCCATACCTGCTTGAGATGGCCAATATCCGCGACCAGTGCTCCTGGGTGCACATGCACGAGCCGGAGAAGGCCACCGAGAAATCCAAAGGCCTGGTCCGGATGGCGTTGGCCAAGGTCCGGCTATCGCAGCCGCTCCATCGGCAGACGGTCAGAATAGAAAAGTCCGCCCTGGTCATAGGCGGCGGGCTGTCGGGCATGACCGCTGCACTGGCGTTGGCACGTCAGGGCTTCGATGCCTATCTGGTGGAAAAGGAGAATGAGCTGGGCGGAAATCTGCGCCACGTCCACTACTTACTCAACGGAGAAAAGCCACAGGACGAATTAGCGCGCCTGCGCAATGAAATCGTGCTGAATAGCAGAATCCATCTCTTTATTGGCGCAGAGATCGAGAAGATGGAGGGCACGATCGGTAACTTCAAGACCACGATCTCGGCCTGCGGAGCGACCACCGAAATCACGCATGGAGTCGTAATCGTAGCCACAGGTGCGAAGCAGTACCAGCCAAAAGAGTACCTGTTTGAACAGGACGACGGCGTCCTCACGCAGCGCGACCTCGAAGCACACCTCGCTGCCAGCAATTGCTTTCTGGCGCTGGAAGCCTACCGGCCCGCAAAGACCGTCGTTATGATCCAGTGCGTGGGTTCACGCGATACCGACCACCCTTACTGTTCCCGCGTCTGCTGCGCCGAGGCCATCAAGAATGCCCTGAAGATCAAGGCGCGCTCTCCGCAGACACATGTGTACGTCTTGTACCGCGACATCAGAACTTACGGCTTCAAAGAGAGCTATTACACGAAAGCCCGGCAGCAGGGAGTCGCGTTTGTGCGCTACGACGAGAACCGCAAGCCCGAGGTGTCACGAAATGGCGACGGCCTGCACGTCACCGTCTACGACCAGACCCTGGGGATGCCGCTCCTGATCTCCGCCGACTTGGTGGTTTTGTCCGCGGGCATTCATCCGCATGAAGACAACCGGAAGATCGCGCAGTTCCTCAAGGTCCCGCTGAACAGCGAGGGATTCTTCCTCGAAGCCCACATGAAACTGCGTCCAGTGGATTTCATGACGGACGGTGTCTTTTTGTGTGGGCTGGCGCATTCTCCCAAGACCATCGATGAATCCATTCTCCAGGCTCAAGCAGCAGTTGCGAGAGCAACCAGCATCCTCGCCCGAGACAGCATTGAACTGGAAGCCAACGTATCGCAGGTCGTCGACGAAAGCTGCGATGGGTGTGCCTACTGTGTGGATACCTGTCCCTACAAGGCGATCACCCTGCTCGAGTACAAGTGGCAGGGGGCGATCAAGAAAGTCGTCGAAACCAACGAATCCACCTGCAAGGGCTGTGGCTGCTGCCAGGCTACGTGTCCCAAGAAGGGCGTATTCATTCGTGGATTTACCCTCGATCAGATCGAGGCCCAGATCCATGCCGCTTTAGGAGTAGCGTAATGGACGACAACTTTCAGCCCTTGATCATCGCCCTGTGTTGCAACTGGTGCTCCTACGCTGGCGCTGACTTGGCCGGTGTTTCGCGGACACAATACCCGCCCAGCATCCGCATCGTCCGGGTCATGTGCTCGGGCATGGTGCATCCCAACCTGGTGATTGACGCGTTTACCAAGGGGGCGGACGGCGTCCTCATCTGCGGCTGCCATCCGGGAGATTGTCACTATCAGGAGGGAAATTACAAAACAGAAAAGCGCGCGGACGCCATCAAGCTGATGCTCGCGGATTTCGGTATCGAGGAAGAGCGCTTTCGCCTGGAATGGGTTTCAGCGGCCGAAGGGCCGAGGTTCGGGCAGGTGGTGCGGGAGTTCACGGAGCAAGTGCGGCAACTGGGAGTCAACCCGTATAAGTCGTAAGAGAAGCTATTTGCATCCTCGATTTCTTGATCGCTGCTGAAGAACGAAGTTACTGCCGCTCAAAGTGTTGATGATGTTCCACGATAACCCGAGGCAGGAGTGGAACCGTTTCCGATGCCTACGGGTTACATTGACGAAGCTGGAGGACAGGTTGAGGCATGGGACAACGCTCCTGCCAGCACCTTGAGTTCCTGCTTCGGAAAGAGGTTTGCGATGTCGACGATGACTGCTCCACCCCGCGTTAAACTGCGCAACATTCTATTCACCACTGACTTCTCGCCCTCGGCACAATCAGGTCTGTCTCATGCCGCGGGCCTGGCTCGCCGTTACGGTGCTGTGCTGCACACGGTCCACGTGCCGCCGCATACGCCCTTCGTCGAAGCTGCACAGCCGGATCCCGAGCAAACCAGGTTGTTGGCGGATGAACGTCTGTCTGCCTTGATCGATTCCGCTTCGTTGCAGGATATCGAACACAAAGAACTCGTTGAGCAAGGCGAAGCAGCGGACGTGCTTTTGAAACTAGTCGAAAAGCATGCCATTGACCTCATCGTAGTCGGCACCGGCGGCCGCAAAGGAACGGGGAAGCTGCTGCTAGGCTCGGTAGCGGAGGAGGTCTTCCGCAACGCCGAGTGCCCAGTACTCACGGTAGGGCCGCACGCCACCCGCTGGGGCATCGATGGGAACCTGCAGCACGTTCTGTTTGCCACAGACTTCGAACCCGCGTCGTTGCACGCGTTGCCCTACGCCATATGTTTCGCGGAGGAGCATAGGGCTCGTCTGACCTTCCTGTATGCGTCGCCCTTTCCTCTCAGTTTCCCGGAGTTTCGGCCCGAGAACCCGAAGGAGGTGTTAGCTCGTGGGCGGAATCGGCTCCGCGCCCTGATTCCCAAAGGAACACAGCTTTGGCATGAGCCCGAGTACATGGTGCAATTTGGTTACCCGGCAGAGATCGCCGGGATTATCGTGAAAATTGCCGAGCAGTCGGTCGACTTGATCGTGCTGGGTGTGAAACGGAAACGACCGACGACTTTGACCAAGCATCTGGGCGCAGGTGTAGCGTACAAAGTCGTCTGCGACGCGCCCTGCCCGGTGCTTTTCGTGGGTGCCTCGCACTAAGTCTGGCGACAACAATGCGGCGTTGCCGGGTGGGCTTCAATGTCAGCCACAGCATGGGACTTATTTTGTTTGGTTTTCGGTTTTCTCGCTTTCCCATGAGATTGATCGAACCAGGCGATCGTGCGCCGGATGGAGTCGATCTGGTTCTCGCGTTTCACGAATCCGGAGGCGCCAGTGGTCCGCCTTGAACGTTTCAAACATGTACATGAATATTGCACACCTGTACATTATGGGGTATCTTTTAAGGAAAGGGGTATTTTCATGCCTACTGCTAGGAGTCGATCCCACAAGCACTTTCAGTTGGATGCCGTGAAAATCAAGCGCGCCCAAAAAGCTTTGCGAGCGAAAACCGAGACTGAGGCCATCGAGCGTGCCTTGGATTTGGCGATTAGCGAATACGAGAGCAATCGATTGGCTGTGGAAGCCAACGAGCGCTTTGTCAAGAGCGGCATCGAGATCAAGGACGTATACGGTACCGCGGGTGGTTAGATGCAGCCCGCTCTGTTCGACTCTTCCATTTACATTACCGCACTGCGGCAAGTAGACGACGCGGTCCTGGCGCTGCACCGGTTGACTCCGGATGCGCCGCTTTGGCTCAGCGCCGTGGTACTCGAAGAACTCTATGCCGGCACTGCCGACCGCGATCGTCAAGTTGTAGAACGCCTGGAGCGAGATTTTGACAGGGCGAAGCGGATCCTGGTTCCGAATCTTAGCGACTGGACTCAGGCCGGGAGAGTGCTTGCTCGCTTGGCGGCCAAGTATCATTACGAAAAGATCGGGCAAGGACGTTTGACCAATGATGCACTGATCGCGATGAGCGCGGTTCGACTGGGCATCCGGGTGATCACAGCCAACGAACGAGATTTCAGCAGGCTCGCCGAGTTTCGCGCCTTTCAATGGCAAGTGGCCGCACTATGAAGAACCCGCCTCATCCCGAGATTTCATCTGGTCGGAGATTATCGAACCGCGGGACACTCGGTAACGGCGGCGCTTTAGGTTTTCTGAAGCGGCGGTTTTCGATCAGCAGTTTTGGCAACGAATCCGGGATGGCTTGCGATGGCTTTCGATTACTCAGTGGCTTAAGGCATGTGAAGCCATTATTTACTTGAGATATGAGCCGTGAAATCAGGAGTATGCCTTGACGCCTGTCCTGCGCTCGGGATTCGGCGGCATCGCTTTGCGTTTCTCCGCGCTGTCGCTCGCAGTTCGCATGTGTCGTTACCGTCCAAGGCCCCTCAGACTTGTTTGCCATCCACCGGTTCCGTCGCCGGCCCTTCCAGCTTTGCGATCCGCCGCTTCAGATCCGCGATCTCCGTCATCTCAATCGCGCGCAGTTGCAAATTCAAAAGCGGCGCCAGGCCGGCCGCGAGTCTCGGATGAATGAGAGCCCGAGGATGAGTTTGACCCGGGACGCGCTTTGGGACAACGGACTGTAGCCTCCTCGTGAGGGGAGAGCACGCGAGGGAGATTCACCCTATCGGCGCGTCCTGGATCACACGTCAAGGAGGTGTAGTCATGGACGTGCTGCATCCGAAATGTTGCGGTTTGGATGTACATAAGAGCTCGATTTCTGCTTGCATTTTGCTGCGTGAAGCGGGACGCGTGGAGAAGCACCAGCGTCGCTTTGGCGCGATGACTCAAGAACTGCAGGAGCTTGCCGAATGAAAGCGACGGGATTGGCCAGGTGGAGCACCTCACTCAGAACCCGGATCGATCACCACGGCCTATCTAAACCTTCCAACTCCGGAACTGCTCGGAAAACGCAGCGGAAGTGATAGGCTATCCCGCGGCTATCGTACAGCAGCAGCTCACTTTAGCGTCGAATCAGACCGCCGGAATCGTCTCTGGATCGGTATTCGGAACCATTCAAATATCATGCGGAAACATTCAATCGACGGAATGGATCGTTCAGCAGTTCAAAGCATCGAATCGGCCAAGCGGCTTACCTCTTTACTACTGCCTTAATTCTCCGACAACCTTCAACCCGGCAACGGCTCAGCCCTGCCCAGGCTCCGCCATCGACGCCAAGTTTTATCCCTCTTATGAGCTAACCCAGGTGGCCTCGTTGTCCGCGGCAGTGAGGGAGGGGCATAGCCGGATCGTCTCGGCTGTGCCCCCTTTCCCGGTTACTGATTATTGTTTCTGTTTCGGTTTGGGGGATTTCGCCCCGGCTTTCTTCGCCCCGGGTACTCCGTTTAGCGAACCTTGCTGCTCGATGGGTCCAAGGAATACACTGAATATATCTTTGTCCAGCCAGAACAACTGTCCTCCACTAGCCTGATAGACAACTACTCTAAAATCAACTGGTGTGGCAGGGACGACAGTGATGACAAGGGGATTCATCCTATAGCGCCCAGGGTTTGCCTTGTCGGGGATCGCAGTTCCCGAGAATGGGACCCCGGAATCCGTCGGGTTGGAACTGAAGTAGAACATCGGATCACTGAGCAGTCCGGTCCCGGTCAAAACAAGGTCCGTAACCGATCCCTGCCCGACAAAGTCGGATTCCCAAGTGTTGTAATCCTGCGCTCCAAAGGCATAGCTGCCGGTGAAGTCGGCAGTTGCGGTGTCCGTTTGCGGAGTCAGGACTCCGGTGCCGTTGAGAGTAAAGCCATCCAGGTCGGCAACCAGAGCGCCTCCACCGCCGGTCGTGTTATTCGGATCGTTCAGATTGAGAGCTGGGTCTGTCAGATAGATCCCCAGGACACTGGTGCTTTGCAAAGCGGGCGAGAGAGTCAGGCTACCGTAGCCGTTATAGGTG
>Ga0302320_10027970_pt1 | contig 10843 bp, 7 predicted proteins | sample Bog_T0_3_FD_202130 | JGI IMG/M metagenome (GOLD analysis project Ga0302320, IMG submission 202130) | Peat permafrost microbial communities from Stordalen Mire near Abisko, Sweden - Bog_T0_3 | ecosystem: Environmental > Terrestrial > Soil > Wetlands > Peat | place: Sweden: Abisko, Stordalen Mire... | reverse complement strand
CCACGAATGGATGACCGCGTCCCCGGGCAGGCCCGGCGCAAGAATTTCGTCCCATCCGACCATCCTTTTCCCGTGCCGAGCCAGGATCGCCGCCACCCGAGTGCTGAAGTAGGCCTGCAGACCTTCATTCCCCTTGAGGCCGCGGGCCCGGATGAACGCCTGGATGCCCGGGTTTGCGTTCCACTGAACCCCGTTGTTCTCGTCGCCTCCAATGTGCACGAACGGGTCCGGAAACAGGGCGGACATTTCGCCTAAAAAGTCGTCGAGCAACCGGTAGACAGCCTCGTTGGTCGGGTCCAGCACCGGATTGAAGATTCCCCAGTGGCGCTCGATGGAGTAAGGGCCCGGCTGGCTCGCCAGCTCCGGGTGCGAGACCAACCAGCTCGTGGTGTGCCCAGGAACGTCGAACTCCGGCACGACCCGGATTCCGCGGGCCCGAGCGTACTCGATAATGTCATGCATTTGGGCCTGCGTGAAGTATTCCCCATCCGAACCTTTGGCGCTAAGCTCGGGGTGCGTCCTGCTCTCGATCCGAAACCCCTGGTCATCCGTCAGATGCAGATGGAGTACATTCAACTTCACGAGGGCCATGCAATCGAGGTTGCGCCGGATGACCTCGGGCGGCTGCCAGTGCCGCGCGACGTCGATCATTAGCCCACGCCACGGGAAGCGCGGCGCGTCGCGGACACTCACGCCCGGCACGTACCACCCGCGGGCATCTCTTGCGGGCAGCTGCGCGAGGGTCTCGAGCCCCCGGATCGCTCCAACCGTAGTGGCCGCGTGCAGCGTCGCCCGCGCAGCGGTCACCTCGAGCGTGTACGATTCATCATCGCGCAGCGCGGGATTGGCTTTACCCGCCTCGACGCACTCAATCAAAAGTTGACTCGAACCTGTCCCTGCGGGCCCAAGCTGTGCTGAACCTGTCCCCATGCGGGTCGACTTTGTAAATGAAATGCCCATCCGCCTTTCCCAACGATCGAGAAGGCGGCCAACCGCCGGCGCCAGGCGCTCGTCCCCCCGCCCGCGAAGTGCTACCGTGAACGATTCCGTGACCGCGAGGCGCCCTGGCGTGGATGCCAGGTGGGCCGGCATCGGCATCACCTCGACCTGTTGCGGCATTGCGGGCTCCTGTGAGCGCAGGGAAGGGGCAAGCGCAACCAGGGCCGCGCACATTCTAAAGCCTGCCATGGAGCAGGAATTCCCCGGGGCTGTAGCGCTTGAACGCCTCCATCGCCTCGTATTCGGCCAAGCCGAGGGCGTTGTAGGCCTCGGCAAGCCTGTGGCTGCGGTCCTCCGTCCGCTGCCAGAACTCCCGTCGGTCGTCTCCCGGAAACAGCGCCTGGTCCTTCTGGGTCTCATGCCGGAAGATCGCCCGGCGCCGGCGCAGGACCTCCCGCGGGCTAAGCGGAACCGCGAGGTCGATTTCGTCCAGCTCCCACTCCGCCCACGCCCCGCGGTAGAGCCAGAGTTCCGCCTCGCCGAACCATGCCTCCTTCACGCTGCGGGCCAGGGCCCCATGCAGCGCGTGCAGGCAGAGCCGGTGGGTGCCGTGCGGGTCGTCGAGGTCTCCGGCCGCAAAAATCAAGTGGGGACGCAGGCCCGAGATCAGCCCATGCATGGCCTCAATGTCCTTGTCCCCGAGCTGCCGCCGCCGGTTGGGAGCTCCATGGTAAAACGGCAGGTCGAGGAAGTGGAGGTTCGCCCCCGAAACCCCGCAGACCCGTGCGGCCGCGCTCGCCTCATGGCGGCGGATCATGGCCTTCCACCGGTCCAAATCAGGAGAGGGTTGCAGTGCCTCCGCCGACTCGAAGGCGGAGCATACGTCCCGGATCCTTTTCCTCGTGCCCTCGTCGGTCGACTCGAGGTCGCGCACGAAGAGCAGCGCCCTCCAGAGGGACTCGTCCGAGACTGCGTTCGCCCCGGATACCTGGTAGGCGACGTGGACCTCGTGCCCGTGTTCGACCAGCCGGCACAGCGTTCCCCCCATCGAAATCACGTCGTCGTCCGGATGGGGGGAAAGGACCAAAATGCGCTTCGGAAACACATCCGCAGACGACCCTCTCAGCGGCCTGACGGGTGCATCGCCCGGTTTGGTCCTCGCCGGGTCGCGACCGCCGGGCCAGCCCGTGATTGTGTGCTGCATCTGGTAGAACCCGGCCAGATTGGCCTCGTAGGATGATCCCTGAACCTGGAGCAGGTCCTGGAGCCCCGACTCATTGTAGTCGTCGTCCGTCAGCTTGAGGATCGCCTTCTTGCGGACCTGGGAGAGCCAAAGGATCGCCCTCCTTCTCATGGTGCTGTCCCATGCGAGCCCCTGGTCCTCGAGAGGGCCCACGAGCCACGGTGTCCGGAACCGCGTCAGCGACCCGGCCGCAGCCTGGTCAAGGACGAAGGTCGCGTGGTCGTGCTCCTGGAGAAAGGACGCCGCGACCAGCGCGGTGACGTCGCCCTCCAGCGCCTCGCGCACGGCGTCGGCCTTGTGTTGGCCCCAGGCCATAAGGACAATGCGGCGGCCCTCAAGGATTGTCCTGATCCCCATGGTGATCGCGTACCGGGGCGTGTTCTCCTCGCCGCCGAAGTCTCCCGCGGCATCCCGCCTGGTCAGCGGATCGAGTGTCACGAGCCGGGTTCGGGACCGCCGGGCACTCCCGGGCTCATTGAATCCAATATGGCCGGTTCTCCCGATGCCCAGCAACTGGAAATCGATTCCTCCTGCGGCGCGGATACGTGCTTCGTAGTCCCTGCAATGGGCCTCGATCTCGCCGGCCGGCACCGTGCCGTCGGGAACGTGGGTGTTCGCCGCGGGGATATCGACGTGGTCGAACAGATGCACCTGCATGAAACGCCGGTAGCTCTGCGGATGCCCCGCCGGCAACCCACGGTATTCGTCCAGGTTGAACGTAACCACGTGGGCGAAGCTCAACCCCTCCTCCCGGTGCAGCCGCACCAGCTCGGCATAGAAGCTGACCGGCGTGGAGCCAGTGGCGAGGCCAAGCACCGCGGTGCGGCTCTCGCGGCTCCGCTGATGGATCAAATCCGCCACTTCACCGGCCACGGCCTGCGACGCCTGGAGACCGCTGCCGAACACCGCGAGCGGCGCCCGCTCGAATCGGTTGGGAGGCAGACTTTTCTCGGAGAGCATCGCCTACTTCGGGTCCAGTTCGAAGTGATGGGGAACCGGCAGGGCCGCGGCCCGCTGCTGGGCCGTGACGTCGGCCTCCTCGTCGTCCAGTGCCTTGAGCAAGGGCGGGCCCGCGGCGGCTATGGCATTCGTCGTCCCATCCTGAAAAAGGCCCACTTGGATCCAATGCCAGCGGATGAAATGGATATGATTGCGCCGCTCCGTGAGCTTGTGCACCTCGGTGGCCTGTTTCGACATGGGTGTCGGAAAGGTAGCCAAGTTGATTCCGGCCGCGAGTTGGTCCCGGGTAAGCTCTCCGATAGTCTCGCCGTCGATCTTCAATACGTAGGCTGGAGCTCGAAGGCCGGTCACCTGAAGCGGCTCACGGTCGAGGGCGTCAAAGAAGTCGGAGGTGTGGACTGCAAGTGCTGTCGCAGGATCGGCGAGATCGACAGGCATAGGGAGAGCGTCATCGGTTTGCGTCCAGCCAAGCACGCGTGGCTTGGGCGGAATCCGGTAGGACCAAAGAGTGTCTTCTGGAGCATACGTCGTGGGTTCTGGCGTTAGCCCGCTGATCTCGGTTCCCACGGCGTGCACAACCCCCTTGCCCGCGTCGATCTCGACATCCGTGACCACCGAAGGTGCATTCCAGCTCCTCAAGAGCGCCTCAGCCATCAGCAGATGAGCCCCGGGTCCCGGATGGATGCGATCGTTGATGATCTTCTGCGAGAGGGCCGGGTCGATGTCCCGGGCCGACTCAAGCATCGCCACGACCGGGGAATTAAAGTCCGCAACATTCAGTCCTTTCTCCGCGGCGAGCCCCTTCACGAACTGCGCATACCGTATAAGCACGGCATTGTAGCCTCCTTCAAAGCTCGTGGTCCGGGTGAAATCGTCATAGGGGGAAGGCTCGATCAGGGTCGTCCGCACACCGGGTAGGTCCTTCAGGATGGTGTCGACGATGCGTCGGTAGCCGTCGCGGTAGGTGTCGAATGTCGGCTGGTCAAACGAGCGGTACTTTCCGTCATTCATCCCCAGCATGATCGTGACGACCGTCGGGTTGTGGGCGATGATGTCGCGCTGCACGCGTACGTCGACCGGCCCCCCGCCGCTCCAGCTGACCGCGTCGCCGCCCCACCCTGAATTTGTGAAGTCGACCTTCAGCTTGGGAAACCTCGTCAGTACATACGTTTCGGTGAAGTCCGCGTAGGCACCGGCCCCCCAGAAGGATTGCTCGGTGATGCTGTCTCCGTAAAACACGACCCGGTCTCCATCACGCAGGTAAAACGGGGCGTTCTCCGCCTCCGCCGCGAGGCTGCCCAGGGCGGAAAGGGCTGTGAGGACGATTGCGGGACACAAGACAAGGCGGGCCGCGGCGCGCCAAGATTCGGCTTTGCGGGTCATCATGGGGGGTTTGGGAGTCTCCCGGCAATCTGGACCCGGCTCCAGCCCGGTCAAGGTTCCGGTTTGGCCCTTGCGACAGCCGCGGGGTCGATCTAGCTTCCGTCCGCCCCGGTTATGATCACCCGCCGTTCCGCCATCGCAAAGCTTGCCAGCGGCGCAATCCTGGCCACCGCGACAGGCTCGCTCCTGAAGAACCTCGGGGCGGCAGAGTCGGCGTCGGGCCCCGGACCCGACGCACTGAAGGGCCGCGTCAACCACTCCGTTTGCAAGTGGTGCTATGCCAAGATCCCGCTGGAGAATATGTGCGAGGCCGCCCGGCGGATCGGCCTGCAGTCGGTCGAACTCCTGACAGTCGCCGACTTTCCCGTCCTAAGGAAGCACGGCCTCATCTGCGCCATGGTCACCGGGGTTCCTGGAAACATTCCGCACGGCCTGAACCGACTCGAGAACCACGATGCGATTGCCGCCTACTTTGAGGAAACCCTGCCTGAGGTGGCTGAGGCCGGTTTTCCGAACATGATCTGTTTTTCGGGCAACCGCGCGGGCATGGACGACGAGGAGGGCCTGCGCAACTGCGCGATCGGCCTGAAGCGGATCGTGGGCCTGGCAGAGCGCCAAAAGGTGACCGTCTGCATGGAGCTGTTGAACAGCAAGGTCGACCACCACGACTACATGGGCGACCATACCGCCTGGGGCTTTGAACTCTGCCGGCAGGTCGGTTCCGAGCGGTTCAAGATCCTCTACGACATCTACCACATGCAGATCATGGAGGGCGACGTGATCCGGACTATCCGCGAAAGCCACCAGTACATCGCCCACTACCACACGGGCGGCGTCCCGGGCCGTCACGAGATCGACGACACCCAGGAGCTTTTCTATCCGGCCATCATGCGGGCTGTCGTCGACACAGGCTTCAAGGGGTTCGTCGCCCAGGAATTCATCCCCAGCCGGACCGACGCCCTGGCCTCCCTGGAACAGGGAGTCCGTATCTGCGATGTCTGAACACCATCTTTTCGCCATGCCCGACCTCCCCTCCCCCCGATTGGTTGTTGCAGCCTGCGGCGCCCTGGTTTTGGCGCTATTTTCGCCCCTCCGGGCCGACCTGCCCCAGGCGGTCCAGGAGCAGCCGGATGGGGTGATCGTCACGACGCCGGACGGCGCGCTAAGGATCCAGGTCTGCGCCGAAAACATTGTCCGGATAGCCTGCGCTAAGGACCCGGCATTTTTCGCGCACCAGAGCCTGATGCTCGACCCGAAGCGGACTGATGGGGCCCTTTGGGCCATCGATGCCGCGGCGGACCACGCCACGGTCAAGACCGCAAGACTTCAGGTCCGGGTCGAGCTGCCCGCCGGGACTGTCTCCTTCCTTGGCGCTTCGGGGGCCCCGATCCTCGCGGAAAGCCCCGGAGGCCGCACGCTCGAGGCGGCGCAGGTCGAAGGCGTTCCCACCCAGCACGTCGGCCAGATTTGGCAGGCGCCCGCTGACGAGTCCCTCTACGGCTTTGGCGAGCACCACCTGGGTCTCGTGGACATCAAGGGGTACGACCTCGACCTCTGGCAGCACAACGGCTCGGCCGCGATACCGTTTTTCGTGTCCAGCAGGGGGTATGGGATTCTGTGGGACAACAACAGCCACACCCGGTTCGGCGACCTGCGTCAGCCCGAGGACATCCCCGCGTCCGAGCTTTTGGACGCCGATGGAAATCCCGGAGGTCTCTCGGCCACCTACTTCACCGGCGCGGACTACAAGATGCGGGTTGCGACCCGCACCGAGTCCGTCATCGACTTCAACCCTGTCCGCGGCGAGCGGACGTCGAATTCAGCGATTTTTCCGGGTCTTCCCCCGGGCAACATCCGGGTGCAGTGGGACGGCTTTCTCGCACCGGCCCAGTCGGGCGACCACGCATTTCACGCCTACTCGGACGGAGGGATCAAGGTTTGGGTCGATGGCCGCCTAATCATGAACCACTGGCGCCAGTCCTGGCTGCCGTGGAAGGACGAGGCCCGGGTCCAGCTGGAGGCCGGCAAGCGCTACCCGATCCGGATCGAGTGGACCAAGGACACCGGCGCCCCGACTTTCCACTTCAAGTGGAAGACGCCGCCTCCCTCCACCGACACTTCCATCTGGTCCGAGGCAGGCGCAGGGATCGACTACTACTTTGTCTACGGCCCCGCCATCGACGATGTGATCGCAGGCTACCGGCACCTCACCGGGCCGGCCCCGATGATGCCCCGGTGGGCCTACGGCCTCTGGCAGTCGCGCCAGCGCTACACCACGGCCCAGGAGAGCCTCGATATCGTGAAGGGCTTCCGCGACAGGCAGATCCCATTCGATAACATTGTCCAGGACTGGTTCTACTGGCCGCGCACCGGCTGGGGCTCACACGAATTCGATCCGGACCGCTTTCCCGATCCCGCCGGCTGGGTCGATGCAATCCACGCCCTGCACGCGCACGTGATGATCTCCGTCTGGCCCAAGTTTTACTCGGGAACCGCCAATTTCAACGAGATGAAGTCCAGGGGCTTTCTCTTCCAACCAAATCTGGACGAGGGGTCGAAGGACTGGGTGGGCCTGCCGTACACCTTCTACGACGCCTTCAACCCCGACGCGCGATACCTCTACTGGAACCAGGTGAACGAGGCCCTGTTCAGCAAGCATGTAGACGCGTGGTGGCTCGACGCCTCCGAACCCGACCTGCTTTCCGCGCCGACCCTCGACGGCCTGCGCAGGCACCTAAGGTCGCCTGCCGGCGGCTCGGTGGCGCCGGTGATGAACGCCTATCCGCTGGTCCACAGCAGCGCCGTGTACGACGGCCAGCGGGCCGCGGCCCCCGACCAGCGGGTGTTCATCCTCACGCGGTCCGGATTTGCCGGGCAACAACGCTATGCGGCCGCCGTGTGGTCCGGCGACATTTCCTCGACCTGGACGGCGATGGGCAAGCAGGTCCAGGCCGGCCTGGATTTCTCGCTCTCGGGTGAGCCCTATTGGACCATGGACACCGGCGGGTTCTCCGTCCCTGCGCGGTTCGCCTCGAAGTCGCCAACGGCTGCGGACAGGGCGGAGTGGCGCGAATTGAACGCCCGCTGGTTTGAGTTCGGCGCCTTCGTTCCCCTGCTCAGAGTCCACGGCGAGTTTCCCTTCAGGGAGATGTGGCAATTCGGCGGAGATGATTCGCCCACGTATTCGGCCCAGCTGAAATTCGACCGCCTGCGGTACCGACTGCTCCCCTACATCTACTCGACGGCAGGAGACGTCACCCAGCGGGGAGGCACCTTCATGCGCGCCCTGGTCATGGACTTTCAGAATGACCCCAAGGCCCGGGAGGTGACGGACCAGTTTTTATTTGGTCCTGCGCTCATGGTCAGCCCGGTCACGGCCTATCGGGAGCGAAGCAGGCAGGTATTCCTGCCAGCGACGACCGGAGGCTGGTACGACTTTTGGACCGGCGCCCCCCTGGCAGGCGGACAGACCGTCGATTCCCCTGCCCCCTTCGATGCCATTCCCATGCATGTCAGGGCGGGTTCCATCATTCCCTTCGGCCCGGAACAACAGTACGTCGGTGAAAAGGCCGTGGATCCGATCACACTGTACGTGTACGCCGGGGCGGATGGAGCGTTCAGCCTGTATGAGGACGACGGGCTTAGCTACGCCTATGAAACGGGCGCTTTTTCAAGGATCCCGATCACGTGGGACGATGCCAGTGGAAAGCTCACAATAGGCGCCCGGGAGGGCTCATTCCCTGGCATGCTGCCCAGCCGGGACTTTCAGGTGGTTCTGGTCGCCTCGGATCACCCGGTCGGGTTCTCGTTCGATCCGGTGCCAGTCAAGACGGTCCGCTATGCGGGCGCGCCGGTCACAGTGCTGATCCGCCAGTTGTGACGAACCAGAACCGCCGGGCTTCAGGCCGCCTCGCTAAAGTCCTCGGAGAGGCCTGGCGCTGTGGAAAACCGGAGAACCTCCGAGCGGGCTGCCACCCTTCGCGGATGGTTCGCGTAGTCGGCGAGCAGGATAAGGAGCATTCCGGCCACCACGGTGGTGCCGGCGGCCGCGGCTGCGCCGAGGGTCGAGTAAGCCGCGAGGACGGCGATAAATGAGGTGAGAAGGAGGATGTTGTTTTTCATGGGTGTGGATGTTGTTGCCATGAAAACACAGCTCCGGCCCGAAAGTTGCAGACGGAGCAAAAACCTCGCTCAATAGTGGGGCGGCCGCTCTTCCGCGTCCCCCTCGACTCCGGGTCCCTCCGCGTCCCCGAGCTCCTCGCGAAGTGCCTCAATCTCGCGCCTCAGGCGCCGGATCTCCTCGCCCAATTCCGCCATCGCCCTGTCCTGCTCGCCCACATGGCGCTCAAGCCACTCGTACCGTGCCTCAAGGTTGATCAGCCGTTCGTCGCCCATGCTTCAAGGTATTGGCGAATCGCTCCCGGGTCAAATGCCATGGTCGGCCCGTTCGCTCGGCGCTTGCGTCGGAAAACGGAAGGACTAGACAGGCGTCACCGACCCCCTCCAATGAACAGACCCCATGCTCTCGCTGTTGCCGCCCTGCTCCTGATCGCCCCGAGTCTCTTTTCGCGGGAGAAGGCGCCCCCCGGGTTCGACGCCGTTGGCGAAAGGGCCCTCCAGACAATGCAGGCCAGGGCCATCGAACTAAAGATCAAGGGAGTGGCGATGGTGGCCTACGCCGAGGGAGGGAGCGTAACGTCCTGGTCGTCGAAGATGGTCGTCGTCGGAAACCTCACCAGCCTCCCGTCGCAAACCAGCAAGGGGAACAATTTTCTTGGAATTGTCTATACCAAGGCCGCTGAAATGGCCGACACCCTGAAGAACAGCGGGAGCGGTATCCGCCCCCCGTACACGGGCGAGTTCGGCTGGCAGGGCGGCGTTTGCGCCAAGGGCAGGGCGGGAATTCTCATCGCCGCGTTCAGCGGCGGCCGCTCGGAGGACGATGTGAAGGTCGCCCAGGCGGGCCTTGGAGTCCTCATGGGTTCCCTCTGATTCGAGCGGGAGGGCTTCCGGCCGACGTTCACCCATGGCTACCCTAAATCCTTTTCCGGCGGCCGATCCGTCTGTCGAGGAACGAATACGCGGGATCGGCCTAGGGCTGTTCTCCGGGATGGAAAGCGCCCCGGCCCCGGCGCTCTTCTCCAAGAAAGGCGCCTACGGGCGGCTCATGGAGTGGGCCATGCAGGACCCAGCGTTCAAGACCCAGCTGTTTCGATTCGTGGATGTCCTGCCCTCGCTTGGCTCTTCGGCCGAGATCGTCCGGCACCTTCAGGAGTATCTCGGCGACCGGGCCGTGGAATTGAACCCGGCAATGAAGGCCGGGCTCGCGGCCTCCTCGTTTGCACCGGCCCTGGTAGCCGGCCCGGTCAAGGCCAACGTGGTGTCAATGGCGCGCCAATTCGTAGCGGGCGAAACCCCGCAGGACCTGCTGCGGCGGATCAAGGAGAATCGGTCGGAGGGGATGGCGACGACGATCGACCTGCTGGGTGAGATGGTCGTGAGCGATGAGGAGGCCGGCGTCTTCCTGCAGCGAAACCTCGACGTCCTCGGGACGGTTTCCAAGTACCTCGGGGAGACAATGGTGCCTTGCATCAGCGATGTCGGGCCGGAAGGACCGCTTCCCCGGCTCAATCTCTCCGTCAAGATTTCGGCCCTCACTCCCGACATTCGCCCCTCCGATCCGGAGAAGTCGGTGGCAGTGCTGAGGGAGCGCCTCCAGCCGATCCTGCGGCGGGCGGCCGAGGTCGGGGCCTTCATCAACCTCGACATGGAAAGCTACCAGCTGAAGGACTTGACGCTCGCCCTTTTCAAGTCGCTGCTCGCAGACGCCGGCCCCCAGCCCATGCTCGGGATCGCCGTCCAAGCCTACCTTTGCGACTGTGAAGCCGACCTTCGCGGCCTTCTCGACTGGGGTCGGGCGAAGAAGCGCCGCTTCGGTGTCAGGCTGGTGAAGGGCGCCTACTGGGACTACGAGACCATTCTCGCCCAGCAACGCAGCTGGCTCGTGCCGGTATGGTCACGCAAACCCCAGAGCGATGCCAATTTCGAGAAGCTCTCACTCCTTCTCCTGGAGTCGCTCGATGTCGCGATGCCGGCGTTTGGTACCCACAACGTGCGGTCCTGCGCGCACGCCATCGCCCAGGCCGAGCGCTTGGGAATCGACCCAAGGGCGATTGAGTTCCAGGCGCTGTTCGGGATGGCGGATGGGCTCAAGTCGGCCCTCATCCGGGGAGGCTACCGCGTCCGGGAGTACTGCCCCGTAGGCGAGCTCCTACCCGGGATGGCCTACTTCGTGCGCCGGCTTCTGGAAAACACGAG
>Ga0302320_10027969_pt1 | contig 10843 bp, 7 predicted proteins | sample Bog_T0_3_FD_202130 | JGI IMG/M metagenome (GOLD analysis project Ga0302320, IMG submission 202130) | Peat permafrost microbial communities from Stordalen Mire near Abisko, Sweden - Bog_T0_3 | ecosystem: Environmental > Terrestrial > Soil > Wetlands > Peat | place: Sweden: Abisko, Stordalen Mire... | reverse complement strand
GCCGGCGGTGAACAGAACCATCTGGGCCACTCCGGCTTGAAGGCCGTAATGCGCAAACCAATGGCTGTTGGCGATTGAGGTCTGGCCCAGCTCGCCAGTCAGCAGTGCGGCCACGCCCAGGTTGGCGGCCACCTGCGCGGCTGAGCGGCCCTTGCGGGACTCGGCGGTGCCCAGGCCCTCTTTGCGGGTGCGCCCCAGCGCCGTGGTGCCAAAGGCGAGCAGAGAGACGGCAAGCACAGGAACCAGTGCCGTGTGCCAAGGCTCGTATGGAACCACCAATGTGGAGAAGATCAGGTTGCAAGCGATCACAGCGCCCGTGGCTGCCGCGGCGGGCGTGGCTGCGCGCACCTTCCAGGTGATCAGGGCAAGCACGATGCTGAGGCCCACAGCCCAGATAGCTACCTCTCCCTGTTGCGCGCCCCACCACTGGGTCTTGATAGCCGCGTCGATGGTGACCAGCGGCAGCACCAGGATCAGAACGAGTTTCGATTGCCACGGAAGTTTTGTTTGCGTCACGCCTCATCGTACGCTCTGCTGGGTATGCTCTCAGCAGGAAAAATGAGGCGGAACATCCGGTGAATCTGGGTGCTCGACCTGGGTAACTGCCGCAAGGGATGTTTCTGCGAGACAGGGTGCGATACGCGATGACGTTATGGAACCGACAGGATCAAACCAGTCAAGATGGAACCCGTTCCGCTGATTTACAATCATCAAGTAAGCAGGAAAGATGGGAATGAGGCTTTTTCTGACGAGGCATGGCGGCGGACTGGTGCGATTGGCGCAAGTGTCTGCTTTGGTGGGTGTTGCAGCGATCATTGCAGGCTGCGGGAATAACTACCGCCCGGTGATTATTCCGGTAAACGCAAGCGGCCCGGCCGCGCAGCCAACTGCGTACCTGGTTGTGATTTCGCAGCCCTCGCCGACGACGGCGGGCGAGGCTACGATTGTCGATTATTCCGGCGACACCATCATGGCCGAGGTGCCGATTGGCCTGGCCCCGGCTTCGTTTGCTTTGGATGCCTCCGGCTCAAATGCCTACTCCTTGAACAGCGACGGAACCATCACCGGCATTCCCGTTTCCACATCCGTCCAGCAGAAGCAACTGACCATTTCAACCCTGCCCAACGGGGCAAAGCCGCTGACCATGTTCGCCACCAGCTTCTACCTGCTGGTTACCGACTTTACGAACAATGTGGTGGATATTTTCGCTGGCTCGCCGGAGAGCTTTCGGCTATCCATTCCCGTTGCAACTTCACCGGTATTTACAACCGGCAATGCCACCGGGACAACCGGGCGGCTCTATACGACGAGCCAGGGCTTTGCCGACGCAACGGGACTTGTTTGCACCAAAGCGCCACGCACGGCTACGGCAACCGGAGCTACGACTCCGATTGAGTTGAGCAACTTTACGGCCGACCCTCAGATTGCGGTGGGCAAGTGCCCGGTGTACGGGGTGCAGACACCAAGCCAACAGCGGCTTTTTGTTCTCAACCGCGGCGACGATACCATTACCGTGATCAACAGCCAGATAAACGCGCTCGATAGCTGTGCGCCGTTTGTGAATCAAAACGGCCAGACGGTGAACTGCCATCCGAAGCTGCCGCTGTCGCTTTCTGCCGTGACGGCAACGGGCGTAACGCCGCCCAACGGAACCGCCGGCATGACCAACATCGCCGGTCCGGTGTATGCGGAGTACAACCAGGCAACGAGCCAGCTCGTCGTAGCCGACTTTGACGGCGGTACGATCAGCCTTATCGATTGCAGCCTGGATGAGTTCGGCAACGACAGCTCGACGTTTGGCACCACGTACACGATTGCCGTGGGCAACAACCCGGCCAGCGTAACTGCGCTTTATGACGGCACTCGCGCCTACACGGCCAATCAGACGGACGGCACGGTTACGATTGTGAATCTCTCCAGCCATACGGTTGAAAAGACCATTCCGGTCGTCGGTCATCCGCGCACGGTGGTCTCGGTTGAAAACTCCGAGTACGGCAAGGTGTACACAATCGCGCCGGACAGCCCGTACATCACGATTATCCAAACCGAGACCGACCTGATCGACACGACGGTGCTGTTTGAAGGCAACGTGGTCGATGCCCGGACGACGAACCAGAACGGCACAAGCGGAAACGCCATCCCCATAAGCCGGATCCCGGGATACGGCCAACCCTGCAATCTGCCGCCGGCGTTAATGACTTCGACTTTCGGAGCAAACTACACGCTGGCCAACTGCCAGGCGATTCCGTAGGGAAATTTGCGTCGGGAGCAAGCAAAGGGTCATTCTCCAATCGGGAATGACCCTTTCGCATTTTGTGAGGGACGGGAAGGCCAATGGCTGGTGCGGGAAAGACGAGACTCGATCTGGTACTGGCCGAGCGTGGCTTGGTGCCCAGCCGCGAGCGGGCACGCGCGCTCATTCTTGCCGGCCGAGTATTGGTGAGTGAGCAGAAGATCGACAAGCCGGGAGCCGCCGTAGCGTCAGACGCTCCCATCCGTCTTCTTGGCGAAGACCAGCCCTACGTCAGCCGCGGCGGGTTCAAGCTGGCCGGCGCGCTCGATCACTGGAAGATTGCGGTCGCGGGCAGGCGATGCATCGATGTGGGCACATCGACGGGCGGCTTCACGGACTGCCTTTTGCAGTCTGGCGCGGCACAGGTGACAGCAATCGACACCGGCTTCGGCCAGATTGCGATGAAGCTACGCAATGACCCGCGTGTCAGCCTGATGGAGCGGACAAATGCACGGCTGCTTGCGCCCGGGTCATTGGAGTCAAAGGATGGAGGGGACGCGAAGGATGGAAACGGTGAGAACACTTTGCTGGTAATGGACGTTTCGTTTATCTCGGCCACATTGCTGCTACCGCCGGTCGTGGCAGCTGCGTCAAAGCTTCAGGAGATGGTTGTCCTGGTGAAGCCGCAGTTTGAGGCGGGCCGTCAGCATGTAGGCAAGGGCGGTATCGTCCGCGATCCGGAGGCACACCAGCTCGCCGTCGACAAGGTTGCGGATTGCGTCCGGTCCCTGGGCTGGCAGGTTGTGGGTACCATACCATCGCCCATCACTGGAGCCGAGGGCAATCGCGAGTTTTTGCTGTACGCGCGGCGGGTAGAAGACTGATAGCTGGCTCGGGACGAGCGAATATTGACGAGCAAATATTGACGAGCGCTATTGACCATCCCTGGCTTCCCCTTGTGCCTTATTCTGTGTACTATTTTGCTAGGAGCATTTGTTGACCGCTCACAGGGCCCAACTCGGAAGCTACCACCGCAACCCGATGCGTTTTGCGGCAGTTTTGTGCATTGTCCTGTTGGCACTTTTGTCGGTCGTTCAGGTCATGCACGTCCATGCGGTTGCAGCCGATGCCGACCACTGCCAGCTCTGCATCGCCATTCATTCCGTGGTGCCACTTCTGGTCATGGTCACCGCTCTTCTGCTGATCGAAATACAAACCTCTGGGCCGGCGCTGCAACAGGCGCGCCCCGTGGCCCGCTACTGGCAAAGTTCCTTATTTATACGTCCTCCTCCCGCCGGCCGATAGTGCGTTGTTTCGGTTGTGCACTCTAACCCTGTGATGTTCCGATCTTCCAAAGCGGCAGCTTAAGCCCCCTCCTCACAGGCGGAATCATTCCTGAGCAATGCACGCATGCTAAGAGAATGCCGCAGCAAATCGCGGCTATGAGCTCACGCACGTTTGACTTGGATTCAGGAGACTTGAGAAATGAACTTCCATCGCTATGCAATCAAGCGGCTTCTCCCCATCGTCGCTCTGCTTGCAGCCACGGCCGCTGCAAACGCTCAGAGCGGAAGCGCAGGCTCGCTGCGCGGCACGGTGACCGACCCGACGGGAGCCGTCATACCGAACGCCGCGGTTCATCTAACCAATCAGTTGAGCGGCCTGGACCGCACGGCAACCAGCGATGGCGCCGGCCAGTTCACCATTCCCAACGTGCCCTTTAACCCTTACCGGGTTCAGGTCAAGGCCGACGGATTTGCGGCTCTTACCCAGAACGTGACAGTGAACTCTTCCGTGGGAACGAGCGTCACGCTAGTCCTGCAGATTGCCGGCAACAGCCAGACGGTTACGGTGGAGGCCCAGGGAGACCTGGTCGAAGACGACCCAACCTTCCACACCGATGTAGACCGTGACATGTTCAACAAGGTGCCGCTGGAGAGCCAGTCGTCCACGTTAAGTTCTCTGGTCACGCTGACCACTCCCGGAGTCTCTGCGGATTCAAACGGCCTGTTTCACGGCCTCGGCGATCATGCTTCCAACTCCTTTTCCGTTGACGGGCAGTCGATTACCGACCAGCAGAGCAAGGTATTCTCCAACCAGTTGCCGTCGAACTCCATTCAATCCATCGAAGTCATCAGCGGCGCGCCTCCGGCCGAGTACGGCGACAAGACCAGCCTGGTCATCGTGGCCACAACCCGCTCCGGCATGGGTGTGACCAAGCCGACTGGCAGCTTCAATGCATCCTATGGATCGTTTGGATCTGCTGCCGGCGGCGCAGATCTGTCGTATGGTGGCCAGAAGTGGGGCAACTTCATTGAGACGGATTTTCTCAACACTGGCCGCTTTCTCGACCCGCCGGAGTTCACCGTCTTTCACGACAAGGGCAATGAGGAGAATGTATTCGATCGCGTGGATTACAACCTGACCCAGGTTGACTCCGTGCACCTCGACCTGAACTACAGCCGGTCATGGTTTCAAACGCCGAATGCATTTCAAAATCTCAACGTGCAGAATGTCGCAAAAGGCGGCACCACCGCCTCGCCGACATTCGCCAACATAGGCACCACCGACCAGCGCTCGAAGATTGGCACCTTCAATATCTCCCCCACGTACACGCGCATCGTAAGTCAGTATTCGGTATGGAACCTGGGCGCATTTGTCCGCAAGGATCTGTACAACTACTTCCCAAGCCGGAATCCCCTTGCTGATCTTGGCCCGGCGAACTTGCAGACTTCGTCGATTGCGCAGATTCGCACGCTGATGAACGCGGCAATGCACACCGACTTCACCTACGCGCGCGGGCACAACAACATCAAGATGGGCGCGCAGTATGGGGATACATTCGTGCGCGAGAGCGACAGCATTGGCATTGTGGAGGCAATCTACAACGCGCCCTGCGTGGACGCGAACGGCAATTCGCTGGCTGGTTATTCGAGCCCGGCAAACTGCGGAGCGGCGTTTGCAAATCCAAATTACATTCCCATCCTCGGCCCATACGATCTGACCCGCGGCGGCGCAAGCTACTACTACCACGGGCAGACAGATGTGAAGGAACTGGCACTTTATATCGAAGACCAGATCAAGGCAGGGAACTGGAACTTCAACCTCGGCATTCGCGGTGACAAGTACGACGGGCTGACGAAGGCCAGCCAGGTCGAGCCGCGAGTCGGCATCGCGTATAACGTCAAGCGCACCGGATCGGTTTTTCAGGCCTCCTATGCGCGCACGCTGGAGACGCCGTTCAATGAAAATCTGGTTCTGTCGAGCAAGGGCTGCCAGAATGCAGTGCTCGCGCCGCTGCTCAACTGCTCGCCCGGTGTCTCGAGCAACATGCAGCCCGGTTTTCGCAACGAGTTCCACGCCGGATTGCAGCAGCAGGTGGGCAAGAACTTTGTGATCGGCGGGGAGTACATCTGGAAGTACACGCACAACGCCTTCGACTTCAGCGTACTCGGTAACACGCCTATCACCTTCCCTATCGATTGGCACAACTCGAAGATTCCGGGCTTTGCGATTCACGCATCCGTTCCGGGGTATCACAACTTCAGCGCCTTCTTTGATACGTCTTCCGTGGCGGCGCGGTTCTTTCCCCCACAGGTGGCGGGCGCGGGAGCAACTGTGGCGCAAGGGGGCGTGAATTACCCCTTCCGCATCGACCACGATGAAAAGTTCAACCAGACCACGCACCTGCAGTACACGATTGCTCACGGCGACAAGTTTGTGAACGGTATCTGGGGCGGTGTGAACTGGCGGTATGACAGTGGCATGGTAGCCGGCGCAGCGCCTTGCTACAACCCGCTCTCGAAAGACCCAAACTCCGCCTGCGCCACCACCTCAACCACTCTGGGCGGGCAACCGGCTGTCAACCTCAGCTCGCTGACTGCCGATGAAGAGTACCAGGCCGGCTTGACATGTAACGGCTTCGCGGCAACGCCGTTTGTTCCGCTGCCTGCCGTATGTCTGGCTTCGCAGTTTTCGTCCACGCTGCTCAGGATTCCGGCTCCCGGAACAGGAGACAACGACCACAGCCCGCAGCGCATCGCCCCGCGCGATCTGTTTGACGCCTCGCTCGGCAAGAGCAACATCTTCCACCGGGACCGCTTTAAAACCGATCTCGACTTCACGGCCGTAAACCTCGCCAACAAGAAGGCGCTTTACAACTTCCTCTCCACCTTCAGCGGCACGCACTATGTAACGCCCAGGGCGCTGACGGCAAAGCTGACCGTGAACTTTTGATCGAGCAAATTAAGACTCAGCGGTCAGAGTCGGTGAAGAATCAGGTTCTCAGGACTCGATGTTTGGCCCCACCGCAGGTGGTTCGATACACTGAATCCTCATGCGTCGCGTCGCTATCGTTTCCAAACCGCGCAAGGAAGAGCTCGCCGGCCTGCTCGTGGAGTTGATCGAGTGGCTGCGCAAGCGCGGCTATGAGCCGATTCTGGACCATGAGAGCGGCAAGTACACCTCCCTGGCCCCTGCAGTGAACCGCGACGATCTACCCGCCTTTTCGCCGGAGTTGGTCATCGTACTCGGCGGCGACGGAACGCTGCTTTCAGTGGCCCGCATCTTTGCCGCCAAAGGCACGCCAATTCTCAGCGTCAACCTGGGCTTTCTCGGCTTCCTCACCGAGGTCAAGCTGGCAGACCTCTACGCCACGCTTGAGAGCTGGTGCACCGGCACGCATAAAACAGACGAGCGAGCCATGCTGCACTCCGAACTTTGGCGCAGAGGCATGATGCACTCCAGCTACGAAGCGCTCAATGAGATCGTTGTCACCAAGGGCGACATCGCGCGCATGGGCGAGTTTTTGGTGGAGTTGGACGGAAAGAAAGTCGCCCGCTTCCGCGCCGACGGGGTGATTGTGTCCACGCCCACCGGTTCGACTGCCTACACACTGGCCGCCAATGGCCCGATCGTCACCCCCGATGTGGATGCAATGGTGGTCACGCCTATCTGCCCGCATCTGCTGACGCTCCGTCCCATCGTCGTGCGCGGCGACGCATCGCTCACGGTGCGTGTGGAAGGGATTCCCAACCTTGCCGTGCTAACTGTCGACGGTCAGGTGGCAGTGGAGCTGGAATTGAACGACGAACTGCGCTGCCACCGTTCCAACTGCACGGTGAAGCTGGTGCGTCTGAGCGAGAGCGGCTTCTTCGAGGTGCTACGGACGAAGCTCAGTTGGGGCGAACTTTAAAAACAGGGAATAGGGAATAGGAATGTGTGGCGTAATGATGGACTACGAGATTTCTGCCGTGGATGCCGCGACGCTGGTGAAGGATGGCAAGGCGCGATTGATCGATGTACGCGAGCCATGGGAGTTTGAGACGGCGCGCATTGAGGACAGCCTGCTGATACCGATGGGAGAAGTTCCAGCGCGGGCGCATCAGGAGTTGGACCCCGACGAGCGGCTTGTTGTGCTCTGCCATCATGGCATGCGCTCGATGAATGTGACCGTGTGGCTTCGCAATCAGGGTTTCGAACAGGCGCAGTCCATGCGCGGGGGCATCGATGCGTGGTCCTCCGAAGTCGACCCGACTGTCAGCCACTACTAGGTCTCAGGGAATGGGTCATTTTGAAGGGTACGGACTTCAGCCCGCACATAAACCAGTCAAATTGAGTTGGGGCTTTAGCCCCCGAGGAAGGGTTTTTCCAAACTGACGGTTGCCAGGTTTCGGAGTAGTTATTCCGCTCTGTCGTCAGATCTATACTTTCAACGAGCTGATTGAAGGGAACGCCAAATATGTCCTCACCTGCTGTAGTGTTTGCCCGCCAAAACCATCCGCGATTTGTTGAAGAGTTGAAGGACCTGCTGCGCATTCCTTCTGTCTCTACGCTGCCCGAACACGCCGACGATTGCCGCCGCGCCGCCAATACGTTGGCCGCCGAGTTGAAGCGCATTGGGATGGAGAATGTACGACTGATTGAAGTTTCAGGCGGCCATCCCATGGTCTATGCCGACTGGCTTCATGCGACTGGCAAGCCAACCGTGTTGGTCTACGGCCATTACGACGTGCAGCCGCCCGATCCGCTCGATGAGTGGATCTCTCCCCCCTTTGAGCCCACCGAGCGCACCGGAAACCTCTACGCTCGCGGTGCTGTCGACGACAAGGGCCAGGTCATGGCGCAGGTCAAGGCGCTTGAGTCGCTGCTCGCCGCCAATCATTCGCTCCCGTTGAATGTTCGTGTATTGCTTGAAGGCGAGGAAGAAGTGGGCGGTGAGGGAATTGCGCAGTATGTCGCTTCGAAGCCGGCCGATCTCAAGGCGGATTTTGCACTGGTCTCCGATACAGAACTGTTTGCGCCTGGACTGCCCACACTCTGCGTTGGCCTGCGAGGAATGATCTACACCGAGCTTGAAGTCCGCGGAGCAAAGACCGATCTGCACTCCGGCATGTACGGCGGCGCGGCGCCCAACCCATTGATGGCGATGGCGCACATACTGGCCAAACTCAAGGATGAAAGCGGCCACATTCTCATTCCCGGATTTTATGACGGCATCCTTCCTCCCAGCGCCGAGGAACTGGCAGCATGGCGCAGCCTGCCCTTCGACGAGGAAGAGTACCGCAAGGCAGAAGTCGGGTCGAAGCAACTGGTAGGCGAGGCGGGCTACAGTGTGCTCGAACGCACCTGGGCGCGACCCACGCTTGAGGTACATGGCATCCCCGGTGGATTTACCGGCTCAGGCGCGAAGACCGTGATTCCAGCCAAGGCGACGGCGAAGGTATCCATGCGGCTGGTTCCAGGCATGACTCCGGCGAAGGCCTTTGCCCAGTACAAAAGTTATGTAGAGAAGATCGCCCCGGCTGGCGTGGATGTCGACGTGCGGCTGATCCACTCCGGCGACGCTTGCCTGATTCCCGTGGACAATCCGTACATTCAGGCGGCGACGCGGGCGTTGCACGAGGTCTGGGGCAAAGACACGGTCTTTATCCGCTCCGGCGGGTCGATTCCCATCGTCGGAGACTTTGACCGGCACCTTGGCCTGCCCAGCGTCATGATGGGCTTCGGACTGCCGGACGACAATTTGCACGCTCCAAACGAAAAATTCAACCTGAAAAACTTCGAGTTGGGCATCGTTTCGCTGATTCGATTCCTGGAGGAGGTCGGGCATTGAACAGGCCGGCCTTCGTGGAATTCAATCTGCGCATCGCGTAAGCTGGTAACTGGCAGCCATGTTACGTTCCTTCACTCATCATGATCGCAAGCCCGACCCGATGACGCCGCTCGTCACCGAGCTCGACGCGCTCGGGCAGCCAGACGATGCCGCGCACACAAAGCCGGAGTCGTGGGCGGAGTTCCTGATCCAGTTCAAAAACGTCTCGATTGCTTTCGACGGTCGCACGGTGCTCGACAACGTCAGCTTTGATGTCATGCGCGGGGAGACGCTTTGCATTCTCGGGCGCAGCGGCGTCGGCAAGTCGGTTGCTCTTCGCATGCTCATGGGTTTTTTAACACCGGATTCCGGTTCGATCCTGGTGGAAGGTCATGAGATTGTAGGCATCGGCGAGGAAGAGATGCGCAACATTCGCAAGCGCATCACCATGGTCTTTCAGAACGGTGCATTGTTCGACTCGATGAACGTGCGCGAGAATGTGGCATTTCCGCTGCGTGAGCGCGGCGGTCTGGAGGAAGATCAGATCGTCCAGGTCGTTGACCGCTTGATAGGCCTGGTAGGAGCAACGGACGTAGTCGATGCCCTGCCCGCCAGTCTATCCACCGGCCGCAAACGCGCCGTGGCCATGGCCCGCGCCTTGGCAGCCCAGCCGGAGATCGTGCTCTACGACGAGCCCACCACCATGGTCGATCCTCTGATTGCCCGCCGGCTCGGCAGCCTGATTCAGCACTTGAAGCATCAGTTGGGATTCACCAGCATCGTCGTCACCCACGATATGCGCTTTGCCGAGCGGCTGGCCGACACAGTCCTGTTTCTCCATGAGGGGCGCGCCCAGTACTTTGGGCCTTTGGCCGGTTTCCTCAAGTCAACCGATCCCCACATCCAGCAATTCCTTACACTTGACAGCTACGTATTACCCTCGTAACTCTCAACTTGTCAGCCCGTAATCCACAAGTATTCATTTTCATTTGTAATTACAGGCCAATTCGGCCATTCTTGAATTGTAAGTTCGACCGCTACGCCGCGGTACGGACGGTGTCCTGCAAGAAGGCGAACATCATACGGCATAGGCGAAGCAGTTTTTCCCATTGAAGTCGGTTGGCTGAGTCATTTATCCTGAGCTTAGAGGCAGTTCCCTTAAGACCAGGTGGTTTGAAAGATACCGGTGAGATCGAAGTGAGTTCCAAGGAATCGATTCACATCCTGGCATTCCGGCGCAGTCCTGCATCTTCAGAAGCCGGCAACTAACGTATCAGGATGAGGGCTTTTTTCCTCTTTATTCCGATCATTCGCCGTAGAGATTGATTTCCTCCCATTGTTTTTTAAGATCAAGTATCTGCGGAGTTAGTATGGCAACTTCTGAATTTTGGCAAAGGCTTGCGGCGTCCATGACATCCGTCCAGGATGTGGAAAGACTATCGGCATCGGATCGGCCACTTGCCGCTCGTGGCTCGTCAAAGATTTGGATACTACTGGACATTTTCACAGTGATGGAC
>Ga0302320_10027967_pt1 | contig 10844 bp, 9 predicted proteins | sample Bog_T0_3_FD_202130 | JGI IMG/M metagenome (GOLD analysis project Ga0302320, IMG submission 202130) | Peat permafrost microbial communities from Stordalen Mire near Abisko, Sweden - Bog_T0_3 | ecosystem: Environmental > Terrestrial > Soil > Wetlands > Peat | place: Sweden: Abisko, Stordalen Mire... | reverse complement strand
GCTCGAGACGCTGACACTCGACCGCGAGGTAATGCACCTGCGCGACTCGCTCATCCCGCGTTATTCGGAACTCGTCTATTACGGCTTCTGGTTCGCGCCGGAGCGGGAATTTCTCCAGGCGGCAGTCGAGGAGAGTCAGAAATATGTGACCGGCACCGTGCGGCTCAAGTTGTACAAGGGCAATCTGATCGTCGCGGGGCGGAAGAGTCCCGTTTCGCTTTACAATCCCGATGTGGCCACGATGGAAGCTGACCAGGGTGCCTACAATCAGGGCGACGCAACCGGGTTCATCCGGCTCAACGCGCTGCGGTTGCGGACGCGGGCGAACGTGCTGGCACGCCGCAAGAAGAAATAACCGCAACTTGTGGGTATCACCGTTCTCAAGAACAACGCGCCCTGGGGGCCGTTTACCCGTGTGCAGATTGAAGAGGGACTGAAACGAGGCGACTTCACGTTGCAATACCTCGCGCATGCGCCTGGCCAGAACGAATGGCTGCCGCTGGGCGAGGTGCTCCATGCCCTCGACGTGAAATCGGCCCTGCCGCCCATTCCCGCGCCGCGCGAACTGCCTCCGGTCCCTGTTTCGGAAGTTCACCCGGCTGCGCCGGACGTTCCCGGCCCGCCGCCTCTCCTTCCGCCTTTGGTGAACGATGGGACAGAAAAGCCGATGCCCCCGGCGCCGCCAGTCCTCCCCGAGGGCGACGCCGTCGAGGTGCGTTTACCGACCGCACCGTTCATTCCGCGTTTCATCGCCTTTCTCATTGATTGCGCCATTCTTTTTGTTCCACTACTCACGCTATTCGCGCTGCGGGCCATGACGCTGGAAGTGCAGGGAGCGTGGGACCATATCGATCATGAATCGAGAATGCAGGAATGGGCTTTGCTTCATCGGGATTTTGAGCGATTGCTTCTGCTGGTGGCCATCGGCCTCGGCTGGCTCTATTCGGCGGGACTTGAATGTTCGCGCTGGCAGGCGACGGTGGGAAAGCAATGGATGGGCATCAAGGTGACCGATGCGCAAGGCGAGCGGCTCGATTTCCTCCAGGCCACCCAACGGTACGCGGCCAAATATCTCTCGGCGTTGCCCTGCTTTCTTGGTTTCATCGTGGCGCTTTTCAGCGCGCGCGGCCTGGCTCTACATGATCGCCTGGCCGGCACGCGGGTTATTCGGTGCTGAATTTATAAAGGAGCGACCATGTTGGCCATTACCGTCCTCAGTCGCGAGAACACCCCTTTGGGTCCATTCACAATTGAGCAAATCCGCGAAAGGCTTCAGTCCAGGGAGTTTACCCTGGACCATCTTGCCTTCTTTGACGGATTGGAAACATGGGTGCCGTTGCGCGAGGTGCTCAATCGGGTGAGTGGCAAACCCCGGACGCTCGTGCCTCAAGTCGCTGAGCCCACTTCAGACGGTGAGTCTTGGAGTCATTTGCCCTACGCCGGTTTTTGGGTGCGTTATGTCGCCCATGTGGTAGACGAATTGATTCTCTTTGTTCCTGTGATGGCGATGAAGCTCGGTGTTCTCCTCGTTGCCAAGGTTTACGGTGTTACACCCCTTGGCGCACACCATGGCGTCCCTTACCTGTTTGAGGATGCGAACGGTATTGTAAACAGCTTTTACATCGATTCTTTCGTTGGCGTGATGTTTATTTCTCTAGTGATTCATTGGCTCTACTTTTCCTTGCTGGAAAGTGGAGAGGCCCAGGCGACTGTGGGCAAGAAGGTGATGAAGTTGAGGGTGAAGGACGAAAAGGGCCGGCGCATCAGTTTTGGTCGGGCTACCGGCCGCTATTTCAGTAAGATACTTTCCGGCCTGACAATCGATTTTGGTTATATTATGGCCGCTTTCATGCCGCGCAACCAAGCTCTCCACGACATCATTGCCGGGACGGTGGTTGTAAGGCGATAAGAGGTTCAGAATGATCACCATCCTCAACCTAGCCAACGAACCGACCGGCCCGTTTACGCGCGCGCAGATCGCGGAAAAATTGCAGACCGGGGAGGTCTCGCTCGAGAGTCTGGCTTTTGTCGAGGGGCTGAGCCAGTGGACGCCGTTGCGCGAGGTGCTGGCGAGGGTGGACGCTGCCGCGGCTCCATTGTCGGTACCGGCGGCTCCGACCCCCTCCTATTCCTATGCGGCCACGATGCAACCGCCGCTGCATCTGGTCTATGCCGGGTTCTGGATCCGGGTGGCGGCCCACTTGCTGGATAATTTATTCGTCAGCGTCCCGTTCGTGCTGATCTGGATGATGGTGGTCATGATGTTTGTGGGCGCCAGTGTCTTTGCTCCGTTCATAGAGAGCCAGAACGCGAAGCCCGACCCGGCGGTGGTGGCTTCCCTGGTGATCACGGTGCTTTTTTGCTACGTGTCGCTGATCGTGGGACGATTGATCCTGACGTGGCTCTATCATGCGATGCTGGAAAGCGGCCCTCACCAGGCGACCTGGGGCAAGCGGATCGTGGGCGTGAAGGTTACGAGCGTGACGGGGCAGCGCATCTCGTTTGGCCATGCCACCGGCCGGTACTTCAGCACCTTCCTGACGGGCATGACCATGGGCATCGGGTATCTCATTGTTGCCTTCACCGATAAAAAGCAGGCGCTGCACGACATGGTCGCCAATACGCTGGTCGTGCAAAACAGGTAGCGCGAACCGTTATGGACGCACCAGTGCTTCCCGAGGGTTACCTCATCTCGACCGATCCGGGTTTGTTCGATCTCAACGTCGTCCATGGTTTCATCTCTCAGTCCTACTGGGCCAAAGGCATTCCCCGGAGGCTGATTGAAAAAATGATCAAGCACTCGCTATGTTTCGGGGTTTATCAACGGAGGACGCAAGTTGGTTTCGCCCGGGTTATCAGCGATTTCACAACTTTTGCCTATCTGGCCGATGTCTTTGTCCTGCCGGAACATCGGGGCAAGGGCTTGAGCAAGGCGCTGGTGGCAACGGTGCTGGCTCATCCCGACCTGCAAGGCTTGCGGCGCTGGATGCTGGTGACGCTCGATGCGCAGGGGCTCTACGAACAGTTTGGCTTTAGGCGCGTGGCCCAGCCGGAGCGGCACATGGAAATCATTGATCATGAGATTTATGTCCGGACAGGCGAGCCAGGTGCGCCGCCGACAGCAGGTTGATCGCTTGTTTTTAGGCCGAAAACGCGCTTAACTACCGAATGCCTCTTGATATCAAAGACCTGGTCACGTCCCGGCTGGGTGAGAATTACGAACTGCACGACCGTTACCTGAACCGCACGCTGGTCAAGGTGCAGCGCACCATCGGTTTTGATATCGTCTACGCCCGCGCGCAGGGAGCCTACCTCTACGACATGGACGGGAAGGACTATCTCGATTTTCTCTCGGGTTTCGGCGTGTTCAACATCGGACGCAACCATCCGGTGGTACAGCAGGCGATTCGCGATGTGCTGGAATTGAATTTGCCCAATATGGTGCAGCTTGATTCGGCCCTGATGAGCGGGTTGCTGGCCGAGAAGCTTGTCAAGCGGCTGGCGCAGCAGGGCGCGTCGCATCTCGATTCGGTTTTTCTTTGCAATAGCGGCACGGAAGCGGTTGAAGGTGCGCTAAAATTTGCCAAGTGTGCCACACGCCGCCCGCGCATCCTTTCGCTGAAGAATTCGTATCACGGCCTTAGCTATGGTTCGCTTTCGGTCACGGGGAATCCGGCGTTTCATGAAGGGTTCGGGCCGTTTGTGCCCGGCTGCGAAACGGTGACGATGGGCGACGTGGCCGAGTTAGAGCATGAGTTGAAGAAAGGGGATGTGGCGGCTTTCATCGTCGAACTGGTGCAGGGCAAGAGCGTCAAGTTTGCCAAGGACGATTACTACAACCGTGCCCAGGCACTCTGCCGCCAGTACGGCACGCTTTTCATTTGCGACGAAGTCCAGACCGGGTTTGGACGCACCGGCAAGTGGTTCGCATTCGAGCACTGGGGCCTTGAGCCCGACATTCTTACGTTGGCGAAGGCGCTGAGTGGCGGTTATGTGCCGGCAGCCGCGATTGTCACGCGGCGCGCGATTTACCAGAAGACCTTTTCGCGCATGGACCGCTGCATTGTCCACTCGACCACGTTTGGACGCAATAACCTGGCCTGTGCCTGCGGGCTCGCCGCGATGACGGTGCTGGAGGACGAGGGGCTGGTCGATAACGCCGCGAAGATGGGAGCCTACCTGGAAAAACGATTGACCGGCTTGCAGGAAAAGTACGACATCATCAAAGAGGTGCGGGTGAAGGGGCTCATGTGCGCGATTGAGTTTGCCGAGCCGCGCGGCCTGATGCCGAAGATGGGATGGAAGCTCGTTCATTCGCTTGATGCGAGCATGTTCCCGCAACTCATCGTTACGCCCCTGCTGACGAAACATCGCATCCTGACGCAGGTCGCCGCGAACAATGCCGACATTGTAAAAATTTTGCCACCCCTCGTGGTGGGTGAAAAGGAAATCGACCGGTTTGTCCAGGCGCTGGATCAAGTCGTCGCCGACTTGGGCAAGTTCCCGGGGCCGGTCTGGGAGATGGGGCAGAATTTCGTCAAGGCGATGCGCGCGACCGACCCGCGCGACAAGGAACTTGCGACCGCGTCTTAAGCGGCCTCTACGCTTTCCATCCGTAGGAGCGGTAATCGAAGGCGACCGTGCCGTCCGCGCCGAGGTCGACCACGCCAAATCCCTCCGGGCAGCCGAGCATGGGGCCCTGCCAGTAGTGGCCGCAGACGGCGCCGCTGTTGATGATGCTGATGCCGTTGTGGTCGATCCTTTCGAGGTGGTGCAAATGGCCGGAAAGGACAGCCCGGATATTGTGACCAGGGAGGTCGTCGAAGAGCGTCCCGGCGTTGGTGCAGATCAGACTTTTCGTTTCGAAGTGGCCTGTCGTGCCAGCGGTCTTGACGGCGATGGCAAGTGCCAGCGGGGAGACGATCGGGATGTGGACGCAGAGGATGGTCGGCGTGGTCCGATGGGCGTCAAGGTCAGCTTTCAGAAACTGAAGCTCGTCGTCGAAGAGGCGGCCCTGATAGTTGCGGTCGGGAAGCAGGTCGATGTCGTCCAGCACGACGAAATGCCAGCCCTTGTGGTCGAAGCTGTAAAAGAGATGTGGCAACTGGAAGCGGTCCTGGAAAAGCCCCTTCGAGTAGTGTTTGTCGCGGGGATCAACGCCGGGATTGCTGGTGCCGATGAGATCGTGATTCCCGAAGACCCAGCGGACGGGCAGGGACGTGTGGTCGTTCCAGAGTTTGAGGAAGATATCGAGGCGCTGTTCTCCTTCGGAGATTGTGCAATGACGGCCGTCGTGCACGAGGTCGCCACCGACGAGAATGAACTCGGGGCGGGGAGTGATTTTTTCAATCGCATCGAGGCAGGTGGCCATGCCATCGGCGGAGCGAAGGGCGCCGCCGTCCATCAAGTGGGGATCGGTGAAAAATACGAAACGGAATGGCTGTGGACTGGCGGCAGGCGGGGTAGCGGTCTGGGCGAGAAGGGAATCAAGACCTGCCGTGGTAAGGGCGCCTGCGCCGAGGAGTTGCCGGAGGAAATGGCGACGCGAATAGGAGCGCGGTGGTTTGTTTCCAGAAATCGCCATGTTTAACCCCGGGTGGTGAAGCGAAGGAGGGTGACATCGTCGTCGAGGCCCTGCCGGGTGCGAGCACGTTCGAGCCATTGGAGCATGGCGTCCCAGACGGGCATTCCGCTACGGAATTGAGGTTCGAGCCAGGCGAGGAATTCGTCGTAAGAGCCGCGTCCGCCCTTGGGGTCGGGCAACTCGTAGAGTCCGTCGGTGAAGAGGTAGAGTTCGGAGCCGGGAGGGAAGGCGACGGTGGTGACCGGGGCGTGGATCTCGGGGAGGATGCCAAGGACTGAGCTGCCGGGTTCCGTGCGACGTAACGAGGCTGAGCCATTGTTGCGGGTGAGGAGCAGGCCCGGGGGATGGCCAGCGTTGGCGTAGGTGAGGGTGCGGGCTGAGCGGGAATAGACGCCGTACCAAACCGAGAAGAACTTGCCGCCATGCTCCTTCATCTGGAAGGTGCGGTTGACCCGTTCGATGACTTCCGCCGGGTTAGCGAAATTGATCTGAACGGCTCGATTGCGGAACAACTCGAGGGCCGTGACGGCGAGCAGCGCGGAGCCGAGACCGTGGCCGGTGACGTCAAGGACGTAGAGGGCCAGATGGTCGTCGTCGATGTGGCGATAGCCGAGACCGTCGCCACCGAGGTGAGTGGACGGATGGAATTGCCAGTCGAGAGATTCGTCGCCGGAGAACGGCTCGGGGAGCATGAGGCGGACGTACTTGGCGGCATCGGTAAATTCAAGGTTGAGGCGTTGCTGGGTTTCGACCAACTGCTGGCGGGTGTCGAGCAGGTCGTTCTGGACCTGGATAATCTGTCCGAGGTTGACTTCGCGTTCGACGAGGGCGGCGAAGGCGGTGAGGTGGGCGACCTGCCCGGCGGTGAACTCGCGGGGTTGGGTGTCGAGGAGGCAGAAGGTACCGATCTTGTGCCCGGTGCGGCTGGAGAGGGGGACGCCGGCATAAAACCGGACGTAGGGCTTGCCGGCAACGAGGGGGTGGTTGCGCCCGATGGGGTTGAGGTGGGTGTCCGGGATGATGAGCGGTTTATCGCTTTGGATGGTGTACTGGCAGAAGGAGACATCGCGGCGGGTCTCGGTGAGGCAGAGGCCGTGGCGGGACTTGAACCACTGGCGGTACTGGTCAACGAAGGCGACATAGGCGGTGGGGACGCGGAAAAATTCTGCGGCAAGGTTGGTGATGCGGTCGAAGCGATCCTCGGGAGGCGTGTCGAGAAGATCAAGCGAACGTAGCGCTTCGAGTCGCTCAGATTCCCGGACGGGATCCATCGACAACGATTCAGGCATTTCGAGAATTGCGCGCACGCTTTTTTACCTTAATGCATCTTCCAGAAGCGACAAGAGGCTGCCCGGCGAAACCGTTGCAGGGTGCGTGGCGGCGGCCAGGGAATCCAATTTCAATAATGCTTGACCACCTGCCAGAGGGTGTAGAAGGCGAGACCGGAGAGGAGGAGGTAGCAGAAGGCGACGCTGGGGTAATAGAAGGCGATGGCGCGGCTGCGGGGCGGGGCCTGAATGCCGCCGACCTGGGCCCGAATGTACGTCGCGAGGTCGCGCGCAAGGCTGCGGCCCTCAGCGTGGTGACGGCGAAAGGCGAGATAGGCGTGATATTTCTGACGGAAAAAGCGAATGCGCACGGCAAGATATGCCGTCGCGTAAGTCCTCCGGGTCTCGATCCATTCGGGCTTTAGTCCTGCCTTTGTAAAAAAATCGCGTACGAGGCGATGGATGTCTTCTCTTTCGATGTTCAGGACTCGCATCGTGACGTGCATCCGGTAGAGGCGATAGAGGAAGAAGAGGATGAAGAAGGTCTCAACATAGTAAACGCCGTGACTCATGCGCACGTACTGGTGGTCGAGCCACCACCAATAAACGGTCATGAAGAAGCGCAGCGTGCCTTCCAGGATGGCGAAGACGGCGAACCAGCCGAGGAAGCGTTCCAGCGGGGAGGGGACGTAGACTTTGCGTCGCTTGGTGTGGGAGGATTTGCGCAGGGCGAGGAAACAGCCGAGCAGAGCGCCGAGACCGGCCGCAGCCGCCCCGTAGCGGGCGCTGTACTTCATGACCCAATTTTCGGGCTGGCGCAGCGCGTAGAGATGCGGATTGATCACCGAGACCCGAGGAAACCAGGTCAGGGTGCGCCCATGGCGGTTATAATAATGGTTGGTGGAGGTGAGGGGCTTGTCCGAGTTGGTCTTGTAACTGAAAGCCGCATAACCACCGACGGGGTTGACGGTGAGGTGGTCCTTCGCGTCGCACAGTCGGACCATGGTACGGTCGCCGTCCACCTCGATGCGAATAGCCGGAGCACCATAGAGGCTGCTGGGCGTGGGATGGCCCTGGCCGTCGAAGAACTGAAGGCGTACGATGGTGCCTTTGGCGTCGTATTCCTGCCGGACCACGGCGGCGCCAATGTAGGGAACAATGGCCGGCGCCCCATCGTCTCCAAAAAAGGCCTTTTCGATGATCCAATTTCTTTTGTCGTACTTATAGACAATCCGAGCAAAGCCGGAAACTTTGTGGTCTTTGGGTTTGCCCTCCGTGTCGAAAAACTGTTCGGAGATTTCGTTGCCCCGGTTGTCGTACGTATAGCGGCGTTCGTGAATTTCGCCCTGACTGTCCAGAATCGGTGCGCCGGTTGTGTCGAAATATGATTCACTCAGCAACAGTCCCCTCTTGTCGATAGTGCTTTGGAGTTCGTGTACTCCGCTGCTCCTGGCCTCGACCGCCAGTCCGGAGGAGTCGGAGTAACTCTCGACGCTTTGGGTCGAGTCGGGATAGAGCGTGTAGGTGGTCCGGGTGAGGGCAACGCCGTCATTGTTATTGAGCAAGTTGCCCGAGGCGTCGTAGTTGCCGCGTTCCAGTGGGCGGTTCTGGTCGTCGTAAACGATGCGCGTCTCGAAAGAGCCATTATTATCGGTGATGGCAGTGCCCAACAGGCCGATGCCCTGGCCGCGGACGAGGCGGTTGTGGTCGTCCAGGGTGCGGACATAATGGATGACGCCCTGGCTGTCGCGCGTGCGTGCGCCGGAAGCGTCCAGATTGGCAATGTCAGTCGGATAACCGGCCGGGTTGAGGGTCAGTTCTTCGCCCGCGACGCCATCAGCATTGTTGGCGGGCTGGCCCTGGGCGTCGCGATACCAGCGCCGCTCGATCCCGGGTTGGTATTCAAAATCGACACTGGCCACGCCAAAATAGGGGTCTGGCAGCGGAATGCCGGCCGAGCGGTACTCGACCTGCTTGAGCTTGCCGGTACGGTCGTAAATGAAGCGATAACACTTGGCCCGAGTTGCCTCGTCTTCGGTCAACTCGCCGGTGCCGGCGATCTGATACCGGGGGTCCAAGTCGATGGTGAAGAAATAGCGGATCTGGACGAAGACGGTAGGTTGAGCAGGCGGCGGGGAAGCGGGTTTTGCCGCCCAGGCGCTGTAGCCGAGGAATACCGGCAAAATGGCGGCGAGCGCAGTGAGCCATGCGCTGCGCAGGGAATCAGCCGGCCGAGAAAGTGACTTGGTCATATTTTAAACCTACCTCTAAGCCGGAATGGAAAGCAGTGGCTCGGCGAGTTTACGAATGCAGGCTTCATCCAGGTGCGGGCCGATGAAAACCAGGCCGGTAGCCAGGTCGGCTTCGTCTTCCAGAGGCAGGAGAATCAGTTCGGTCTGATTGCGGACCTGCTGGAAAGTATGAAGTTGCCGGGGGGAATCGGTCAGGCGGATAAAACCCTTTGCACGGAAGACAGTATCCGGAAGTGAATCGAGGAAGCGTTGGAAAGCGATCCGATCGACGGGCGCGGTCAAAGGCAGGAAGAGGGTGGAGGCGGCATGGGGTAAAGCGTCGTCGCGCCGATCTTCATGATCATGAGCGTGTTCGTCATGATCATGATTGCATTCGGAATGGTTATGCTCGTGCGTGGGATGGGGTTCGGCTTGGCCGGAGTTCTGATGGGTGTGGGCGTGAGTGGTTACGGTGTCCGCGTTGCCGTCGCTGAGCAGATTCGGTTCGATTTGACCGTGCCGGGTGGCGACGATCCGGGCCGATGGATTGATTTGGCGCAGATCACTCTCGACTCGCTGGCGCGCCCGTTCATCAATGAGGTCGGTTTTGTTGAGGAGGATGAGATCGGCATAACGGATTTGTTCTTCCTGCACTGCGCGCCCGCGCCACGAGCAGGGAAAATCAGTGCTGTCGAGGACGAGGATCATGCGGCGGATCAGGGTGCGGTCTTGCAGTTCGGGGACGCTGAGGTGATCGAGCACTTCCTCGGGGTCGGCTAGGCCAGAGGTTTCGATCCAGACGAGATCGAGGTCGGCATTGTCGGCCAGCGCCTGGACCTGTGCGACCAGGTCCTCAAAGCTCTGGCAGCAGACGCAGCCGCCGGTAATGCTTCGCAGTTCGAGTTGGCGGCGGGCGAGGAGGGCGGCATCGACGTTGACCGAGCCGAAATCATTGATGATGACGGCGGTCCGTTTCAGCGGGACGTTGGTATGGGTCAGCCAGTGCCCCAGCGTGGAGGTCTTGCCGCTGCCAAGAAAGCCGGTCAGGACGAGGAGGGGAAGGGGGTGGGGGCGCATCGTGCGGGTCGGTTGCCTTTTGCGGATATTATTCTTAGGATAGCGCAGATGTACGGGTTGAGGGCACTCTTTTTTATCGCAGTCGAGTTTGTTTTCCTCTGGGCCTTGCCGGTTTTTGCGGACGAGAGCAGGCTGGGGCTCGACGCGAAGCAGATGATTGTCTGCCTGGCGGAGGATACCTCCTCGTTCGACGGAACGTTACAACTTTTTCATCGGGATGCGTCGGGGGCCTGGCTGGCGGACGGCCAACCGTGGCCAGTACTATTTGGCAAGGGTGGATTGGCGTGGGGGCGCGGGATCAATCCGCCCCAACCGGGACCGCAAAAGATGAATGGCGATCACCGGAATCCGGCGGGCTTGTTCAAGATCGGGTTCGTTATGGGCTATGCGCCGGCTTTGCCGGACGGGGCGAGGGGCTGGTCATACCATCAGGTCACAGATCGTGATGCGTGGATCGACGATCCAAAGCTGTCCCAATTTCCGTACAATCATCTCTACACGCTACCTCCGGGTGCGCCGTTTCCTGATTGGTGGGACAAGGAGCACATGCACATGGGCGACGCCGCGTACAAGTGGCTGGTGCTGATAGAGCATAACTATGACGAGCCTGTGCCCGAAGCGGGCAACGAGATTTTCTTTCACGTTCGGCGTGGAGAACATTATCGCACCGCTGGATGCACAACG
>Ga0302320_10027966_pt1 | contig 10844 bp, 4 predicted proteins | sample Bog_T0_3_FD_202130 | JGI IMG/M metagenome (GOLD analysis project Ga0302320, IMG submission 202130) | Peat permafrost microbial communities from Stordalen Mire near Abisko, Sweden - Bog_T0_3 | ecosystem: Environmental > Terrestrial > Soil > Wetlands > Peat | place: Sweden: Abisko, Stordalen Mire... | reverse complement strand
CAGCAGTCACTGTCAGGGGCAATGGCACGGCAGCTCCGGCTTCCTTGCAAATCAACGGTGGTGAACTGTATTTGGTCGTGAGCGCGACCACGACCACCGCATTGGTCGCCTCAGAAAATCCTGCCGGTTACTTGGACACTTTGTTCTTCACCGCGAACATCCAGACCAACGGTGTGACCGCAGCATCGGCGACCGGCAATGTAATTTTCTCCGCCAACGGCACGCCGTTCAGCACCAACGTGGTCAGCGGCGGCAGCTCGACCAGCGGCGGTTTCAACTCATTGCCGCGCGGAACGAACAACCAGATCACGGCGGTTTATTCCGGTGACGGCTTCTATCCCGGCAGCTCCGGCTCGCTCGTTGAAGTGGTGACGAACCATCCGCCGGTGGCACAACCGGTCACGGTGATCCGTGCGGCAAACTCCAGTTTGCAAATCAGCCTGGTCAGCCTAGTGGCCAACTGGAGCGACGTGGATGGCGACACTGTTTCGCTGGCTGGCGTCAATCTGGTCACCGCCAATGGTGTGACGGTGCAGACCAATGGCACTTCCATCATCTATGCCGGCGGCCAGAATGCAGCCGATCAAATCAGCTATATCATCAGCGACGGCTTTGGCGGGACATCCGTCGGCGTAATCAACATTCAAATCTCCACCGATACGGATTCGCTTTCGTTGACCTCCTCCGCGCAGACCAACGGCTACCTTGACACCGTCACCTTCACGGCGCAGGTGCAGACCAACGGCGTGACGGCGGGCGATGCGTCCAGCAGTGTGGTTTTCCAAGCCAACGGCGCGCCATTCAGCACCAATGCTGTCATCGGTGGCAGCGCCACCAGCGCCAGCATCAACTCGCTGCCGCGCGGCACGGACAATATCATCACGGCCATTTACGCCGGCGACGGGGTTTACCAGGGCAGCACCAGTTCGCTGATTCAAACGGTCACCAATCATCCGCCCGTGGCTGCCAACGTCAGTTACGGCCGCGATGCGGCATCCAGCGTGGTGACGGTTGCGGTGAGTGATTTGCTGACCAACGTGACGGATGCGGATGGCGACACGCTTTCGCTGGTGAGTCTCGGCGCGCCGACCAACGGCGGCACGGTGGTCAACCAGTCCGGTACACTCGTTTATTCCAACGCCGCCATCGTGAACGACCAGTTCAGCTACACCGTGACCGATGGTTTCGGCGGCACCAACACGGCGCAAATCAACATCGTCGTGACCAATGTTCTGACGGTGCTGTCGCTGGGTTCGTCCGAACCGGTCAGCGGCTATCAAGACAGCGTCAATTTCACCGCCACGCTGCAAACCAACGGCGTGACGGCGGGCGATGCGACCAACGCGGTGGTGTTCTCCGCCAACGGGACGCCGTTCAGCACCAACACGCTGGTGGCCGGCACCGGCGCGAGCGACAGCTTTAGTTCGTTGCCGCGCGGCACAAATCTCATCACGGCGATTTACGCAGGCGACGACAATTATCCCGCGCTGACCAACACCTTCTCGCAGGTGGTGACAAACCATCCGCCGGCGGCGCAACCGCTGGCGGTGGCGCGGCTGGCGGGAACCAGCGTGCAAATTTCCTTGAGTGATCTCACGACCAATTGGAGTGACGTGGATGGTGACCCCGTTTCACTTCTCGGCGTCAGCCTGACCACCACCAATGGGGTGACGGTGCAGACCAATGGAGGATTCATTATCTATCCCAGTGCCGCCAATGTGGCTGACCAGATCAGCTACACCATCAGTGATGGCTACGATATAAGTGTCGGTTTGATCAATATCAACATTGTGAAAAATCCGACCACGCTGGCACTCACCTCATCCTCGCCGGTCAGTGGTTATTTGAGCAGCGTCAATTTCACTGCCTCGGTGCAGACCAACGGCGCGACGGCGGGTGATGCCACGGGTAATGTGGTGTTCCAGGCCAATGGGGTCGCTTTCAGCACCAACAACGTGTCTGGCGGCAGCGCCACCAGCGCAGGCATCAGTTCGTTGCCGCGCGGAACGGGCAACGTGATTACCGCCAACTATTCTGGCGACAATGATTATCTCGGCAGCGGGAATTCGTTCAACCAGACCGTCACGAACCACCCGCCGGTTGCGGGCACGGTAAATTATTTGCGTTATGGCAGCAACAACCTGACTATTTCCATCAGCAGCCTGCTGGCCAACGTGACCGATGCGGATTACGACAACATTACACTGGTCAGTGTGGGCACCAGCACCAACGGCATCACGCTTGCCAACTATGGCAGCACGTTGTTTTACAGCAATCCCAACCCGGTTAATGACCAGTTCACCTACACCGTCAGCGACAGCTACGGCGCAACCAGCACGGGGATTGTCAACATCAGCGAAAAGCCGGTGTTTAGCCACCACAATATCCTGCTGATGATCGCTGACGATTTGGGCGCGGACGGCCTTTCGCTCTTCAACACGAACGCCGCCGCTTCGATTCCCTACACGCCCAACCTCACCGCACTGGGCCAGAGCGGCGTGGTGTTCACGCACTTCTATGCGCGGCCATCGTGCTCGCAATCGCGCGCGTGCCTCATCACCGGGCGCGATTCGTTCCGCACGGGTGTTGGCTGCGCCATCAGCGGCAGCACCACGCCTTCGTTGAGGACGAATGAATATACGTTGCCTCGCGCGTTTGCAACCAATGCACCGGAATACGGGCTGGCGTCGTTTGGCAAATACCACTTGTCGGTTACCACCGATTTGAATTCGCCGTGGACGACCGCTGGCTGGACGAATTTTGCCGGCTTTTTCAGCCCGCAAGTCAGCAGTTACTTCAATTGGACGGAAATCTCCAACGGGGTTTCCTTCAACAGCACGGTCTATACGACCAGCGACCAGGTGAACAATGCCACCAACTTTATTGTCAACCAGGGAACCAACCGGTGGTTCTTGTGGCTGGCCTTTAACGCGCCGCATCTGCCGCGACACCTGCCGCCAACCAACCTCTTGGTTTCGGCGAAATATCTTGCCTTGAGCGGCACCGCCCAAGACATCAGCGCCAATGGCCGCGCTTATTGGGAGGCGATGGTGCAAGCGGAAGACACCGAGATTGGCCGGTTGCTCAAGGTGGTGGACACCAACGACACCGACATCATCTTCCTCGGCGACAATGGCTCGGAAGTGGATGTGCAGCAATTCCCCTACAAAAACGCCGCCATACCGGCCACCACCACTGGCAACGGCCATGCGAAGTTTACCGTCTATGAAGGCGGCGCACGCACGCCGCTCTTCATCACCGGACCGGACGTGGGCAGTCCGGGACGCTACAACGAGTCGCTCGTCAACGAACCGGACATCTGGGCCACGATTCAGGAACTGGCTGGCATTGACGTGGCCGCAACGATTCCGCAAGGTGTCATTGTCGATTCCGTCAGCCTGCTGCCGGCAATCCAGGCTGATGTCATCCGCCCCACGCCGTGGGTGATTGAGGAGCAATTCAATGAAGGCACCGCCGCCGATGGCGTAACGCTGCGCAATGACCGGTTCAAATTCATCCACTTCTACAATCATGTGGAGCAGTTTTACGACCTGTTGAATGACCCTTACGAATACACCAACCTCCTGCTCAACTTGCCGCTCTCTGATGTCGCGCAGTCGAACTACAACGCGGTCAAGTTGAAGCTGGGCGATTATCAGACATTCGCGAACACGGCCTACACGCGCAATCTATTGTCTTATCCGCAAGTCAACAATGTTGGCTACACGAATGGGGCTTTCAGCGTCAATGCGTTGTTCACGCAGTTGAGCGCCAACGGCTCATTCGCCAATCCCAATCAGCCGGGGCTGACCAAGTTCGCCGTCAGCGGCACGAACTTGAACTATCAAGTCATTCTCTGGCGCAATGGGGATCTGGGTAATCCACTCGGCTGGACGCCGGTGTTGACCAACGTGGTGACGGGCATTACCAACAGCTTCCTGCTGTCCACGAACGGCTGGTTGATAGACCCGAATGCGAGCGCGGATCATAACTTCTACCGCATCTCGCCTTACATACCGTAAGGTTGCAAATCTGTCCCGGCGTCCGGCAGGAAAATCCGCCGGACGCCCGGGACGGAATTTTTATCATTTTTCAAATCTGACTTATGAAATTCATCAATGTCAATTTTGCCGGTCTGGGCATGGTCGGCTTATTCCTCACACTCACCCAACCGGCTCACGCGCAGAACAGTGATCGCAGCATTGCCCCTTTCATCGTGAAGGACACGGACAATGACTCGCCGGGAACGAACATCGTCACGCGCATTGTGACCCTCAAGGCGGAAGTGGGCGGCACGCCGCCATTGTCGCTGCAATGGAAGCTGGACAAAGGACATGGCTTTGAGGACATCCCCGGTGCGACCAATGCCACTTACCGGATTGGCAACGCGCAGGTTTCGGATGCCGGATTTTATTCTTTGTTCGCCACCAATGCCGCCGGTCACATCAACACCACGCCCGTGCCGCTGATTGTAAGTGAAGGCATAGACTGAAATGATCAAGCCAGATTCGCCGCGGGCGATGAGACACGCCTTGCCCGCGTTTATTTTCTCCGCTGCAATCGGGCTGCTCGTTTGTTTGGTTGTCCAAAAGACAGGTGCTGCTGAAACAGAAAATTCCGCGGCCGCAACCAATGCGGTTCGCGTTGAAAAATCATTTTATCCCGACGAACAAAAAGTTTTCGCGCAATACGGCGGTTCGGAAAGTTGCAAGGACTGTCACGCGGAGGAATATGACCTTTGGAAAAAATCCAACCACGGCCTGGCCGAGCGGCTGGTTCAGCCGGAGCGCGACCGGGCCGACTTTGATCCGGCGCAAACTTTCAAGCACGGTTCGCAGACTTCGACCGCGAGCTGGAGCAACGGCGTTGCCACCGTGACGGCCATCGGACTTTCCCGCAAACCGGAGGCGCACGCCATCGCGCGGGTCATCGGCAACGACCCGCTGCTCCAGTATCTGGTGCCGTTTCCCGGAGGACGCTTTCAAATCCTGGAAGCGTCCTACGATCCACATTCCAACCAGTGGTTCAATTCCTACGGCAACGACGACCGCCAGCCCGGCGAGTGGGGACATTGGACGGGGCGTGGCATGAACTGGAATTCCGCTTGCGCCGAGTGCCACAACACGCGGCTGCGGAAAAATTATGACGAATCCACCGATTCGTTCCACACTACGATGGCCGAAAGAACCGTCGGCTGCGAAGCGTGCCACGGGCCGCTGCGGGCGCACAACGAGTGGCAGAAAAAATATGGCAAGTCGGGTGACAAAGATCCGACGGTCACCAAGCCCACGCATGAGCAGATTGTGGACTATTGCGGCTTTTGCCATTCGCTCCGCACCGATCTCACCGGTGATTTCAAGCCCGGCGACAAGTTTTCCGACCATTGCGAGTTGCTGATGGTGGACGCGAGCGACCGTTATTACGCGGACGGCCAGATTCGCGCGGAAGATTACGAATACGCTTCTTTTTTGAGCAGTAAAATGCACGCACACGGCGTCTATTGCCTCGACTGCCACAATCCTCATTCCAACAAGAATACTTTGCCCGGCAACTGGCTTTGCCTGCGCTGCCACGCCATTGGCAGCAAGACCGCGCCGGAAATCAATCCCGCCAGACACAGCCATCACCTGGTTTACGGCTTTGACACCAACGGTGTGCCGGTGAACGTGGATTTGACCACTTACAATTCCAAAACCGTCAAGGAAATCGGCGGCGAATGCGTAAACTGCCACATGCCGCAGACGCCTTACATGCAACGTCACTGGCGACATGACCACGGATTTACCAGTCCTGATCCGCTGTTGACAAAACAGTTTGGCATTCCGAATGCCTGCAACCGCTGTCATCAGGACAAGGACGCGGACTGGTCGCTGAAATTTTGCAATGATTGGTATGGGGCAAAAATGGAACGTCCGGCGCGGCAACGCGCGGAAATCATCGCACAGGCGCAGCGGGGCGATTTGCCGTCGGCGGACGGCCTTTTGTCGCTGCTGAAAAAAGAAGATTTGCCTTACTGGCGCGCGGTGGAATCGGATTTGTTATTGCCGTGGGCCGCGCAGCCGGAAGTCGCCGCCGTCCTGCTGCGGGGCTTGCAAGATACCAACACGCTCGTGCGCGCGGCGTCGGCGCGTTCGCTGGAAGCCGCGCTTGCTGCCGGTGTGCCGGATGTGCCCGCCGCGTTGCAGGCGCGGCTGGACGATCCGGCGCGCAATGTCCGCGTGGCCGCCGCCTGGTCGCTGCGCGCCACGCTGGACACCAATTCACCGGCGGGCATCGAGTTGCAGCACTACTTGGACATCAATGCCGACGAACCCGTCGGCCAGTTGAACAAGGGAAATTATTCATTTGCGCGAAATGATCTTCCCGCCGCCGCACGGCATTTTCAAAAGGCTGTTGATTGGGATATTTATTCCGCGCCCTTTCATCAAAGTCTGGCAGTGGTTTTGAGCGCCCTCAACCGGCCCCAGGAAGCCGTTCAAACTTTGGAGCAGGCCGTCCATTTTTCGCCGGATGATGCCGAGTCACATTATCAACTTGGGCTGGCTTACAATGAGGTTGACAATTTGACAAACGCCGTCGCACAACTCGCCACCACGGTCAAACTCGACCCACGCCACGTCGCCGCTTGGTATAATTTGGGGTTGGCGCAAAACGCGCTGGGCCAGACGGACGCCGCCATTGCCTCGTTGTTGCAGGCGGAGTCGCTGGCACCGGCCGACGCGCGCATTCCCTACGCCCGGGCGACCATTCTCGCGCAGCAGGGGAAAAATCTCGAAGCCCTGCGCACCTTACAGCACGTGCTGGGCATTGATCCGGCCCAAGCGGAAGCCCGCCACTTGCTCAATGCCTTGTTGAAGCCGAAGGAACCCGGTATCAGCATTGACAAGCCACCTTTGACATTTTAGCCTCTGGATAGGCGTCAACGCCGCTCTAACATGGTTCCGAACTTCACGGCGCTCACCGGTCCACTGGAAGCCTCCCTGAAACACAAAGTGCATTCATGCTGCTTGGTTTCCCGATCCCGGCGCGACCGGGAGTGGAAAAGGTTGAATTAATTTATGAGCACCTCGTTGACGGCAGTGGAAAAAATCATCCCGGTTTCGCAACGTGAAGCGCGGCGCGACGCCGTGTGGATGGGCGAACTCGTCGAGGAATCCGTGCCGGAATTGCTGCGTTCCTACCAGCGGGCGGGCGGGTTGAACAATCGCGCCGCGCACAACATGCCCTCCAAGGGCGCGGTCGGCCAGACGTGCGAAGATCTGTTGCAAATTTTATTTCCCGGCTTTCACGACCGCACGGCGATTCAGGATGGTTCGGTTGATGAGTTGACGGCGACCCGCTTGGCCAGTGTGATTCCGCAGCTGACCGATCAGGTTCGCAAGAGTGTTCGCATCGGCGATCCGCACAAGCCGACGGGACGAACCCCGCCGATCATCCGCAAGTTTTGTCAGGCCCTGCCCGAAGTCCGCGATCTGCTGCGCACGGACATCGAAGCCGCCTTTGATGGCGATCCGGCCACGCTGCACCGCGAGGAAGTCATCCTCTCTTATCCGTTCATTGAAGCCATCGCCATTCAACGGCTGGCGCACCGGCTTTATCTTTATGGCGCACCGATCGTGCCGCGCATGATGACCGAGTGGGCGCACAGCCGCACGGGCATTGACATCCATCCCGGTGCCACCATCGGCACCCATTTCTTCATAGATCACGGCACGGGCGTGGTGATTGGCGAAACTTGCGAAATCGGCAATCACGTCAAACTTTATCACGGGGTCACCCTGGGCGCGCGGAGCTTTGTCAAAGACGAAGCCGGTCATATTGCCAAAGGTGGCAAACGCCACCCCGACGTGGAGGACAACGTAACGATTTATCCGAACTCCACCATTCTCGGCGGCGAAACCGTCATCGGCAAGAATTCGACCATTGGTGCCAACGTGTTTCTCATGCAAAGTGTGCCGCCGAATTCCCTGGTGGTCTATGAGGAGAAGCAGTTGGTCATCCGCGACAAGTCGGCACGCAAAAAGGAAGCTGCGCTTGACTGGATGATTTAACGCCATTACTGACAACAGCGGCGCTGGCCAGACGGCGGGAGATTTCAAAAAATAATTTTTACAAACCGCATTCGCACGATCTGCCGTCTGACGTTGAAAGCCTGATCCGCGACTCAATCAGTAGATTTTGAGGAGGCAGGGCCGGGTCGCGCAGACTGGAAGCTGATTGCCCTCACCGGGTGTGACATTTGCTTGCGTACTCAATTCGTGCCGCTGGGAAATCTCCCAATGCAAGCGGCCTTCAAATAGGCAAGAGACGACACGAAGAGTCGCAAATCGGTCCATGGATTTTTAGCCTTCAGTCTTGGTGGTTGAAACTTTGAAAAGGCTTGATTTTATTGGGTAAGAGTATTGACAAGGGTTTGCTTCAGCCGTTAGTATTAACGTTCACAGTAGGCGACAACGCCGCTTCACAAAGCAATTCCTTGGGTGCTGACCTTACCATTGGAAGCCCCATTAAATCGAAGTTGGAAGCCTATGCGACGAATTCGGATGCCAGCGGCAGTGGGAAGTGTTTGCCCCACGGCTGCCCTTTCATCGGTCCTTGGGTCAGACTTCATTCGGTAATTTGAAAATCGCATTGGCTATTAAATTTTAACCGCAACCAAAACCAAATATGAGCAAAGAAACTGAAATCAACTTGAGCCTGAGCGCCGCCGCCGCGCGCAATCTTGCCACCGCCACCGTCACCGTCCCGCAGATGACGGAAATCACGCCGCGCTGGTTGAACAAACTGCTGCCGTGGGTGGACGTGGATGGCGGCGTTTATCGCGTCAACCGTGTCGCCAAGGCCGCGAAGGGCAAGCCCGCGAACGAATTTGGCGAGGTGAAGGTGGACTTGCTCACCGTGGACGGTGGCGAGCCGAAATTGCCAACGACCTATGTAGATTACGACCAAGACCCGCGCGAATATCATTTGAGCACCATCCAGACGGTGTTGCGCACGCACACACGCGTGACCGACCTTTACAGCAACAAGATTGACCAGCTCCGCGAACAAATCCGTTTGACCGTCGAAGCCGTGAAGGAAAAAGAGGAATGGGAACTCATCAACAATCCCGATTTCGGTCTGCTCAAGGAAGTGGACGCCACCCAAACCATCAAGACGCGCAAAGGCTCGCCGACACCGGACGACCTCGACGAACTGCTCGGCCTCGTCTGGAAAAAGCCCGCGTTTTTCCTCGCGCATCCCAAGGCCATTGTCGCGTTCGGTCGCGAAGCCACGCGCCGCGGTGTGCCGCCGCCCACGGTTCACCTCTTTGGCACGCCCTTCATCACCTGGCGCGGTGTGCCGCTGATTCCCAGCAACAAGCTCGATGTGAAAAATAATTCCACCAGCATTTTGCTCCTGCGCGTCGGCGAGGCCGAACAAGGCGTGGTCGGCCTCCAGAAAACCGGCGTGACCGGCGAAGTGGAGCCCGGCTTGTCCGTCCGTTACATGGGCACGAACGAAAATTCCATCGCGTCCCACCTCGTCACACGCTATTTCTCCGCCAGCGTGCTGACTACGGACGCCATCGCCCGTTTGGATAATGTCGTGGTGAATAATTACTATGACTACAGCGCCAAATAGCGCGGCCCAGCCGGTCGCAGAAGCACCGGCAAGCGAAGCGTCGCATAGCGACTTGGTTGCCAGACTCGTGGCCGAGGCGTTTTCGGGCTTGAGCCGCGGCGCACGGCCGACAGCGTCTCCATCCGTGCCATCGGAGTTTCCGGGCGTCTCCGGCCTGCCGGATATCTCCGGCACGGACGCGAGTTCTGCCGTGCCCCCGGTGCATCCCAGCGCGCAGCCCGCCGCGCCCAAATTATCCGAGCCGGCGGCCACAACGGAAAAAACGCCGACGGGCGCGCACGCGCCGGATTCCGGCGACAGCTACGCGTTCGGCGAACCGCGCTGCAACGGTGACTATCGTCCGCAGGGCAGGAAATCGGATGCGAAAACGGCGAATAACAATTCGCTGCTCGGTCTGCCAGAAGCGGAATCCGTTGCGGCCCCGGAATATTATTTCCTGCGCGGCGGCAATGTTTCCGGCAAATCGCCGGCGTCCTGCCAGTCGTATCCCAAAAATTCTCCGCCCATTCCGAAGTTCGATGTCGAAGGCGTGCGCCGCGATTTCCCCGCGCTGCACCAGTTTGTCAACGGTAAGCCGCTCATCTGGCTGGACAACGCCGCCACCACACACAAGCCGCAGGCGGTGATTGACGCGACCTCGCAATTTTACAGCCGCGACAACTCCAACATCCATCGCGCCGCGCACACGCTCGCGTCGCGCTCGACGGAATTGTTCGAGGCCGGCCGCGAAAAAGTCCGCAAATTTCTAGGCGCGGCGGATGCAAAGGAAATCATTTTTGTCCGTGGCACCACCGAGGCCATCAACCTCGTCGCGCAAAGTTACGGTCGCAAAAACATCGGTGCTGGCGACGAAATCATCGTCAGCGAACTGGAGCATCACGCGAACATCGTGCCGTGGCAGTTGCTCGCGCAGCAGGTCGGTGCGACGGTGCGAGTTATTCCCATCAACGACCGTGGCGAACTGATTTTGGAAGAATACGTGAGGCTGCTCGGCGACAAGACCAAGTTTGTTTCCGTTGCACACGTATCCAATTCGCTCGGCACGATCAATCCCGTTGAACAAATCATCGCGCTCGCCCACGCGCGCGGCGTGCCGGTGCTGGTGGACGGCGCGCAATCCACGCCGCATTTGCCGGTGAATGTCACGGCGCTCGACGCGGACTTTTACGTTTTCTCCGGCCACAAGATTTTTGCCCCGACCGGCATCGGCGCGCTTTACG
>Ga0302320_10027965_pt1 | contig 10844 bp, 11 predicted proteins | sample Bog_T0_3_FD_202130 | JGI IMG/M metagenome (GOLD analysis project Ga0302320, IMG submission 202130) | Peat permafrost microbial communities from Stordalen Mire near Abisko, Sweden - Bog_T0_3 | ecosystem: Environmental > Terrestrial > Soil > Wetlands > Peat | place: Sweden: Abisko, Stordalen Mire... | reverse complement strand
TGTCCCCCGTCGCAAGCCGCTTTGGGAGCCGGACACCTGCCGTGGAGAAGGTAGTTGAGGAGCTGTCCCGTCAGCGCGGAGAGACGGTCGTTTCTTCGGGAGCCACATCTGCCAATGCTCTTGGATTAACGACGCAGGTGCCAACCCGAACCGTCTATTCAACATCTGGGAAGAGCCGGAAATTTACTTTGGGCAAGCAGGTCATCCACCTTCAGCACGTACCAGCATGGCAGCTCACCCTTGCCAAAGAACCCGCTGGCGAGATCGTTCGCGCTCTCGCATGGGCCGGCCCGGAGAAGGTCATCCAAGCGTTGAAGGAGATCGAGACCAGAGTACCGCGCTCTGAATTTCAGCGTATATCCCAGCAAAGCTCACGGTTGCCGCTCTGGTTGGCAACCGCACTGAGCGGGATAGGAAACTATGCCTGAGAGCTTCTTCCATCTGAGCGCCAAAGAGCAGGAAGAGGCTCTCCTGGTAGCGGCATCGACCTCTGGCAGACCCGCCCATCTCTTGGAGAAGGACATCTGGGTTGTCTGGGCGCTCTCGACGTTGTTCACGTCTCCGCTTGGCTCCCATCTGGCGTTCAAAGGCGGCACCGCTCTCTCAAAAGCATACAAAGCAATACGCAGATTTTCCGAGGATGTGGACCTCACTTACGACATCCGCGCCATCGCACCACAACTTGTCAGAAATGCTCCAGACGGACTGGACGCGATTCCTCCGAGCAGGAGCCAGGAAAAGAAGTGGTCCGATGAAATCCGCAAAGAACTTCTCCCAGCATGGCTTCGCGACAGCGCCCACCCAATCGTGCAAGCAGCACTGGCAGGACATCCGGCGGCGACAAGCCGCGTCACGGATGTGTGCATATTCATTGATTACAAGCCCGTTGTCGCCGCGTCCAGCTACGCGCTTCCCAGGGTTATGCTCGAATTCGGCGCACGTTCGACCGGCGAGCCAACCAGCGTACGTCTGGTCCGCTGCGATATTGAGGAGTACATCCCAGGGGTTTCATTCCCAGTTGCGAATCCGCGGGTGATGGACATTTCGCGCATCTTTTGGGAGAAGGCAACCGCCGCCCATGTCTATTGCGCCCAGGGAGGAGCCGGGCTGAGTGATCGGTTTTCCCGGCACTTTCATGACCTCGTTCGCCTTGAAGAAGCCGGACACCTCGCGACCGCGTTGGCCGCCCGCAACATTGCAGAAGCTGTGGCGATCCACAAGAATTCGTTCTTCGCCGAGAAAGACGCGGCTGGCAATCGGATTGATTATCTTGCCGACCTGCACAGCGGCCTCACCATCGTACCCGAGGGGAATGCACTCAATGCACTGCGAGGGGACTACCAGCGGATGCTCGAAGACGGCCTCCTTCTTGAAGACGCCGAATCCTTTGATCTCCTGATGAACAAGTGCAAGAAGATTCAAGAGCAAGTGAAGAGACCGTCTACAATCGAAGGCAATCCATAGCGGATTGACGAGAACTTCCGCGACGAAACCGCGCGAAATACTAGAGGCAAAGTGGCGGAAACCGGAGAGGCATCTTCAATCAGGAGGAAGTATGTCGGAAGAAAATTTCAGGAATCTCCCCACCAGTGAGATTCATTCCGAAGAGGGCGCCCAAGACCTTGTTCGTTCTGAAAGAATGAAGCCGTATCTCGCCCTCTTGAAAGCACAGATGGCAGGGCAGGATACCGAGCCGCACATTGCTGCGTTGACCGCGCTGCCTCTGGAAGAGAGATATGTCTGGCGAGTGATCTCCGCTTTGAAGTGGGCATTCTGTGATCTTGAGACGGAAAATGCGATTGCTGATTTCCGCACTCTGTCTGAAGAGGACCGCGTGAAGGTTGCGGAACCGCTGACATTGAGAGCAACTCAATTCTGTTTGTTTATCAACGCGCTACTTGGGGAAGAAGCAACGGAGCAGATCATGCAACACGCGCTGCGGTGCACAAAGGAATCGTCAGAGTCGGCTTCGGGCGAGTAGTTGACCGCGCTGCTTTGCCCTGGTTAGCCTGCTTTCTTGACGAGACAGCCCTCCCGATACCAAGTCATACAATAATGTTCCGACCGATCCCGGTTGGTTCGCAGTCCTGTATGCGTTGGGCGCATAAGAGCGCACCGGAAACTCATTGGACTTAGATGCACAAGCTGCTCTAATTTTGCGCTTATCCCGACTGCATCGCAGTCGTTGGAGGAGCCAATGTCCAGCAAAATCCGAATCGCGATTTCCCAGATGACGGCCCAGGCATCTCACAGGTGGATGCGCCTGTCCACCCTGATTCCAGCCGTATGCCTTTTCCTCCCTATCGCCGCTCTTGCTCAGAGCGGTTCGCCCTTCGATACGGGCTTCACCTCCATTCAAACCCTCTTCACCGGCACCATCGCAAAGGTCGCAAGTCTGGTTGCGATTGTGATTGGCGGCTATGGTTTCGCGCACGGCGAACCGGGAGCCAAAAAGGCTCTTGCTGGAGTCGCCGCCGGGACGGGTATTGCCGTCCTTGCTGCGAATGTATTGACGTGGCTTTGGGGTGTGTAAGGAATCTCTTCTCTCCCTGCAACCTTTCACCATTCACAACGCGGATCGAGGGGCTTATGCCAGAACAAACCAATCAGAATGCTCGCACAAATCGAGTCTTCAAGAGTCTGCATAAGCCTCTTACCTACTTGGGCGTCGAGCGCACTCTGTTTTACTTCGTCTGTGTGGGCGCTGTGAGCGCCTTCAATCTCTTCAACAGCATTCTGGGCGGCATCGCTGTTTTCATTGGCGGCTTTGCATTCGGTCACTGGGTAACAAACAGCGACCCGGCATTCCTTCGCATCTTGGCGAAGTCCGAACGATACAAGCTGCGGTATGACGCCGCCAAGCAGCAGGTTCCACGAGTGGAGGTGCGCTGATGTTCCGACTCGATAAAGTCATCAAGCCATGGAAAGAGAGTGCGTCCCTCAACGACCACATCAATCTGTATGGCTTTTGGAATGAGACCAGCTTTCTCACCAAGAGCGGCGACGTGGGCATGGTTCTGAGTGTTCCCGGCGTGGACTATGAAAGTCTTGACCACGCGGAACAGGAGTACGCGGTAAAGCGGCTAGAAGCCGCGCTCAAAGCCTTCGGCCCCGGCTTTCACGTCTACCAGTACCTTTTCAAATCCAATCGTCCCGACATTCCGTTTGCAAGCTATGAAGACCCGGTCGTAGAAGCTGCTATCGACCAGCGACGGCAGTTCTTTGAGGGAAAGCGCGATCATCTCTATCAGGTCGAAATCTTCTATGCCGTCGTCCTTGAAGGGCCGCGCTCGAAGAGTGGCATCGGCGCGGCATTCGCGCAGCTTTTCAGCGATCCGGCCGGAGCGGTTGGCGAACTCCGGACGCAGTTCACCAATAATAGTATGAAGGTGTTACTGCGTTCCCAGGTCGAGAACGAGCTGGCGAAACTGGACCAGAAGGTACAGACCTTCGCCCGCCAGCTAGCCGACTTCTTGCAAATCGAAGTTTTGAACCAGCAAGGTCAGTTCCGATTCTTTCGTCGATTGCTCAACTATGACGAGGGGCGCATCGCAGGAAAACCACAATCCACACAGTTTCTCGACTATCAGGTTGTAAATTCCAACATTGAAGCCGAGCGCAATCATCTCCGCGTAGGCGACCACTTTGTCCGCGTATTGACAATGAAAGAGGCTATCACTGAGACCCGGCCTCTCGTTCTGGATCAACTGCTGAAGATCCCCGCAAACTTTTACGTTGTGACCGAGTGGACGCCGCTTGCTACCGACAAGGCGCGCAAGGAAGTGAACAAGCGCCGCCGCCACTTCAATATGTCGAAGACCGGCTTTGTTTCTCAGGTGAGCACTGACACCACGAAGACCAATCCCCGCGACGTACTGGTCGATGAGTCGAAGCAGGCCGACATCGAGAACCTTGGTGATTGCCTCCGCGTGCTTGGCGACGGGCAATCTCTGGGAGACTTCTCTCTCACCATTGTTGTGTATGCGGCCACCGGGAGTGAGACTGACCAGGTGATCGGCGAGTTTACCAGCGTCTTCACCAATGCGGACGGTAATCTTTTCATCGAGACCTACAACCAGCTCAATGCGTACTTTGCCACAGTTCCCGGCAACTACGCACAGAACCTTCGCAAGCTGTACCTGCTCAATACCAACTATGCGGACCTGTCGTTTCTCTTCACCATTCTTGCCGGTGAAAAGCACAACGCCCATCTGGGCGCGGAGTACCTGGCCGTCTTTGAAACGGAGAATGCGACGCCATACTTCTTGAATCTGCATAATGGCGAGGTGGCCCACACGCTCATCCTTGGAATGACCGGAAGCGGCAAAACGTTTCTTTGCGCCTTTCTGCTTCAGAACGCGCAGAAATACAAGCCACTCACGTACATCTTCGACATTGGCGGAAGCTACCAATCGCTCACGTCGATCTTTGGCGGATCGTACCTGAATGTCGGGCAGGAATCGCGGGATTTCACCATCAATCCATTCTCGCTGGAGCCGACAAAGGAAAACCTACAATTTTTGTTTTCATTCTTCCGTGTGTTGATTGAGGGCGACGGCCAACGTTACCGAATGGACTTCAAAGAGGAGCGCAAGCTGTGGGACGGCATCGAGCGGATGTATGTTCTCGACCCGGAGCAGCGCACTCTTTCCAACTTTGCCGATATTGTTGGCGAACTCAAAGAACGCCTGCATCGCTGGACGCACGGCGGCCAATACGGTTTCCTCTTTGACAACGCCAAGGACAGTCTCTCCTTTGCAGATTTTCAGACCTTCAACTTCCACGGATGGAGCGATGCGCCCGATGTGCTGGAGCCGCTTCTCTTTTATGTGCTCCACCGTGCCTCAAATGAGATTGCAAACCCGGCGAAGCTGGCGAGCTTCAAGACCTTTCTGTTGGATGAGGCGTGGCTCTTCATCAAGAACGAGACAATTCGCAACTATGTGGTCCAGGCGCAGAAGACGTGGCGCAAACACAACGCCGCCATGATTCTTGCCACCCAATCCATCAAGGAGCTTCAGGAGTCGGGGATGCTGGCAATTGTGGCAGAGAGTTGCCCAACCAAGATATTCCTCGCAAATCCAGAGATGAACCGCGAAATCTATGCCGAAGCCTTTCACCTCAACGATACCGAACTGGACATTATCAGTGGCCTTGTTCCACCAGGCCAGATGCTCATTCGCAAAGCGCAGACCTCGAAGAAGGTTCAGTTGAACGTGGATTCAGTTTCCTATTGGATGGCGACCAACAACGCCCGCGACAACCTCAAGAAGCGCGATTATTTCGGGCGCTTCGGTATCGCGGACGGGCTTCGTCATCTTGCCGAGGATCATCCGTTCCGGCCTCGAACGCTGGCCGTTTCTCATTCCACCACCAACCGATAAGGAGGCATCGCATGAACCGTCTAAACGTCGTCGCCGGGGTTGCCCTGGCACTCACTTCCATCGTTGCCGTCGCGCAGGAGTCGGCCCGTACCGTGCAGTACCACTCACAGGACATCGTGCCGATCCGCGCCAAGGTCAAATACACAACCCTGATCGTGGTGCCACCGACCGAGAAGATCATGGAAGCCGCCACTGGCGACAAGGACTTCTGGATTGTGGATGTAGTTGGAAACTTCTGCTTTGTGCATCCGGCCAAGCAAGGCATCAGTTCCAACCTGAATCTCATTACGGACAAGGGGAACATCTACAGCTTTACCTTGCAGGACATCTCCACGTCCTCCGCCGAACCGGATCTGAAGGTGATTATCGAACCCGCCGACCCCTCCTCGATTGTCGCGGCCAGCGGCCCTCCGCAGTTCGTTCCCGCTTTCCAACTGGAGCAATCGAAGCAGCAACTCGCCGCGCTCCAGTCGCACGTCACCCTGGCGGTGGATGAATACAAGAGTGCGTACCCAACGCAGCTCAAGTTCGATTACGCCTACAAGGCGAACGAAGCGCCCTTCGACATTCAGTCGATTTATCACGACGACAAGTTCACCTACATCAAGACGAACGCGCCGGAAAAGTTCAGCGTGTACGAAATGAAGGATGGCAAACCCAACCTCATCACTTATGATCTTCGGGAGGGGACCTACATTATCCCGAAAGTGATGGACAGCGGTTATGTCGAGCTTGGCAAAAAGCGGATGGACTTCACACGGAAGGGATAACTGTCATGACCGAGAACATCTTTTCTCCCCGAACAGAAGCGCAGGCCGTGCCGCAGTTTGAGCCCGAGTTGCGGCACACCACGAACGAGCCGAAAGGCGTCCTGCAAAAGAACCTCAAGACCTTTGTGTATTTGGGCGCAGCATTGCTTGTGATCGTCGCGGCGATCTTCAGTTCGACGGGCAAGAAGACGCCGGCGCAGCAGGCCGCGGCAAAGGGTCAGCCTCCCCAACCAACCTTGCAAGACAACACAGACAACAATGTGCAGGATTTGAAGAATCAACTCCAGGCCCAACGCCAGAAGGAGCAGCAGCAAGCGGCGCTTGCTGCTGCCACGGGAGTCGATCCCGCGCTTGCGTCTGCAACGCCCGCGCAACGGACAGCGGCAGCGGCCTATGGACCGACAGGTGTTGCCGCACCTTGCGTGGCAGGTCTGCCCTGCCCGCAGCCGCAGATCGGATACGGGCAACAAGGCACCGGGCAACAACTCAGTCCAGAACAGCAGCAGGCCCAGCTGATTGCCGCGAAGGAACGAGCGCGAGCCGACGACGCTCGTTTCGCTTCTAACCTTGCGTTCTCTCGTTCCTTTGACCAGCCGCAAGGACCAGGCCAGATGGTGCCTATAAGCCAACAACAGGCGAATAGCAGCCTCGTCTCCCCACGAGCCGCAGGTGAGCAGCAGGCCGCGCCGGAGGGTTACAAACGGCCAATGGAGGCGAATGTCGATTCGGCTGTGGGGCAGCCATACCTCGTTTACGAGGGGTCTGTCCTAGACACAGTTCTCATGAATCGTTTGGACGGAGACGCAGCAGGAGCGGTAAAAGTTCTTGTCTCAAATCCGTTGTATTCGCACGACCACCAGCACGTCATCATCCCCGAGGGAACGGTCGTCTTAGGGGAAGCAAAAAAGATTGGTACAGCAGGCATCGGCCAACAGCGACGCATGGCCGTCATTTTTCATCGTTTGATTATGCCGGACGGTTACTCCGTCGATCTCGACCAGTTCCATGGACTCGATCAGATCGGAGAGGAGGGACTGAAGGACAAGGTCAACAACCACTACTTTGAAATCTTCGGCGCTTCGATCGCTTTGGGCATTGTTGCCGGAGCAAGCGAGATCACCCAGGGCGGCGGCGCCATTACCACAAGCGGTTCCCAGGCATTCACCACAGGAACCGCGGCCAGTGTCTCGCAGTCAGCAAACACCATTCTTGACCGTTTCATGCAAATTCCGCCGACCATAACGATTCGGGAGGGACACCGCGTGAAAGTGTATTTCACGCAAGATATGCTTCTTCCGGCTTACACCAACCACACTATCCCACAAACGTTTTGAGGAGGCTTCCCCATGCGATTCGTAGCTATTTCACTCCTGTTCACTCTTGCCCTTGCTGGCTGCCAGAGCAAAGCGAAAAAGGTGCAGCAGTTGCAGGGGCAATACGACGCTGAATACCCCGCCTATTCCAAGGATTGTTTGGACGAAGACAATTCGGGAGCCACAAGACTGCTTACCGGGGAAAAGCTGACCAACGAAGAGATTGCCGCTCTCGAAGCCAAGAAGAAAGCGAAAGAAGCACGGTGCAAGCCGGAAGCCGACCGTCTCGCCGAGATTCAGCGCGAGATTCTTGCGGCGCAGCAGTAGTCCCAATCGCCGTTTGACAATCACAACCATCCACAGAAAACGAGAGGAGAACCCTGTGAAAAAACTGATCTTCACCGCACTCGCCTTCGGACTTGCCACGCTATCGGAACCAGTAGCGCACGCACAGTTCGGTTCCGGCGTCGTCTACGATCCTACGCAATCGGTCCACGCCATCACGCAGATCGAACATGAAGAACAATCCATTTCCAACCAGTTCCAGCAGATCGAGCAGGGACAACAGATCTTCAGCAACACGGTCAAGATTGCCACAACGGCCTTGCAAGCCTACAACGTTGCTCACCAGCAGTACGAGCTTGTTCACCAGATGATTCTCGCGCCGACAATGCTCTATCAGAGGTTTCTCTCCCCCCGAAGCGACTTGATGCTGATGCAACAGATCTCGAACACCTACGGCAATTCGATGGGATGGCTCAATGCGTCGAATACGGGGAACGGAGCGTCAGCGGCCTACCAACAGGTAAGCGTGCCACACACAGCCAACATGGTTCCCGGCTACAACACGGCGAGCTTCGCAGGACAGCAGCAGATCGCCGCGCAGGGAGCCACCATTGACATCGGCGATTCCGTCATGAGTACCAACCTCCAAGCTCTGGGAACGATTCGCGCAAATCAGGTTGCAAGGCAGACAGATATTGCCAATCTGGAAGCCGCAACGCAAAGCCAGGATGCCTCACAGCAGACCATTATGGCAACCCTCCAGCGCATCAATCTAGCTTTGCTTTTGGAACTGCGCAACCAGCAGGACGCAAACCAGATCAACGCCAACCTTGCCCTGCAACAGATGGTTGCCCAGAAGCAGCAACAGGACACAATGAAGTCAGCTTTCCGTGACTCATCAGGATACGAAAGCTACTACAACGCCAACGTCACCACGACCAACAGCGGCGCGGCAAATCTTCTCACACAAGCATACTGAATAGGCGCGCCGAGAAAGACATGAGGAACTGAAGATGGGTCTCTTTGATTTCATCTCTCAAGGGTGCCAGTCGCTAGCTGCTACGGCGGCACCCTCCATTACAGCGATGGGCGTCCATATTGTTCTTTCGCTGGCAACTATAATCCTGGTCTGGTTCGGTGTTCAGGAGGCACTTGCCTCCGCACAGGGCGGGGCCGGCTTCAGCATGGGCAGGTTTCTCAATCTTTTCATGCTCCTGACCTTTGCCTATGCGATGGTGAACTACTACGACAGCGCCATCCCCGGACTTGGCTTCTCCATCAAGGGGTTCATTGATGGCGGAACAGCCAACCTTGTGACCGTCATCGGAGCGGATGGTGCCACGACCATGCTGAGCCAGATACATACAGCATCCTCGAAAACCGGTCCGTCGATGCTGACCAGCATGATGTCCCCTTACTACTCCCTTGTGTACTTTGTTGTGCAATTCCTTTTGGGCGTCCTGGCCGCAGTGGTTTCAGCCATTGTGGCGTATGGCGCAATTGCGTCCACCATCGTCGGATTGCTGGGGCCGATCTTCATTCCGTTCCTTGTCTTCGACAAGCTCGACTGGCTGTTCTGGGGATGGCTCAAAGCTTACCTCGGATTCAGCTTCTACAAGGTCGTTGCCGCAGCGACCATGAACGTCTTGTGCCACGTTCTGACAAACTACTACATCCAGCTTGGCCAGAGCGTGTCGGACCCCTCGACGATTGTCCACGCATTGCCCCTGCTCATCCTTCTTGTATTGGTCAACGTCTATATCCTCTTCAAGATTCCAGCGATGACGCAGAGCTTATTCGGCGGTCATACCGGTGGGCATGATGGGGGCTTGGGTGTCGCAATGATGGCGATTCGGGCCGCGATGTAAACAGCATCAAGAGAAACGAGGTCAAAGATGAATCCGCAAACGAAATCTACCCCGGAAATCACCCGCGCCGCAGAGCGTTATCTGGAGCAGTATGGCGATCCGCTGGTCATGAACACCTATCTGAAGGTGACAATTCTTGTGCTCGGAGTCGTCTCGCTTGTGCTGGCCGTGCTCGTATTCAGAAGCCAGAAAGCTCTCGCCGATATGCACCCGATGATTGTGAGAATCAACGATGTGGGCCGGGCCGACGCAATCGATTATCGCAACTTCCAATATCGCCCCCAGGAGGCGGAGAACAAGTATTATCTGACGCGCTGGGCAGAGCTTTACTTCAGCCGCAATCGTTTTACTATCGAGCGCGACCAGACAAGCTCTCTCTACTTTCTGAATGGCGACGTTCAGCACGCCGTCATTGAGCAGGAACGCAAGGACAATATCATTCAGACATACGTCAAAGACAGCACACTCCCGTATGTCGATGTAGAGGTAAAGAACATCGTCCTTGACGATCTACGGCAGTCTCCCTATTCGGCCCGGATTGAGTTTGAAAAGGTGTACACGAATCCCTCGGATCACACGGAGATCAAGCGGGAGCGATGGACAGCCAGTGTCACCTATGTTTTCCGGGAGAACGTGAAGAACAATGAGCTGGCCGTGAACCCTCTCGGGTTGGCCATCGTACGCTTCCGGGTTGACCAGGCATTCAGCTAGAGATTCATCAATCTTTTCAGAGGCTTTTCCATGTCCACCCAGGCTGCCAATCCGGTTGCTCTACCCCAACTGTCCCTGTGCATGGTTGCCCCACGGGCCAGCACACTCAAGAGGTTTTCTCTATGAGCTTCGAGTTGATCCTTCCATTTCTTCGCCCGATAGAGCCGCTGCTGTTGGACGACAGCATCAGCGAAATCATGGGCAATCCCGATTCGTCCTGGTGGTATGAGCGGGATGGCATCATGCGACGGGATGAAGGTATTACCTTCGACGCCGGCAAGCTGCGCACCGGCCTCGAAGTGGTTGCCAATCGGCTCGGTAAAAAGCTGGACGAGGACAATCCCGTCCTCAATGCGCAACTCCCGGACGGCAGCCGCCTTGCGGCGGTCATTCCACCAGTGGCGCGTCCCGCCCCGGCGTTGGTTATTCGCAAGTTTTCCAGTCGCAAGTATACGGTCGATGACCTCATCTCTCGCGGCACGCTCACGCGGCCACTCGCTGAGTTCCTTGCCG
>Ga0302320_10027963_pt1 | contig 10844 bp, 17 predicted proteins | sample Bog_T0_3_FD_202130 | JGI IMG/M metagenome (GOLD analysis project Ga0302320, IMG submission 202130) | Peat permafrost microbial communities from Stordalen Mire near Abisko, Sweden - Bog_T0_3 | ecosystem: Environmental > Terrestrial > Soil > Wetlands > Peat | place: Sweden: Abisko, Stordalen Mire... | reverse complement strand
GGCTTCAGCAAGGCAGCAGCTAATGGCGGCCCGAGAAAATGAGAAATTTCCAACGGAGTGGGCCTTGTACGACAGCGACGAACAAGAGGGCGAGCAGGCATCGCAGCAATCGGAGGATGCTCGACCCGGAGGCTGGGCGCCGGTTTCGCCAGCAGAAACGATTAGGCGCCCAGCCCGCCGGTCAGCGACGCTTGATCGGCAACTCGACGGCGCAGCATAGTTGTGCGGGGATAGTCGGCCCATAGGGGCGAAGGGATGGTCATGAAGATAGCACATACCGAAACAGGCGGGTTTCAAGATATCCTGGAACGAAGAGCGGTCGAACTAGTTCAGGTGTTGCGAAAGAGGGACGGCATCGCAATCGAGAAGAGCGCAGACCAAATGGATGAGATTCAGCATGCGTCGGAACGAGACCTTGCGATGCGAAACGTCGACCGCGAGTCCAGCCTGCTGCGTGAAGTGAAAGCAGCATTGCGACGGATTCACGACGGCAGCTTCGGAACCTGTATGGAGTGCGAATCGGCGATCAGCCCAAAACGCCTCGCGGCCGTGCCATGGGCGTCCCGTTGCATCCAGTGCCAGGACGCTACTGATCGGCATCGGCAGGAGAGAACGGAATCTGTGAGCGAGACTCTGGTCAATGCGGCATGAATGAGCGGTTCTGCACCCGGCCCGTCGCTCACCATCGCCGTTGGATGAACCGCCCGCTATTGCGACGGCAAAGAGCCGGAAAAAGGTGGGTCAGGTTGTGAAAACAGCGTCCAGCATTCGGACCATCGCGTTTCTCGGCAACTACTTGCCATGGAAATGCGGCATTGCCACATTCACTTCCGACTTTCTTGGGGCTGTGGCAGCGCGGCATCCCCAAAGCCTTTGCTTCGCGGTGCCGGTCAATGACATCCATGGGTACCATCGGTATCCGGAGGCCGTTCGCTTCGAGATTGAGGAGCAGGATCTGGGTTCTTACCGCTGCGCTGCCGACTTCCTGAACACCAGCAATGTGGAAATAGTTTCGGTCCAGCACGAGTTCGGAATTTTCGGCGGGCTGGCCGGCAGCCACCTTTTGGCGCTGCTGCGCAGGTTGACAGCGCCGGTCGTCGCCACGATCCACACCGTTCTTCTCAAGCTGAACGCCGACCAGCATCGCGTGATGCAGGAATTGCTCGCGAACTCAACCCGGCTGGTGGTCATGACGGAGAGGGGACGAAACCTCTTGCGGGAGGTTTACGAAGCGCCACCCGCCAAGATCGATCTCATCCCGCACGGTATTCCCGACGTAACATTTGTCGCCCCGGATTATTACAAGGACGAGTTCGGCGTGGGCGGAGAGAAGGTGTTGCTGACGTTCGGGCTGCTTTCACCGAACAAGGGAATTGAACACGTGCTCAATGCTCTCCCGGATGAGGTGGCGGAGTTTCCCGACGTCGTATATATTTTGCTGGGCGCCACGCATCCCCACGAACTGCACACACGAGGCGAAACCTATCGCCTCGGCCTCGAGGCCATCGTCAGGAAAAACAAACTCCAGAACAACGTCATCTTCCACAACCGCTTTGTGGATCTGAAGGAACTGACCGAGTTCATTGGAGCGGCTGATCTTTATGTCACTCCTTATCTGGACGAAGCCCAGATCACGTCGGGAACATTAGCTTATGCGTTTGGCGCGGGCAAAGCCGTAATGTCGACAACTTAACCATGTGACCGATTCGACGGGCATTTGCCAGCACGCAAACTTCACAGTGCCGAAATCCTTCGTAAACATATTGGACAGGCTACAACGCCCGCGCGCTCATTCTGGCGGTGTTGCTCCGATGACCCAATGAAACCAATCGCCGTAAAACGCGGCGCCGTCGCGTTGCACGCGAATTGCATTCATGTGTTGGCGTGGCCCTTTCGTCTCATGAGCGACCAGCGCTCAAATAAGTCTCAAAATAAGATCAAAGAAGGTGAGCATGGTAACAAGAACGCCATTGTTGGGGGTGTTGGCAGCAGTTTGTATCCTGGTTTTGTTTTTCCCCGGACCCGCCGCCTGCCAAGACGCCCGAGGAACGTCAGTCCGGGATGAATCGACCCGCTTTGACTACTCGAAGAGCCACAGCTTTCCCCGTGGTTTTTATCCCTACACCGTTCCCTCCCTCCCCGGCCCGCGACTGGACAACTCGCAACGGCTTCAAGACCTGATTGTCGACGGCAAACTGACGCTGACACTTGATGACGCCATCGCGCTGGCCCTGGAAAACAATCTGGAGGTCGCCGTGACGCGGTACGACCTGCCCATTGCCCAAACGGACCTGCTGCGCGCCAAGGGGGGCGGCGCGACACGTGGCGTGGCGGGCTCCTATCAATCCACCACCCTTTTCCCCGGCAGTCTGGGCGGAGGTGTGGGCAGCGCCGGAGGCGTTGGCGCAGGTGGCGCGGGAGGCGTCCTGGGAGGCGGCATCGACCGCGTTGGTTCATCACCCTGCTGTGATCCAAGCCTGCGTGTCAGCTATGGCTGGAGCAATGCCATTACGCCTCTGAACTACACGGTGGTGAGCGGCGTGCCGATTGACACCACTCACCAGGAGTCAGCTTCCGCCGGGTACAGCCAGGGCTTTATGACCGGTACAAGCCTTTTCGTGTCCGAGAGTAGCTCGCGTCTATCCTCAAACACCACAAAAAGCATCTTCAATCCGGAGCTGGTCTCAGACTTTTCCGTAGGTGTAAGTCAGCACTTATTGCGCGGCTTTGGAACGCGCGCCAACGCCAGATTCATCCTCATCGCCCGTAATGATGTCAAATACTCCGCGAGTGTCTTCCGGCAGAACGTGATCACCGCGCTGGCGGTCGTGATGACCAGTTACTACGACCTGCTGGCTGACCAGGAAAGCATTCGCATGGCACAAGGAGGACTGGAGTATGCGCAGAAGCTTTTGGCAGACAACCAAGGAGCCGCAAAGAGTGGGCCTGCGGCCCAGTATGATATGCTGCGGAGCCAGGAGGAAGTCGCTTTGCGGCAGCAAGTCTTGCTGGCAGCGCAAAACACTTTCTCTCAAGACGGCCAATCCCTGAAGGCTAAACTCTCCAAGAGTTTCAATGAGGAGTTGGCGAAAGTGGAGATTATCCCCTCTGACCGGCTGCCTGAGCCGCGTCCCGAGGATGTGCCCACTCTGGCCGAGGCCTTGCGGGAAGCCGCCAGCCATCGGCCGGAGATCGAGCAGGTCGAGTTGAACTTGCGCAATCAGCAAGTCGTGATCCAGTCGATACACAATTCGCTGTTGCCCTCGCTCGATGTCTATGCCTCCTATTACCTCGCGGGGCTGGATGGGACGTTGAGCCCTACCTTCACGAATATCCTCCACGGCGATTTCCCCAACCTTTCCTTCGGGGTGACGCTTGACATGCCCCTCCGCAACCGTACCGCCCAGGCCGACGCCGAACGGGCGCTGCTGGAACAACGGCGGTTGCAAGTGAAGCTACAGGATGCGAAGAACCAGGCCGGTTGGGATGTCAACAAAGCTTGGAGCGGGGTGCAGCAGTCCCGGGATCAACTCGAGGCCGCGCAGAAACTGGTGACGCTTGCGCGCCAGGTGCTCGAAATGCAGCAGGAAAAGTTCACCCTGGCTTCGGCCACGGTGGAAGAGGTCATCACGGCACAACAGAATCTGGCCATAGCCCAAGGCCATGTAGTGAGAGCCCACGTCACCTATGCCAAGGCATTGATTCAGTATGAACAGGTGACGGGAACCCTCTTGGAAAGGCGCAACATCGAGCTGTCAGAGGCCGTGAATGGGGAAGTTCACCGTGCACCAATCGAATAAGTACATCACTTCTCTGAAGCTTCGCTCACGCGGCCCCGTGTCGGGTTGCGGCCACTCAGGGGGGTGGTGGTCGCCCGGCCTCTCATTCGCCCTGCCACAAGAAACCAAAAACGGCAAACCCTGTCTGTTCAGTATGTTCCATGGACACCTCTCCGACGCTCGTGGTTTCCTTTCGCGAACCAAGACTGGACATTTGCCCAGTTCCGCCGGCTGACATCGAAGGATACCATTCGAAGTGGCGCATCCCGCGGAGAAATCGATGAGCGGCCGATCAGAGGAGTCTATCCCATTGCCGGAAGGAACTGTGGTGGTCCTTACAGTCAGCCTTCGCCCACCAATCGCGCCGGGCGGACAACGTGTTCTCCAGTACGCAATCAGAATACACGAATTAAGAGTCTTGACAATTTTGGCGGTACGCAAACTTTAGCTGGAGGTGCAATATGTCGAAAACTGCAGTTGGTTTGTTTGAAAATCCGGGCGTGGCGGACCAAGTCGTCCATGACCTCGATGCCAGGGCGTTCCCTCGGAACGAGATCCACATTCTCGGGGAGCCGCGGGAAATGTCGGGCGACGGAGTCACGAGTATTCCACGCACCGACTTCGAGGTGGGTTTGGACCGTGAGCTCAAGACAATCGGGGCAAGTGAACGGGAGGCGAATGCTTACGTCCAAGGAGTGCGGCGTGGAGGAGTCCTCGTTTTCGCGACGGGATCAAACGAACAGGTGGACAGCGCGGCTGAGATCATGAACCGCCATGGTGCGGTAGAGGTTGAAGAGCTCATCGGCCGCGAACCGAATACTGGCAGCATGATTGACGAGAACATGCCGGCCATACACGATATTTCCCCCCAAACCGGGCGAATCCGACAATCGGGCGGCGGCGCCCGCATGTTTGTATGGTAGCTCGGCAAGGCGCAGCCAGGAAACGCAATCGGCAATTTCAACGAACTGGCTGATGGAACGCGAGATTCTTAGCGTCGCGAGGCACCGGCAGCGGTCGATTACCGCGGATGCGAGGCGTGAAAATTCTAGTGGGGTAGGCATTCTGCAAGGAATACAAATGGCCGATTCAAGGGTCTCGATATCGAATGGTGCATGGTGCGCCCGCGGCAGTCGAAAAAGCGAGCCATGTGACACGACACTCAGCCGAAGAAGTACGCGCGGGCATAAGATAGCGGCACAGATGTGTGGATCGCTGATACAGAAAACGCAGTCAACCACCGCCCGGGAGGGCACAGACTAATGTTAACGAATAAGCATTTGAAAGATTTTGCGATCCGAGCTACGGACGGCGAGCTTGGAACCATAGAGGACCTTTATTTCGACGATGAGACGTGGGCCATCCGCTACCTCATTGTAGATACCGGCGGCTGGCTTGGCGGCCGGCGAGTGCTGATTTCGCCAATATCCGTAGTCCATACGGATTGGGAGGCCAAGCGGCTGGATGTGGCGCTGACAAAAAGGCAGGTTGAGCATAGCCCCGAGATCGACACGCACAAGCCCGTTTCCCGTCAGCACGAGGCTGGTTACGTCGGGTATTACGGGTATCCCTATTATTGGGGTGGTCCCTATCTGTGGGGCGCGGCGGCCTACCCGGCGGGCTTGGCTACACCACCAACTGCTTCTACGGAGGCGATGGCGGCGCGGATCCGGAGGGAGTCGACGGATTCGCATCTGCGCAGTGGCGAGGCCGTCACCGGTTATAATATTGAGGCGGCTGACGGTGAAATCGGCCACGTGGATGGGTTTGTCGTGGACGATGAAGCCTGGGCGATCCGCTACATGGAAGTGGCAACTCGGAATTGGTGGCCCGGCAAGAAGATACTGCTTTCGCCCGCGTGGATTGAACGGGTGAGCTGGACGGATTCTAAAGTCTACGTCGGCCTCTCCCGGGAAGCCATCAAGGACGCACCGGAGTACGTCGAGTCCAGGCCGATCACTCGAGAGTATGAAAACCGGCTCTACTTTCACTACGGCCGGCCGCCGTATTGGCTGAACGAAGCCGAACACAAGTCTTCGTATTCCCTGAGCGGCGTTTAAGTGAAGGGCGTGGGCGGCCGGTAAACAGGGTTGCCCATCCTTTCGCGCGAGCTGGCGCCGGTCCAACTCAACTTCCGTTCTTTTGAACTGGAGACGAGCATGAAGCGGAACGGTACCGCGCGTGCTCTTACGTTTAAAGGGCTACATACGATTCCTCTGAAAACGGGTAGCCCCTGGAAGGAGAATCATGAAGACGTATCCAATCGCTCTAGCAACCCTGACGACCCTCCTCTTGGCGTTCTCCGCCTTCGCGCGCGACCACAGCGCGCTGAACGGCACCTGGACGCTGGTGCCCGCCAAGAGCGATTTTGCCGGCCAGCCCGTGGTTCAAACCGGCACGGTGACGATCGCCGACCGGCAGGGCATTATCATCGTCTCTCGCCGTTTCGTGTACGCAGGCGCCACCGAGACCTACTTCTACCGCGACATCACTGACGCCGAGAACAATGCCACGATTCACACCGGCAAAGACTTTAAAAGCAAGACCCGATGGGATCATGACGTTTTGAAGGTGACGACCACCCAATCCGGCGCGGCTACTCTGGAAAGCTACACCCTCGCCGCGGATGGCACCATGATGGTCAACGTCCTAAGGCCGGAACACAAGCCGATCACGCTTGTCTTCCACCGCGAATAGACCAACTGCCTGGAGGCGACGCCTCTCCAGCCCCAACGCCAGCAGTAGGCAGCCAGCGATGGCTATTGAAGGACTCGCCGCGATCTTGGCTCATAACGTAACTGGCGAAAGGAATGACCGTAGTGGACCGCTCGTTGATGAAAACGACAATTTTGCTCTTGGTTTCCGATTCGGTTGTACGTTCCATTCTTAAGGAGACATTAGAGCGCGAAGGATATACCGTCCTGGCTACCGGCGACTTGGGGCAGGCGGTAGACCGGTTGCAGGAGTGCATTCCCGATCTCTTGATAACCCGTACCTATATTGAGAGCTTGCCGGGGCACGAGGCAGCTATGTATTTGCGCACGAAGTGCCCGGAAATGAGGGTTCTAATGCTCGGGGGGCTTCTTGATGACGAGCGGCTTGCATATCGAGCGGAGCAGCAAGGATTTGAGGTATTCCCAAAGCCATATACTGCTGCTGTGCTCCTGCAAGAAGTGAGAAAGGTCCTGAATAAACCGCGCGGTTGAACAGGAGGCGCCTACGTGGTTGAGAATGAATGCCACGAGCTTCCGCAAGGTCACATCCAATTCACACGTAGTAATAACCCGCTAGACTTCGACGCAGAGGAGGAACAATGTTTCACGACCTGTACACCTTGACTGGATCTTCCGTTATTGCAACAGACGGCGAGATGGGAAGTATCCGCAACTTCCTGTTCGACGACCAGTCATGGACGATTCGCTATTTGGTAGTCGACGTGGGAAGTTGGCTTACGCGGCGGGCTGTGGTTCTTGCGATCACGGCGGTGGAACAGCCCGATTGGGTGAAGAAGGCCCTCCATGTCCACTTGAGCAAGGAGCAAGTGCGTTATAGTCCCGATGTTGATACGGAGAAGCCGGTTTCACGCCAGCAAGAAGTCGCTATGCAGGAGTACTTTGGTTGGCCGATCTATTGGGCTGACAGTGAGCTTGGCCCTATGTCGTCAATTCCAACTGGCAGGAAATACCCGGTGCACACCAAGGGGGACTCGCATCTCCGCAGTGCCTGGGACTTGGCGGGTTACGAAGTGTGGGCCACGGACGGTGAAATGGGGCGCGTGGATGGCTTCATCATGGACGACGCCTCCTGGCATCTCGGCTACTTGGATGTCAAATCCGGAGACTGGCTTCACAGCCGCTCGGTGCTGGTTCCCACTTGCTGGGTGAACTCCGTTTCCTGGGCCGATCACCGCGTGAATTTGCATCGCGCCCAAGCGTGGACAGGCACCTTGAAAGCGTCGTAGCCCACCCGCCTGCGGGCAGCGATCTACGCTGTCTGGTTGCTTGCTCAACTCATCCCTCCTGAACATCTTCCTCTAGAGAACAGGAACCGTGGCCGAAAGGGAGAACGTATAAGCCGATATCTGCAATATGACGTTCGGTAAGGATGATCGCAGCTACTACCCGGCGCTGGCTATTCTGCACGAAGAAGTGGAGCCCGATGCCTGGTTTTCGGAATACCTGAGCGAAGGCCCGTCCGGCCACTTCCGGCGCGGCGCTCCGGGCGCCTCCCCTTTACGCGCTGCGCTTCATGGCGGCAGATTTCAACCGACTTAACTGTAATTGCTGGCTAATCGGTTCGAGGCATCGACCTCGGATGCAGAGCCAGGATACGTCTACAGAGGGTGGTCTCCCTTTCGTGTCGGAACGACGATAGGCGCGACTGAATTCGCCACCCATTGGTAGCAACGAGCGGCTCCATACTTCGCGGATTCTCAACTCTACTGTCTGCTGGGTGCGTTCCTTACGCTGTCAATGGCAGTCGCCCCAGTTCTTGCAGGGTTGTGGCTTGTTGAGTCCAAGTAGATATCGCTATTTCACATTGGCATCCCGCAGGATTTTGGTCCGCCGTTCTTCGTATTCCTCGCTTGTGATCTCCCCGGCGGCATATCTCCTTTGCAGGACCTGCAGAGGCGATTGCATTTGCCGGTAGATAGTCCGCCTCACCGGCATCATGAAGGAAAAGAACAAGATCCAGAGGAAGATCCAGAAAACCCACCAATACCCATGCATTCCCCAATAGTAGTACATAGTCGGAATCTCCTTTTTGCCTTCTAAACACGGCACACAGTGTACAACCCATTCGACCGAAACTTACTTAATGCGCTTTTGCACCAGTCCAAGGCCCCAGGCTCCGCCGAAAGCCAGCAATCCGAGCAGCCCGATCAGCGGCAACGGACTCGCCGTTTTCGGCAACGCCGCAGCCGCAGTTTGTGTCGGCGCGGTGTCCGGCTTGAGTTCCAAGGCGGGCGGTGGGGTGACGGCCGCAGCGAGTTCCACCGATTCTCCGGTGGGTTTAATCGCCATGACGGGCGCCTGCTTCAGTTTCAGGACCACTGGGTGGTCTGTTGTCTTGATCGGCTCCGCGACTTCCGCCGGGATCTCGGCCTCGGTGAAGAGAACGGGGGTGTTGGCCGTTTTAGCAAGTTCCACTGCTCTCGCCTTGGGATAAACGAACTCCTCGCCCCAGTTTCTGCCGGGATAGAACCATGCCCGGAGTGCCTCCGGCTCACCTGCCGGCCGCTCCCGAAAAGTAATCACGGTCTTGTCAGTCGCTCTGAGGCGATAGTTCGGGATGGCGAGGATGGTGGCGTAGACCTGCGTTTCGTCCTTGTTGAAGATCTGGACAATGTGGCGGTCGGACTGCGAGTCCAGGATCTTGAAGACATAGGTGCCGGCTGGCAACACCCCCCACCCCTTGAGGTGGACTCCCGGAATCTCCACAGGCGCGCTGAAAGTAATCACGGTTTTCCTGTTCCACGCGTCCGCCTTTGCCGCTGTTGAGAATACCGCGCCCATCAGCGCCAGGCAAAACGCGGTTGTTGTTACTGTTCCTGTTCTCAAGACATTCATCTGCTTCTTCTCCTTTGCTCTCGAATCTGTGCCACCGGGTATTCGCTCTGTCGGGCACCATGCCTCCACACCTCCGACTGGCTGGTCGCACACGACGGACGAGAGGCATTCCGAGGTCCATCGGCACACGACTGCGCGAAGAGGCGCCTCTCATCCCGTCCAGAGCCAGTGGTTGCTGCAACCTTGAGAACATGCGGCACAGCGCCAGAGCCGAGAACTCTCAAAGCCAAGTCTTGCCAAGCCCATCCCGCCCGCTCGCTTGCATGTGCGCCCATGGTTGGTAGCACGATATGGTCCAGAACAGAATCCCGCTAATCGAAGGACGAGGCCGCTGAGCGGGCGTGGCGCAAGGGAAATGGACCGGAGCCGAGAGGCAAAAGCTGCACCTGCAATGCGAAAGTTGCCTACGAGCGGTCTGCGAATGCCGGTTCTATGGCAGCCTCTTCTCGGGCTCAGCCGCCAGCGCGAAACAACCGGCGTTTGGACTCTCTCGCTCGGCTGTCTCCGAGTAGTGGTAAATGAAGTGCTAGAAAAGAACCTACGAGGTTTGCCGTTGCGCTTCCAACTGCATCCAGGTCGATGGGGCTGCTTCCAAATGCAGCAACGGCGCATAGCTGACGGCTTTGGCCATTTGCAGCCAATGCTCATTCACCAGGACTGGACATTTGCCCAGTTCCGCCGGCCGATATCGAAGGCTAACATTCGGAGTAGCACTGCGCTGAGAAATCAATGAGCGGCCGATCAGAGGAGTGGGTTCCATCGCCGGAGGCGATCGCTGCGGTCCTTGAAGTCAGTGCTTTGCCCGCTGATGGCCTTCGACTTCAAGAGATTCTCTCCCAGGGAAGCTGGAAACTGCACGAGGCTTCAGACTGCTGTGAAACTTTGGCGTTGTCGCGCGACGAAAGTGTTCCGGTGCTCCGCTGCGAGCGTGACCACGCCGACGGCAACCGGGACGACCTTTTAACACCACAGCGAGCCTTCCGGCTCCGCCGAATCTTAATTGTGTTCTCTCGTCTGGCCGAGGAGTCCTTCTGGGCGAAGGTGCTGAGTCTGGGTGGTTTCGACGTGCTGATGACGCCTTTCGAACCGGAGGAGGTGTTACGAGTCGCTTTCTCTGCCTGGAGCCGCTGGGAGTGCGGCTTTGTTGCGAGCTCCGCTAGAGAGGCGGAAGCGGCGAACCGTAGCAGAATGTCCGGGTTTTCGGACGAATAGAAAGGTAATGAAATGATCGATAAACTGACCCCGATCGAGAAACTAACCACCATCGAGCCGCCAAGGCCGCCGGAAGGCGAACAAGGTAGAGCCGTTGGAAGTTACGGTATCTTCCGTCACTGGCGGCTGTTGAAATTCATCATCGCCGCGGTATTCGTGCTTGTCGTTTTCGTGGCCGTCATCCCCGGCTGGCTACAGAAGTGGCTCTGGATGCGGCAACTCGGCTACGTCGGCGTCTTCTGGACGATCTGGTCCGTTCGGTGGGAACTGTTTGCCGCTGCCT
>Ga0302320_10027962_pt1 | contig 10844 bp, 9 predicted proteins | sample Bog_T0_3_FD_202130 | JGI IMG/M metagenome (GOLD analysis project Ga0302320, IMG submission 202130) | Peat permafrost microbial communities from Stordalen Mire near Abisko, Sweden - Bog_T0_3 | ecosystem: Environmental > Terrestrial > Soil > Wetlands > Peat | place: Sweden: Abisko, Stordalen Mire... | reverse complement strand
ATAATCGACATGTCTCTCAATTTATTGACTTTCCTAAACCACTATTGGAATGCTGTTAAGCGATGAAGGCCAAATCGCTGGCTCCGGTTCGATCCCAGCCCGGGCAGCCATTTCTCAGAAAGCGCAAGCTGCTCAAATGGCAGCAGATGCGATTCTGACGGCCGCCCATCGTCAAGCGTCTCGGCAGCGGTACTCGTTGGTGGTCTAATATTGGTGAATAGTTCGTCGCTCGAAAGTGTTCTCTTTAGAGCCCGGATCCGCTTGGCTGGCAATCCTCTCGTCTACTTGTGTACGCCTCCGTTACAGTTTCAGGACCTTCGAGCGGCGACAGATCCGTTCAGCGGTAGGTCTCCACAAATTCCGGCTGGTAGGGATCTATTGTGAAGGTGTTTTCGTAGTGCCGATCGTAGAGTATGCTACTAGATCTCCCCTTGAGTTCGATACGTTTCGGCACTCCATCGAGATTCAAGTAAAGAAGATGGGTAGGATCTATCTGACGAGCCATCACGCCCTCAGGCACAATGGGCCCCGTGTTGATGCCGAGCCGGCTTATCAGCTCACTTATGATGGGTTCTAGTACGTTCTCCCTTGCCGGCAGACCGATGTAGATTGCAGTGCCAGCTCCAAAATTGTGCGAAGTAATTATAGGGTAATCCTGGTCCAGGCCGACAACTTGGCCGAGCACACTGGCGCCCTGAAGGTGAATCACGTCGAATCGAGGTGACTGGCTTTCAATACTTCGGCCGGCGAAGGTAAGGCGCAGTGAGTCTCCCTTCAGCCCAAGCTTTGAAAGCTCGTTAAACTGTTCAGTCTCCTCAAAACCGGAGACACGGATTCCAAAGACGTCACTTAGGCCCCCGGGAAGAGCGCTAGAGTAGACCTGCCCGTGCTCATCTAGCATGGCAGAATACCCGGTCATGATCACGGCTCCCCCCTTTCGCACGAACTCGCGGATGTTGTCGGCCGTGGCCGCGTCCATGAGCGCGACACCAGGAACCACCAGCAGCTTGTAGTGCAGTGAGCTCCGGCTGATCTCAACCACGCTCGTTTCGACGTTTCGTCGGTTGAAGACATTGAATGCCGTCTGGATCTGATTGTCGTGAAATTCCGGAAACCGGGCACTTGCGATCTGACTGTCGAATGAGAAGGCTAGCCCTACCTCGGGGTGCGGGTGGTAAGGAAACCCGTGAGGTCCAATCTTCTCAAACTCTGCGGCGATCGTCCTGTACTCCTCGTACTTCCGGTTGGGGACACCGTCCCAATCGACCATTCCCTGTAAAAACTGCTCCTCGCCCCCGTGCATGGCCTGCCACGTCCAGCCGCACACCATCTGGTTTCCCTCCATCAGCGAGGCGTAGGCCGACTTGCGGATGGAACCCGGAACTGCCGTATGCGTGGTAAACTCAGTGCACCAGAACGGGGTCGTGTTCTCGAACTGGATCCGCACCATCCCGAAGAGCGCCTGCTCTATGCCCTCGTTCTTTTCCAACGAATTTCCCGGATAAAATCCGCAGCCGCCGCGGGCGATCTTACCCGCATAGGCAAGCCCCGAGTAGTCGAAATACTTCGAGTAGCTGTAGTACCACATGTTTGTGGTCGTAAGCACGCCTGGGGCATTCTCGTTCACTCTCGCGATTACCTTTTGAAGGATTCCGCACACCTCGGAGGAGACAAAGCGCCGAAAATCGAGCACCCGTTCGGGCGGGCCCTCGACCGCCCCCGAGGCCGGCAGGCCCACTTCGTCAAAGGCTCCAATCCTCCGAGACCACCGCTGCGAGGCCCAGACAATATTAAGGTTGTCAACCGTGCCGTACTTCACCTGCAGCCACGCGATGAAGCGCGCCTTCACCGTCGGCGAGTAGGAGATCGGTCCGTCTCCGGGCTCGTTGTCGATCCCGAACGCCAGCAATGCGGGATGCTTTGAATAGCGCCTTGTAATGGCGTCTGTGAAGCGAAGGGCGTACTGCTGATACATGGGGTCGCCGACATCCACCATGTAGCGGTGATTGGGATAGAGCACATTTCCGCTGCTGTCGGTGATGTCCATCGACGGGTACTTTTGATGCAACCAGATAGGCGCCGGCCTCACCGCGATGTCCAGGACCACCTTGATCCCGGCGTCGTTCATCATGTCCATCACTTGGTCGAACCAGGTGAATGTGAACTTTCCGTCCGTGGGCTCGTAACTGTCCCAGGCCAAGTGCCCCATCCGCACGACATGGAAGCCCGCGGCCTTCATGAGCGCTATGTCGTGCTTCCATGTTTCCGGGTTCGAGTCATGGGGGTGATAGTTTGTGCCCACATAGAGCTCTTGAGCGGATACTGCGGAGGCGAGTGTGAGCACGGCGGCTGGAACCGCTGCACGGAACAGGGAGGATATCCGCATGGTGGGTGATTGGGGTTCCTGCACGACAAGACCATCATATCTAACGAAGCGGGCAGCTCAGCAAAAATCACCGGATACGGACTCGGCTACTGCCTCTGGGTAACAAGCAGCCTGATCGCTCTAACTGGCGCAACAATGAGGTTGGCAACGCCGAGGCCAAATCCCCCCGAAATGAGAAGGGAATGCCATTATCGGACGAGGGCCAAAGACACCTCCAGATTGCAATGTGCTCCGTGGCAAGGATTCGGAACAACCGCACTCTGTGGGTAGGTTCAATGCGTGCCAGGAGCTTACACGTTTTGAATAACGTGCCGCTTTGGAATAAGCGTGGGCCCCATGGTGCTGGACCAGATCGACACCTGAAGCGGCGCCAATCGGCAGGGTCACGTCAATTTCAGGACCGATGCCTCGTAGATGCCCTGTATTGCTGCTCCGAGGGTGGCATCGAATTCCGCGCTCGATTGGCTGGCTGACAGGCCTTCCAAGAGCGCGCGAGAAAAGCTAGCAACGACGCCGTGGTTTCTGCGGAGCAGCCGGTCGGCGTCCGCCCGCGAGTAGCCGCCGGAAAGTGCCAGCACTCTTGCGACCTTGGGATGATCGACAAAGTCCGAATAAAAATCGTCGCGTACCGGCAGGGTTAGCTTGAGAAACACGCTCTGTCCCGAGGGCAGCTGACCAAGCTTCTCAAGCAACGCAGACTTGAGCAGCTCCTCGGCTTTCGCCTTCTCCGGGCTATGGATATCCACCTCCGGTTCCACGATGGGCACCAAGTCCGCAGCGGCGATCTGTGCCGCCACCTCGAATTGCTGCCGGACGACCTCTCGAATACCGGCAGGGTTGGCCAGGTTTATAACCGAACGCATCTTGGTGCCGAAAACGTTCTTGGCCCGGGCTGTGGCGAGCAGCGCGGCGAGCTGGGGCATCGGCTTCATCAGCCGCACTCCGTTCTTCTCCTCTGCAAGGCCCTTGTCCACCTTCAGGAACGGAACGACGCGTTTTACATTCCAAAGAAAATCCGCCGAGGGCTGCCCTTCAATCTCCCGCATCATCGTTCCCTCAAACAGGATCGCACCGATAATACGATCCCCGGTGAAACCAGGGCTGGCAATCACACGCGTGCGCATCTGGTGCACGAGGTCGAACATCTCTTCCTCATTTGACCATGCTTTGGGTCCAATCCCATAATCGGCCAGGGCCTTTGGCGTGCTCCCTCCGCTCTGGTCAAGCGCGGCCACAAAGCCGGGCTGCACCTTCATCCTAGTCAACTGTTCTTGGTTCATAGCTTTGGAACAGGATATGCCTGTTTCAGCAGATTGCCAACGCTGCTGATGACGACCCGCTCTTTTCCTAATCGTCCTCGATTTCGGGCGGCTTTATGGCGGCGAGCAGGCGGTCAAGCTCGGCTTGAGTAGGGTTGCGGATGGACCGAACGGTCACGACCGCTTCGCCGGCGGGGAGCACTACCTTGGTCGGGATATTGACCGCGAGGCCCAGAACCGCCGTTGCAAGGGGAGAATTGTGCGGCAGGCATTCGATCCCGGACTCGGGATCGCTCCCCGTTTCACCATGCGTGGTCACGAGGAAAGTGAAACGGTGTTTCCGCTTCGTCGGAACGTCCAGCTTCTCGATCGTCGCCACGTGCCCAAGTTGGAGCGTGTCTGTCGGCTTTGTGAGCCATTTGACGGGGTCTACTTCGATGAAAGCGTTCCGCGCAACAAAGCGATCAAGGGCGGTCATCTTTCGGTCGACAGCTCGGATGGCGTCCTTGGCCGCCTTGAACCCGAAGTTCTCGCGCAGGTCGCCTTGGCTATGGGCCTCGACCTTGTCCTTCACCAGATCGACCCGCTTGAGCTTAAGCGCCTCGAACTCCTCGGCCAGGACGCGGTTATAGCCCGGCCGCACGTAGATGGTTATGGGTGCAGGAGGAGGAAAGCGGAAAATCTTTTTTCGATGCAGCGGCATGGGGGACGACCTAAGGATCGAAGCCCCGAATAGAATTCGTCAAACAATCGGCGTGGAAGCAGCCGTGGAAACAGCCTAGGTCTTGATATCCAATCGGATCTCTGGGCTCGACCCTAACCCTGTCATCCATCTTATGGCCAGCAAGTTATGCAATAAACGTGCCTAAACGCCGCTCCTTCCCTCGCTGTGAGTTTGGCCAATCCAGCGATTCGGCACTATTATACTAAGAAAATACCGCGCTCAGCGCCGATGGCAGCTCTGTGATGTTGTCATCCTCGTTGAAATGTCCCTTCCCGTGCTCAACGACAATCTCTGCGGGCAAGTTCTCTTGAAAACTCGCCTTCGCTTCGTCGATCGGAATGTAGGGATCGTTGTCGGAAAGGATCACGGTGCATTTACCGGCGGCCATCCTCACCCTCTTGGGATCCACCCTGGCGACCAACCACGGCTTCAATATCTCGTCTCCCTCGACCCTTGTCCTTGCCTCCTCGGGCGACATCCCTTTCGGAAATCTGCTCGCCACCAGCACGGTCTTCCCCACCGACATTGCGTTTTCACCGAGTGCCTCAAGATAGTGAAGAACCGCCTCGCAGCCAAGGCTGTGCGCTATAATGACCGTTCTCGCATCCGGCTGGCCCACCAATTTTCCGATGAAGTCGACCCACTCGGAAATGACCGGCCGGTCCGGATTGGGCATCGCAGGCAGCCAGACCTGGTAGCCGCGCCCCTCAAGCGCGGCCTTAAGCCAAGGGAGCCACGCCTCCGAGGGATAACCGAGGTAGCCGTGGATGATAAATGCGCGCTCCCGCATCACTCGGCAGGGGCCGTCGCCCCGGCCCGAAACCCGATCGCCGCATGCTGGCCGTCGCAGAAGGGCTTGTTCTGCGAGGCGCCACAACGGCATAAGGTCACTCGGTTGCGCACCTCATAGCGAAAGCCATCGGCGCCGACCACTTGGACGTTTCCGCGCAACCAAACTGGCCCGGAGCATTTCTTCGCCGGGTCTTCGATCAGCGCGATCGAGGGTTCGTGTCTTGGCTCAACCGGCTTGCCGGTCGCGTTGTCCCACGCCACGAGTCGTCCCGAGGGGCAGTCGCAGGCCTCTTGCACAAATATTTTTCGCGCCGTTGGGTCGTCGGTTTGGTTCACAAGATTCCACACCCGCCCCTTGGGGTCGCAGAAGCGCGCAAATGCGCACAAGGCGTCCACATCCGTCAACGACATCGTCGGGCCCTCGATGAGCTTGGCCTGGTCACGATAAGGTTCGCGGGACGCGGTCTCGGCCCCTTCGAATTTGACCTTCGCATGCGTGCCGTCGCAAAAGGGCTTGTTTGCGCTGTGCCCGCAGCGGCACAACGCATAGCTCGGCCCCACCGCGTATTTATTCCCCCGCTTCCAGGCTACCGAGTCCCCCTCGCGGTCGGTGCCGATGGTTTCCGTATGAAGTGGCAGGCCCCCGGAGACGAGGTAAGGGCCGTCCTTCGCAATCTGCACTTTGGCCTCAGCAGCTTTGGGTTCATTCATGGGAACTTGGGTTAGGACGCGAATGCTCAACCTGTGCTTGGCCAGGTGATTTGGCTGACTTTCCTACATCAGGCAATTCAGCAACGTAAGCCACGGGCGCCGAACAAAAGCTCTGGCCTCGATTTGATCCCGGCAAGGGCAGCCATTTGAACACAAGTGGGTGCACCCCGAAATTTTGTAAGCCTTTGGAGGAAAGCGATCTAACATCACAATACGTCGACCTAAATACACGCTGTGTGTTTCGATGCTTTCATAGGGAATCAACACTCCGTTTGCGTATTGTGGCGCTCCCGGACTAGGACGTCGGGAAAGGATTGCGCTCCGTGAAGAATGCCTGGTGCCAGTACGGATAAGCGCGGGGCACGGCGCTCGCGCCGTCGAGCTTGGCGACCTGCGCCTGCGTGAGGTTCCAGCCCACGGCGCCAATGTTCTGGCGCAGTTGCACCTCATTGCGCGCTCCGATTACAAGCGTGGCAACAGTCGGCCTCTGCAGGAGCCAGTTGAGGGCCACCTGGGGAACGGTCTTGCCTGTCTCCTTCGAGACTGCGTCGAGAGCATCGACAACACCGTAGAGATATTCGTTGTCCACCTGGGGCCCCATGCTCGTGTTGGTCGCGTCGTTGAGGCGGGAAACTGAAGGCAGGGGTTGGCCCCTTCGGACCTTTCCTGTCAGGCGTCCCCATCCCAGTGGGCTCCACACCACCGCACCGACCCCCTGGTCGAGTCCGAGGGGCATCAGCTCCCACTCGTAATGACGTCCGATGAGCGAATAATAGGCCTGGTGCGCGACATAGCGCGCCAAGCCGTTGGCATCGGAGGCCGCGAGGGACTTCATGAGATGCCAGCCCGAGAAGTTGGAGCAGCCGATATAGCGGATCTTCCCCGAGCGAACCATCTCGTCGAGGACGTCGAGCGTCTCATCGACCGGCGTCAAGGCGTCGAACGCGTGCAGCTGATAGAGATCGATGTAGTCCGTGCCTATCCGGCGCAAGCTGGCATCGACGCTTGCAAGCAGGTGCTGACGTGACGAACCGACGTCATTCGGTCCCGGCCCGCTGCGGAAAGTGCCCTTAGTCGAGATGAGGACCTTGTCACGGCGACCCCTGATGGCCTCGCCCAGTATCTGCTCGGACCGGCCTTCGGAATAGACATCGGCAGAATCAAACATGTTGAGGCCCGCCTCGAGGCAGATGTCCACCAGGCGGGAGGCATCCTTTGCGTCGCTGTCACCCCACGCCTTCATGACGCCAGCCGTTCCAAATGTCCCCGTACCCAAGGTGAGGACGGGGACTTTGAATCCGGACCTGCCGAGTTGTCTATATTCCATGGTGGGAGTGTAAGGTGAAGGATGATGGGTATGGCCCCGGGCGCAACAGAAGGCATCTGAATTCGGGGATTCCCCGGGTGAGCAACGACGTTGGAGAACGGCCCATGCCGCATGCTCCCAGGCCATCGTGCCGCCTCATGGTGCAATCCCCCGGCGAGCTCAATCAACCTGGCCCATCGGTCCCGTCCTAGAGGCCTTCGCCACAAATTCGCCCGTGTGGTACGTGTGACAAAGCTGGCAGCTTTCGCCGGCAATCTTGTCGTTGTGGCAGGCGGCGCACGCCGCCTTCGAAACAACGCCGAAATTGCTCTCAAAGTGACTGGGGTCGAGGTTGCCCTCGAATGCCGCGAGATAGGCGGCCTGCGCCTTCATCTGGTGGCACGTCTGGCAACCCTTCTGGTCAAGGAGGCTAAAATGCGCCGCGTGGTTGAACTTCGTGATCGAGTGCTCCGCCGCCCGCGGGACCCGCGCGTTCCAGTTGACGAGCCTGGCCTCGCTGCCCGGCGCCTGGTCGACGGAATGGCACTTCATGCAGAGCCCCGGCGCCTTCGGGTCGGCCAACACCGCAAACAGGGGCCGTGCGACAGCCGCGCGCTGCCCTCCAAACAACTGCCCGGCGGCCGTGAGCCAGAGGGAAAGGAACGGGTCGGCGTGACCGACCGGGCGGTAATAGAGCGTCGGATTGTCCGACGACCTGTACCAGCCCCCAGCGAGCGTCCACGACTCGGCATCCTCCACCTTCAATGGGGAAACGGCCGCCGGCCCCAGCTTTGCCGGCGCAGAAGGGGCGGCGGCCGGCGCCGACGCCAGGTCATCCCCGCTCAGGTCATCACCGCTCGCCTTTGGCGCGGCGGCGGCGGTCTTCGCCGCCGGCGCCTTTTTTGCCACGGCCGCGTCATCGCCTAGGAGGTCGTCCCCGGCGGACTTTCCGGGCGCTGCGGGTTTGTCGTCCAGCAAATCGCCATCCGACGGGGCTGCGGAATGGGCCGCCGGCGCGCTCGCTAGCGGGGCAGGCGCCGGGGCCTTGGAAACGAGCTTTATGCCGGCGCGGTGGTTCGCCACCTCGGTGAAGAGCGATGGAAACCAGGCCGCCTGCGCGGCGAGCAGGCCGTCGCGCGGAAGCTGCGCCGTCATTCCACGCAGCTCGACTCTGGCTGCCGCCGGGTCGATTTCACCGAGTCTCGTCATTATGGCCTCTTGCCCTGACGTCACCAGATCGGCAAAGAGCGATTTGACGGCCCAAGCCAGCGTCTCCGCAGCCGCCAGGCGGTCCTCAGGGGCATTCCGCAGGTCAGTAAGGTCGGTGCCGCTTAGTTTCTTCAGCGCGTCCGTGGCCGCCACGTCGCGCGTGAGCAGCAGGCGCATGAAAGGGGTAACGGGGCCGTCGGCATCAGCCGGCCAGTCGCCCACCGGTCGGCCTTTGGCCTCGAGGCTGGCAGCATCCAGGCCAGGCACGCGGAAGAAGGCGATGCCCTTGTCGCCCGCCCTGCCCTCGCCCTCAATCTGGCCCGCATGGCAGGCGGCGCAGCTCTGCTCGAAAGGCCGCACGAGCATGAACGATCCGTTCGATGTTGCAACATGGCACGCGTTGCAGCCCTTCGGCGCGAAGGACGCGACGGCCTTGTCCGAGAAGTGCTCCTGCATATGGTGGGCATGGTCGAAAATGAGCCGTGTGCGCCTCTCGAAGGGATAGGTGGTGAACTCCGGATGGCCCTTCGAGAAGCTGTCAAAGGACGCCTGGTGGCACACCTGGCACTTCTCATCGGTGAACGCCGTGAGGGAGCTGCTGCGCCCATGGTGCTCCTGGTGGCACAGTACGCACTCCTGCGAAGCGTTGGAGGGATGGGAAATCCGCGCGATTGCGAGTATGACTGAGTGAGAGGCGGGCTTCGCGCCCACGGGCGCCGACCTGTGGATCCTGTCGAGCGTGGCATCCGAGAAGCCGTGCGGCGAAAGTGCCGTCGGGCCGAGGTCATGGCATTTGAGACAGGTGGCGCTCGAAGGACTGCGCGCACTCGTGAGCGCCCCCGTGAGCATCCCCTCCCCCCTGTTCGCCGCGGTGTGGCAGTCGTTGCAGCGGGTATTGGACAGGGCATGGGCCGAGGTAAGCGGACCCGGATCGACCCACTGCAGGCGGCGGGACCCGCCAAGGAGGACGAGCAGGAAACCAAGCGTAAGCGCGCCGGCGCCCGCCACCCACCTTCCTCTGCGGGCGCGAAGGCTGAGCACGGGCTGGCACGGGCCGATCTGGTTGCAGCATTCGCCGTTGGGACGAGGGCCGCCCGCACATGCCCCCCCCCTGGACTCGGGCCGCGTGCATGCCCAACGATCGCCATTCCTCACCGGGAGGCACTCCCCCGTGGTGTGGCACCTTCCTTTTACGTCGGGACCGAACTGGCAACCCTTGCCGTCGCAAGCGCGCCCGCAGACCCATTTCTGGTCGGGACGCTGGTAGTCGTCGCGCTTGAAGCTTGGTATCTGGAAAAACCGGGCCATCGTGCTAGAAGCCCCTCGCGTAGCGAAGGGCGATGATGCCGTGGACAAGACCGAGGAGGATCAGGGAGCAACTGGCCGGTATGTGCAAAAAGAGCCAAAGCTTGAGGAGCCGCTGGCCGACAAGCTGGTTGTCGAGGTTGCTCTTCGCGTCGATCCATTCCCTGAGCTCCGCGGCGAGCTCGCGCTCACGCGGGCTAAAATAGCGGACGAGCGAGGACAGTATTCCGACAATCTCCCCGTGCCGAGGCTGGTCCCCGAAGGGCACCGCCAGGATGCCGGGGCGCCAGTTGACGTAGTCCAGGAGGTGTTTGAGGTAAAAGTCGCCGAGCGTCGAGGACTCGCTCTCTCGGTCCGCCGCCGTGACGAGCGCCTCCACCCTGGCGCGAATCTCCCTGCGGATCTCCGGTATACGCTCATAGGTCAGAGCCTCCCCCGACCGCGTCAGACGGCCCGGCAGCCACCGCGTCAGGGCGAGCCCGAAAACTCCGCTTAGGGCCACAAACATGAACACCACCGCCAGGACCTGGGTGAGGCCTCCATGCGGCCAGTGAAAACCCGCGTGGAGGAAGAAAACCAGCACGGCTAGCCAGCCGGCATAGACGTGGACCTGCAGCCAGGTGGAAGCCCGCGTCAAGGGCAGGAAAGGGAGCTTCTTGCGGGCGTTAAGGAGCGCGAGCGCCACGACCATGGCATAGAGAAGCGTGCCGGTCCAAAGGGCGGCGGGCAGCAGCGCCGTGCGCAGGATGTGGGCGGCCGCGGCCAGGGCCGCGGCCGCGCCCGCAGTCACGAGCCAACTGATGGCCCGGCGACCGCCGAGATTCGTCAGCGCCTTATCCACTCGGAAAGGGAGTCGATGTCGCTCATGTCCACTCGGGCCATCGCATCGTGCGGGCAGGCGTTCACGCACGCCGGGCCGCCGAGCTGCTCGACGCAAAAGTCGCACTTGGTCGCCTTTATGATCGGGGTGCGGGTACTCTCATCGAGTATGAACGAGCCGCCCTTGTCACGGATCGGGACCATGTGGATATTTTGGTAGGGACATGCAGTGATTTCGCCGATTCGAGCCACTTGAAGAGTCGGTCTGGGCCAAATAGAGAGGACCCAGACCATGAAAGGAAAACGCTACAGTACGGAGGAGAAGGTCCGCAT
>Ga0302320_10027961_pt1 | contig 10844 bp, 6 predicted proteins | sample Bog_T0_3_FD_202130 | JGI IMG/M metagenome (GOLD analysis project Ga0302320, IMG submission 202130) | Peat permafrost microbial communities from Stordalen Mire near Abisko, Sweden - Bog_T0_3 | ecosystem: Environmental > Terrestrial > Soil > Wetlands > Peat | place: Sweden: Abisko, Stordalen Mire... | reverse complement strand
AGGCCGTGGAAACCGTGGACGACGATGCGCTCAACACCATGTCGTTCGTGCAGAATCTCATTGTTGAAATCCGCACCCTTCGCAAGGAAATCGGCGTGGAAGAGAGAGCCATTACGCCGGTTGAGATTCGAACCGATGTAACTTACGTGGAGCTAATCAGTGCCTCGAGCGCCATCGTCGAGCGCCTGGCCCGCGTCAGCGAGATTCGCTTTGTTCCAAAAATCTCCGCCACGCTCGCCACTCATTCAACCCCAGATTTCGACGTGGCCGTCGTCTACGAGCGCACCATCGACGTCCCCGCCGAGCGCGAACGCTTGACAAAGGACATCGCGAAGTATGAGAAAGGTCTGGCCGCCGCCGAGCGCCAGTTAGGCAACGAAAGCTTTCTGGCCAAAGCGCCGTCCAATGTAGTCGAGGGCCTCAAAAAGCAGGAATCCGAAACCCGCGCGCTGTTAGAAAAAGCCCGCGCAGCCCTGAACGCGTTACCAAGCGCATAACCGGTCCCGGTCTTTGTTTTCTGACCACTGACCACTGTTCACTGACCACTGCCTTATGGACTGGAAAAGCACACGCATTGACGCGCTGTTGGAGCAGGCACTGGTTGAAGACCGCGCCGTGTCCGACTCCACCACGAACCTCACCATCGATCCCGAACTGCACGCCTCGGCAGCCATCATCGCCCGCCAGGAGATGGTGGTCTGCGGCCTCGGCGCCGTGCCGCGCTTCTTTGAGATTTTCGAGCGCCTCGACACGCGCACCGTCGCGCCAACACGCTTTGAGGTCGTCAGCCATCCCGAAATGTTCGACGGCGTGCGAGCCCATCCCGGCCAGGTGCTCGCAGTCATCCGCCACAACGCCCGCGCCCTGCTCAGTTGCGAGCGCGTGATCCTGAACCTCATGCAGCACTTGAGCGGCGTCGCCACGCTCACCCGCCAGTTCGCTGACGCCATCCAGGGCACGCACGCTCACGTGCTCGACACCCGCAAAACCGTGCCCGGCCTGCGCGTTCTTGAAAAGTACGCTGTCATGTGCGGCGGAGGAACCAACCACCGCATCGATCTCGCCTCCGGCATTCTCATCAAGAACAACCACATCGCTCTCGGCGGTGGACTGCCCACAGTCCTCACCCGCGCCCTCGAACGCCGCAAAAAAGGCCAGCGCGTGCAGGTTGAAGTCCGCACCTCGCAGGAGCTTGAAGAAGCGCTCAAGTATGGGGCCGAAGCCATCCTCCTCGACAACATGTCGCCGAAAGAAGTGAAGCACTCCGTCGAGCGCATCAGGCGAGAGACCGCAGGCGAGCCGCGCGTCGAGCAGGGAGGCCGCTGGATTCCCACCGAAGCCTCAGGCGGCATCCGGCTTGAGACCATCCGCTCCTACGCCGAAACCGGTGTGGACTTTATCTCGGTCGGCGCGCTCACCCACTCCGCCAAAGCCGCCGACATCTCCATGACCATCACGGCCGAATAATGTTTGACCTGGCCGCGCTCGAATCCGCTGGAGACGATGGCCTCGGCGGCACCATCTTTGCTGGCCATCTCCACTTCTCGCCCGTCACCGACTCCACCAACGACGACGCTCTTGCCGCGGCCCGCAAAGGCGCGCCCCACGGCTCGGTATTTTTTGCCGACGAGCAGTTGGCCGGCCGCGGCCGCGGGAATCATGGCTGGCACTCTGCCGCCGGTGAAGGCCTCTACGTCTCAATCCTGCTGCGCCCGCAATTTCCAGCTTCGCGACTGCCCCTGCTCTCGCTCGCGGCGGGTCTCGCTGCAGCGGATGCCGTACATGCCGCCGCGGGATTGACCATCGACCTGCGCTGGCCCAACGACCTGCTCATCGGCCCGCGCAAAACCGGTGGCATCCTCGTCGAGGCGAAAATCGAATCCACAACCGAGCCCCACGCAGTGCTCGGCATCGGAATCAATGTCCATCAGCGCAGCTTCGCCGCCGGCCTCAGCACGGAGGGAACCTCGCTCGACCTTGAAGCCGGCCGGCGCATTCCCCGCCAGCGCCTGCTCGTTTGCCTGCTAAAATCGCTGGAGCGAGAGACACTTACCCTTGCTGAGGATGTGGCAGAATCGATTCCCGCCCGCGTCAGCCAGACTTCAACATGGATCAGTGGCCGCAATGTTGAAGTACACGGCCCGCAGGCGTGTACCGGCGTGACAGCCGGGCTCGACTGGAATGGCTTCCTCCTCGTACGCACGCCCACGGGAATCGTGACCGTGCAAACCGGTGGCATCCGCGCTCTTCCGTCGGCCCCTGCAATCGAGGATTAGATCGACTATCAGAAATCTGGACTGAACCAACATGCTCCTTGCTCTCGATGTCGGCAATACCAACACGGTCCTCGGCCTCTTTCGGCTCGACACTGAAAAGCCGGAACTCGCCGCCCATTGGCGCGTCACCACCCATCGCACCCAGACCGTGGATGAGTATGGCGTCTTCTTCGTCAATCTCTTTGAGATGCACGGCATGGCCCCCAAGCAGGTCACGCACATCATCATCGCTTCCGTTGTGCCGCCGGTCGACTCCACGCTCCGCCAGGTCTGCGAACTGTATTTCAAGATCGAGCCCATGTTCGTCGAGCCCGGAATCAAGACCGGCATGCCCATGCTCATCGACAATCCCACCGAGCTCGGCGCAGACCGGCTCGCCGACTCCATCGCTGCCTACGAGCGATTCCGCGGTCCGTGCATCGTGGTCGACTTCGGCACTGCCACCAAGTTTGAAGTGATTTCGGCGCGCGGTGAGTATATGGGTGGCGCCATCGCTCCCGGCCTCGGCCTCAGCGCCGATGCGCTCTTCAACCGCGCCGCGCGTCTCAGCCGCGTCGACATCAAGCGCCCCGCCAAGGTCATCGGGACCAACACCGTGGGCCATCTGCAAAGCGGCCTCTATTTCGGCTACATCGGCCTGGTCGACGGCATCCTCGAGCGCATCCTCGCAGAGCTGGGCCCCGATCTCGACCCAAAGCCGCGCATTATCGCCACCGGCGGACTGGCACGCATGATCGCCGAGGACTCGCGCTACATTCAGGAGATCGACGAGTGGCTCACCATCGACGGCCTGCGCATCCTGTTTGAACGCAACCGCTCGGCCAAACCCCGCGGGCGTTCACACTAAAGCCGACAAAGCTGGTTTGCTACGAGGCGCGGGTGCCCCTGGTCTCGCCTTTGAGACCAGGGAACGCATGAACTCCACCAACGAATTCTTCGGGGTAGAAATCCAGGTCATCCCGTGCTGAACTATTTCAACTACTTCACCGAGATCGAGGAGCGCTTCCAGCAGCGGCGGGGATCGCTGTTGCTGCTCTCCACGCTCGACTGGGCGCTGATTGAAACCTGGCGCGAGGCCGGCATTCCGCTTGAAGCTGCATTGCGCGGCATCGATGCGGCTTTTGACAAATACGAAGCACGCCAGAAGCGCGGCCGCATGCGCCGCATCAATGGCCTGACCTGGTGCGCGCAGGCCGTCATGGATGCTGCCGTCGAATTGAATGAGGCAGCGGCCGGCTCGGCCTCCACTCCCACTACACCCACCGATTCCGGCTTCGAGCACGCGCGCGTGGCCGCACACCTTGATTCGGCTGCCGTCGCACTGGATGCCTCCGCCGTCGCTCCTGAAGCCTGTGCCGCAACCGCAACCCGCCTGCGCGAACTGGCCGCCGAAGTGCGCGCCGCAAGTGACCAGAACTCACCGCATGTCGATCTCGAAGCTCTTGAACGCTCCCTCACCGTTCTCGAAGAGAAGTTATTCGCAGCACTCAAGGCCGCGGCTCCTGAAGAATTATTGGTCGGCCTTAAGGAGCACGCAGCCCGCGAACTCGCCCCCTACCGCAGCCGCATGGGCGTTGTGCAACTGCGCCAGGTCGAAAACCAATTCGTCCAAAAGCAACTGCTCGTCCATTACAGTCTGCCGCGCCTCAGCCTGTTCTACATGAGCCAGCAATGAAGCAGCGCCGAACCCCACGCACAACCAAGCGCCCGCGAAACCCGCAGCCCGGGAAGGCGCAGGCCGTACCTCGTGAGCTCCCTCAGATCACAGAGCCCGTTGCAATCGAAAAACCTATCTACGGCGGCGCGTTTCTCGCGCGAGTTGAGGGCAAGGCCGTCTTCGTTCCTCTCACGCTGCCCGGCGAACAGGTGCTCATCCACGTCACAGACGACAAAGGCGCCTACGCCACAGCGGAAGCCGATGCAATCGTCACGCCCTCGCCCCAACGCACCATGCCCGCATGCCGCCACTTCGGCGCCTGCGGCGGATGCCACTATCAACACGCGAGCTATCCGGCACAAATCGCCTTCAAGCAAGCCATCCTCCGTGAAACGCTCACCCGCGCAGGCGTAAACCCACCGGAACAAATTACCGTGCTAGCCGCCGAAACCGAAGCGCACTCCTGGGCTTATCGCAATCGCCTCCGCCTCGCCTTCAGCGCCGATGGAACTCCCGGCTATCGCGGCCGCCGCTCGCATGCCGTCGTTCCCATTGCCGAGTGCCCCATTGCCGCGCCGGCGCTGGTCTCCTCCCCGGCAATCTTCGCTGATATCGCCCGCCGCCATTCGCCCTCACTGCGCCCCACCGAGCTTTCCCTCTTCACCAACGCCGACGAAACCTCGATGCTGGCCACTGTCTTCACCTCCAGCGCAACTCCAGCGCAATTTGAAGAATTCGCCAGTGCGGTCGCCGAAGAAATCTCCGCTCTCAAGGGAGTTGACCTAGTGAGTGAAGGCCGCGGCAGTGATCGCAACCAGTCCCGCCAGCCGCGCACCGTTGCGCGATGGGGCCAGGAATCCATCAGCTATCGCGCAGCCGGCTTCGACTATCGCGTAGACCACGGCGCCTTCTTCCAGGTAAACCGCTGGCTCGTGGATGGCCTCGTCGCACAGGTTTGCGCCAACTATCGCGGCCAACTCGCGTGGGATCTCTTTGCAGGTGTCGGGTTGTTCGCGCGTCAACTCACGGCCCGCTTCGCAAGCGTCGTCGCGGTTGAGTCCGCTCCCCCCGCCGTCGCTTCACTTGAAGAAAATCTGCGCGGCACAACCGGTTCCGCAGTGCGCTCGTCCACGCTCGACTTCCTCCGCCAAAAAAGCAAACCCAGAGCCGCCGTAGCCCCTGACTTGATCGTCGTCGACCCGCCGCGCACGGGCCTCGGCCCTGAAATTACCACCCTGCTCGGCGCGATCGCAGCGCCGGCCCTGGTCTACGTCTCCTGCGATCCGGCCACCTTGGCCCGCGATCTGCGCGCGCTGCTCGCCACCGGTTACAGCCTCCATTCCGTTGCGCTCGCAGACCTGTTCCCGCACACCCACCACCTTGAGACCGTGGTCCATCTCCGCCGCGCCTGATACGCTGATCTCGCAACTCCGATTCGATTCTAAGGCGCGATGGAACCCGCATCCCCCATCTCCGGGCAGCCCCCTGCCGGCCAAACCGCCGCGCCCTTGTTTCATGCCGCGTGGCAGTTTGCTGTAGGAATCACCATCGCCCACTGGCTCTGGCTGCGGCCAAGTCTCGTTCTTTTGGCCTTGGCGCTGGTAGCTGTGCTCGCTGTCGTGGCTGCATTCCGCGCCCAGCGCATCGTCTTTGTGCCGCTTGCCGTTCTCTGGATCCTGCTGGGAGCATGGTGTGCTCTCATGCAGCCCCAACCCGCTCCCGCACCGGTGCTTGCTTCCCTCTCTGATGGTCTTCTCCGAACCGTGGAAGGAACCATCGTTGAGACCGGTTCGATACGCAACGATGCCGAGCTGAGCCTGAACGAGGATCCAGCCCATGCCGAGCCCGAAGCCGCCAGGCAACCGCCCGATCCTGCCCAGAGTGCGTCGCGGCCCAGCCAGACCTTTGAACTCAACGCCAGCACTCTTGAGGTGGCAACAGATACCGAAGACGCGCAACTCCCCGTGACAGGCCATGTTCGCCTCACCGTGCGCTGGCCTGCCAATGTCGAGCCAGCGCCCTTTCACTGCGGAGACCGCATCCGCGCGATCGTCCGGCTCTTGCCGCCTGAGATCTATCACGACCCCGGCGTCTGGAGCCGCGAGGACTACCTCCTCGACCAGGGCATCACCTCCAGCGCCACTCTGAATATCGACCGCGTGGAAAGCCTCGGCCAAACCGGCAACGCGCGCACTCTGCTGGCTTGTCGCATCGGCGCTCTGCAGCAGGCAACCACCCAGAAACTGCTGGCCCTGCCCGCGGCCATGCGCCGCTTGCCGGCTCCGCTCCGCCTCACCCCCGGCGACGCCATTATGATGGCCGCCATGGTTGCCGGTGACCGCACCTACCTCACGCATTCTCTGCGCGTCGGCTTTGAGCGCACCGGCTCCTTCCACATGCTGGTGGTCTCCGGATTCCATCTCGCCATCGTGGCCGGGTGCATCTTCTGGCTTGCGCGCCGCCTGCGCTTGCCGCGCGTACCCGCCACGCTCCTCACCATCGCCGCCTCCTTTGGCTATGCCTTCTTCACGGGTTTCGCCACGCCAGTCCAGCGTTCGCTGTGGATGGTCACACTCTACCTCGTCGGCCGCCTCATCTATCGCGAACGCAGCCCCATGAATACCATCGGCTTTGCCAGCCTGTGCCTGCTCGCCATCAATCCCCGCAGTCTGTTCGACTCAAGCCTGCAGATGACGCTGCTCGCCGTCATCGCCATCGCCGGCGTCGCCATGCCACTGCTGCAGGGCACCATCCACCCCTACGTCAGCGCTACGCGCGACCTCCGCCTCAAGGCCATCGACGGCAAGCTGTCGCCGCCCCTCGCACAGTTTCGCGAGACCATGCGTTTTGCAGCCGCGCAACTGCAGTTCACCGGCAATGACCGTCTCGCTTGGCGCATCTTTCCCTGGTTGATCCGCTTTCTGCTTCGCCTTGTCGAGCTGGTTACCATCTCTCTAGTGGTCGAGTTGGCCATGACACTGCCCATGGCGATTTACTTTCATCGCATCACCATCTTTGCGCTGCCTGTCAACGTTCTCATCCTGCCGCTGTTGTTGGTGCTCATGCCTGCAGCCTTGCTCACGCTGCTCGCGCTCTTCGCCTGGCCCTCAGCTGCCGTGCTCCCGGCCATGGTGGTCGCCGTCGTGCTCCACTTCAGTGTCTGGCTCGTGCATCTTTTTGGCTCGTTCGCCTATGGCGATTTCCGCATTCCGGGCCCGCTTCTCTGGCAGTCAGCCGCTTTTTGCGCGCTGCTCGCGGCGGCCATCCTGCTTGCTCATCGCAGCTTGATCGCAACCAGCCCCTGGCAGCGCCGTTTTGCGTGGCTCGCGATGATCGCCGCGGCGCTGGCCGCGGTTGTCCCGCGCCCCATCGACCATCCCCATAACGCGCTGCTTTTCGAGGCCATCGACGTGGGCCAGGGCGATTCGCTGCTGCTCATCACCCCCGAAGGCAAAACGCTGCTGGTGGACGGCGGCGGTTTCGGCGGAAGCCCGCGCCAGGCTCCGCCGGAATTCGACATAGGTGAAGAAGTGGTCTCTCCCGCCCTATGGGCGCGCGGCATTCGCCATCTTGACGCCGTCGCCCTCAGCCACGCGCACTCTGACCACATGGGCGGTTTGCCGGCCGTGCTGCGCAACTTCCATCCCGATGAGCTGTGGGTGGGCAACAATCCACGCAATGAACCCTACGACGCACTGCTCGACGAAGCCGCCGCACTTCGCGTGAAACTGCGCACACTCCATGCCGGAGATGCGCTCACGCTGGGCAGCGCGCAGATCGCCGTCCTCGCGCCCTTTCCCGGCTACCAGCCCGGCGTCGAGCCCTCGAACAACGATTCACTTGTGCTCCACGCCGCCTGGGGCGCATCCTCGGTTCTTCTTGAAGGCGATGCGGAAGCTCCTATTGAAGACGCCATGCTCCCAGAGCCGATGCTCCCAAGCACCCTGCTCAAAGTGGGCCACCACGGCAGCCTCACCTCCACGCGACCCGAGTTCCTGGCCCGCGTTTCCCCTCAGTGGGCTGTCATCTCCTGCGGACTGCGCAATCGTTACGGCCATCCCCGCCAGGCTGTCCTCGAAGAGCTGCAGGCAGCCCGCGTCCGCACCTATCGCACTGACGTTGACGGCGCCACCTGCTTTCGTCTCGACGGAAAATCCGTCATTCCCGACCCCGCCTGCGCCACAAGCCAATATCCCTGATGTGATTTCTTGCCGCAATTTCTTGACGCAACCAGCCAAACCGCCCTTCCACTTCGCCCGCCCAACGCAAACAAAAAAATGCCGGTCACCGCTTGGCGCGATGACCGGCTTCGTAATTTGTGCAACCTCGTTGAATCAATCCGCTTAGAAGCTGATCTTCACCGAGGCCTCAAGGATACGGGAACTGGCCACACCGTTGACATTGCCAACGCCGCTGCCCAGGGTTCCGGTGATCTTTCCAAGGTTGGAACCAACCGTTCCGTTCGGCAGCCCGAATGCCGGGGTATTGGTCATGTCGAAGGCGTCGAAGCGGGCTTCGAGCGTGGACTCCCGGTAGATGGGAAAGTTCTTGAACAGCGACACGTTGTCTGAGAAGTATCCCGGGCCACGGAACTGGTTGCGTTGTGAGGTCCCGAGTACGCATGGAAACGGTTTGGCGGTTGTCCAAGCCGTGCAAGACGGGGCCGCCGAGAAAGCAGATGTGTTGAACCATGGAGTGTTGGCAGCCCTGGTGACGCTATGATTCACCTGGAACGAGCCATTGTAATTGGCCGTCTGGGTGGTTCCCGGCGTCGCACTGCTGGCATTGGACACTGTAAAAGGCAGGCCCGACAACATGCCGATGGTGGCCGAAGTCTTCCAGCCGCCCAGGGTGTAGGCGCCGATGCCGGAGTTGAAGAGACTGTGACCGCGTCCTGCCGGTAGCTCGTAGGTGACGGTCTGCTCAAAGTTCTTCTTGCGGTCAAAGTCGAGCAGGTTGTAGTTGCGCCGCAGATCGCCGCTCCAGAACAGCACATTGCCGTCTTGCGCGCCGGTTTGGTAGCCTTGCGCCTTGCCCCAGGTGAATGCGGAGTTGAAGGCGAGGCCATTGTTGTAGCGGCGAGTGAACTGCACCTGCAGCGACTCATAGTTGCTTGAGAAACCCAAGAAGTACTGCGTTACCGAAGCGGTTTTTCCAAACGCCACATTGAACGGATCATACGTGCCGCTCTGGCCATAGATCCGGGGCTGGTTGATGTTCTGAGCGACGTCGATGCGCGTACCGTGATTGGCGACATACGCGATTTGCAGCGTCATGTTGTGTGAGAAGGACTGCTGAACCGCCGCGTTCCACGAAGACACATAGGCGTTCTTGAAGTTCGTGGGAATCAGGAGATTGGACAGTCCGATCGTCCCGTTGGCCGCACTTTCAATGAGAGTTCCGCTCGTTGGGAAAGTCACGGTCGGGGTTGCGGGAATGCCGGTCACGAAGTTGATGACGCCACCGACCGGGTTCAGAGCAGGACCGTAGGTCGGCGTGTTTGTGTAGCCGGTGCTGGTTTTGATCGGGTAGTTGTAAGCATAGCTGTTGTCGACAAACGGAACATAGCTGATGCCAAATCCCGCGCGAAGGACTGTCTTCTCCGTGGCGCGATAGGAAAGTCCAAGCCGGGGAGCAAAGTTCTTGTAGTCCGTTTGCAGTCCGATATTGGAAGGATTGCCGTCCAGGCCCGCGATCACCAGCCCATTGTTGGTGGGATTGTAGTTCACGAAACCGCCCGCCTTGCGCGGAGTGGCCGGCGGATACAACTCCCAACGCAAGCCGAGATCCACGGTGAGCTTCTGGCCCACTTGCCACTTGTCAGAGGCAAAGAAGAACAGCCAGCTTTGCCGGTAGCATGGGAAGGTACTGTTCGTGTCCTGGCCAACCTTGTAGGGAACGTCGAAAAGGATGCTGGCCATGTCATTGGCTTCACCTGTTGTTGCGCCGTTGAATGCGGTTGCACCCGGCGCGGATGTTGATACCTCTTCGAAGTAGAACTGTCCCGCGGCGGCGTTGTTGTTTCCCTGTAGAAGATCGTCGCGGACGCGGCGGATGTCGGCGCCTGCCTTAAAGGTGTGGTTGCCCTTGATCAAGGTCCAGTTGTTGGCAAAGTCGATGTTCGACTCTGCACGCAGCCAGGGCAGCGATGCCGAATAACCAATCACAGGGCTACTGAAGATGTTGGCCGAAATGGCGATTTGACCGCTGCTTGTGATCGTCTGGTCCGTTCCATTAGGGCCGTTGCCGGGGATACCAAGCGTTGCCGCATCGTTCTTTCCGTAGTCTGTCTGCTGTGCCGAGTTGCGCAGATGGGCCAGGCCTGCGCGCGCTTCGGTAAACAGCCTTGGCGAGAAGACGTGATCGTAGTTGAATCCGGTGCTATAGGCAGCCGCGACGCCCGTGGCTTCAAAGCCGCCGCCTGCCGGTCCGCCCAGGAACGAGCCGAAGATCGGCGCCTGGTACGTGGTGGTATTTTGATGACTGAACCGCCCGCTCAAATGGTCCTTGGGACCAAGCGTGTAGTCCGACTTGATGTCGTAGCTGATCGCATCCTTGCTGAAAGGCAGGTTCTGCGAAAAGTTGTTGGTTGTTGCGCCATTGAGGTAGTTAGTCAAAGAGAGATTCGTCGTGGAACTTCTCGCCAAAGTATCCAGGTCCTGCAAAATGGTCAACGCCGCTTTGTTGAGTCCCGGGTTCGTGGTTGGAATCAGGTTGCCGGCAAACGGCGTGCGGCCGGTTCCGCAGGCGTTGTTTGCCGTGCTACCCACGCAGTCCGCCGTGTCACCGGTATTCGGATCGTAGACCTGGCCGGAGTACTCGCTAAGGTTGATGTTGCCGTTGGTCACGTTGTAAAACGGAATGGTTTCAATGGTCGTCGTGGATTCGTGATCGGACGTGCGGAGAAAATC
>Ga0302320_10027959_pt1 | contig 10845 bp, 13 predicted proteins | sample Bog_T0_3_FD_202130 | JGI IMG/M metagenome (GOLD analysis project Ga0302320, IMG submission 202130) | Peat permafrost microbial communities from Stordalen Mire near Abisko, Sweden - Bog_T0_3 | ecosystem: Environmental > Terrestrial > Soil > Wetlands > Peat | place: Sweden: Abisko, Stordalen Mire... | reverse complement strand
TTGAAATCCAATTGTATCAAATATTGCGCCAAAACCTAAATCATATCCAGTCCCTCGATTTATGATTATTGAAGGTTGACAGGTTTGTTTTTTTCTTTTGGTGTCCAAAGAAAAGGATTTAAGGTTAGTCTTTTTGGCTAATATTACGCTGATGAAAAGAATTAGTAGGAATGAGAGAATTGATTTCATTTTTGGATTTGGTTTGTGTGATAATAGACTACCCATTTTTTGACGATTTAAATAGGAAAAAGCTATTCGTTTTATATTTTAGTCGTTTTTTTTTTGTTAATTTCTGAACAGTGAAAAAATATCCATTTTTATATGTATGTGTTATGGGACTACAATATTAGTTTTAATTAATAAAAGTTGAAAAAAATTTGTCGAAAAATTGCTGTGGACCAGAAAATTTTATTTTTGTCAAAATAATGTTCAATTTTTCCCATTTTTAAACAAAAATCAATGAAAAATGCAAATAAAAAAAACAATACTTTGAAATAAAGAAAAATACGTTTATTTTTTTTTAAATTAAATTATTTTCTAATTATATTATGTAAAGAATCTAAACTAATAAACATTATACTTATTTTTCTAAGACTATAAATAAATATTAAATTATTGTGGAGCTAACGTCCATTGTTGAGATACATCATTGATGTTTTTTTTCTTCAAAGTTAACCCCTGAGTATAATTATACTGATTCACCGCAGCCAAAGTTAAATTCTTATTTTGTATCACACTAACAATGCTCCAAAATCCGGTATTTTCCAATGTGATTGTCCATAATTGATCCGCATTATTGCTTCCATTACTTGTCCAAAGAACAATTTGCTTTGCACATAAATTCTGTTCAAAAACATCCAAAACCAACCCATTGTTTATATTTGTTATAGACCCATTTTGCACGCACCATTGTGTGTAATTATAATCCAGAACTGCCTGAAAACCAATTGTTTCAAATACTGCACCAACACCTAAATAATATCCAGTGCCTCGATTTAAGAGAAGTGAAGGTTGAGTGCAGTTTTGTTGTTTTTCTTTGGTGCCTAAAGCAAAAGATTTAAGGTTCGTCCTTTTGACTGATAATGCGCTGATGAAAAGAATCACTAGGAATGAGAAAAATAATTTCATTTTGGGTTTGGTTTGTGATAATAGACAACCAATTTTTTGACGATTTAAAGTTTAAAAATGTATCCGTTTTTTATTTTAATCGTTTTATTTTTGTTAAATTCTGTAATTTGTATAAATTCCTTTTTTTATATTTTATATTATAAGGAATTAACAATATTAGTTTTCATTGAGATGTTGAATTTTTCACATTTTAAACTAAATAAAGGAAACAATCATACAAAATATCAAAAACAAATAATTTGAAAATAAAAATTTGTTGATTTTTTTTTTAATTATTTAAAAAAAAAAAAAAAATAGCAAAACTGAACTTGAAGTTTGCATCGACTGAAAATTAATCTTTCTAATTAAATATTATGGTAAGATTCTAAACTAATTCACAAAAATAGTTATTCTAAGACTAGAAATTCATTTAACTTTTCTCCGTTAAATTACAGTCGAAATTAACGTCATAAACTTTCCCATTGGAAATGTCCGAAATTTGTTTTAATAAATCAAAGGCGATTTCCTTTAAAAATAATTCAATTTTTAAAAAATGCATTTTTCAAAATAAAACCTTTGACACAATTGAGTCTTTTTTATAAGCTGCGTGGCTTTGCACGAATTTCCTAATCCAAGAAGCTAAAGTCAATTTTTTCCCTGATGTCTTATCGCGAAGATAATTAAAAAGACATTCATTTTGTCGTTCACATTCTTCTTTTTTTTTTGGGATAACTTTTATATCTTTCATAAATTTGTCAAACTTCAATAAAAATTAGTTATTTATGAAAAAAAAAAAAATTACGAAAAAATCATTAAATTTCCTCAGAATTTTCTCAATTCCTATAAAATCTTTCTAAATGAAAGATTTTAAACTTTTAAGATAATGAGAAATCATTACGTTTCCGAAGAAATATTCATGCAACGTAACCTCAATTATTTCAGGTTTTCCATCTAAAATAATAATAAATTTTAAACAACAAAAATTGAATAAAACCATCGAAAACATTTTTCCGCACGTAAAACTTTTCCTCCAAAATCGCGTTTTTTTTAACTGCTCGTTTGAAGTTTTGATCGACCTTTAAAAATTTTTAAAATAAAAAATGCAATTATAATTAAATTACCAATGAAATGGGTATGTATAAATTTAGGTTGAAGTCTTCAAAAGACAACATCCTCAAAATTCTCAGCACCAAAAACGAAAACAACGCATTTTCATCATCCCTGATCTGCACTTCCATTGGTCTGAACTCGGTCCTCCTAAGAAAAAATAGTAAAAATTATGATTTTTCCTTAAAATTAATCACCAATTCATTGTCGAATCTAAATTTGGAGGGGGCTTGAATCTCACTGAATTCCAATTCGTGCTTTGAATATTCTAAAAAAAATTTTTAAAATATATAAAATATATAAAATATGTAAAATGTAAAAAAATGTAATAAATATAAGTAAAATATGCAAAATATGTAAAAAAATATAATAAATATATGGAAAAAATGTAAAAAAGCAATATGTGCCTCAAAATCTGCTGTGGAAGATGGATCATTCGTTGGGTTTTTGAAAATGACCAGAGGGTCCCTTATAAAAAGAAACCCGAGATGTTGAAGCAGGGTGTCATCGATTTCAACTTCGAATTCTTTTTCCTTTGTTTTCACGAAGTCCATAATTTCTTGGTTTACGGGAAATTTGAGGTCGTTGTACTCTTTCCTAAATTTGTTGCTGTTGGAAATGAAGTAGCTGATGGTATCATATCTTGATTTTGGGATATAATTCGGGTGGTTTGGCTAATTTTATTTTTAGAAAAATAAAAAATATCAAAAAATATACATTTCTTTCATCTTCTTTTCTATCATCGACACTTGCAACAATGGAATCCCATCTGGCATCAGTGTTTGCCAATTTTCCTTTAAATATTGGGCTTCCAGCAGTGAAAGGTAGCTATACATGAAAAACAAATTCCATATATTTTATTAGAAATTTGTTTACTATTATAGGTGCCATCACTCCAAGTTGATCATAAAAGAACCTGGCAGACTCAATATCTTTGGTTGAAAAAGTGACTTGCAAGCAGCAGTTTCCCATTCCAAACGCCATAGCATCCATATGGATAAACCCCGGGTAGGGTTCCTCTTCAGTGACAGTGGTATCAGTTTTTTCATCAATGAACAGAGGTATCCTGATGTCCACATTTTCTCCCCTTCTTTCCCTGATATTTTTGGTTAAGGCAGGGAATCTTGGATGACTATTGATGATCTCATCATTGATAAAGAGGGAATGTGTCACGGGGTTCAAATGATCGAAATCTACCTTATGATTTCCATTGCCATTTTTCAGCATGAAATCATCAGATTTAGACTCTTCATTGAGTTGAGGACTGCTGGTCGTGGGACTTGATTTGTCTGAATCCTTGTTTTTCAGATAAGAATTCGGAGTCCCCAACAAGGGAAACACTGGGATTGTAAACATCATGTCATTGCTTTCAAGCAAACTATTTAATACGGATCTTCTCAGTGCCATGTTCTTTAAAACAGGCACCAAATCACAACAATACTTAAAAGGTGATGTGGGCACGGTTTCCAACATCCAGGCACCATATTCTGGTTGGATTTGGAATTCTTGGGTTTGGGCTTTGTTGATTTCTTCGAATTTATTGTAGATGTACTGAATGTCACATTGCAACTTCACTTCCTTGGTCTCGGGGTTCATGTTCAAGATGTGGGTTTCGATCTCGTCGCCCCATAAAACAGGTGGGTTTGTTAGCTTTTTTTGATGAAATTTTTGATAAAGCTTCAAGAATTGAATCACACCTTTATGCTTTATTTCTTCGAAGAATTTTTTGGCTTCTTCAAAGGTGTAAGTCTCACCGAGTTGCGATAAAAGGCCCATTGATGGCTTTTGTGGAAAGGTGATATGAGAAATATTATTTTGAAATTTATGCAAATTATGCCAAATTATGGGCGTTGGAATCCTTGAATTTATTTGGGTCGGAGATGATGAGATATTTGTTAGGAAAATAAATTTAAAATTAAGGATTATTTTATAATTTTCGCATTTTTGAGATAAAATGCGTATTAAAAATTTGAATTTTTTTTTTTTTTTTTTCTTAATAAAAATAAGAGAATCCCATTACTTTTTCTTCATCTGCTTGATGCTTTTTTTTTTATATAAAAAATGCTTTATTTCAACAAACTTAACAAACTTAGTAATTTTTACATAATTTGGTCATTTCCAACATATTCCTCGTAGCCATGATCCTTATTGCTTTCCACTGTTTTTTTATGAAGTTCAGTAGTTATTGTTTGCACTGCTTGCTTTTCATTCTAATAAATTTTATTTTGAATAATAAAAAAATTGTATTTTCAACTGCTTCTATATCCTCTTTCTTTTTGAGAATAGTTGCGATTTTGTTTTCATTGGACAGAGAAATTTCCTTGACGAATACTTTGTTTCCTTGTCTGACGATGAGATTAATCGTTTCTTTTAATTTTTTTGTTAATTTAATAAAAAATTTAAAAAATAAACTTTTGTCTTGAACTTTTTCTTCCTCGTTTTTTTCAGGAAGCTTCGTTTTTTTCTTCAAAATTGTTGCTAAATTGATTTTTATCGGATTGGCAATACTTTTCTTCGATTCATCAATGCTTTCCTTAAATTTTGACAATTTTTCAAAACAATCATAAACTTTTAAAGTTTACATTGATCATTTGTTTGTATTCCGAATCAAAATCTGTGATCAACATTTTATTTTGATCTGCTCTTAGTTTATCCAATTTTTCTTCATCCATTCTTTTCTTTTCTTCCTCCTCTTTCTTTTCCTTCAACTTCAGGACATTCGCCTCGATATCTTCATCATACATCGTTTTAGCATCTTTCTTTTCTTCACTCTATAGAAACATTCTCAAAATCTCACAAAAAAAATGCATTTTTACTTGAATTATTTTATTACAAGCTTCGGTTGCGTCTTTTATGTTTTTGAAAAAAATGATATTTGGATTGAGGAACTCAAAAATGTCCAAAACCATGAATTCAATCAACATTGGGAGGTAATTTTTCGATAGGATGTATTTTTGGAAAAAAGCCATATAACGTTCAACTCTTCTTTTCATTTTCTTTGTCGTGAGGTAAACCCGGACTGCATCCAATAAGGTGCAAACTAGGGTAACTCTAAAAGTGTCTTCTGGTGGGTCTATGGCAATTTTTATTGGTTCTTCATGTCCGTAATCCAGCAGTTTATATAAAATCACAAAGAGTGTTTCTTTTTTTTTAAAAAAAAATTAGAATTTGTTATAAAAAAAGTTTTTTTGGGGGTTGCATTTTCTATATAAAATTTATATATAAAAATGCGACCCGGGGGAGGGGGGGGGGATAATTATTAAAATAGAACCTGTATCGGTGATTTCAAAGCAATAAAGTTCCCCGAAAAATTTGATGATGGTGATTCTTTTTTGTCTTTCGTTGAAAATGTTGAATTCCATTCCGCTCATGATCTCAAAAATTCAACAAATTTAATTTTTTTATCACCCATTAACCTTAAATTTCATAAATTAAATATCTACCTGATCAATCAAATAGTCTGTGATCTTTATAACAACAAAAGGGTATTTATCTTTGATGTACGCCAGAAGTGTTGCTAAATCCTTCAAATTATCAAATTTCCCCTGTGTCCCAACCTTTAGAAAATATTTCACAACCAAATCTTCGCATGTTTTCCAAGGCAAACTTAAAATAAAAAAACAAATTTATGGTTTTGCAAGCGAATTACGTTAAAAGCTTCGAAGCCACCAGATCAAGAGCATCAGTCAATTTCTCAAAAAATAGATATTTAATATATTCTTCCAGATCTGATTTTTGCTTTTTGGGTTTTAAAGATAATTTGGACGCTGGTTTGACAACCATCAAAGCGTTTTCTATTTGCATGTCAATGGCTGGGGCCATATTTTTGGCCTTGCGTAGCTTATTTATTTGCTCTAACATATAGTTGAAACGATATGCGCTTTCTTTGTATTTATAGAGGAATTGGCCACAAGTCTCGAGAACCAAAATTACCATTTCAATGTTTTGGCCGGTGAAATCATCAAGAAACCTGAAAATTATATATTTTTTTTAATCAAAAATGAATTTAATTTAAAAATTTAAAATAATAAGAAAAAAAAATACTCTTTTAAACAATTTAGCATGTTGAGGGTTGAACAAACTCTGAATTTTGTCAATTCGCAAATAAATTTCATATTTCTGATTCTCCGTTCTTTGTCTTTGAATGAATCTTTAGTGTTTTCTTTCAGATGATTAAAATCATCCATTAATTTCACAACCAAACCCTCTGCTATGTCTTTAAAATATTTCCCTAAATTCGCTATCATTCTGCAAAAAAACGGAGTCATCAAGGCATAATCATATCTATATTCAACTATATCTGCTATCAACTTTTTTTTGTTCCCTTTAGTATTGATGTAACAAAAATCTTTAGCCAAATCATCAGCCGTGTCTTTTGAGATGCATTGGTTTAGTTTAACCAAAAATTGATCATAACTCATAGGTAGCACTATATATATAAAAAAATTATTATTTATAATATAATTTTATCAATAATATTTTAATCCATATATTCTTCAAAAGGCAAAAAAAATATTAGTACATTCAGTGGTTTGAGGGTTTTCTGAATTGCTATTCAACACCCTGATTTGAATTTGTTGCTCCCCAATTTCCTCCAAATTTTCGGCTTTTGCCTGCGTTTTATCGCCGACTTGCGTCTTATCGCTTTTCTTCAATGGAATCAGCAGAATTTCAGGCACATAATCCTTCAAATCAATCAGTTCCATATATAACGTTTTTTCTTCATCTGTTGTAAAGCATTCATCTTCTTTTTTTTCGATCTCTTTGCTTTCTTCTGGAACATCAGCTTGTGCATTTGAGGTGTTGAGTCTTGTGGCTTCATCAGTGGCCACTGATGTGTTGATAGGGATGTTTAAACTATCGGAAATTCTATAAAATATTTTAATTATGTTTAATTTTCCAGAAATTTTGAGAAAAATTGGAACATGTTAATGTTATCCAAAGTTTTCTGATAAGTTGATTTCAATTCTTTGTATTTGGATTCGTTATCAGCATCCAAAATTCCCTTCTCGATGATGATTGTGTTGTTTTTGGTTTCTTGCTCTATCATTTTCTAAATATTTTTAATAAAATGTTTTATCTAATTTGCCAAAATTATACCTCGTAACTATATTTGAGATTTTCCTTCAACATTTGGCAATAATTCTGATAAAACTCGAAAATTTTCTTCTTGCCTTCTGGTTTTATCGCATCTGTGAAGAATTCAATTTTTGGAAGATTTGGGTTTTCACTATATTCTTTTTCTTTGGACTTGCTAATATTGACACCTTTATTACAATTAAATTATTTTTTTCTCCAAAAGTAAAAAGTAACCCAAAAATTCAAAAGCATATGAGGCAGCGAAAACAGAAGCTGTTGTGATGTTGCAATTAAAAATTTCCTTGTCTTGAACAATTATCTTCAAATTTTTATTAAAAATAAAAAAAATAAATATATTTACAATTTCTTTCAATAGGATAAAAATTTTCTCAAAAGGGTATGGAAACCCTATTAGATACAGTTCACATATATATCTAAATAAGTTTCTTCTTCGATTCGCCTTGGCATTTTCATCCGTGAGGCCCCCTCTTAAATTTGTTTAAAATACAAAACAATTTTTTTTTTAATTATTACCCTTGTTTTATTTGTTTTTGGAGATTTAAAAAAAGGTGATTATGGTAATCTTCGTAGGTTTGATGTAATATAGAAGAAAGCTATGAAATATATTAACTAATAATATATTTCATTTTCTGAATTTACATTCATGTAATAGATCAGATCCTTTTGTTGAATTATTGTTTCTGAAATGATCGCAGAAATTTCTCCTGTAAATCTACAAAACAATTAATTTTTTTTACACCATTTTAAATAAAACTTTGATAAATTCAATGTTTCCATCTCCTTCAAAGTCGAATCTCTCACTTTCATGTCATTTTGCTTGAGTTTATTCATGAATCTTTGTAATTTCTTCAACTCACTTGATCGGAAAGACAATTTTTCGCTCACAACTTTACATTTTTTTGGGTCAAAAATTTAAATATTTAGTTACCTGGATAGTTTGCTTTGGCTTCAGCATTTTTGGCTTTCAAAATCACTCTTTCTTTTTGTAATAAAGCAAGTTCTTCATATTTTTTTTGAACCTCGGCATTGCTTTGTTCCATTAAATTCTTTAATTTTTCAAATTTTTTAAAAAAAATCTTTCAATAAAATCAATAAAACTCCTAATTATTCCGAAAAAAATAATGACAATTGTCCCTTTAACTAACTATAATATTTATGTTTAGAAAATTTTTTTTCATCTTCGATATTTAAATTTAGACCATTTCTTTTTTAAAGAAAAATATTAGTTATTTTCTTTAGAAAAATTGTTTTTCAATCTATTTTATAAAATTATAGATTTTTTGAGGTGTCGAGTAAATATTTCGGGACATTAGCAAACTTTGGAGGGACATTATAGCTTCCAGGTCCTGGTTCAGCTGATCCTTTATATAATTCCCCTCTGTTTTCGCTTCCGAACCTTATAAATTGTTTAAAATAAATTTTTTATTTAATATTTCACGGGAATTTCGGTCCTCCGATATCCTTTGTGACATCATATTGTCCGGGTCCTGGTGTTTCCTTATGTTTCATGAAATCGTTTCGAATGCTGGTTCCAATCCTTTAAAAAATCTATGAAAAAATCCTAAAAGTAATAGAAATTCACAAATGTGTCGGCGCCTTCGTATTGACATAAGACAACATAGGCTCATAAGCCCCAGGTCCTGGATTGTTAGTATCCAATTTGGCATCTTTTTTCCCAGCAATAACATACTATTCTCCTGTATCAAAATTTTTAAACCATAAATCTCATTACCTTCGGTCCTTTCAATTGAGAAAAAGACTCATAATTCCCAGGTCCTGGGGTGCTGTTGGTTGCTGTGAAGTTTGATCTTTGTCCAGTTCCGATTTTATGTGTCGCACTGCTTGGTCTATTTATTGTTTTTGGCTCATAATGTCCAGGCCCAGGAAAAGTTTCCAATCCTTCAAATTTCGACCTGTTCGCAGAACCGATTCGATACGCTGGCGGGACCCTTGATTGCAATTTCTCCGGATTATAAGTCCCAGGGCCTGGAGTTTGTGCCCTTGCGTTCAATGAGGAATCGTTTCTTCTTGGTATTATCGTCGTTCCGTTAAGAATATTGTTCTCAAGCATGCTTTTGATGTTATAAGAGCCAGGACCTGGCCCATTCCTGTTGACTCCTTCTAAGTTTTTATCACGAAGTCCAGATCCAAAACGGACTTTAGGCACTTCAGAAAAGTCTTGGTTGATGTAATTGTAGCTACCAGGACCTGGAGTGTCATTTGTGTGATATAATTGGTCACGTTTTGCTGAACCGATTCTGTTGAAAAATATTATAGCTTCAGATATTTATCAAGTTGCAAATTTACTTGGATGATGGACGAGATTTTATGGTATTTGTCTCATTCAGAACCTCGTAAGCTCCTGGACCTGGGTTATTATACGGCTCATCTTTCATACCTTTGAACCCGAAGCTATATTGTGGAGGGGCTTTGCCGGAATTGGATTTCTGAGGATTATAGGAGCCAGGGCCTGGGGTTAAGAGCCGATTGTTGCCCTGACTGATGGGCTTAGTTCCAAATGGATATCTAGGGAAACATGTTTTGGTCTATCAATAGTTATTTTATAAAGTTAGAGTCATTTTTTTCAAAAATGATAACCAATTTTGTGTTATTATTGTCATATTGACCTGGACCAGGGTTGGGATATGTGGTGCCATAGCCTCGAAGACCTGTGCCGATTTTCCAGGATGGGGGGTTATATCTTTCAGGTTTTTGAGGGTTGTATGCGCCAGAGCCTGGGACGTAGTAAGTGCCAGTTTTCCAATCAGAGCCTTAAAAAGTGTTAAGAGTTAAGGTGGGATGGAAAAGAAAGGAACTTCTTTTGCTTTTTCCGATTGAATATGCAGGAGATGATAACACCATTTTTTTATATGAAACGATATAATTATTAATGAATAGAGTTACCTTTTTTTGACTGTTAAGTGTTGTTCGAATTATGAAAGAAATTGTAAAATATATTAAAAAAACAATTTATTTGACTCAATGAAAAACAAAGCTAGAATAAAAAAAGGAAAATGATCTAAAAACTTACAGAATTTTTCATTTTTAAATAATAAAAAAAATTAAGTAAAATAAAGTATAAATTACAAAAGAACAAAAAATGATTTAGAATTGGTTTATTAGATTTTTTTTTTAGAGTTTGAAAAAATTTCAATGATTTACCTAATAAATAAAAATTTTTAATTTATTTTATTTTTTAGTTCTACTTTCTTCAAAAAAATAATCTACATAAATTCATGGGCTACCTAGCCTTGATTATTAATATCATTTCCAATATCATAGAACTTTCAAAGAAAGCAGAAGAACACAATGACGAGTTCAAAGAACTCCAAAAGAATTCCCAAAGTCTCTTAAATTTGCTCCACACTTTTGAATCTACAGATATCCTTTCAGATTTTGTATGGGAAAACATGATAAAAGATTTAGATGAAGTGCAGAAATTACTTGAGTCTGGAGAAATCAATAACTGGTTTGAAAAAATTTCCATTGGAGTTATGTCTGGGAACAAAACAAGAAAATTAAAGGAAAAAA
>Ga0302320_10027957_pt1 | contig 10846 bp, 7 predicted proteins | sample Bog_T0_3_FD_202130 | JGI IMG/M metagenome (GOLD analysis project Ga0302320, IMG submission 202130) | Peat permafrost microbial communities from Stordalen Mire near Abisko, Sweden - Bog_T0_3 | ecosystem: Environmental > Terrestrial > Soil > Wetlands > Peat | place: Sweden: Abisko, Stordalen Mire... | reverse complement strand
AATTGATAAAACTAAAGATTTTGCAAATAATTTAATCAATTAAATTAATAAATAATTTTATAATAATATATAATAAAAGTTTTGAAAATTGGGATTTTATTTAATAGAGAAGTCTTTGATTTTTTTAAATCTGAAGTTTTAATTTGGCTTTTTTATTAAATTTAGACATATATCCATATATCCTTTGTTTTCTAAAAAACCCCATGAGAGACTTCTTCCTTATCAAATCCTGGCTTTTCTCAGAAAGTCTTTGATGATTTTTAGTCTTTTAATACCTTATTCCATCTTTATATAAATTCTGAGTCTTATAATTCTAGAGTTATCTTGAGAATCGTCATTTTCTATATAATAGAAGCTTTTATTTTAATATTTCTCTCATTTTCTTCAAAAAACCTGCTATTTAATAAAAGAAGTTTATTTGAGAAAAAGAAAAAAAAAAAGAAGATCTCTGGTTTTTGCTTTTTTAAAGAAATAATATATTAAAGAAATTTTTTCTAATAAAAAAAAAACTAAAACGGATATAAAAAATCAGTGAATTTTAGCTTTCTTCCTGCTTATTCCTCAAAAAAACCTATCACTTTTAACATTTCAAAACCAATTTTTAAGGTTTTTTCCTTAATATGTTCTATTATTAATCTCGTTAAAAACAAGCATAAAATTCAAAAAAAAAACATTATTTTCTTCAAATTAAAAAAACGAGTCTTAAGTTTTTTGGTCTTCTTCACATCATTTCATTCAAAAAAAGCCATCCCTCATCTTCCTTCTCATTTTTCTGAAGATAACCAATAGCAAAATCAATAGAATTTTCATTTTTTTCTTCATTTCCTTCATCTTCACTCAATGAAGACATTTCCTCAGAATTCGAAGCTTCTTTCTGAGAAATCCCCTCCAAGGTCTTTTCTATTAAAGAACTAAGCCCCTTTTCCTTCATAAGTTTCCTGGTTTGTTCCCGAGTCAATTGATTTTCCTTGCTAATAAGCCAAATGAAGCGGTTTTTCACATAATGTTGATTTCTGCCTTGTAATTTCTTCGAAATCTTAGACCATTTCTTCGGATGTTTTAGACTTTCTTCCAATAATTTGATATCCTCTTCAGAAGTCCACCTGTTTCTTAATAAATTAAAGAAAAAATAAGGAAAAAATCATTGAAAATCTAAAGAAATTCTACTTATTGACAAAAGGAGCTAAATGATTCAGCCATCTTTCCCTGCATTTCTTACTATTTTTGAAATCCATCGGTCTAATTGTAGACTTATTGACTTCGAAACTTATTCTCGACCAATCCATTTCCGTGAAGGCGTTATCTTGGGTTCTGGAGTAGACTTCTGGATATAATTGCCTTATGTTTTGAATAAGGATGAATTCTTGAGCTTTATTCCATTTCGAGACCAAGAAACAAGGCCTCATAAAGGAAAAACACTTATATTTCAAGACTTCAAGACTTACGGGGACTGTTTGGGATATCGCCTTCCAATCCAAGAGAGTCTATAAAATTTGAAATTTTTTTTACATTTTAATAGATAATATTTACGAATAAATCAAGAGTATTGCCTGTAGTTATCTCATGGATTGAGATCAATAGAAGTAATAGTTTCTTCCATTTATGGCATGAGAACACCTCAATTCCAAAACTCCTATAATATTAAAGTTTTAAAAGTATTCTTTGTTAGGTCCTTACGAATCAGGAGAATGAAAAGTCTCTTGGAACTCCTTGATTATTGCAGGGATTTCAATTTGATGGCCAGAAGAATTGATGCCAGAACGAAATAAATCGAGGTTTTTAGAGAAAATGGCTTGCCAATTAGGCAGAAGAGGCTTGAGATCAAATGAAGGAAGGAAAAATGAAGACATTATCATAAGAGACGCGAATTTTTAGCGATTTGGAAACAGAAATTATAGAAATACTTACGTTTTACGTTTTCTGAAAAATAAAAAAAAGCAAATATATCTTCTTTTAATTATCAATACAAAATCATTTAATTAATAAAATTAATAATAATCAATTTTATACAAAATTTCAAAATGCAAAATTAAAAAGGAAATTCAAATAAAATAAATGAAAAAAACAAAAGAAAAGAAAAAAAAGAAAAAATGGCCATAAATTTTCATGCAAAATCTTGGCTTTTAAATCAGAAAAAGAAAACTTTTATTTAATCCTTTGACTTATTGCGAAATTGGCTATGAATTAAAGATCAAAATCATAAATCAAATAGTGAAAAAAACCCCTAAAAATTCGCCTGTTTCGCCTCTACTTTAAACAAAGTCTTTATTTTCCAATGAAAAGTGTCACTTCTTCTGATGTTTTGAGTCTTTTGCGTGAATATAAGCTCGAGAAAAAGCCAATTCGTCAAAAGGACTTTCTCCCTTTATTTCAATTCAATAACAACAAATTCCCTTTAAACACGGAAACAGGTTTTTTTCTCTTCATATTTTTCTCTTATATGAATTAAAATCCTTATATTATGTTGATGTAGAGAAGCTCAAATTTCATTAGTTTCCAATGTCGATAAAGAGGAAATCATCAATTATTTCACAGGAAATCGAGTTTTCAGATGCCATAAACCCGGAATTCAGGCTTTTTTCTATATTAACCCAGAGAAATTCTTAAAAAGAGATCTTTTCTTAGACAAATCATCAAAAGACCTAATAAAAATAATGATAATAATTTGACTGGAACCGAAAAAAGGAAGAAAATCAAGAAAAATGAAGAGGAAATGCAGGGAAATGAACCTAAAAACCCTGAATCTCAGGTTGAAAAGGAAAAGAACAATTGAAAATAGTGGAGTTCTAGGGAAGATTGAAAAGTCGATAGATTCCATAAATAAGGCCATGCGGAAAGTCAATAAAGTACTTTTATTAGTTGCTTTTTCTTAAGAATTAAATGAAAAAAGTCCTTTAAATTCATATTGGACTTCTTAAAAACCTGATTTCCGAAAAGCCGAAGCCCAAAGTATTAGAGATTTAAAGAAAAAAAGTCCTTATTTTAGAGAAAAAGTCCAAAACCCATCATGAGCAAAATTCCCTATTGGATGAAATCCTGAGGTTTTTTCTTATTATTTATCAAATAAAGCCTCTTATTAATAGAAATGTTGGGAAATGAGGCGAAACGTGTGATTTTACTGCATAAATTCTCGAAAAATGGTAATCTTTGTCTTTTCAATGCTGAGAATTTCCTCATAGATGGAATGTCCTTAAAAAGCCCTGAGATTTCCTTATATTTATTAGCTGTTTTTTTCTAATAATAGCTATTTGGAGCCTAATGAAGATAAGGGCTCTTCTCAATTTTGACTTACCCCAGGGCATTTCCTCGAGAAGTTATGAAAACTCTGAATTTATCAAAGAAATTCTTCCAAAGACCTAATCTTTTGACTTCTTTGATGAGATTTTCAGATGTTTCAAAGGTTTATTTTCAATTGATTTTCCCCGAACCATTCTTCTCGAATAAAAGGACTTTGAATCAAGTCATCAAATAAAAATTGCGAGAAAATGATTATTTTATGGCATATTGAGTATAAATAAATATGTTGAAAAATACTATATACCTCAACCCCAAAATTAAAAAAAATTATGAATAATTTTAATTCAAATTAACATTGTTTTCAAAATTCTTAAGAAGGTGAAGGTATAGTCCAATCTTTTCTCACCGGTCCAAAGTCCCTAATTATTTCCCTTTGACTCGTCCAAGTGCCTAGGATCGCTTCCTTGGTTCCGATTCCCGATCCTCTCGGGTCCCCGCAAATTCCGAACCTAAATTTAATTAAAACAGTACTAAAATCCCTTTGTAAATTTTAAAAACCAATGGTTTTGTGGCGCTCCAGTAGTTCTAGCCCTGATGCCAACATAAGTGGTTCCATTGACAGTGTTTCCGAGGATATGATTCAGGAAGTTCTGGTCATTAGACACCACAGCAGCAGATAAATGATGATCCATTTTTTCCAAAATGTTCAAAATGACCTCAAGTTCATAATCTCGATAAGTTGAAATGATTTGAAAAGGACCAAAAATCTCAGTTGTTACCAATTTATTGTACTTTTCATTAACTATCTCCTTCAAAGGCACATACACAGCTGTTGGTTCAAATGCACCGTATATGCTGGGGATCTTATGATCTTTGAGTTCTTTTCCTCCGAATAGTACTTTACTATCAGGAATTTCTAATATTTTCTTGATGTGATCTAAAATTTGTCCATTTTTCCAACTCATAAGAGGTGTATTGGTGTAATCTTTAAGATTTCTCTTTTCCGCGAGCTCCTTTAACTTTTCAATGATGCCTTTTTTAGCCCAGTTCTCATGAACAAATAGAATCGATTGTGCGGAACATTTCTGGCCTGACATAGCATAGGCATCTTGATCACATGTGTATGCAACAAAATCCATCTCAAACACATCGGGACCTAAGATCTTCCAATCAAACCCAGCATCCTCAACTTTGATTTTTCCCTTGGTCAGAACCGCCAAATGGTCCGCAACCTTTGAAGACCCAGTGAATTGAAGCATTCGGGGGTTGCTCTTTTGGATCAGATTTTCCATGGTTGGTCCGTTACAGTTGATGAAATCAAAATCTGAGGGGGGTGCACCACAGAACAATAGCATACGTAGAAATTGCTCCATGACCAGAGATACACGGTTGTCACTTTTGAGAAGCACTTTGTTTCCAGTTATGAGTGCACCAATTAATTGCATGGCAGATACTTCAAGAGGGAAGTTGAAAGGAGAAATGATAATGCTCGCACCGAATGGCCAACGGTAACCTGTGGAATATTGACCCTGATGGTCACCAGCAACGCTAAAGGAACTACAAAGAAAGCGTGGCTATTGGTTTTTAATTTTTGGTTTTTTGAATTTGGTTTCAAAATTTTTGAAAGTTGATGTTTTCAGAGGTGGATGGATAAAGTTTTGTAGTGTTGTTTTCATCAAAAGGATAGGATGTATTTCATCGAGAATTATACAAAAAATTTTATTCTTTCAAAAAAAAAAGCATCATGAATATAAATTTTACCTGATCGCCTGAGAAGTTTTCCAAAAACTTTCGAACCACCAGAACCTCTCCTCGGGCTTGTATGAAGCTTTTCGGCATGACTCTTTGTATCAGTTCCACAAAGAAATTGAGCACCTGGGGGTCATGTAACAACGCAGCCACCCTATGACAGACTTCTCCGTAGATTGTGTACCTAAAACGCAAAATCAAATTTTTTTTCAAATTTTTCTTATTTTTTTCTTGCCTCTCCACGTTTTTTATCGGGTTGTGAAGTCCAGATTTTGGGCATCGAGAGAGACTTTGTGCAAATTCATTGAGCTCAACTTCTTGAATCGTTTCTGGAACATGAAGGAATTTCTCTCCGTTCATAGGATCCACTATAATTTCCATTTTGCTGGATGTTTTCCATTGCCCATTTACTTTTTAATGCGAAATATTCATAATAACACATATAATTAATTAAAAGAAATCCTTATACCATAGTTCTGAACTGAATAAGGGTTCTCCTGAGAAAGACCTGTATGGAAGAATTTTAGAAGATGGTTGATGAAAACAATTAGAAAAAACCTTTCGGGTCTAGGGTCGCAAATGGAGGTGGGATCAGACTTGAGAAGGAACGATTCAATGTGAATTGAGTGATTTTGAGCGGAATTCGCTTGAATAGCGAGAACATGTTTTAAAGATTTTCTTTTGAATTATTTATTTTATTACAATTTCAAACTTTCGGCCTTTTTTTAACATAGCTGGAAGATTTTGAAATTTTTCTAAAAAAACTTTAATTTTTTTATGAAAAACAATTCAATTTTTTTTTTTTTTTTAAATTCCATTTTTTTTTTTTTAATTCCACCTAATAATTAATAATTGCTGATATTGTCATGGTCTTTCTTATAATTCCTATACCATCTGGGCAAAAACCCGAACTTCTGGCTCACAAGCATCGGAAACTCTATTTCTTTCCTTTCAGCAAATGCCCTATACCTGACATCCTTCCTCAGGCTTGCCATCGAGTTAAAGAAATCTTCAGGCATTCCCACAAAATTACTCTGCAAATGATCAGAATATACATTGCCTCTATCAACCATTTCCACGTTTTCTCTTGCCTCCTTGAACTTCTGCTTCATTTCCTCTAAAACTCCAAAATATATCAGATTTTAACTCTTTTATTACCGCTTAGATCTGTCGAATAGTCCAAAAACAGCTCGACTTGTCTTGCCAGGGCATCCGGAATTCGAATTTTTAAGACATCACAACCCTTTTCTGTCAAATACACAGCAAAAGGCTCTTGTTTAGCGATTCCCCATGCCAGAAGTTCCCATAAAATGTTTTTTTTTTCTTTAGAAACATGGTTTGTATGTCTGATGCTTTTGAAAATTGACATATTTCTCTGTGTGATTCCTCCTATCTTCGACTCGTTGACCTTTCGGACATCATCATTCTTAATCCTGTTCAATAATTCCATGATCTCATTTTTATTTGATAAGAAATTCTCCTGTTTCATCTTACAATAATAATACGCCATCTCTTCCTCAATCTTTGGGTTGCTTGAAATCTGTTTGTAAGGGTTCGCAGCGAATTCCTCCACGAATTTCGCCATTATACGATTATTAACCTTTGGCACACCATGAAAATCAAGATTGTAATCAGATTTTATTTCGATATCTTTTTCAGGGTCAAAAGGCTTCTCCTCTGTCTTTTGGTTGTCCTCTTGGTCTTCTTCTTTGTCTTCTCCTTTTGCCTCGAAATCCTCCTTTCCTTCAGGGTGCACTGAATCAGTAGCCATCTCAACACCCTCTTCCTTAAAGTCTTCTACTTCAGAAGTCAATTTCTTCTTCTGTTTCAGAGTTTCCTTACCCAAGTCCAAATCCTTCTGATATTCCTCATTCAATTCCGCCATGATTTTGGCTCGTTTCGCAGCAACTCTAGCGACTTCCTTCTCATGTTTCTTTGCCAATTCCTTGAGGTGTTTCGAGATTTCTCTATAAATTTCATTATTATCTGCATCAGCTTTGATTTCCTGGGCAATGGCCTCGAGGTTCCCATTGTTTTTCTCGAATAATTGCTCGAAAACTTGGAAAATCTGTTGTTCTCTAGTGAAATTCTCCCAGTCCTGCTTGGGGAAAAGATTTAGAACCGCCAAATCTCGATGTTCCTCCTTGAAGATTTTGCAAAGGACTTCCTCAGACACGGTGGCAGAAAAGTCAACAATATGTTTCTTGGCTTTTTCATATTCATATGGAGGGATGACAATATCTTTCGTTTGCGAATTTAGCATCGCCTCGAGAAATCCTCTCACTTTTACTCTATAACTCTCTGCAATTTCCTTTCTGAGCACTTCAAAAAAGAAACATTCTCGAGCCGCCTTATAATTCTTCTCAAAAATCAGAGCCTTCACCATATATAGCCTGTTTTGATCTATGTCCGGCAGATCTTTCAACAGGGTTTTAGCAGTTTCACCTGGTTTTTTCGAAGTCTCACTGCTCGCAAGCAAAACATCCAGATTCTTCAGAAGAGCCTTCACTATAAAATCTGAAGAAAATGACTCACTTTTTTTGAAATTAGAAAGGTTAGTATATGCATCAAGGTAAATTTCCAAAAATTCCTGTTGATTCGTTGAATAATCTAATATATGGTAGAGTGCTCCCAGACCATTCTCTGAGGGGGAGCTTGAATCCAAAATTTTCCGCTTGATACCCAGATAAACCCTGTTGAAATCCATTAGTTTTGTTGAACAAAGTTGATAGATTTGTTGATCACATAGTTTCTGGAAATTAGCTAGAAACTTCTGGCCTTGAAACTCTGTCAATAATTCTAAATACAACCCAATTTTGTAGGGGTTCTGCTTGATTTTCTGAAGGCAAAACCGCGACAGATCGACACTTCGAATGGTTTTGCTCGAAAACAATCCTTTCTGTCCCAAAATCTTCGCAAATTCCACAAAAAGAGTGTCTTTTCGTTCACTGTTCTCCAATAATGACCTAAAGAAACCTCTTGATTCTTTGATATTCTTGCATGAGATGATTTCTTCTCCTGATAAAGATTTGAGAAAATCAATGAATTCTTTGATTTTCTGGGCATTTTCCATATCTTTTTCCAATTCCTGGCATATTCTTGAGAACTCAACAGGCGCGTTTCTTATTGTTGTCGTTGTGAGGGGGATTTCTTCAGATTGTTTCTCTAATTTTGCACCGAGAAACACACCACGTTGCAAAAAACCTAGATTTTCTACCATTGGCTTGTGGTCTGATGGCTTCTGAGCGACATCTACTACATCTTCTTCCACTTTTTCAGCTGTTTTAGCAGAAAAATCGAACATTCGAGGAGCTTTGTCTTTTTTATCTTCGAATTTCGAAAAAACTCCAGGTTTTTCAGCTTTTGCAAACTTTTTCACAGGTTTCTCTGGTTTGTTTGTTTCTTCATTATCTTCTTCCTCAAAGTTTTCTTCCGGAATTTGCTCTTCTTCAGTGACTTTTGAATCTTTTTTCGCTTGGAATTTAGAAAAAACTCTAGGTTTTTCAGCTTTTTCAAACTTTCTAAAAGGTTTCTTTGTTTCTTCATTATCTTCTTCTTCATATTTTTCTTCAGGAATTTGCTCTTTGAAGACTTTTGGAGCTTTTTCTTTTGGAGCTTTGTCTGATTGGAAGAACATTTTTTCTGGTTTTTTCTCGATTTTCACATTTTCTTCAATTTTTTCACCTAGCTCTTCTTTAGCTTCTGTCCCTTTTTTAATTCCTTTTGGGGATTCTTCAGATTTTATCTGGGTTGGTTTTTGAGCACTTCCTTGGAAAATGACAGGTTTTTTTTGTAGTGGTTCATTTTTCTGGACATTTTCTTCTGATGTTTTCTGGACATTTTCTTCTGACTTCTTGTATTTTTTGTATTTTTTCTGCTTTTTCTCTGGTTTTTCTTCCACTTGGCTCTTTTCCTTTGTTTTGGGTTCAAAAGGAGACTTTTTCATTGCTGAGGACACAGAAAGGTATTCCGAAAGCTCTTCTGTGGGCTTAGCTGGGGTGTTGGCTGAATTGAAATAATCTTTGTCAGGGGAAAAAGCTTTGAAAGCAGAGGGATTAGCTGCATTGGGAGGGGACTTGTTGAAAAGAGGGGTTTTTTTGGAGGATTTGTAAAGGAAGGAAAGAGAAAAAAAAAGAGGTTTGGGGGGTTTGGAGATTAATCGAAACATTGGTTTTTTCTCAGGTTGGTTTGAATGGAAATCTTGATTTTAGGTCAAGAAAATTTATTTGGATGTAAAAAAATGAAAAATTTTATTTTGGTTAGTTTTTATCCAAAGAAAATTTCATTTTTAAAAAAATTATCCAAAATGCCAAAACCGGAACCTGGTTCAGCAAAAGCTCTTTCTAACGCGATGAAAGTAAAATAAATAAGCTTGCATATTTTAAATTTCATCAAAGTCCCGTGGTCTTCAGAAGTTGAAATTCTACTGTGAAATGTGCAAAAAGCAATGTCGTGATGATAATGCCTTTAAAGTTGATAAAAATCTCAGAAATTCTTTAATTTTTTATATATAGTGCCACTCTCAATCCGAGACTCATCAACGTCAAATGCGTTTATTTGCAGAAAATCATGGGCATTACATAAACGAATACTCAAAAGAATTCGAGCGTTCCTTCCTGGATCTAATGAAACGTCGATATTTTTCAAAGCAGATCCCCGCAAATAAAGTCTATGTTGATATGATTTCCAACAAAAACCATATTCATATGACCTCAACCAAATGGACCACATTGACCGGATTTGTTGAGGTTTTTTTATAAAAGCAACTTTTTTTATTTGATTTTTTTTTTAGTATTTGGGCAAATCTGGAAAATGCCTCGTGGAACATACTGAGAAAGGTCCTTTGGTCCAATTTGTTGATAGGGGCCCTGAGGCTGTGAAAAGGAAAATGGAGAAGGAGAAAAGAGAACGAGAAGATAAGAAAAGCGCCATAATGGAGAATCAAGCCATGAAGAAATTTGAGGACAGCTTAAAAAAGGAAGGAAATGAGACGAATGAACAAAGTGAAAAAGAATTGGTTATTGAGGAAGAAGAGAAATTGGAAAATGAAAATCTAAAAGGCATTGAGATTTTATTGAAAAGTAAGATTTGTGCTTCATTTTTTCTTGGTAATTTGTTTAAAGATTCAGCACAAACCGACGTCCTCAAGCAAAAAAACCCCTTTGAAACAATAAAACCCATAACCTTTGGTGGTTTCTTGAATAAAAACCTCAATTTGTCAAATAAAAGAACTGATAAAATTGATGATTTTCTAATGGAAATTAAAGGGAAGAAAAAGGTCCATTCTGAGGAAAAGCCCCCTATGAATAATGAAGAAACTACTTGGCTTCTAAATGGGTTGATAGTTAAAATAAAGGACAAATCATTGGATTGTTTTTCTAAAAAAGCAATTGTGGTTTCTATTGACGAATCTGGATTCGTGGGGATAGTTGAAACTCTTGAAAATAAAGAAACTGTGAAAATAGATCAGAAGTTTCTGGAAACTGTGATCCCGGTAAAGAAATCTAATTTAATTAGAGATTCATGTCTAAAGTTTAGAAAATAGGAGGGAAAGTGAAAATAGTTAAAAAAGGAGAAAATTTTGGAAAGATTGCAGTGTTGCAAGGCATCAATACAAATTTTTATACAGCAACAATGCTGGTAGAAAACAAAATATTGGAATATAAATATGAAGAAATTTGTAAATTTGTTGTTGAAAGTTAAAGTTTTGATGGTGTTTTGAGAAATATTTATGAAAATTAAATATTTTGGAATAATTTTTAATGTTAATGTTAATGTTTTTAAAATAAAAAATAAATTCATTTTAATCATATTTCATTCAATTTTAAATTATATTTAAATTTTATTTTGTTCTGTAATG
>Ga0302320_10027956_pt1 | contig 10846 bp, 9 predicted proteins | sample Bog_T0_3_FD_202130 | JGI IMG/M metagenome (GOLD analysis project Ga0302320, IMG submission 202130) | Peat permafrost microbial communities from Stordalen Mire near Abisko, Sweden - Bog_T0_3 | ecosystem: Environmental > Terrestrial > Soil > Wetlands > Peat | place: Sweden: Abisko, Stordalen Mire... | reverse complement strand
CAAAAACTCACAGGCGAGACGCCTGTGCCACTACATGATTGACCTTCTTCCAGGCCGGGAAAAGCAGGTCGTCCAGAAAGGCGGCGAGGGCGCCGCCGCCACGCCGATGGCCTGCGGCAAGGCGAGCGTCGCCGGCTCCGTGAGCCAGCGCGCGTGCGTCTTTTGCGGCTCGCGCGTGGTGCTGTATCCGATTGCCGACGCGCTCCACATCGTCCACGGACCCGTCGGTTGCGCAGCTTACACCTGGGACATTCGCGGTGCGCTGTCGTCCGGCCCGCAGCTTCACCGCAACAGCTTTTCCACCGACCTGCAGGAGATGGACGTGATCTACGGCGGCGAGAAAAAGCTCGAATCCGCCCTGCTCGAACTCATCGCGCACCATGCGCCCAAGGCCGCGTTTGTTTATTCGACGTGCATCGTCGGCATCATTGGCGACGACGTGAGCGCCGTCTGCAAACGCGTGGAGGCCAAGACCGGCATTCCCGTGCTTGGCGTGCATTCCGAGGGTTTCAAGGGCACCAAAAAAGACGGCTACAAGGCCGCGTGCGACGCCATTTTCAAACTTATCGGCACCGGCGACATCTCAAATATCAGTCCGCACAGCATTAACATTCTCGGCGAATTCAATCTCGCCGGCGAAACGTGGATTCTGCGCGACTACTACAAACGCATGGGGATCGAGGTCGTTTCGTGCCTCACCGGCGACTCGCGGATCGAAGACATCCGCCGCGCGCACGGCGCGAAGCTGAATCTCGTTCAATGCTCCGGCTCGATGACCGGCCTCGCCAAAATGATGGAGCGCGACTACGGCATTCCGTTCAAGCGCGTTTCCTATTTCGGCATCGAGGACATGAGCGCCGCGCTTTACGAGTCCGCGAAATTTTTCAAGGACGACCCCGCGATCATGGACCGCGCGCAAAATCTCGTGCGCGAGGAAGTGGCCGCCATTTATCCCGAACTGCTGCGCTTCAAGCAGAAGCTCATCGGCAAGAAAGCGGCCATTTATGTTGGCGGCTCGTTCAAGGCGTTTTCGCTGATGCGCGCGTTGCGGCTCATCGGCATGGAGACGGCCATCGTCGGCTCGCAGACCGGCGACAAGGAGGATTACAAAACGCTTCAGGAAATGGCCGACCCCGGCACCATCATCGTGGACGACGCCAATCCGCTGGAGTTGGCGAAATTCTGCCTGGAGAAAGACGTGGACCTCTTCATTGGCGGCGTGAAGGAGCGGCCCATCGCCTACAAACTCGGCATCGGCTTTTGCGACCACAACCACGAGCGCAAAGAACCGCTCGCCGGCTACATCGGCATGTTAAATTTCGCGAAGGAAGTTTACGCGAGTGTGGCCAGTCCCGTGTGGCAGTTCGCGCCGAGACGGGCGAAACGGCTGGCCGAACAATCCATTTGAACGGCAAAGAAACCACGGAACGAAGTAAGTCTGACTTCATGCCTTGGTTTCTTTTTTGTTAAGCCCAACCCTCTGCCGCCCAAATCTGCCCTACATAAATGTGGTTGGCGCAAAGCAAAGCTACGCGGATGTAGGAAGCCGGTGTCCGTAATTTTACGAGTTGAAAACCGACACCATCAAAACGCTGGTTTCCCAACAGTTTCAATCTTCTTGCACACCGGAAACACTTTGGCACCGCGATTGCAATGAGTTTAATCGCGATGGTGAAAACTGACATCGAGGAAACATTGGTGGAGACGACCGGTTGCGCCGCAACCTGTGTGAGTCCGGCGGATTATCAGGGCTTGGCGCAGTGCACCGCCGCCAAAGTCCAGCCGCTCACCGCCATTGCTCTTCCGCTGACGGACGACGACGAGGAACCGCAATCGAAGAATTTCACCTCCACGCGCAATGCCTGCAAACTCTGCACGCCGCTGGGCGCGTGTCTGGCGTTTCGCGGCGTGGAGGGCTGCATCCCGTTTCTGCACGGTTCGCAGGGCTGCTCGACTTACATCCGCCGCTACCTGATCAGTCATTTTCGCGAGCCAATCGATATCGCGTCGTCGAACTTTCACGAGGACAGCGCGATTTTTGGCGGCAGCAAAAATTTCACGCAAGGCGCGCTGAATGTCACCCGCCAATACCAGCCGCAGCTCATCGGCGCGGCGACGACTTGTCTCGCGGAGACCATCGGCGAGGACATGGCGCGGCTCCAACACGAACTCAAAGAACAGCATGGTGATGCCGCCGCGCCCATTGTCCACGTTTCGACGGCGAGCTATCGTGGCACGCACATTGACGGCTTCCATTCCGCCGTGCGTGAGCTGGTGGAGCAAATCGCGGCGGCTGGTGAAAAGAATAAAAGCGTCGCGCTTTTTCCCGGCATGGTGTCCACCGCCGATTTGCGGCACCTGAAAGAGATTTTCGCGGACTTCAATTTGCCGTTCACGTTGCTGCCGGATTATTCAGAGTCCATGGACGGCGCGACGTGGTCGGAATACGAGAAGCTGCAATCCGGCGGCACGCCCATCGCCGCCATCCGCGCGCTCGGCTCGTCGCAGGCGACGATTGAATTTGGCCGCACGCTCGTCGAAACCAAGACCGGCGGGACGGTGCTGCAAACCAAGTTTGGCATTCCGCGCCGGTTGCTGGGTTTGCCGATGGGCATCCGCGAAAGCGACGCTTTCTTCAATGCACTCGCCGAACTCGCCGGCGCCGAGACGCCCGTGAAATATCAGCGCGAACGCGGGCGGCTCGTGGACAGCCTGATTGACGGCCACAAATATGCGTTTGAAAAACGCGCGATTGTTTTCGGCGAGGAAGACTTGGTGATCGGGCTGACGGCGTTGCTCTGCGAAATCGGCGTGAAACCGGTGTTATGCGCCAGCGGCGGTTGCAGCAAACAACTTGAAAAGAGTTTGCGCGCCGCCGTTCCCGATCTGCCGGAAGAAACGCTCGTGAAAGAAGGTTTTGATTTCGCCGAGATCGCCGAGTCCGCGCCGGGGTTGAAGCCGGATTTTTTCATCGGCAGCAGCAAGGGCTATTCGATTGCGCGTCGGCTGAAAGTGCCGCTGATCCGCGTGGGCTTTCCGATTCATGACCGCATCGGCGGCCAGCGCGTGCTGCATCTGGGCTATCGCGGCGCGCAGGAATTGTTCGACCGCATCATCAATGCGCTGCTTGAAGTGAAACAGGAAACGTCACCCATCGGTTACAGCTACCTATGATCTCCACCCTTGAACCGACCTGCGGCGCGTCCACGCTCGCGCCGATTGATTTCAAAAACCATCCGTGCTTTGACAAAGAGGCGCACAAGAAATTCGGCCGCGTGCATCTGCCGGTCGCGCCGCGCTGCAACATCCAGTGCAATTTCTGCAACCGCAAATACGACTGCATGAACGAGAGCCGCCCGGGCGTCACCAGCACGGTGCTGACGCCGCAGCAGGCCATCGCGTATCTGCGCGACGTGGTGGCGAAACGACCGGAGATTTCCGTCATGGGCATCGCCGGTCCGGGCGACCCGTTTGCCAATCCGGAGGAGACAATGGAAACGCTGCGGCTCACGCGGAAATATTTTCCGAAAATGATCCTGTGCGTGGCGACGAACGGTTTGAACGTCGCGCCTTATGTGGACGAAATGGCCGAGCTGCAAGTCAGCCATGTCACGCTGACCATCAATGCGATTGACCCGGTCATCGGCAGCGAGATTTACGCCTGGGTGCGCGACGGCAAGCGGCCGTTGCGCGGCGAGGAGGCAGCGGCGGTGCTGAGCGCGCGGCAGATCGACGCGCTGGTGAAATTGAAATCGCGCGGCATCACCACCAAGGTCAACACCATCATCATGCCGGGCGTGAACGACGACCACATTCATGACGTGGCGAAAAAAGTTTCCGCGCTCGGCGCGGACATCATGAATCTCATGGCGCTCGTGCCGGTGAAAGGCGCGGCGTTTCAGGATTTGCCGCCGCCGGACACGATGACCACCGCGCGTCTGCGCCTGCAATGCGGCCAACTGCTGCCGCAGATGACGCACTGCGCCCGCTGCCGCGCGGACGCCGTCGGCTACATCGGCGAGGACATGACCATTGATCAGCACGATGCGCTGAACCACTACGCCAACGCGACCTTGAATCCGGCGGAGAATGACGTGCGGCCGTTTGTGGCCGTCGCCACGATGGAAGGCGCGCTGGTCAATCAACATCTCGGCGAGGCGGAAAAGTTTTTAGTTTATGAAGCCGACGCGCAGATGCCCGGCAACTATCGCGTGAAGGAAATTCGTTCTGCTCCACCCGAAGGCGGCGGCGAAGAGCGCTGGGCGGAACTCGCGACCACCTTGAAAGACTGCCGCGCGCTGCTCGTCAACGCCGCCGGGCCGACGCCGATGAAAGTGCTCACTCAGCACGGTCTGAAGGTCGTCGAGATGGAAGGCTTGATTGACGAGGGCTTACGCGCGGTTTTCGCCGACAAGCCGATTCCCGCCGGCATGAAGCGGCGTTTCACCAGTTGTGGCGCGGGCGTGACGTGTAAAGGCACCGGCAACGGCTGCGGATGATTTTTTTAACCACCACCAACTAATAACCACTAACCAAAATATGCCCGTTCCCTCCGCCAAAGTCATTGCCGCGCTTGAAAAACAAGCCGATCACGAACTGCTCGCCAGCCAGAATTATCTGGCCATGTCGTATTGGTGCGACGTGCATCATCACGCCGGCTTCGCCGGTTTTTTCAAGAAGCAGGCCGGGGAAGAACTGGCGCACGCGAACAAAATTCTCAAGCATCTGGCCGACCGTGATGTGGTGCCGAAAATCGGCGCGGTGCCGGCCCCGGTCGGAACTTTCAAGGCGCTGATCGAAACGGCGCAGGCGGCGTTTGATTTTGAACGCGCCAACACCGCCGGCATTCACGCCGCCTACGAAGTGGCTTTGTCGGAAAAAGATTATCCCGCGCAAGTCCTGCTGCACTGGTTCATCGCCGAGCAGGTCGAGGAAGAAGCCTGGTCCGACAAGCTGCTCATCAAAACGCGCGAAGCCAGTTGCGCCGGAGCCTTGATGAACCTGGACCGGCATCTGGAGAAAATCCTCGGCGGCGATTCCGCTGAAAGCTGAAACAATTTTTGTCATCAACGATCAACCAACAACCATTAATTAATTATGAGCAAACCAGCACATCACATATTCGTCTGCGGCAGTTTCCGTCCCACCGGCGCGGCGGGCGTCTGCCATAAAAAGGAATCCTCACGTCTGCTCCAGCATCTCTCCACCGAGGTGCAGGACCGCAGCCTCGATGACGTTATGGTCTCCAGCACCGGCTGTCTGAACATGTGCGACAGCGGCCCGGTGGTGGTCGTTTATCCGGAAAACATCTGGTATAAGCACGCGACCATTGAAACCGCCGAGGCGATTCTCGACAGCCTCGAAGAAAAGGCCGAGCTGCCGCCGGCCACGCTGTTCGCTTGAATTAATTAACCACGAAAGACACGAACCACACGAAATGAATTCATGCATGACACGAATCAAATGGATTTTCCTTTTCGTGTCATTTCGTGTGGTTCGTGGTTCATAAAATGAATCCGCACCTGATTGACACGACGCTGCGCGACGGTGAGCAGGCTGCTGGCGTCGCGTTTTCACGCACCGAAAAAATCGGCATCGCGAAGATGCTCGCGTTTGCGGGCGTGCCGGAGCTGGAAATCGGCATCCCCGCGATGGGCGCGGATGAAATCGCCGACATCAACGCGATTTCCGATCTCGGTCTGCCGGTGAAATTGCTGACTTGGTGTCGCGCGACGGAAAGCGATCTCACCGCCGCCGCGCGCTGCCGCGTTCACGGCGCGCATTTTTCGCTGCCGGTGTCGGCCATTCACCTCGCGGCCTGGGGCAAGAAGCGCGATTGGGTTTTTGCGACGCTCGAAAAACTCGCGGCGCAATTTCGCGGCGTGTTCGGCTATCTGACCGTCGGCGCGCAGGACGCGTCGCGGGCGGACGCGGATTTTCTTTGCGACTTCGCCATCGCCGCGCGCGAAAACGGCCTGGCGCGGCTGCGGCTGGCCGACACGGTGGGCATTCTCACGCCGTTGCAAACCAGCCAGCTCATCCGCCGTGTGAAACAGGTCGTGCCGGATTTGCCGCTGGAATTTCATGGTCACAACGATCTCGGCATGGCCACCGCCAACACCATCGCCGCGCTCGAAGCCGGCTGCGAATGCGCGAGCGTCACGGTCAACGGCCTCGGCGAACGCGCCGGCAACGCGCCGCTCGCCGAAGTCGTCATGGCGCTCAAGGTGGCGCTGAAATGCGACTGCGGTTTTCGCTACGGCGATCTTTCGCGCTTGAGCGAATTGGTGGCGCAAATTTCCGGCCGGCCGTTGCCGGAGGAAAAACCTGTGGTCGGCAGCGCCGCGTTCCGGCACGAATCGGGCATTCATTGCGGTGGATTGCTGAAAGACCCGCGCACTTACGAACCTTTTCGCCCCGAAGACACCGGCCACGCGCCGTCACAGTTTGTCATTGGCCGTCATTCCGGCCCGCGCGTTTTGCGGCGCAAGCTCGATGCCTTGAAACTATCCGTGCCGGACGAACGGCTTGCCGATTTGCTGGCGGAAATCCGCCGGATTGCTGGTCAACAAAAAAACAACATCACCGACGAGGAATTAAAAAATCTCGTCATCAAATTCCAAAAACAACATGGCCTTCCTGATCTATAAAAAATACGGCAACGCCGAAACCATCCGCTACGAAAAACTGCAATCGCTCAAGCTCGGCGGCCGCGACGGGCTTATCGCAATGCACGTCAAAACGTTGACCGGCGACCAGCCGCGGAGCTGGAAACTCGGCGCGACCGGTTTGCTAAAACTCGCCGGATTCGCCGGTGCGGTGGACGAACTGGCGGTGCTGTTTGATGTCACCGGCAAGGACGCCACGAACGTCTGTCTTTACGAACTAACGCGGATTCACGGCAGTTGCATGAACAGTTCCACTCAACTCGCACTGGATTTCGCGGTGGTCATGGATGAGGAAATTGGCGACGACGCGGCGGCTTACGCCAAAAGTTTTGAAATTCCCGTGCCGGAAAAACCGCGTCTGCTCGGCGAAACGCTGGCGCTCTCCGGCGGCCCCGGCGGCGGCGACTGGAAATGGGTTGGGACTTCGCTGCAACTCGGCGCAACCGTGGTGCAGGCGCAGCACGGCCACGGCCACGGCACTAGCGAACCTTGTCCGAGCTGCAATTGCGGCCGCCGCGAAGCGATGAACAAATAATTTCCCATGCGCGTTGAAGCGGCTCCCAAATCAAAATGCGGTGGAAAAAATTCCTGCGGTTGCGGCGGGCATGGCCGCGCCAAAACCACCGCGTTGAATCCAAGCTCGATTCGCACGATCAAATTTATAGAAGAAGCCGGACACAAGTGCAGTTGCAGCGGCGGCGGGCGTTGTCCGCGTCATTATCTGGCACCCACCGGCTTTTTGCTCGGCGGTTTCTTGATTTTGCATTTGGTCGTCAACGCCCTCGCACTTTGGCCGGGCAAATTTCAATCAGCGGTGAACCGCATTCATTCCGCCGGCGCGCTGCTGCCGGTTTTGGAAATTAGTTTGATTGCGGTTTTATGCTTTCACATCGCTGTCGGCCTGCGCCTGATGCACCGCGATAAATTGAAATTTATCACCGGCGAACATTTTCACGGCAGCCCGAAACGGCAATGGTTGCAACGCGTCACCGCCGTGATCCTGCTGGCATTCCTTTTATTCCACGTCGCCGTCGTGCACCGCTGGCTTGGCGGACGGTTTGATCCGCATAACGCCTTCAGCTCCGCGTCGCACGCCATCTGGCAATTCTGGCGCGGCGACCCGGCCGGCAGTTTCCCAAATCTGCTGTTCGCGCAATTTTATCTGCTCGGCACCGTCGCGGCGGTGTATCACCTGACAAATGGCGTCGCCACCGGCGCGGAAGTTTTGGGAATCGTCAGCACGCCGGTTGCGCAAAATCGGCTCTGGCGCATCTGCCTGATCGCCGCGCCCGCGCTGCTGCTCGCCGGCCTGGCGGCGTGGTGGGCGCTGGCGGTGCGGTGATCAATCCGCGCCGATGATGACGCTGGAAGCCTTGATGATGGCGTAAGCTTTCTGGCCTTTCTTGAGCTTCAGGCCGGCGGCGGATTCGGAGGTGATGCTCGAAACGATTTCGATGCCGGGAGCGATTTTCAACGTGACGGAACTGCTCACCGGACCTTTCTTGAGGCTGGTGACTTTTCCGGGAATAATGTTGCGGGCGCTGATTTTCATAATCGGATTTGAATTATGCGGCGTTTAATTTTTGTCGGCTTCAAAGATTACGTCAAAACCAGAGCCTGTGCAATCCGTCCCCGGCTGGCTTGCCGCAACGCCCGAATTCGTGGACGGGCTTGGCCGATCTCGACGGCTTTGACCGCGTGCGCCTGATCGATTGGTTTCACCGTGCGTCGGCGGCCAAGAGGAGCATAATTCCTTATTGCGACACGATCGCACATGATCTGTTTGCCAAACACGTTCCGGCGCGACCCAATGCGATTGCATATTTTGCGTGTGGCGGCTGAACATCGAGGAAAACATCTTCGTCTCGCCGAGGTGGATATTTTGGACGACACGCTGTTGCTCGACCTTCTTGGATGGTGGCCAACGACCGGTGGCCGGACGCTTATCAGTGGCTGACCAACCTCCGACCGGAATCCGGTCGCCTTGGCCGGTCCAGTTGGACTATGTAAATTATTTTTTACTTTATTCAGCCGCGCAGATATTTCACCACGGCTTCGGTTCGGGAATGGACGTGGAGTTTTTCATAGACCGTCCGCACATAGCTCCGCACGGTATCAATGCTGATTTTCATGCGGTCGGCGATTTCCTTGTAGGCATAACCATTGGCGAGCTGGTCGAGAAACTCCTTTTCGCCGGCCGTGAGCTGGGCCATCGGCGAGGACGGCTCGGCGGGCTTCGTGAAAAACTGGACGACGCGGCGGGCGAGCTGCGGAGTCATCGGCGAACCGCCCGCATGCACGTCCCGGATGGCTTCGAGCAGCCGCGCGGAGGCGGTGCGCTTGAGCAGATACCCGCTGGCACCGGCTTTGAGCGAGGCAAACAAGGAATCGCTGTCTTCATAAACCGTGAGCATCAGAAACTGCACGCTCGGCAGCTGCGTCTTCAACACCCGGACACATTCCATGCCTTTCATGCCCGGCATGTTGATGTCCATGAGCACTACGTCGGGCCGGTTGCGCGGAATTTCCTTGATGGCGGTTTCGGCGTCGGGATAATCGCCGGTCAGCTCGAACAGCGAGGAACGGCGAATGAGCGTCGCGAGACTTTGACGGATGCCTTCATCATCATCCACGATGGCGACTTTGATTTGCATTGACTGGCAAGTTTGACGTTTGAATAGGTCTGACGGCTCAAGCCCTGAAACTCCGTAAATATGCTTCAAAGCGGTGGGGTTTCAAGTTTAACCGGCACTCCGACGCTCCGGCAGTGGCACGGTGAACTGGATGCCGGTGCCGGTGCCGGGTGTAAATTGCCAGTTCACGGTGCCGCCGATGGTGTCGGCGCGCTGCCGCATGTTTTCCAACCCATGCCGTTTGCCTTCCACTTTGGGCGTTGCCGAAACAAGCCCTTTGCCGTCGTCTTGAATATTGATTTCCAGCACACCCGAGGTCACTTTCGCCTGAATGGTGACTTCCCTGGCCGAGGCGTGTTTCAGTGCGTTGGTCAGCGCTTCCTTGACGATCAAAAAAATGTTGTGACGCACTTCCGGCGGCAGGGGACGCACGGGCAAGTCGTGCGGCAGGTCGAGCCGGCAACGCGTCGCGGTGCCTTCAAACAATTCGGTGGCAAAATGGGCGATGTAATCCACCAGGCTTTGCAGCGAATCGCTGCGTGGCCGCACCGCCCAGACAATTTCCTCCAGCGCGCGAACGGTCTGGTTGGCCGACTGGATCAGCTTGACCGCGTGCGTCTCCACCTGGTCGGGATGATCCTTGTCGGCGCGGAGTAAACCGCTCAAGAGCGAAATGCGCGTCAGCGAAGAGCCGAGATCATCGTGCAGATCCTGGGCGATGCGGGCGCGCTCCCGTTCCAGCGCGCTGGCCTGCTCGGCGCGCTGCAATTGCAGCCGGAATTTTCTTTGTTCGATGACGCGCACGGTGGTGCCGACCCCGATCAACACGGCGGACGCGGCCAGCGTGATGAACCACCAGGTCTGCCAGAAACGCACCACCACGAAGTCTTCAAATGAAGTCGCCACCGCCATGTCGCTGAAATTCCAGCCGTTGCCGCTGTCGGGATTTTTTGGGCCGCGTTCGTGGCGCAGGCGGATTTCATCAAAGGTGGCCTTGGCCTTGAACGTCGTGGTGATGTTCTCCGGCTGGTTTTTTTCCGTCGCGCCGCGTCCCAGATCCGGTTCCAGCCACACGGTTACCACGTCGTCGCCACCGGGGACGTATTGAACTTTGAAGACGATGGTCCGCTCATGGCCTTTGCGAACCAGTTCGTAAGGCCAGAACAAACCCAGGTTGGCCGGTTCGGGATGCGCCGAATTGAAGTTGAATTCGCCGGGGATTTTGTTTGATAATCCGGTTTCCGCCGTGTTGAAAGCCGAGTAACCCCATGCCTCCAGCGCGTTGCCCACGCCCAGGCGTTCCAGGCCGCCTTCGAAAAATTGCATCCCGGCGAAATACGGTTCCGAGTCCACGTCCGAAATCGGATCCACATGAAACTTAAAATAAAGCGTGTCGCTGGCTTTGTCGTCCCGCTTCACCTTGCCGCCGAGAATATCCACGCCCTTGCCAGTCTCGTGGACGACCCGCGCGCCCGGGTCGCTCCACAAAATCGTGGCGCGCGCCGGCAGCGCCAGCAACAAGGCCGCGCCGAGCAATCGCCCAAA
>Ga0302320_10027953_pt1 | contig 10846 bp, 7 predicted proteins | sample Bog_T0_3_FD_202130 | JGI IMG/M metagenome (GOLD analysis project Ga0302320, IMG submission 202130) | Peat permafrost microbial communities from Stordalen Mire near Abisko, Sweden - Bog_T0_3 | ecosystem: Environmental > Terrestrial > Soil > Wetlands > Peat | place: Sweden: Abisko, Stordalen Mire... | reverse complement strand
TTAATTCGTCGAAGCCTGGAGTGGTACCACGGAACTGAGCGCAACCTCCATGGTTCCCACTTTGCGCGATCCCTGGTCGTATACGCCAATGCGCAGCCAATACTGTCCCTTGGGCAGTTCGATTGGAAAATGGGGCGGGACACCCGTCTTCTGGAAATACGCATACACATCTGGCTTGAGGTTCAACTGCACCACGTGATCCTGGCGGCTGGCAATTTTTCCGTAGCGGTCGTAGGCAATCATCGTGATGTTGAGGGTGCCTTTGTGAAGCCCGTCAGTGTCCAGCTTCAGGTCGAGATCCTTCAGATCGATGGCGAAATCTACCGAGTAGGCTTGCCCGGGAATCTTTGCTCCGGGCTGTTCCGGCGCCGCGGCGTCCGCTTTTGGAGCCACAGGCTGAATTTTCACCATGTAGAGAATCTGCTCGCTCTGTGGCATCCCAAGGTCCATGAAAGGTAGCAGCGGATCCACCGCTCCAGGATTTTGCGCCGCGAGTTTATTGATCTCCTTTTGTCGGGTTGCCATCGCGGCTCCCGGCAAATCCATATCGCGGGCAAAATAACCCCGCCGATACGATAGATTGAACTTGGCCCCGGCCACCTTCACATCGATGTTGCGCCACCCGCCGTCCATCTTCGCATTCGTGGGCGCGTAGGAAAAGGTGTAGAAATCGGCGCTTTCGGACGTGATCCTGGCCATCACGTCTGAAAGACCATTTGTATTCACAAAAGCCCTGCCGCCGGTTTGGTCCGCAACCTCCTGCATCAACGATTGCTCCGAATTCCTCTCCTTGTCCTGGTTCATGATCCTCACAGTTTGCGCGCCCCCGGCCCCAATCATCTGCGACGGGTCACTGATTGCGCCCGGCAACTTGTTATCCGCCTGGTAAAAGCCGATGGTCTCAACACCCCGCGCATCCACGGGATACAGCGCAACGCGAGCCGCCGCGAGCATATTCCGCGTGATTTCCCACTGCTCTGCCACCTGCTGATTCGGTTCCCCGGCGATGAGAGGCGACTCGGAAAACCAGATCACGTTCTTGCGCCCCGGAAAACTATTCAGAAACGTCGCCAGCCGCTGCAGATTCGCCAGCGTCGTCAGCACGCGACTCACATCCTGTGAACCGTTGTTTTCCGCCATGAATTTCTGCAGCGCCTTGATCATTTCGGGAGGCGCCGAAGTCGCAGGGGCTCCGCCTGGCGCAGCGGCTCCTCCTCCCACTGGAGCGCTCATCATCATCGTCAGGTTGTCCTGGGCGTTTGTTTCCGCCTGGCCAATCAACCCCGAGGCTTGCACTTCGTTGTTCTTCTTGTTGTCCAGGGCGGCGAATAGCAATGCGGGATCGTCGGTGAACCCCTGCACAAAATGCAGGCCCAGGCCCATGGTGAAAATGGCCATCCGCGACCCGGGCTTCAAGTCTTTGAGAAACTTCAACGCCTGCTTGTGAATCATGGACTGGTCCTCAATCCGCGTATTCAGCGAGTCGAGCAGGAGCACGTTCACCGCAGCCGGCAAGGGAAAGGGCGAGAAGTTGCTGAAAACGTCCGGGGGGAATTTCGGCAGCTCTTTGGGGGCTGCCGGGGGCGCTGCCGTATGCTCTTCAAAAAAGCTCATGGTCTGCGGCTTGCCTTGCTCCGTGACCGAAAAGGCGTCCTGCTTGAGACCGGTGACAGGCTTGCCGCTTTTGTCGGTGACCACCACATCGACCAACACGGCACGGCTGGTAATTCGCACGGTGGGTGGAGGGGTGTTCGTGTCCGGCGTTGCGGTTTGGGCCATAAGCGGCGAGGCAAGTGCTATCAAGGAAAGAAAGCAAGCTAGAGTGCGAGACATAAGTGAGGCTCCCCCAAGCAGGGAATCTTATCACCGCCGATAGCTGCGAGGCGGTGATCCGGCGAGGACAGTCGGGATGATTTTCCGCTTGTGCTGAGCGTTGGACGGGTGGTATGGCCGGGTTGGTTAGCGCAGATTTTTAGATGAAATCAATTTCGCAGGCCGCAGCGGCTAAAACCCAGCCTTTTTTGGGCCCTTTGCGGCACGACTGAAGTCGTGCCCTTTCAAAGCTATGAGTCTTTCACAGCCTGTGAAGCCCTTTCTCTACTCCCTACTCCCTATGCCTTGTGCCCCGGATCTCAGGGAAGCCTCGGCCCACACTACGCTTTCGGAATAGAGCCGCATAAACTGATCCTGGGTGAGTCCGCCGGCGTGGGCGAGGCGATCGCAAGCCGCCCAGTCTCCTCGTTCATGGGATTCCAACCACGAAAGCAGGCGCCGTTCCGGGTTCATGGTTCCCTGCAAAGCCTCGCAAATCTGGCTGCGCAGAGGCAGCGATGGAGTCAGCTCCTCCATTGGCAACCGCAGCATGGCGGGCAACAGGCTCAGCATCCCCAGCAGGTATTGCTCCCCTGGGTCCAACTCGCACAGCCTGGATGCCAGTTCACAAAACCGTGCCCGCGCGAGCGCCATCTGGAGAATCTCCGGCGGCTCCTCGCTGTTCAGCTCGCTCAACACGGCCACGTTGACAATGCGCCGAAACGCCTCCTCGCCAACCGCGATGATCGCGTGGTCGATGCTCCGCACCTCCTGCTGAATGGCGTAAACGGGCGAGTTCACCAGCCGAAGCAGCCGATAAGTGAGTGAGGCATCGCGCAGCACCAGGCGGCTCACCTGCCGAATGTCGATGGGATCGTGATAGAGTTGGCGGACGATCTCGAAGTGCAACTGCCAGTTGGCGGGAACCTTGCGTTTCCGCAGCAGAACCGGGTGGCAGAAGTAGTCTCCCTGAAACAGCGTGAACCCCTCCAAGCCTGCCTTCTGGTATTGCTCCTGCGTCTCCACGTTCTTTGCCACCATGGCAATGGGGGGGCAATGCAGTTGGCGCAGATACTGGCGCTCCGAGGCGCCGAAGCGGGTGAAGTCCACACGAATGTAGGTGGCCATCTCAGCCAGCGGCGCCTGCTCCGCCTTCCAGGCAAAATCGTCCAGAGCCAGCCGGAAACCTCGCCCGGTCAAGTCACGGCAGACGTCGATGAGGCGGGGCGTCAACTCCATGTTTGCGGGTATGGCCAGCACCGTGGTTTGCGGCGCCAAAACGAGCACGAACTGCTCGGTGAGGGACTCGACCGTGCAATTTACAAATGCCGGCAATCCGTTGGTGAGCCATTCCAGGCCAAAAATGACCGCATTATCCAGCATGGTGCGGGAGGCTGCAACGGCATCTTGCCCGCCAGAGGACTCCGGCGCGTTGCGGAACAACAACTCGTAGCCATGTACCCGCCCCTTAAGGTTCAGGATCGGCTGGCGAGCGACATAGCGCATTTCGCCTGCGTAATTCGATCCCGCACACTCTGCAGGCGCTTGCGGCGCAGCTTGCGTTGCCATGCGAACCCTCCCGAAGCGTTCATCGGCTGGATTCGCGAATCTCTTGAGATGGTTTTGGGGCAAGGGAACAGGGATTAGGGATTAGGGTGGACTGTTCCCTACTCCCTATTCCCTGTTCCCTATTCCCTGTTCCCTATTCCCTGTTCCCTGTTCCCTGTTCCCCCGCCCGGTACACTTATAGATAGATGGCACGAAGAACGATTGAACATTACGAGATTATTCGCAAGCTTGGCGCGGGCGGCAGCGGCGTGGTGTACCTGGCCACGGACACGCGACTGCAGCGCCCGGTGGTGCTGAAGATTCTGCGCACTGGTTTGCTTTCTGCCGAGCAGATGCGCACTACGGTGCTGCGCGAGGCCCGGCTTGCTTCGGCCATCGAGCACCCAAATGTGTGCGCCATCTACGAGGTGGGCGAGAGCGGCGATGAGGGTTACATCGTGATGCAGTACGTGCCGGGCGAGAATCTCGACACGCTGATTGGGCGCGGGCCGGCCAGCTTGCAACTGGTGTTGAGTGTGGGAATACAGATTGCCGACGGATTGCAGGCCGCGCATACGCTGGGCATTTTTCATCGCGACCTGAAGCCGATGAACGTGATGCTTACCGACGGCGGGTTGGTGAAGATTCTGGACTTTGGCCTGGCGCGGCGGCTGCGCCCTGAAGACGCGAGCTTCGACCCGTCGAAGCCGGGATTGGCCAGGGATGCGTCGATGGCGGCCACTTACACTGCCCGCGGCGGAACGATTCGTTACATGGCCCCGGAGCAGTTTGTTACCGGACAATCGAGCGTGCAATCGGACGTGTGGGCGCTGGGCGTGATTCTTTACCAACTGGCCAGCGGACGCCATCCATTTTGCCGCGCCGAGACCGAGGACTTCCAGGCGATCCATGCGATTCAGTTTGCCAATCCGGAGGATCTGAGCGTAATCGTTCCGGGAATATCGGTGGAGTTGAAGAGCGTGATCGCCACGTGTCTGGAGAAGATTCCGGGGGCGCGTTACGCCTCGGCCGCGGAGGTGCGCGAGGCGCTGAAGACGATTATGAAGGCGCTGCAGATTGAGACCGGGATTATCCCCGGCGATGCGGCTGCGAACTTGCCCACAACAGGCGTCGAGGCGCAAAAGCGGAACACCGGATTCCTTTCGATGCTGGCGGAACGGTTTCGCGAATCGGCGGTGGACCGCGCGGCGCAGAATTCGCTGGTGGTACTTCCGTTTACCAATCTGGGAGCAACCGAGGTTGCGCCGCTGTACGGATTTGCATTGGCCGATGCGATTGCGGCGCGGCTGGCAAGGATTCCCGCCCTGGTGGTGAGGCCGTCGAGCACGCTGATGCCGCTGCCGATTGCGCAGATGGATCCTCTTTCAGTTGGACAAAAGCTGCTGGTTTCGTATGTGCTCGCTGGGAATTTTCTGCGATCGGAAGAGGGATTCGACCTGAACTGGCAACTGCTGGATGTGGCGTCGCAGAGCGTGCGATCGGGCGGAGCGATTCGCGTGGCTTCACTGGATTTGATTGCGGTGCAGACGGAGATATCGAACGAAGTGTTTGCGGCGCTGCACGGATTGAGCGCGGCGGACAGAATCGAGGCCGGCAAGGTAGATGCGCCGCGGTCAGTGCCGAGGGATGCGGCAACTGGGTCGCTGCCGGGTCCAGTGAGCGAAGACTATTTGCAGGGGCGCGCGCTGCTGAGCTCGTTCATGGTGCGCACCGGTTCGCGCGGCGATCTTGACCGTGCGCATGCGCTGCTGACCAGCGTAACCAGCAAGGATCCGGAGTTTGCCGCGGGGTGGTGCGGGCTGGGCATTGCGGAGCTGCAATATGTGCGGCACGGATTCGGCGGGCAGATTCACGTGATGCATGCGCGGCGCGATTTCGACGAGGCGCTGAAGCTTGATCCGGCATCGACCGAGGCCAATCTCTATCGGATCTACATGCTGTTGTCGCGTGGAGAAAAAGAGTCGGCGCGGCACGGCGTCGCCAATCTGTTGTCTGGCGCCGCGAACGACTGGAACGTGCACATGGTGGCGGGCATGGCGCTGCGGGGCGACGGCATGTACGAAGAGGCGCTGCATCAGTTCAGCCGGGCGCTGAAGCTGAATCCGGCGAGCGCGCCGATTCTCTACAATCACCGCGCGCGTGTGTATCACTACGAGAATCAGATCGAGCTGGCCGGCGATGAGCTGGAGAAGGGGCTGGCTCTTGAGCCGCGTCATCCATTGCTGAGGACGTCGGCGGGATATCAGCAGATGAGGATGGGGAACCTGAGCGCGGCAATTGAGATTCTGGAGGGCGTGATTCGCGACGACGACTCGCTGCGCATTGCGGTGCCCACGCTGGCGCTGTGCTATGTGCAGGCGGGCCAGCGGGAGCGCGCGGCTGCGCTGCTGAAAGACGATACCATGGCGGCGGCGGAGGCTGACAGCGAAATGGCTTACCGGCTGGCAACTTACTTTGCGGTGGAAGGCGACTCGAGCGAGGCATTGCACTGGCTGCGGCGGGCTATTTATCTAGGGAACGAGAACTATCCGTGGTTCCAGAAGAATCCGGCATGGAATAATCTGCGGACGAATTCGGATTTCGAACGGATTCTGGAAGATTTGAAGCGGGGATTCCGCAAGAACCAGAAGACTTGGAAGCGGCTGCTGGAACAGGTGCCGCCGGATGGGGAGTGAGGGCTTCTGGGTGAGAGGCGGGTAGTGGGCGAGGATCAGATCTGCGGATATGGGCGGAGCGTGGTCGCGGCCTTGGTTGCCTTTAGTGTTTGACTTCGTCCAGGATTGGAAGAAGATCGCGACCGCCATGCACAACCCGTTCGATTCGGACAGCGTTCTGTCGGATGCGGAAGAGGATCACGTAATTACCCAGTGTGACCAATCGCGCTTCCGCGCCGAGTTCGGGACGCAGACGATAAATCTCCGGCTGTTTAGCTATCTCCTTCATCCGAGCTCGAAGCAAACGAAGCATTTTCACCGCCTGACGTGGGCTGTCCTGGGCAATGTAGTCCGCGATCTCTTCAAGATCGGCTGAAACAAAGGGGGAAAGGCGGAGGCGCATTATCGTTTCGTTGCGTCCGCGATGCCGCCGTATTTACTTTCCAAGCGATTGAAGACCGAATCAGGATCAAGACCTTCGGAATCGTCGGCGACCGCCTCCTTCCACCGCTTGCGAAGATCGACCAGGCCTTGTTCACGGAGATTGCGCTTGTAGGTCCAGTCGCGGAGGGCGTCGCGGATGACCTCGCTGTTCGAGGAATACTCTCCAACGTCCACAGCGCGGCGAACGAGCGCCGCCATTTCAGAAGGAAGCGCAATGCTCAGTTTTTCAATGGTAGGCATCAGGTAGACCTCAGTAGCAATTTATACTACCACCTTTGATAAGAACCTGTGAAGCCGTGCGCTGATAGAGTGCCTTCGCGAATTGCACTGGAACACAGTTTTTCCATAGCCTGTGGAGAACGGCGGTACTGGTCCGTTTGACGAAAAGGGCCCGGACTGTAGAGTCCGGGCCCTTCTTATTGTTCGGCGCCGACGCAGAGGGCGCAGGCGGCAAGTGAGGGTTAGCGCAGCACCGTGAAGGTTAGGGTTGTGGTTTCCGTAGTGCTTCCGCTGGTGCCCTTGATGGTGATGGGATAGGTGCCTGTCTTGGCGGTTCTGGCGACGGTCAGGGTGAAGTCCGATGTACCGGAACCGGTGATGGACGTGGGGCTGAACTTGCCCGTGACACCTGTGGGCTCACCCGAGGAAGACAGCGTTACGGCGGAGTCGAACCCGCCTGTTGCGGTAACGGTGACTACCGCATAGCCGCTTTGGCCCTGGGCGAGTGACCCTGAGGTGGGCGAAACAGAGATGGTGAAGCCTGCGGTAACAGGCGCGGTTACGGTGAGCGTGAAGGTGGTGGTTTGCGTGATACTGCCGCCAGTGCCGGATACAGTAACGGTGTACGATCCGGTCGCGGTTGCCGCGGGTACCGTCAACGCCAACGACGATGTGCCGGAACCGGTGATGGAAGTGGGAGTGAAGGTGTAGGTAACGCCTGTCGGAAGGCCGCTGACGGACAGGGTAACCGCGGAATCGAAGCCGTCTTCAACCGTTGAGGTGACGGTAGAGCTGCCGCTGCTGCCCTGCACGATAGAAACCGAGGTGGCCGAGAGGGTGTAGGTGGGTGAAGTGGCTATGGGAGCCAGCGCATTGATGAGCGCGGCCCCATTGGGCGAGCCCCAGCCGGTGACCAGGTCGTAGCCCACCTCAGCCGAATAGCTGCCGGATGTGCCGCTGGTGATGTCGTGGAAGTCGGCGGCATAGCTTGAGCTGAGAGCGAGGGGGTAGAGAGTGGGGTCGATAAAGCCGAGAGTCTTGTCGCCGTTGTTGACCAACTGCTCGTTTGCCAGCGCAATGTAAGCGGCCCACATGGGAGCGGCAAAACTGGTACCGCCGTACTCATTGGCAAGGCAGGTTGTTTGATCGGCGCAGGTATAGAAGCTGAAGTTCGCGTTCGCCGAAACGTCGGGGCCGTTGCGCAGGGTGGTTGAGCCCTTGTTGCTGGAGTTGATGACGCCTGCAAGCTGCTGCCACGCGGGAATCGGAATGCTATCCGGGGAAATGCCGCCGCCGGAATCCGTCCATGCTGTCTCTGACTTCCAGGGCCCCGCCGCGCTTGCCGTAACCAGGTCGGTGCCGCCGACTGACACTACGTAGGCGTTATCTGCCGGCCAGGCTTCGTTGCTCGAAGACCATGTGGAACTGTCGCCGGATGCCGCAAAGAAGTTTTGGCCTTGAGCCGACATCTTTTCGAAGTATGGATTCAGCGTGCTTGGATCGGCAGGTGTCCAGCCCCACGAGCAGCCGATGGTGGTTGGCAGCGGGCTGTGGGTGGTCATTGCGCTGATGATTGCGGTGTCGGTGGACCCGATGTACATGACCAGGCTGGCAAGGCCCGGGGCCATGCCGATGGCCTGGGTCATGTCGAGTGTCTGCTCGGTGTCGTCGCAATCGCCGCCGGCTTTGGTGTACAAGCAGGAAGTGCTGGTGCCGTCGGTCGAGAGCAGGGTGATGGGCACGCTGTTGGTCTGGCCCACGTTTTTGAAATAGGTAGTCAGGTCGGCGAGGTCGGTGCCCAGGTACTCAAACAACCCCAGGTTCTGGCCTGCGCCGGTGAGGGCGGTTCCGCCGTAGTAGGCGGCGCGCATATCGCTGCCCAGGAACGAAGCCGATGGGCCGGAGCCGGTGGTGGCGTGGGTTACGACTTCTTCCCTGGGGATGCCGTGCGCGGCCGCATAGTCGCTTCGCTTGACGTACATGGGATGGGGGATGGAGTAGTTGTCGAGCCCCGAGACGTGCCAAAGCGAGAACGGCAGGCTGGTAGTTGGCTCGCGGTCTGGCGCGTAGAAAGTGCGGTCTTCGGTGGGGTGCTTGAAAGTGAGCAGGTTGACATGGAAAGCGGATTGGATGGCGGCAACGGAGCCCTTTACCTGCACATCCAAGCCATCGCGGGTTCCGCCAACCACCGTAAGGCCACTCGATTTGGCGAAAGCGAGCACCGCGTCATAATCCTGCTGAGTGGGACCGAAGCGCTGAGTAAATTCGGGTACGGTGAGGAACTGCCGGTAGGAGGGGCTGTATGGATCGTTGACTGCGGCCACAAAGGCATCGAGTCCAGCTTGATCGCGCACGGGCAGCACGAGATTGAGTTGCAGGGTCTGGCCGGCGGGCAGGCGTCCCTGAAGCTTAGCCTCGCCAGTGCGGGTTACTTCCCGGGTATGACGCGTCAGGACCGATTGGGCCTGGGAATTGATTGTGGAGAGGGTGAAAAGCGCAGCGGCAGTGAGCAGATACAGGCCGATTCTCCGAATCATTGTTTCTCCTTTGAGGGGGGAGTTTTCTTAGGGGTGACCGGTTGGCTTGCTTGGGGACGGGCAGCCCTTTTGTGGACGTAGAGTATCACCCGGAAAGCACAATCGGCGAGAGAAATTTGACTTGAGAGCTCGCCCCGAGGCCGGCGCGCGTCCCACAAGCACTACGTTGTGGAAATATTGTCTCCGGACAGTGCAGGTTTCGTCCGTCGGGCATTCCTCCTCTATCGTCCGTGAATCTGGAGGAATAATGCTAACGAGGCGCAGATCCATTTCGACAAGCTAGCGACGAAACGTAAAGATCTGTCTTCAAGTCGGGAACTGCGCTTCCGAGCGCACCAATTACCCGTTGCCCCACTGCACTTCCAACGGTGGCAGACCCTCCGTGCCAAATCGCTCATAGCGGAATCTGTCGGCAATAAGGCCGCCCGGCAACGGGTTGGCTGCCCGGTCAACTCCTACGAGAACGAAGCCCAGCTTTTCGGCAATCCGGCGGCTGGCCTCATTCCCATCCGAATGCGTAAGGCCGACACGGCGCATGCCTAACGCACCAAAAGCATAGCGAAGCATAGCGTTCGCCGCCTCTGTTGCAATATTCCGGCCCTGGGCGCTTCTACGGACCCAGAAGCCGGTGTCGCACTGGTACGCTTTCCAGTCGATATCGTGAAGCCCGCACCACACAACAGGTTCTCCAGTGGCGATCTCAATGCCAATTAGTTCGATTGGGTCCCGTCGAACAAAATTGGCTATTGCATGGCGGTTGCGCATCTCCAGCCGCTCGGAAGTGAAGTCGTCCAAATTCTCAGCCCACACCATCCATCTGTGAAGCTGGTCCCAGGTCTCGCGAACTGCGGCTAACGCGAACTCGCCGTCCCCCGGTTGCCGTGGGCGGATGAGCAGACGCGGCGTGCGAATGGGCATCGGCAGATCAATCGGAACAGGATTGCCCGCTGGCATATGGTTGTCAGTTTTCCTCGATTATGGCCAGGTCCCACGGCGGAATGGTTAGCGTGCCAGCTTTTTGAATGGCGCCTCCGTCGAGCAGATTCGTTCCGGCGGCAAAGGGATAGCTGAATTTGACTTCGGCGCCGGAGTAGTTGAAGTAGTAATGCAGGCGCTTGCCGAGACGATTGACGCCGTGCTGGACGTGGACTGCGGACGGGAGTTGCTGGTCGGGGCTGGTAAGGCCGGCCTTCTCCAGAGTCGCGCGCAGGACAGCGGTTTGCAGCTTGTCGGAGAGATAGGTTCCCTCGTAAAGCAGAGTTCCAGCGCCGAACTCATTCTCAGTGATTGCCGGCCATTTTCCGAAGAACGGATGGTCGTACCAGGCCAGGGCTTTGGCGTGCTCGGGCATCAGGAACTCAGCCCAATAATAGACCTGATTGGCGGTTGGGCCGGCGCTGCTCACGTTGAATGGATCTCCCTTGAGAGCGAGGGGGCGTTCGAGGCTTGAGAACTCCTGGTAGCTGAAGCCGGCCGCTTCGCGGAGCGGGCCGGGAGCGCGCACCCAGCGCACGGCGGAGTCCTGATTAGCGAATCCGCTCTTGAAGGTCATTACCACGTGGCCGCCGTTCTTCACGTAGTCGGAGATGCGCTGGAGCAGGGCGTCGTCTG
>Ga0302320_10027952_pt1 | contig 10847 bp, 4 predicted proteins | sample Bog_T0_3_FD_202130 | JGI IMG/M metagenome (GOLD analysis project Ga0302320, IMG submission 202130) | Peat permafrost microbial communities from Stordalen Mire near Abisko, Sweden - Bog_T0_3 | ecosystem: Environmental > Terrestrial > Soil > Wetlands > Peat | place: Sweden: Abisko, Stordalen Mire... | reverse complement strand
GCTGGTCCTGTTTATTGTCGGTGCATTGCCGACGTGGCCGCATAGCGCGAACTGGGGCTATTACCCCAGCGGCGGGTTGGGGCTTGTCCTGATCGTCGTTGTCGTTTTGCTTGTTTTGGGGCGGATCTAATTCACGCGGGGGCGCGTATAAAACAATCGGGCCATGGAAGTTATCGATGACAAACGTCGACGCCAAAGTAATTGATTTTCAATGTCCGCAATGCGGATGCGCTCTCAAATTTACGATAGGCCAGATCAAATCATCTGAGCCCAAGCAATGTTCCGGGTGCGGCGTCGACATCAACACGGACGCGGAGGGTTCGTCCAATGCCGCCGCCGACATTCGTGAAGCCGCCTGCGGAGATCACGATCAAGTTCGTCAGCCCCGAGGAAAAGGAGGAAGACGGCGCGTGACCCGGCGCGCCGCCCCTGAACCCGAAGCGCCCAAACGCTGCCGAATGCGCAGCCTTTTGCCGCGCCCGTCGCGCCGGGGCTGGACATGTGGGGAGCGGCTGCGCCGATGCGGCTATCGCTGATCCCGGGGCCGTGATGAGTAGATTCCGATCCTCCCGACTTCCCGGAAAAGTCGCCTAGAATGTCACCGACGTTTTTCGATGCGTCGGGCGCAGCAGGAGTTTCAACCATGGGTGATCTCGTTCGCTTCGGACGTCGCGTTCCGCTTCCTTCAACCGTCCAGGTCCTCCACGATCTCCTGGCGATGGAGCGTAACGAGAAACCGTCCGAGAACGGCGCCGAGGCGAAGGCCGAACCTGAAATGGGGCAGGATGCCATTGCGCTCCGCGTTCTCCCTCAGGCGGAGTAAACTAGAGCCTGGCTTTGCATAATTTAATTGTAGATTGCTAATTCTATAATTTTACTTCATAAATACTTTTGCAATGGCGCGATCCACCGAAGATATCTAACGGGTATATCAGCAGCATTTTCCGGCTGCCGTCACATCGCGTGGCCGTCCCGCAAGCGACATCGCGCTCAGGTCAATGTTTGAACGGAGACGCCCCAAGAGTCTTGGACTCAGCGGATCATCTTCGCCATCGGAATGCGATTTTGTGAGGTGAAGCCATGCGAATGCGAGAAAGCAAGCCGACGATCGAGGAAAGCTTGGCGACGATCCAGGACCTCGAAGGCCGCACGCAACTGGTGCGGCGGATTTTCGATGCGCTGGGCGAGAAAGGCGTGATCGTGACCGACGAAATGATCCACGTGAGCCACTACGGTTTCGACGATCGGATCGATTGGGACGAATATATCATCGTCGTCGACCATTATGGTGTCTTCGGCTTTACCGACGGCCCCTGCCCATACGTCGCCACGCATGGCGATTTGCTGCTGCGCAAGGGGACCGAAACGACGGCGCAAAAATTGTGCAGCGATGAGGCCGAGAGCGCTTACGGCCACAAAGATAAGGCTCGAAGCTTAGGACAATAAATGAAACCCGACCAGAATAGCCGGTTGCAGAGTCGCCCGAGGGGCGCTCACCGCGAGCATAACCCACTGACTCATACATACGAGTCGCACGGGCCGGACGTCAAAATACGCGGAACCGCGCGGCACGTCGCAGAGAAATATCTCCAATTGGCGAGAGACGCTCATACGGGCGGCAATCCCGTCGCGGCGGAGAATTACCTTCAGCACGCCGAGCATTATTTCAGGTTGATCGCAGCCGCTCAGGCGCGGCCCCGTGCGGTCGACGAAACCAACCCGGACGATCTGGACTCCGAGAACGACGACGGCGGATTGCCCGATCGGTTCGCGCTGCCCGCCGAACCGGCGCCGCAGCCCTTCGCCGGTCAAACCCGACTCTATCTCCGAGGGCTGGGCTGACTTTATCTGGCCCATCGCCTCCTGGCGTTCGCTTTGCGCCCTCTCCCTCGCGGACTGAACGGCAAAAGTTAAAACCTCCCGCCCCGAATGAAGGCGTGGCCCTAACTCGTCAATCCCTGATTTGAGGCCCTTTTGACCATTTTTTCGCATCGTATTTTTGCGCGCGCGCCTTCACCCTGGAGAAATCCGGAGCCTGTCCGGGAAGAGCTTTTCAGCGCCGAGCGCATCGAGGAACATGCGCGAAGTCTCGCTACTGCGCAGAGAGTCACGCCAAAGCCGACCAAGGGGCGCCCATTGGCGGGTCGCCTCGCCGAGAACGGCGCCATCCTGCTCGCCGCCTACAAGAATCTGTTGCAGGGAACCGACGAAGGTCGCGCCGTCACGCCGGCGGCGGAATGGCTGATCGATAATTACCATCTCATCGAAAAACAAATCCGCGAAATCCGCTCGGATCTGCCGCCGGGTTATTACCGGCAACTTCCGAAACTCTCTGTCGGGCCGTTTGCCGGCTACCCGCGGGTGTTCGGCCTGGCATGGGCCTTTGTCGCCCACACCGACAGCCGTTTCGATTCCGACATGCTCGTCGGCTATGTGCGCGCTTATCAGGAAGTGCAACCGCTGACGATCGGTGAATTATGGGCCGTATCGATTACGTTGCGGATCGTCATGATCGAAAACCTGCGCCGGCTCGCGGAGCAGATCGTCAAGGGCCGCACGGCGCGTCATCTGGCGAATGATGTCGCCGACCGATTGCTGGGCGCAGCCGGGAAAACAGCCGAACCGTTTCAGATCGCGCTCGGCGGCCATGAGGGCGACGCGCGGTCGGAGGCCTTCGCAGTTCAGCTCATCCACCGATTGCGCGATCAGGACCCGAAGATCACGCCCGCCCTCAACTGGCTCTACCAGCGTCTGGCGGCGGAGCACACCAGCGCCGAAATCGTCGTGCGCGCCGTCCATCAGCGACAGGGCGCCGCCAGCGTCACCGTGCGGAACATCATCACCAGTCTGCGCTTGATTTCGGACGTCGACTGGAACGACCTTTTCGAGGAAGTCAGCCTGGTCGACGAGACGCTCGCCGCTGGCAGCGCATACGGGGATATGGATTTCCCGACCCGCAATCTCTATCGTAGCGCCATCGAGGAATTGGCGCGCGGCGCGGATTCCGCCGAGCTCGACGTAGCGCACAGCGCCGTTGCCGCGGCAAAACGCCCCCAGGATGGGCCGCAGGATGCGCGAAAAAGCGATCCCGGCTATTATCTCATCGGCGCGGGCCGACATGAATTCGAAAACACCATCGGCTTCCGCCCCCAGGCGCGGAAGTGGCGGGCGCGCCTGCATCGCGCCTCCGGCATCGGTTTTTACGCCGGCGCCATCGCCGCGGTCACCCTGGTCCTGCTCGCCGCCGCGCTGATCGCCATCGCAGTCAAGGGCGTTTCGGGGTGGCCGCTCGTAATTCTTGCTCTGCTGGGCGTGGCGCCCGCCATCGACGCGGCGGTCGCGTTGGTCAATCGGGCGGTCGGGTTCGGTTTCCACGCCAGCCTTCTCCCGGCCCTGGAGCTTGCCGGCGGTGTTCCCTCGCATTTGCGCACCGTCGTCGCCGTGCCGACCCTTTTGACCACGCCCGCTTCGATCGAGGAACAGATCGAGAGTCTGGAAATCCACCATCTCGCCAGTCCCGATGGCGACCTGCATTTCGCTTTGCTCTCCGACTGGCTGGACGCCTCGAGCAAGAACATCGATGGCGACGAGGCGCTGCTCGCTGTCGCGGTAAAAGGCATAGCGCGACTGAACGCCTCATATGGCCCGGCGCCGGGCGGCCCGCGTTTCCTGCTGCTGCATCGCCACCGTGTCTGGAGCCCAAGCGAATCGCGCTGGATCGGCTGGGAGCGCAAACGTGGCAAATTGCATGAGCTGAACCGTTTTTTGCGCGGCGCGACCGATACGGGCTTTATCAGCGTCGATGGCTCGGCGCTTTTCTCGCCGCCCGAAACACGCTTTGTCATCACGCTTGACGCCGATACGCGCCTGCCGCGCGACACCGTCCGTCGACTGATCGGCAAGATGGCGCATCCGCTCAACCAGCCGCGTTTCGACAAGGCGACGGGACGGATCGTCGAAGGCTACGGCGTGCTGCAACCGCGCGTGACCCCGTCGCTGCCGGTGGCGCTAGAAGGCTCGCTGTTCCAGCGTATTTTTTCGAGCCTGAGCGGCATCGATCCTTACGCCTCGGCGGTCTCCGACGTTTATCAGGACATGTTCGGCGAAGGGTCCTATGCCGGCAAAGGCATTTACGACATTGACGCTTTCGAGGTCGCTTTGGCCGGCCGCGTGCCGGATTCGACATTGCTCAGCCATGATCTGTTCGAGGGCGTGTTTGCCCGCGCCGGCCTCGCCTCAGATGTCGAAGTCGTCGAGGAATTTCCGGCGCGTTACGATGTCGGCGCTCTGCGTCATCATCGCTGGGCGCGCGGCGACTGGCAGCTGCTGCCGTGGATTCTCGGTCGCGGACCCAAGCCCGCCCATGCGTCCGAAACCGCCGCCGCCATTCCGGCGATCGGGCGCTGGAAAATGCTCGACAATTTGCGCCGCACCCTTTCCGCGCCTGTCAGTGTCCTCGCTTTGCTTGCGGGGTGGTTGATGCCGTTCCACGCGGCTTTGGTCTGGACTGGTTTCGTGATTGCGACGATCTTACTGCCGCCGATGATTCCGGTCATCGCGGCCATACCGCCGCGCCGGCCCGGGATCACCCTGTCCAGCCATTTTCGCGCGCTCGGCGGCGATCTCAAGCTTGCCCTGACCTTGTCCGCCCTCACAATCACTTTCCTGGCCGATCAAGCCTGGCTGATGGGCGATGCGATCATTCGCACCCTGTATCGCCTCTATGTAAGCCACAAGAATTTGCTCGAATGGGTTCCCGCCGCGCAGTCGGCCGTCAGCCGGCGGCTCGATTTGCTCGGCTTTTACCGGCGTATGTATGGCGCTCTCATCATCGCCGCGCTGGCCGTGATCTTCGGCTGCGTCGGCGGAGGCGGGAATGCGCTGTTAGCCGCCGCCTTCGGGGCGCTCTGGCTGGCGTCGCCCGCCGTGGCGCGCGCGGTCAGCCTGCCGCCGCGCATCGCCAGCCGAAAGCCATTGTCCAAAGACGACGCTCACGCCCTGCGCCTCACCGCCCGCCGCACCTGGCGATTTTTCGAGACCTTCGTCACCGGCGACGACCACATGCTGCCGCCAGACAATTTTCAGGAGGATCCGACTCCCACGCTGGCGCATCGCACGTCGCCGACCAATCTTGGCCTTTATCTCCTGTCGCTGGCGAGCGCCCGCGACTTCGGATGGCTTGGAATGGCGGAAACGATCGAACGACTTGAGGCGACGCTGGCGACCATGAGCGGAATGGCGCGCTTCCGCGGCCATTTCTACAATTGGTACGACACCCAGGATTTGCGCCCGCTGGATCCGAAATACGTCTCTTCCGTCGACAGCGGCAATCTTGCCGGGCACCTCATCGCTTTGGCCAACGCCTGTCGCGAATGGCAAGGAGCGCAATTGGGAGCGCAACTCGACGCGCAATCCTGCTTCGAGGGAATCGCCGACGCCGTCGACCTCACACGCCAGGAAGCGGCGCGTCTGCGCGACGGGCGAAAAACCCAGACCGTCACCTGGGGGCAGCTCGACGATGCGCTTGCCGCCCTCGCCCTCGCCGTGCGCGAGCCTTTTTCCGCGCCAGCCGACTTCGGGCTTCGACTGGAGAAGCTTGCCGCGCAGGCCGACACCCTGGCCGACATAGCCAGCGCCTACGCTGCCGAGCGTGGCGACAAGGCCGGGGACGACATGTTGTTCTGGGCGCACAGCAGCCAGAACACGATCGCAGCGCATCGCAGGGATTTTGCGCGGAGCGGGGAAGACGCGGCCGCCTTGCGACTCCGGTTGGAACAGCTGGAGGAAACCGCCCGTTCGATGGCGCTGGCCATGGATTTCGGCTTTCTCATGGATCGCAAGCGTAATCTGCTCTCGATCGGTTATCTGGCGCCCGAAGGCGCGCTCGACGTCAATTGCTATGACCTTCTGGCGTCGGAGGCGCGGCTGGCGAGTTTTTTCGCCATCGCCAAGGGCGATATTCCCGCCCGGCACTGGTTCCACCTCGGTCGCTCCGCAACCCCCGTCGCACATGGCGCAGCACTGATCTCCTGGTCGGGATCGATGTTCGAATATCTGATGCCGTCGCTGGTCATGCGCGCGCCGGCCGGAAGTCTGCTTGAAGCGACCAGCCGCCTCGTCGTGCATCGCCAGATCGATTTTGCGAACAAGCTTCGGCTGCCCTGGGGCGTTTCGGAATCGGCCTATAATGCGCGCGATCTGGAATTGACCTACCAATATTCCAATTTCGGCATTCCCGGCCTCGGATTGAAACGCGGGTTGGCCGACAATTTCGTGGTCGCGCCCTATGCGACGGGCTTGGCGACAATGGTCGATCCGGAGGCGGCTCGCGCCAATCTCGGGCGCCTTGCGGAAGAAGGCGCGCTGGGCCGTTACGGCTATTACGAGGCGCTGGACTACACGCCCACGCGTGTGCCGGAAGGGGACAAGTGCGCCATTGTGCGCGCCTTCATGGCGCATCACCAGGGCATGACCATCGTCGCTGTCGCCAATGCCGTGCTGGACGCCCGAATGCGGGCGCGCTTTCATGCCGAACCCATGGTGCAGGCGACCGAATTATTATTGCAGGAACGCCTGCCGCGCGATGTCGCCATTTCGCATCCCTGGGCGGCGGAAACGAAATCCGCGGCGAAAAAAGGGCGCGACGTCGAACCTTTGGGCGGGAGACGCTTTTTCTCCCCGCATCATGCGTCGCCGGCCACGCATTTGCTGTCCAACGGCATCTATTCCACGATGCTGACCGGCGCCGGCTCCGGCTACAGCCGTTGGGGCAAGCTTGCAATCACCCGCTGGCGCGAAGACGCGGCCTGCGATGATTTTGGCTCCTATATTTTTCTGCGTGACGTGCAGAGCAACGAGGTCTGGTCGGCGGGATTTCAGCCGAGCGGTCGCGAGCCCGATGATTATCATGTCGCCTTCAACGAAGACCGCGCGGAATTCACGCGCCAGGACTCGACGCTGACGACGACCCTCGATGTGGTGGTTTCCCCGGAAGACGCCGCGGAAGTGCGGCGGGTCTCGATCACCAACTCGGGCCAGCTCGTTCGCGAAATCGAGATCACCTCCTACGCCGAACTGGTTCTGGCGCCGCAGGCCGCGGATATCGCGCATCCCGCTTTCTCCAAGCTTTTCGTCGAAACCGAATTTTTGGCCGACGTCGGCGCGCTTCTGGCCACGCGGCGCCGGCGCGATCCCGCCGAAGCGGAAATCTGGGTCGGCCATCTCGCCGTCGTCGATGGCGAAACCGTCGGCAAGACCGAAGTCGAAACCGACCGCGCGCGTTTCCTTGGACGCGGCCAGGGCGTCAGGACGCCCATCGCCATGATCGACGGACGAATGCTATCGAACACGGTCGGCGCCGTTCTCGATCCGATTTTCGCCCTGCGCCGGCGGGTGCGGATCGCGCCCGGCTCCGTGGCGCGCCTATCCTTCTGGACCCTGGCGGCCTCGACGCGCGAATCCTTGCTCGACGTTGTCGACAAGCATCGCGATGTGAACGCCTATGGGCGGGCGACGACCCTCGCCTGGACGCAGGCGCAGGTGCAATTGCATCATCTCGGCGTCACGGCGGGCGAAGCCAGTCTGTTCCAGCGTCTGGCCGGTCATGTGATCTATGCCAGCCCGACGTTGCGCCCGCCGTCCGACACCATTCTCCGCGGCGCCGGGCCGCAATCGGGACTGTGGACGCTGGGCGTTTCCGGCGATCTGCCAATCGTGCTGTTGCGGATTTCCGACGCCGACGATTTCGATATCGCGCGCGAGTTGCTGGCGGCGCAAGAATATTGGCGCATGAAACAGCTCGCCGTCGATCTGGTGATCCTCAACGAACGCCAGTCCTCCTATGTTCAAGACCTCCAGATCTCGCTCGAAACCCTGCTGCGCGCCCGCCAGATGCGACCGAGAATTCGCGGCGAAGATTCAGCCGGCGGCGTTTTTGTGCTGCGGCGGGATCTCATGCCGGCCGAAACCTCAGCCCTGCTCGTATCGGCCGCACGGTTGGTTCTCGTGGCGCAGCGCGGCGGACTGTTCGCGCAGCTTGAGCGGATCGCCGAGCCCCCAATGGCTCCCCAGCCGCGCGCCGGCCTGCTGCTCAAACGACCTGTCGCCACGGACCCGCTCCCGGCTGCTCGACCGGCCGATAACCTTGAGTTTTTCAACGGGCTTGGGGGGTTCGACAAGGACGGCCAGGAATATGTGACGATTCTTGGACCGGGACAGTCGACGCCCGCCCCCTGGATCAACGTCGTCGCCAACGAGGGTTTTGGCTTCCAGGCGGCGACCGAGGGCAGCGGCTACACATGGTCGGCCAACAGCCGCGAGAACCAGCTCACGCCATGGTCGAACGATCCGGTCACCGATCGACCCGGGGAAGCCTTTTACCTCCGCGACGACGATAGCGGCGCGTTGTGGAGTCCGACCGCCCTTCCCATCCGCATCGAGGCGGCGACCTATATTGCCCGCCACGGGCGCGGCTACAGCCGGTTCGAACACACGAGCCACGGAATCGAATCGGATCTGCTGCAATTTGTGCCGATCGACGCCTCGATCAAGATATCGCGGCTGAAACTCCGCAATCTGTCGGGACGCGTTCGTCATTTGAGCGTGACCGCCTATGTGGAATGGGCGCTCGGCCCGTCGCGCTCGGCGGGATTGTCCTTCGTGACCACTGCGCTGGATTCCCGCTCAGGCGCGATCTTCGCCAGAAATCCCTGGAGCGCGGGTTTTGGCTCGCGTGTCGCTTTCGCCGATTTCAGCGGAGTCCAGACCGACTGGACCGGCGATAGACGAGAGTTTATCGGCCGCAACGGGACGTTGAGCGATCCGGCGGCGCTGGCCAGCGGCGCCGCACTGTCGAACATTACCGGCGCCGGTCTCGATCCCTGCGCGGCGATGCGCGCCTCTGTCGTTCTGGCGCCTGGCGCCGCAGTCGAATTGACCTTTCTGCTCGGCGAGGCCTCGGATTCGCAAGAAGCGCGAAGATCGATCGAGCTGTACCGCAGCGCCGATCTCGCTGGGGTGTTCGCAAAAGTCGGCGACTATTGGGGAGAGCTTCTGGGCGCCGTCACGGTGAAGACGCCGGACCGGACCATGGACATCATGCTCAACGGCTGGCTGCTTTACCAGACCATCGTCTGCCGCCTCTGGGCTCGCTCCGCTTTCTATCAAGCCAGCGGCGCCTATGGTTTCCGCGATCAGCTTCAGGACGGAATGGCGCTGTCGGCCTCGCGCCCCGCCATGACCAGGGAACATATCCTGCGCGCGGCGGGGCGGCAATTTGTCGAGGGCGATGTCCAGCATTGGTGGCTGCCGCAATCCGGTCAGGGCGTACGTACGCGCATCTCTGACGATCGCGCATGGCTGGCTTTTGCCGTCGGCCAATATGTCGAGGTCAGCGGCGACGCCGCTATTCTCGATGAAAAACTGCCATTTCTGGAGGGGCCAAAACTGGAGCCGCAGGAGCATGACAGATTCTTCACTCCGGTGGCCGGCGAGGAGACAGCGAGTTTGTTCGAACATTGCGCCCGCGCGCTCGACGGCAGTCTGTCCCAGGGCGGCCATGGCTTGCCGCTGATCGGCGGCGGCGACTGGAACGACGGCATGAACCGCGTCGGCGCGCGCGGCGCGGGCGAGAGCGTGTGGCTGGGCTGGCTGCTTTATGCGGCGTTGAACAATTTCGCGCCTCTCGCCGACGCGCGTGGCGAGCGTTTTCGCGGGGACGCGTGGCGCGCCCATGCGGTCGCCCTGCAGGCCTCGCTCGAACGCGAAGCCTGGGACGGCGACTATTATCGGCGCGGCTTTTTCGACGATGGAACGCCGCTGGGCTCCAGCCAAAGCGAGGAATGCCGAATCGACTGCATCGCGCAGTCCTGGGCCGTGCTTTCGGGCGCGGCGCCACGTGATCGGGCGATTCGCGCCATGGCTTCAGTCGAGCGCGAGTTGATCCGCCCGCAGGACGGGCTTGCGCCCCTGTTCGCCCCGCCGTTCGACAAGACTTCGCTCGATCCGGGCTATATCAAAGGCTATCCGCCGGGCATTCGCGAGAATGGCGGTCAATATACCCATGCCGCGCTATGGTCGGTGATGGCCTTCGCCGAACTTGGCCAAGGCGACAAGGCTGCGGGATTGTTTTCAATGCTCAATCCGATCAACCACGCCCGCACGCGGGCGGATGTGCATCGCTACAAGGTCGAGCCTTATGTCGTCGCCGCCGATGTCTACGCCATGCCGCCCCACGTGGGGCGTGGCGGTTGGACCTGGTACACAGGCTCGGCCGCCTGGATGCAACGCGCCGGAATCGAAAGCATTCTTGGCATGCGTCGGGAGGGGGATTGGCTATATGTCGATCCCTGCATACCGAAAGCCTGGCCTGGCTTCGAGTTCTCGCTGCGCTTTGGTTCGTCGCGCTATGAGATCAGCGTCGAAAATCCCGACAGAGTGGAGCGCGGCGTCGTTTTCGCCGCCCTCGATGGCGCGAAGGTCAATGAGCAACGCCTGAGGCTGCCGATTGCCGACGATGGCGCCACGCGGAGGCTTGTCGTTAGGCTTGGATAAATGCCCCAACGCCATCGGCCCATTTTTCACATGGGCCGATGGCGGTTGGGCGCAGCCGCCGCACGATTCATCTGGTCATCTGGGCGTATTAACCGGCTGCGCTTCCGGGCTTGGCTTGTTGGCCTCGTGATGGCCGACGGCGCAGCCTGCTGCTGCGCCAAGCTTGCCATGTCCGGCCATGTGCCCAGCGATACCGCCGACGATGGCGCCCTTGATACAGCCCTTGGCTTCGGCTTGGAGCGGCGCGATTGCAGTCATAATGACGAGCGTTGCGAGAATTCCAGAATGAATTTTCA
>Ga0302320_10027949_pt1 | contig 10848 bp, 14 predicted proteins | sample Bog_T0_3_FD_202130 | JGI IMG/M metagenome (GOLD analysis project Ga0302320, IMG submission 202130) | Peat permafrost microbial communities from Stordalen Mire near Abisko, Sweden - Bog_T0_3 | ecosystem: Environmental > Terrestrial > Soil > Wetlands > Peat | place: Sweden: Abisko, Stordalen Mire... | reverse complement strand
GTTCTTCGTTCCAATCAAATTGTTGTTTTCATATTGCCGGGGATCGGGATAGCGCGTGATAAGAGCCAGTTGGGCGTCGCGCAGGGTGATCGATCCGTGCTTGCCGACATCGGTCTTGGAGAACGTCGCGGCGAAATCCTCGAGCGTGATGGCTCCATAGACGAGGCCGGCGAAGGCGCCATCGGGCCCGTTGATTCTGCGTGCGAGGATGATGGACCATTTTCCGGTCACGCGGCCCACGACCGGTTCTGAAATGACGAGTCCAGCGTGGGGGTCGTTTTTCAGAAGGTTGTAATAGGCGCGATCGGCAATGCTGGTCCGTACGCCGGGGGTGACGCCGACTCCGTAGGCATTTTCCCCCTGGGCATTGACCACGCGCAGTCCGCCCAAGGTGGGGAGGCGGGATTGGTGGCGGTCGATGAACTCATTGAGGGCGGGACCATCGATGCCGCCGGCGGCAAGCTGCTTTTCGACCTCGTCGGACACTGCGAGCATGGTAAGATCGATGGCGTCGATTTCATCGGTAATGCGGTCGGCCATCGCCCGCGACAGGTTCTGGGTTGTGACGGCGGCGCGTTCCTCGTATTGCGCCTTGCCCTGCCAAACGGAGAAGCCCGCGAGGCTGAAAAAGAAGGCGTTGATCGCCGTGAGGATCAGGAGGAGCCGCCAAACGAAGACGGCGCGGGAGGTGGTTATGAGGCCCATTCCACTGGTCATGGGGCCTTTTCCTTTGCGGAGCGCCGCGTGTTATGGGCCGTAGCGGGAAGGGGGGCGTCGCGCCGGTTGCGGATGCCGTGGACAGGATGGCCGGCGCACCTGCGGGAACGAAGTGGCCGTGTTTCTGATATCGGAACCATTTCTACCCCTGCGTCGTGGCGCAACGGATGGTGAGGCAAACGGCGTCTGTCGAAGCACCGTTGTTGCGGATGGCTTAGCCCGCATCGGCGAATTGCGCATCTGCCTTGACCGCGCGGCGCATCCATGCCGAATTAGGGCAAAGGTGATTGCAAATAGCACAGTTATGGTACGGTTTGGTGCGGCAGGAAGGGAGCATTCCGGCGGAAGGATTCCGGCGATGGCATCTGTTGGGTTTTGTGGAATCGGCACATGGACTTTGCCGGCGGGGGGCTTGCGGGAGAACGGGGACGACGGGGCTCGAACCCGCAACCACCGGATCGACAATCCGGCAAAATATTTCAAAAAGCCAACAAAATGGCGTTTTTCAGAAAACGCGCTACACCGGCGCAACAAACGACCCCGATTTCGTAATTGTGGCGGCGGCGTGGGATACCCTCCCCGAAAGCATCAAGGCGCGGATTCTGGGAATGGTTGAGGGAGCAACGGCGGGCGGGGGCAAGGTATAATTTTGGCACACGCGGGCATCGGGATTGATCCCCCGATGACAGGCCCGGCGGCGGCGGATCGGTTATTGCCTTTCCGATTCCCGCCCCGGACCTTCCCGCAAACACGAAAGGCAGAACCCATGAATCGAGTTGAAGCGGCGGCGATTTTACGAAAGCAGGCCCGGGCGCTGGAGCGTGCAAGGCCGCATTTGATGACCGAAAGCGGGGGTGTGCCGTGGCGGTTGGGCTTCACGTCGGATCGGGCGGTGTCCACGGCGGCGCGGCGGACTTGCGCGGCGTGGGCGTGGGCGGCGCGGCGGCATTTCCTTGGCACGTTCAACGGCTGGACGCATTACCGCGACGGGGACGGCACACGGCACGATAAGGGGCGTACGATTTCCCCGTGGGAGCGGTTGAACCGCTTTTCAGCATGGGCCAGCGGATTGCCGGGGGCAAAGGGCAAGCCGGGGGCGGGCGGGTGCGAGCATTGGTTGTGGGCGATGGAAACGGCGGCGGCGGCGTTGGATTCGCTGGGCACGGCGGCGGCTGGGGCGGAAACGAGCGGCGGAAAAAACGGCGGGCCGGGCGGCGGGAATGGCAACAGGACGCCCACACTACATCCCGATGAACAGATGATCTTGCGGGCGCTGGCGAAAGCAAAAACGCTGCAAAATCAGTATGACCTTGAATCCACTACAAAGCGTTCCCGCCGGACAATAGGGTACCGACTGAAAAGACTTCGCGCAATGGGGCTTGTGAACCGACCCAACGGGTCAAAGGGCGGTGAGGAAATTACCGCAAAGGGCCGGGCGCATATTGCGCACTGATTTCCCCAAAACTTCCCGCAAGCGATTTTCGATCCGTGCAAACTTCCCCGCATGGATACGACACTACTTCCAATTCGTTTTGTGGCGCGACACCTGCGGGTAACGGTGGGCTGGCTGCGGGCTGAGGCAATGGCCGGGCGAGTTCCCCACTTGAACGCCGGTGGGCGCATTCTTATGAATCGCACGGCGGTGGAGCGGGCGCTGGCGGCGCGGGCGAAGCAAGAGGGGGTGTCGCGTGGAAAGTAAAAACCCATCATCCCCCACGCCGACAATTCCCGCCCTGGCGCTCCGCCCGAAAGAGGCGGCGCAGGCGCTGGGCGTTTCCGCGCGGACCTTGTGGGCATGGACGGCGGCGCGGGAAATTCCGCACCTACGCCGGGGTGCGGTTTTGCTTTACCCCGTGGCGGACCTGCAGCGCTGGCTATCAGAGCAAGCGGCGGGGGAGGCGCGGCGATGATCCGAAGCGATTCAAAACAATGGACGGCGCAAAAAGCCGTGGCCGACGAAGCCGAAATCGAGCTATGCGAGCTATTGGCATCATGGGGGTGCGTTGCGGGCGTCCAGTCCATCGGCCACGCGCCCGGGGCGGACGTGGCGGCGGTGCTGACAATCGAAGTGAAGGCGGACGGGAAGGCGGGGAGTACCGGCAACGCCGCGATTGAGATGGAATGCAGGGGCCGGGCCAGCGGATTGCAGACAACCCGCGCGGCGTTGTGGGCAATCCGCGCATGTGGGGAATGGTTCATTGTGCCAGTGCCGACGTTGAAGCGTTTGGCGTCGGCCGCGCCGGTTGTGGGGGCGGCTGAGGCGAACCGGGTGGCGCTTGTCCCGTTGGCGGCGTTGCGGCCCGCGGCGCTGGTGGTGAAGCGGGGGGCCGTGCGATGACTTCAAAAACCAAACTAGTTTCGCTTTTTGATTCACTGGCGGCTGGGCCGTGGCAACCCGATGACGGGTGGGGCGATGCCCGGATTAAGTGCAATTGCGAAATCGTGGCGGAAGCCAGCGGGTTTGCCGGGAAGACGTTGCCGCTGGCGTGCGTGGCGCTCGAGCTTCTACAGGCGCGGGAACCGGACACGGTGAGGGGCATCATGTATGCGTGCGTCTCCGTCGGCTGGTTGCCGGACACGGGCCAGAAAAGTTATGGGAGAATCCAGCGGGTGCTGGACGCCATGCGGAAGCGCGGGATTGTTCCCTTCCGCTGGATCGTCGATAACGTCCGCGCCACGGAAAAGCCATCATCGTGGAGCGGCTTAACCGATTTCGCGGATACCGTTGCCACGGCCTATCGGCGGGATTTTTGGGCGAGCTTGCCGGACTACGTTTGTTTGATCGTCGAAAAGGACACCGTGGCCGGGCGTGTTTCGCCGACGACGCGGGCGTATGACATACCATTGCATCCGCTACGGGGATTCAGCAGTACAAGTTTTGCGTTTGCCATTGCGGACGAATGGAAGCAGATTGATAAGCCGATTCACGCATATTACATCGGGGACCATGATCCGAGCGGGCGCGATATCGAGCGCTCGATACGCCAACGCCTGGCGGAGCTTTCGGGGAAGGATTTTCAGTGGCGGCGGCTGGCGGTGACGCCGGAACAATTCGACCAGTACCGTATCATTCCATTGGAACCGAAACGCCGGGACACCCGGTATCAGCGGTTCGCGGCGGAGTTTGGGGATCGGTGCGCGGAAGTGGAAGCGGTGCCAGCGGATGCGTTGAGGGATATGGTGGAGGCGGCGATTAAATCCCACATTCCAGCGGGGGCATGGGCGCGTTTGCAGGCAATCGAGGCGGAAGAAAAACGCCAATGGCATGAAGTCATGGGGAGCTTCAGGGGGGTGGGGCGATGACGTTCAACGGTGAAAACATCCCCCAAGAATTGCGCGACCTTCCGCGATGGGTTGGCTGGAAATACGGGAAGGCGAGAGCCGACGGCAAACGCCCAAAACTTCCGATCAATGCCAGCAATGGGCGCGATGCCAAGTCAAACGACCCGGCAACGTGGGCGACGTTTTTGGCGGCGGTGGAGGCGGTGGCGCGGCTTGCGCTCGAGGGCGTGGGCTTTGTCCTGGGCGACGGGTACGCGGGCGTCGATTTCGATGAGTGCATCGTCGGGGGCAAGGTGGTGCCGCAGGTGGTGGGGGTGCTGGGCGTGTTCAATTCCTACGCCGAAATTTCCCCCTCCCAAACGGGCATCAAGCAGATCGTGAAGGGCCGGAAGCCAGAGGGTGCGGGGTGCCAGCGGCGGGCGGTGCTGGGGTGTAAACAGGTGGAGATTTACGACACCGGGCGATACTTCACCATCACAAGCCAGCGGGTGCCGGGGACGCCGGGGACGGTGGAGAACCGGCAGGCGGAATTGACAGACCTATGCAACGAATTATGGCCGAAAACAGCGGAAAAACAGGCGGTGACGGTGTGCCAAAATGACATACCGTCCAGCGCGGTAAGCCAGTTGGGGGGTAACGCGCAGGCGGGGGCGCTGGATCGGTGCTGGCGGTGCATTCTGGCTATGCGTGAATCGGTGAGCGGTGAGGGTGGGCACGATGCGTTGTTGGCGGCGGCGTGTACCTGTTTCCGGTTTGCATTGGACGACGGGCAGGCGCTCCAGATTCTCCAGCGGTTCAACGCGGAGCGGTGCCGTCCACAATGGGATGAGGCGGCGATTGTCCGCAAGTTGAGTGAGGCGCGGAAAAAAGTGGAGGCCGATGGGCAATGGGGTGAGCTTTTGCGGAAGGGCCACAAGGGGACCGGCAAGGCGAAACGGCGCTGGCACAATGCGTTGCCGGAATGGATTCTGGAAATTCGCGGGCTGAGGCCGAATCAACGGGTGATATTGCAGGAAATCGCCAACAAGTGCGACAGGCATCCAATCGACGCGGCGGGTTCGCTGGGGACGGCAATCGTAGGGTTTGAGACTTTGGCGGAGTTGTGCGGGATCGGTGAGCGCACGGTGACGCGGCAAGTGAAGATGATGTTGGCGGCGGGATTGCTTGTGCGGGTTCGCAAGGGTGGGATTAACTTCGTCACGGGCGAAATGCTGGCAAACGAGTACCAGATACCCGGCAAGTTTGGGGCATTGGACGGTGTGTCAACGGGGCATACCGTACCATCCCCCTCCACTGGCTTACTGATGATGGTATGCCAACGTGACATACCGTCCGGGGGTGGGGAATGAACGCCAAACAGCGGAAATATCGGGGCATCCCCTACGTTTTCAGGGTCCTTCCGGGGCTTTTTCGATTTTGGTCCGTGGTTTAATCGAGAATCGTGGAGTTTTCGGGCTTGTGAAAAGTCTTAGTCAAACACAAAGGGTACCAGATATGGACAAGTTTTTGAATCTGAGCGAGTTGGCGGCGGGGCTGGGTATCGACGTGGGGCAGTTGAGCCGGGAAAGCAAGCGGCAATATTTCCCGGTTCACATTGTCGGCGGGGAACGCCGCTTTGACGCCGACGAAGTGCTGTTGTGGCGTCGGCGGAACATTCGCACCCGTTGCCGGCGCCCTGCGGGGAGTTGGAAGATTTGAAGTTTACCCGCTGGCCGGCGCGTTGTCGGTTGGCAAGTTGCCTTTTCACATGGAGTATCGTTTATGAGTCTGATTACATCACAAAGTGTTTCACCACGTCCGGCGGTTGTCACCTTTGACGCCAGCGTATCGCCGGGCGTCTATGGGGCCGCAACGCCTGAGGCGCTACAGGCCGCTGTCGGTGCCGCACCCATCCCGGAACCGCCACCGGAGCGCCCGGGCGTATGGGAGCGCCTGCGGGGCGTCTTTGGGCGCAAGCGGGCGGACGCAAAGCAACGCTATTTGGAGTTGCTCAAAAAGGCGGAGGTGGACAAACGCGAATTGTCCGGGAAGGAAATCGAGGCGCTGGCCGACAGCATGGAACGCGCGGGCATCGGTGAGGATGACGCGGCGGAGCATCGTCGGCTTATCGCCAAGTACCTGAACGCGAAATCGGCGGCGGCGGGGATGGACGCGGCAAAGAAGAAACTGGACGCCGCACTCGATGCCATTGTCGCGTTGGAACGCGAGGCCCTGGACCTTCAAGGCCGGATGATTGCGGCGGAGTCGGTGAGGGCGGAAGTGTCGGCGTCCTATGGGCGAGCGGCGGAAGCGGACGCGAACCTTGCCGGATTGCAGGCGGAAGTCGATTCACTCTTTGGCGGGGAAAACTGATTTCCCTTTGGCTGAGGCGGCTGGTCCGCTCGTTCGTAGGACGGCGGATCGGCCTCCCTCTTTTGAACCTACTTCGTCGGCATGTTGCTGGCGAGATTTTTGGAAACCCACTACAGGAGATTTACCCATGGCAAGCCCAGAAGAAAACGCAACGAAGACTTTCGACGTGTCCGACCCTGACGTACGCGACTGGCTGACCCGGTGCGCCGCTCAGCATTTCGCAAACACGCCGGACCTGCGGAAGGCGTTTCAAACCGCGCCCTACGTGGATGAGAGCCACCCGGACTACAAGTCGGGGCTGGCACGATACACCGAGTCGTTCCTGCGCTCAGCCGCAAACGACTACCACGACAATTTCGCCAAGCCGGGCGAATCCCGCCGCTGATTCATTGCAGGCTCTGGGCGTCGGCGGGGCGTTCCCGTCGGCGCTCTTTTCGGGGCTTCCGTTTTGGATCGTGTATTTTGCTTGACGATGGTACAAGCAATGGATAGAGTAAGGCCATGAGCAAAAAAACGACATTCACCGGGCAAGTAATCGACGCGATAAAAGACAGTGGCAAAACGCGGTACGCCATTTTCAAGGAAACCGGGATCGACCAAGCGGCGCTATCGCGGATGGTGAAGGGCGAGGGCTGGCTTGGCCGCGACGCCCTTGACCGGCTGGCGGAATGCATCGGGCTGGTGGTGACGGTTGAAACGCCACAAACCGGCAAAACGCCGGGGAAGCGGCAACGGACGGCGAAAACGGCGGGCGGAAACGCCGCGCCCTTGCGTCGGTAGGATCAAAGTTGAGTATCAGGCCGTCCCCGGATCGGACGCGCCAGAATCAAAAAGGCAGGTGCATCATGGCGAGTGTTTTCAGACACGGCGGGCGATGGGTGGCGCGATTCAAGGATGAGCGGGGGGAATGGGCCACGCGAACCGGCGGCGGCGCTGACCGGGCGACAACTCTGCGGCTGGCGCGGCAATGGGAGGATGAGGCGCGGGAAATCCGGGCGGGGCGGGTGGACCCACGGGCAAAGCGTTTCCTGTCTGAGGGATTGCGTCCGCTGGCGGATCACGTTGCCGACTTCCGCGCCATGCTGGCGGCAAAGGGGAACACGCCCGAACACGTGGCGGAAACGACGGCCCACGTTCAACGGGTGATTGCGGCGGCGGGGGCGGAGTTGGCGGCGGACCTGACAGCGGACGGGGTGCGAACGGTAATCGCGGGCATCCGCGATAATGAGGGCAAGGCGCTGCGGACGTGCAATTCCATTCTGCGGAGCGTCAAAACCTTTGCTGGTTGGATGGAGGCGGACGGGCGCATCCGGCATAACGACCTGCGCCACGTCCAGAGCTACAACGCGGCGGCGGACGCGCGACGGGTGCGGCGGGATATTTCGGATGATGAGTTGGGGCGGATCATCGGCGCGGCGACTACGCCCCGGCAACCCAAACCCGGATCGGCGGCGGCGTTGAAGCTGGCGGCGGGGCCGGTGAGGGCCGGGCCGGTACGCTTTGGGATGAGCGGGGAGGATCGGGCCATTGCGTACCAGTTGGCGGCGGGTACGGGCTTCCGCCGGGGCGAGTTGGCGAGTATGACGCGGGCATCGTTCATGCTGGACGGGGACGCCCCGACGGTGAGCGTTGCGGCGGGCTACAGCAAGCGGCGGCGGGCGGACACCCAACCTATCGACCCTGGGCTTGCGGCGATGCTGGCGGGCTGGTTAAAGGGCAAGGCGGACGGTGTGCCGGTGATGCGCTTGCCGGATGAGACGGCGGCAATGCTCCATCAAGATATGCGGCGCGCCCGGGCGGCGTGGATATGCGAAGCGGCGAGCGTGGCGGAGCGGCGGAAGCGGCTGGACGGGGATTTCCTTTGCGAGGCCGACGGCGAGGGCCGGGTATTCGATTTCCACGCCCTGCGCCATTTGTTCATTTCCCGCGTTGTGGAGAGCGGGGCGAGCGTCAAGGTGTGCCAAGAGTTGGCGCGGCATAGCACGCCGGTGCTGACACTCGGGCGGTACGCCCATACGCGGATGCACGACCTGCGGGGAGCGTTGCCGAAGTTGCCAACGGGCGACAATTCCCAACCCCAAACGATGATGCTACGGGCGACGGGAACCGATGATTACACCCCCAACCAAACGGGAACCGAAAAAGGCGCTACACAGGCGCTACATGGCGGACGCGAAACATCGCGAGCGGCTACGGCGGGGTGCGATGCGGTTGGGAATTTGAAACTGGCGGGGGAAAGTGAAAATCGCCAATGTTTTGCGGGCGAAAGCGATGGGGGGCGGTTGGGCGCTGGCACTTGCGGGAGAACGGGGACGACGGGGCTCGAACCCGCAACCACCGGATCGACAATCCGGTACTCTAACCAATTGAGCTACGTCCCCGGTTGAGAGGGGTCATGCTATACAACCGGGCGGGGATTGTCAATCGCACGGAGGCTATGGACGCCGGTGGCAAGGCACGGTATACCGTAGGGTTTCAGGGTTTCCGTGTTTTTTTGGCGGAGCAAACATGAAATCGTATGTTTTGGCCGACCCGCAGCTTTATTCCCGGATGACGACCGCGGAGCTTCGGGCGGGATTCCTCGTCGAGTCGCTCTTCAAGGCGGGCGAACTGACCACCGTTTACATCGATGCCGACCGCACGATTGCGGGGTCGGCGGTGCCGCTGGCGCAGCCGCTGGTTCTGGCGGCGGCCGATGAGCTTCGCGCCGCGTACTTTCTGGAACGCCGGGAGCTGGGGATTTTGCAGATTGGCGCCAAGGGGACGGTCACGGTCGATGGGAAGGCGTACGAGATGGACAACCTGGATTGCCTGTACGTCGGGCGGGGCAGCCGGGAGGTGAAATTTGCGTCGGCGGATGCGGCGCATCCGGCCCAGTTTTACCTGCTCAGCTATCCGGCGCACACGGCGTATCCGACAACGCTGGCCCGCAAGAAGGATGCCGCGGCGGTGCCGCTGGGCAAGCAGGAGACGCTGAACCAGCGCACGATTTACAAGTACATCCACATGGAGGGCATCAAGAGCTGCCAGTTGGTGATGGGGTTTACGGAACTCGCCCCCGGTTCGGGGTGGAACACGATGCCCCCGCACACACACGCCCGGCGGTCGGAAGTGTATCTGTACTTTAATTTGCCGGAAAACGCGCGGGTGTTCCACCTGATGGGTCCGCCGCAGGAAACGCGGCACCTGGTGATTGCCGACAAGCAACTGGCGATTTCGCCGAGTTGGTCCATCCACGCGGGGGTGGGCACACTGGCCTATACGTTCTGCTGGGGGATGGGGGGCGAAAACCAGGCATTTGACGACATGGATGCGGCGCCGGTGCCGACGCTGAGGTAATGCGTTGGGAGTTCAGCGTGCGTCTCCCGCGCCAAATTCATCGCTCCCGACGTTTTTGATTCACAAGGAGTAACAATGCCCATTCTCGATATGTTCAAACTGGACGGCAAAGTCGCCATTGTCACGGGTGCGGCGCGCGGCCTGGGTCAGGGCCTGGCCCTGGGGCTGGCGCAGGCGGGTGCCGATATCGTCAGCGTCGATGTCCTTGATCAGGCCGACACCAAGGGGAAGGTGGAGGCGCTCGGCCGCCGCTGCGCCACGGTCATCGCGGACCTCTCCAAGACGACCGACATCCCGCGCATCATCGACACGGCGGTCGGCACGCTGGGCCATATTGATATTTTGTTCAACAATGCCGGGATCATCCGGCGGGCGGACCTTGTGGACTTCACGGAAAAGGACTGGGACGACGTCATCAACATCAACCAGCGCACGGTGTTTTTTCTTTCGCAGGCCGTGGCGCGGCAGATGATCAAGCGGGGAAAGGGGGGGCGCATCATCAACACGGCGTCGATGCTGAGCTTCCAGGGGGGCATTCGCGTTCCGTCCTACACTGCGTCCAAGTCGGCCATCATGGGGCTGACGCGGCTGTTCGCCAACGAACTGGCCCCGCACAAGATCAACGTCAACGCCATCGCGCCGGGTTACATGGCCACGGACAACACCGCGCCGCTCCGGGCCGATGAGAAGCGGTCGGCGGAAATTCTCGGCCGCATTCCCGCCGGCCGGTGGGGCACACCGGATGACCTGCAAGGTGCGGCGATTTTTCTGGCCTCGGCGGCGTCGGAATACGTCACCGGGTACACCATCGCGGTCGATGGCGGATGGCTGGCCAGATAAGGAAGAGGCAGGCGGGGCGACTTGCGGTGTTCGCAGCGGCGCGGGGAGCGCCTGGCAGTTTGGCGTAATGGCAACCCAACGGAGGACCACCCCATGACCCGATGCACCAAGGCTTTTGTTCCGATTTGTCTGCTGCTCGCGGCGTGCGTGGCAGCGCCGGGTCAGACGGCATCCCCTGCCGCGCCGCCGGCCGCGACCGCGCCGGCGCCGAAGATGAGCAACGGCGAAATTCTCAAATCCATGGAGCTGATGGCCGACCGGCAGATGGACGCCTTTGCGCAGAAATACGCCGCGGACTGGATCAACGGCGCCTTTTAT
>Ga0302320_10027948_pt1 | contig 10848 bp, 7 predicted proteins | sample Bog_T0_3_FD_202130 | JGI IMG/M metagenome (GOLD analysis project Ga0302320, IMG submission 202130) | Peat permafrost microbial communities from Stordalen Mire near Abisko, Sweden - Bog_T0_3 | ecosystem: Environmental > Terrestrial > Soil > Wetlands > Peat | place: Sweden: Abisko, Stordalen Mire... | reverse complement strand
TTCATCCTGACGTCGGACGGAAAGCGTCAACAGTGGGACGTAAGCGGCCCGCATTTTGCCGGGTGGGAGATCTACCATGTAAAGGGATCGCCCGCCGACCCGAACCGGCTCTATGCCTCGCAGTCCAGCGGCTGGTTCGGGCAGTTGATCCAGCGCTCCGACGATGCCGGCAAGACGTGGGAGCCGGTGGGTAACAAGTTCGTATACGATGGCGTGCCCGGCACTCACCAGTGGTACGACGGCACCCCGCACCCCTGGGAATTCAAGCGCGTCTGGCATCTGGAGCCCTCCCTGACCGACCCCGATCTCGTCTACGCCGGGGCGGAAGACGCCGCCTTGTTCCGCTCCTCCGATGGCGGCAAGAGCTGGAGCGAACTCTCCGGCCTGCGCGGCCACGGCTCCGGCCCCCGCTGGCAGCCCGGCGCCGGTGGAATGTGTCTCCATACCATCATTCTCGATCCCAGCGACCCCGGACGGATCTTCATCGCCATCTCCGCGGCGGGCGCGTTCCGCACCGACGATGCCGGCGCAACCTGGTTGCCCATTAACCACGGACTCCACTCGCAACACATTCCCGAACCCAACGCCGAAGTGGGCCACTGCGTCCACCATGTCGCCATGCACCCCTCCCGCCCCGGCGTCCTGTTCATGCAGAAACACTGGGATGTGATGCGCAGCGACAACGCCGGCGATTCCTGGCACGAGGTCAGCGGCAACCTGCCGACGGATTTCGGATTCGCCATCGACGTTCACGCCCACGAGCCGGAAACGGTCTACGTCGTCCCCATTAAGAGCGATTCGGAGCATTTTCCACCCGAAGGCAAGCTGCGCGTATACCGCAGCCGGACGGGCGGGAACGAGTGGGAGCCGCTCTCCGACGGCTTGCCGCAGCGCGATTGCTACGTCAACGTGCTGCGTGACGCCATGGCCGTGGACTCGCTCGATTCCTGCGGCGTGTATTTCGGCACCACGGGCGGCCAGGTTTACGCCTCCGCCGATTCCGGCGACCATTGGGCTCCCATCGTGCGCGATCTCCCCGCGGTTCTCTCCGTCGAGGTGCAGACCCTTTCATGATCCGGGTGGTGCTGCCGGCGCATTTGCGGATTCTGGCGCGCGTCCCCGGCGAAGTACAGCTCGAAATTGACGGACCAGTCACACAACGTTCGCTCCTGGATGCGTTGGAAGCCCGCTTTCCCGCGTTGCGCGGCACCCTCCGCGATCACGTAACCGCCCAGCGCCGCCCCTTCGTGCGCTTCTTCGCCTGCGAGCAGGATCTCTCCCACGAGTCACCGGACGCCCCGCTGCCCGACGCCGTCGCCGCCGGGTCCGAGCCGTTTCTGGTTGTAGGCGCTATCGCCGGCGGATAGTGCCCCACCTTTCTTGCAACAAATCCCCCCTCCCCTGCGTATGGGCTGATAATCGAGGTCTGCATGAATCCGTGGAACGACGTTCGCTATGGCGCCCGCATGCTGCTCAAGTCTCCGGGCTTCGCGGCCGCCGCCATCCTCACGCTGGCGCTGGGTATTGGAGCCACTACCGCAACCTTCAGTTGCGCCGACGCCCTCCTGTGGAAGCCCATCCCCCTACCTCACCTCGAAAGCCTGGTGATGGTGGGCCAGCGCGCCGACGATCCGGACGACTTCAACAGCGCCACCCCCGCCGATATCGACGATCTCCGCCGTCAGAGCACCACCCTCAGCGCCGTAGCCAGTTGGCAGAATGGTCTGGCCAATATCGTGGGCCCCGGCGGCCAGCCCGATCGCGTCAGCCAGGCCCTGGTGAGCGCCAACCTCTTCGATGTGATGGGCGTACAACCGGCGCGCGGGCGGGCTTTCCAAGCCGGCGAAGATCAGCCGGGCCGCGAGCGCGAGGTGATTTTCAGCGATGGCCTGTGGCGCAACCATTTCGCCGGCGACCCCAACATCATCGGCCAGACCATCCGCCTCGACGACCAGAACTATGTGGTGATCGGCATCATGCCGCCGAAGTATGCGTTCCCGCTCGGCATAGACCTATGGACGCCCATGGCGCTTTCACCCGCCGATCGCGCCTCGCGCCGATTGCAATTGATCCAGACCGTGGCGCGCTTGAAACCGGGCCGCACCCCCGAGCAAGCCGCCATCGAAGCCGAAGGCATCTCCGCGCGGCTGCGCACGGCGTATCCCGATACCAACAAGACCCGCCATTTTGCGGTGTGGCCGGCCCATCGCTACCTGGTGGACCGGGAAACCAACCAGTACCTGATCATGATCCTCTGCTCGGTCTGTTTCGTGCTGCTCATCGCCTGCGCCAACGTGGCCAATTTGCAATTTGCGCGGGCCACCGGGCGGCTGCGCGAAGTAGCCGTGCGCACCGCCCTGGGCGCCGGCCGGTCACGCATTATCTCCCAACTGGTCACCGAAAGTGTCCTGCTGGCCTTCGCCGGCGCGGCCCTGGGGCTGCTGGTAGCCTACTGGAGTTTGAATCTCATCCGCGCCGGCATGCCGCCGGAAATCGAGCGGTACATCGTGGGATGGAAGGATATGCGGCTGGACGGACGCGCGCTGGCGTTCACCATGTTCGCCGCGCTGGCCAGCGGGATCGTCGCCGGGCTGGCTCCTGCCTGGCAGAACTCCCAGCCCAACCTGACCGATTGCCTCAAGGAGGGCGGCCGCAGCGCCTCCGGCGGCCGGCGGCGCCACCTGCTGCGCAACTTCCTGGTAGGCGCCGAAATCGCCCTGGCGGTAGTCTTGCTGGTTGGCGCGAGCCTCATGTTCCACGGGTTTCATAACCTGCTGGCCAGCGGCGAACGGCTCGAACCGGCCACTCTGCTGACCATGCGCCTGGCCCTCACCGACGTGAAGTATCACGAACCGCACCAGATTGCCGGTTTCTACCGCGATGTGCTCCAGCGGATCAACGCGCTCCCCGGGGTGCGCTCGGCCGCCGCGGTGACTGCCATGCCTTACAGCAACCACTCCAACTGGCGGAATTTCACCATTGAAGGGCTGCCGGTCGACCCCGATAAGCCCCTCAACGCCCAGTACCAGGTGGCCAGTTCCGCCTACTTCGCCACCGCTCGTGTGCCACTGGTTGCCGGACGGTTGCTGAGCGAGAACGATGGCCCGGATGCTCCCCGCGTGGTGTTAGTCAGCGAGCAGGTGGTCCGCCAATATTGGAACGGCAAATCGCCTCTGGGCCAGCATATCCGGATGGGTGGCGCGGATTCCAAACAACCGTGGACCACCGTGGTCGGCGTAGTGGGTGACATGCTCCATAACCCCTACGACCGCGAACCGCGCCGCGCCATGTACATTCCTTACCAGCAGTCTCCCGCCCTGTGGATGGACCTGGGCGTGCGCACGGTGGGCGACCCGCTGGCGGTGGCATCCAACGTATCGGCCGCCATCCGCGCCGTCGATCCCGAACAGCCCATCGGCGAGATGCAAACCATGGCGAAGGCGATTCACGATCGCGGCATCGGCCTGCAGTACGTGGAGGTCTTCATGGGCGTGTTCGGCATTCTGGCTCTGGTGCTATCGGCGGTCGGAGTCTACGGCGTGATGGCCTTCATGGTTTCGGAGCAGACCCACGATATCGGCTTACGGATGGCGCTGGGCGCGCCGCGCGGCCACGTGTTGGGCGCCATTTTCCGCCGCGGCATGATCACCGCGCTAGCGGGCCTGGCGGTGGGCCTGCCGGCGGCCTACTGGCTGGCGCTCTTAACCCAATCGCTCATTTACGGGGTAACGGCGAAAGATCCGCTCACCTTCGTCGGCATCCCGCTGCTTCTGCTGGCGGCCACTGCCGCGGCCATCCTGATACCCGCGCGCCGCGCCATGCGCATCGACCCCATCGTGGCGCTCCGTTACGAATGAATTACGGTAGCAGGCACCATAACCTCGAAATTATTCGCCAGGGAACTCCACCGTGCTCTGAATCTCTACCGGCACGCCATTCAGTACGGTGGGCCGGTACTTCCACTGTTTCACCGCTTCCATGGCCGCCGCAACCGATTCGTCCGCTCCTGTGAGCGGGCTGGTTTGCCATACCGTCCCGTCTCTGCCGACGATGATCGACAGCCGCACCGCGCCGGCCTGTGGCGGAAGCACCGGTGGCGTCTTCGCCATCAACATCGCGGCTTGCACCGCCGGTTCGATCTTGATCCTTTGCGGCCAAGCCGCCTGCGGATCGTAGACGATGATGTTTGCCCGCCCATCCGGCCCCCGGTTTACCTGTACTTGCAAACCCTCGCCGAACTCCCGGACGGTCTCGGCGGTCTGCCGCACCAATTCGTCGGTCAGAATGTCGCCCCGATGAATCGGCAGTTGGCTCGCCAACTGGTCGAAGTCGGGGATCCATTGGAACGCGATTTGATTCACTGTGCAGGGTTCTTGCATACTAATTCTCCGTCGGAACCTTGTCTACGCGATCCACCACGATCACATCGAGCGGCACGTCCTTGGTCTTTTCGAGCTTTAGGCCGAGCTGCTTTTCGAGCGCCACGAAAATGGTTGGCAAACCGCTGCCGGGATCGGCGGCTGCCGGTGCGGGAGCAGAATCGGACTGAGCGCGCCCGGTGAGTAGAGGAAGGTTGGCAGCCATCCCAGCCAGGCCTTTGCATCCCAAGCAGGCGTATTCCAGGGTGAAATCGTACTTGCCGGTCAGGCCGGTCTTATCGGCGACGCGGGCGCGAGGTACGGAGAAGTCCATGGTGTCGGCGCCGAGAGCGGACGGGATGCCGGACCAAAGATGCTGGATCAACGTGCCGATGGGCTGTTCGTGGGCTTCCACCCGCGTGCGGCCAGGCCCGAGATTGTTCAAAATTCTCGGTCCCGGAGACCAGACTATCTTGCCATCTTTGAGCGTCGGTTTGGCCGGTTCGGTGGGCTCATTGGGATCGTGCGGTACTTCCTTGAGTTTGGGACCATCCTTGGCCACAAGCAGGTCGTAGCCGGGGAAATTGCGGGTTTCGCGATGCACCTGGAGGTGGAATCGCTCGGCCAGCAGATTCTGGAGCATCAGCTGGAACTGCTCTTTGGTGGTATTGCCGGGCATGGTGGCGTCGATCTGGTAGAAATTCTTGCCCATGAAGTCGGAGATCCAGGCGGGGCCGGAGATCTGATCGATGTCCGCCCCGTACGCCTGGGTGAGTAGTTGCAGCATGAGGATGCGAGGGTAGTGAATGCGGCCCGGATCGGTGGATCCGGGACCGCCGGTATTCTGCGATCCTGGCCGCACCGTGAGATCGGCGAGTTTCACCGACGCCGCCTCGAAGGCCAGTTGCTGGGCCCGGCATGGACCGCCAATCAGAGCGCAGATCACCGTCAATGTCGCACGAATCCGCTTCATAGGACGCCTCTCCAACGCGCGGAATGAGGGTTACTGGTTCAGCGTAAAGTTGACGTCGACGGTGGTTTGCACGGGCGTCGCACTCGGCCTGTAGACCCATTGCCTCACCGCGTCCATGGCCGCCTGAATCAACAACGCGGGCCCGCCCAGCGAGTGTACTTCCTGCATCGTCCCCTCTGGGGCTATGACGACAGCCAGATGCACCACACCCGAAACCCGCGCTGTTTTCGCCAGTTCCGGATAGACCGGGGCGACCTTCTTCACGATCAGTGCGCTTTGCGCCGCGCCGTCCACGCGGATCGCTCCCGGCACGGTTGTCATCACGGCGGTGGACGACGCCGCGGTCACGAACGGCGCGCCCGGCGCGGCAATCACCAAGCCTATCTCCACCCCACCGGATGGCGTTTGCTCCCGGCGCGACGTCTGCACCGACAGGTGTTCGTCGAACGCTTTCACCGTCTGGTTCAGGCGCTGCATGGCTTCGATGCCGATCTCGTCGCCTTCATGCACCGGCAAACCGGCCAGCAATTCGGCGCTGGCAGCGTCAGGCAACCCCACCACGCGAATGCTCGAAATGCGGCCCGACAAGGGTTGCATGCCGCCGCTGGAGGCGAACACCTGCACTGTTTCCCGGTTGGCCGCCGCAACAGGTGCGCCGGCGGTGGCCGCGGTTGTCTTAGGCGCCTCGAAAGCCACCTGAATCGACCGCGTGCTGCTCGCGGCATCGTGCGTGAAGTGCCATTGCAACACCGATTCCAGCACTGGCTTGCGCAAACCCTCCGGTCCGCTCAGCACCTGCGCGTCGCTGACGTTACCCGTGGCATCGAGCTTCACTTGCACGGTTACGGTCCCCTCGACGCCCTGTTGCCGCGCCGCTGCCGGGTAATTCACCATGGTGCGATGCATTACGGTGGCGCCATTCATGGACACTGTCACGCCCGGGGCATCCATCTGCGCCCACGCCGTATTAGTAATCCAGCAGGCTGCGGCCAGCAATAAAGTCAAACGTGTCTTCGTCATTTCGTGGCTCCTCTATTGGTTCAATGTAAAGTTCACGTCGATGGTGGTTTCCACCGACACCGGGTTTCCGTTCAGCAGGGTCGTATGGTACACCCACTGCTTGACCGCGTCCATGGCCGATTGAATCAGCAGGGCCGGCCCGCCCAGCGAGTGCAGTTCCTGAATGGTGCCATCTGCCGCGATTACGGCCGCCAGGTGAACCACCCCTTCCACGCGGGCCTGCTTCGCCAACTCCGGATATACCGGCACGACTTTCCGGATGATCTGCATGGACTGCACGTTGCCGCCGACCTTAATCCGTTGCACCGACGTACTCACCATCGCCATGCCCGGCGCGGAAATAATGACATCCACCTCCACCGGAGAGGATACGGGTTGCCCGTCCGTCCGGGTATCTTGCATTCTCACCAGCAAGTGTTCGTCGAACGCTTTCGCCAGCTGCGTCACGCGCATCAAGGTCTCAGTACTGAACTGGTCGCCTTCGTGTATCGGCAGAGTCGCCAGCAACTCAGTGGCAGCCGCGTCGGGAAGCCCAACCACCCTGATGCTCCTGGCGCGTCTCGGCAGGGCGGCGGCTAACTGCGCTTGCCGCATTTCCGCCAGGGCGGCCGGCGGGGGCGGCGGCGGGGGCATGCCCGCGGGCACGGAGCCAATGACCCCTCCCAACACTCCGCCTCTCACTCCCCCGGCAACTCCTCCGACCACACCCTGCACTGGCGCCGGAACTTCTTCCACCGTACCCGGCTTGGGCAGTTCGAAGGCGATTTGCACCATCCGTGTGCCACCCGCCGCATCGCGCGTAAAGTGCCATTGCAGAACCGATTCCAGCGCCGCGCGCCGCAGTTCGTCCGGTCCGCTGAGCACGTGCGCGTCGCTCACGTTACCCGCGGCATCCAGCTTCAGTTCCACTTGCAGCGTCCCTTGGATTCCGTGCTTCACCGCTGCCGCCGGATAATTCACCGAGGTTCTGTGCATTACCGTGGCGCCATTCAGATTCACGGTCACACCCGGACCATCGTTCACCACCTGCGGTTCCGCGGTCAGCGGAAACGCCCCCGTAACCAGCCAGCACGCCAGTGCCAGCATTCCCAAGCTGGTTACCAGGCTCGAAATCAATCGCGTCTTGGACATCTTCGCCTCTTTCAAGATCAATACCACTCTTTGTTTCAGGTGCCGTTTGCGCAAAAACAGCGGCGCCGGCGCCAGGTCAAGCTGCGTTCGCGCACCGGCGATGGCCAGCAGCGCGTCCATATATTCCTCGCGCTCCTGGGTGATTTCGATAGCCAGCCGGTCCACTTCCTGCTCCCGCGCCAGTCCGATTTCGCCCAGCAGCCACCAGATGGCCGGATGGAACCAGAGAGCGGCGCGCACCAGCTCTTCCCCTACCGTGAAGACCCAGTCGCCACGGCGGATATGCATGATCTCATGGCACAGAATGGCTTCCTTGACGCGCTCGTCCATCATCGGGAAGTTGGCCGGCAGCAGCACCACCGGCTTGCGCCAGCCGAACGTCACCGGGCTGCTGATTTCGTCGGAGACCATCAACGCAGCCTCCACGCTCCACGTCGGCGCCGGTTCCAGCGGCCGCGAGTGCCGCCGGTAGCGCCGCAGCTTGCAGAAGCCCACCGCCAGCCATCCCAGGCGAATCGCCGCCCCAGCCAGCGCCAGAAGCAGGGCGATCTCGCTACGCGGCACGGTATGGTGCATGGCAGGAAGGTGCACCGGCTGGACCGTCGCGACGACCGTGGTGACTTCCACCGTGCCGGGAATCACGATCTGCTTCCACGGCTGCAGCGGCAGCAGCACGCAGGCCGCCAGCAGGATTTGCCAGTAAACCAGCTTGCCGCCCGGTTGCCGCAGCCGCAATAAGGTAGGAACAAATGCCGCCAGCCCGACCAGCATGCCGATTTGCAGGCTGTAGTTCACCAGGTTGGCAAAAACGAGGGAAGTATTCATGGTTTCCTCCGCAGCCGCGCGATCTCTTCCAGTTCCTCCGGCGAAAGGTCATGCTCTTGCACCAGGTGCACCAACAGCGGTTCGGTTGCCCCATTGAATACGCGGTTGATGAAATCGCGAACCATGGCGCCCACCACCTGCCCTTTCGGCTGTGCCGGCCGGTAGACGTAAGCGCGGTCCAGTTGCGTCCGTTTCAAATACTTCTTGGTCTCCAGGATCTTCATCATGGTCATGACCGTGGTGTACGCCACTTTGCGCCGCTCCAGCAGCGTCTCATAGACGTCGCGGACCGTGGCGCTTTCGCGCTCCCACACGATCTTCATGATTTCCAGCTCCTGCTCGGTAAGGGTAGTGCTCCGCCGTCGCATACTAATTAATTAGTACCAAACGCCGCGGATGTCAAGAGAAATTTTCAGAAGCAGGCAAAGGCCATCGAACCTCTGCCGCCTCTGCGCCCCAACCCCGCGGAAGACACGCCGTTCCGCTACGCGCAAACACTTCTATTTCCTTGTTTTCTCCGCGTCTCTGCGACTCTGCGGTGCAAATCATTCGCGTTAGAATCAAGATTCACCCTATGAACACCAGAATTCTTGCCCTCCTTTTGCTCCTGCCCCTTCTCGCCCCGGCGCAGCGCCCCGCACCTTCCTCCGGCATCGACAAGGCTGCCATGAACACCGCCGTCGATCCCTGCACCGATTTCTACCAGTACGCCTGCGGCAACTGGAACGCCAGCCACCCCCTCCCCGCCGACCGCGCCCGCTTCGGCCGTTTCAACGAACTCCAGGATCACAATCAACAACTCTCGCTGGATATTCTGCAGGGCGCCGCCGCCAAACAGGATCGCGCCGGATTGGAACAGATGATCGGCGATTTCTACGCCAGTTGCATGGACACCGCCGCCATCGCCAGGAAGGGCATCGAACCGCTTAAACCGGAACTCGACCGCATCGCCGCCATGAAGGATATGGCGAGCATCGTCGACGAGATGGCACGCTTGCAGCGCACCGGCGTCAGCGTGGTTTTCGGATTCGGAGCCCAGCCCGATCCCAAGGACTCCAACCGCACCATCGCCGCGCTGCGTCCCGGCGGGATTTCGCTGCCCGACCGCGATTACTATCTCAAGGCCGACCCCAAGTCCGTGGAGATCCGCCAGCACTACGTGCAGCACCTCAAGAACATGTTCCAACTGGCCGGCGACAAACCCCAGTCCGCCACGCTCAAAGCCACCATGGTTCTCGATTTTGAAACCGCGCTGGCCAAGGATTCGCTCGACCGCGTCTCCATGCGCGATCCCAACAAGACCTACCACATGCTCCCCAAGTCCTTCCTGGCCGGCGACTATGCCGCTTTCCCCTGGGACGCCTACTTCAAGGCCATCGGCGCACCGGCCTTCGACTCTCTCGATATCGCCTATCCCGAAGGCATCAAGCTGCTGGCCACCGACCTGGGCTCGCAATCTCTCGACGTCTGGCAGGCTTATTTCGCCTACCACCTGCTGCGCGCCGCCGCCGCCGAATTGCCGCAGACCTTCGAGGACGAGGATTTCGATTTCTGGCAGCGCTATCTCGCCGGCGTGAAGGAGCAGCGCCCGCGCAACATACGCTGCGTGGCTGCGACCGATCGCGCCCTGGGCGATCTGCTCGGCCAGAAGTACATCCAGTTGGCCTTCGGCGCCGACGCCAAAGCGCAGATCACCAAGCTGGTGGAAGGCCTGGAACGGGCTCTAGGCGACGACATCTCTTCGCTGCCCTGGATGACCGACGAAACGCGCGCCGCCGCCCTGGTCAAACTCCGGGCCATCACCAACAACGTGGGCTATCCCAAGAAGTGGCGCGACTATAGCAAAGTCACCATCAAACCCGACGACTATCTGGGCAACTCCGAGCGCGCCACCCAGGCCCTGGGCCAGCAGCGCATCGAGAAGATCGGCCAGCCCACCGATAAGACCGAATGGACCATGACTCCGCCCACCGTCAACGCCTTCTACAGCCCGCAGAACAACAGCATCAACTTCCCCGCCGGCATTCTGCAACTGCCGTTTTTCGACCCGCGGCGCGATATGGCCACCAACTACGGCGGGATCGGTTCCGTGATCGGCCACGAAATGACTCACGGCTTCGACGATCAAGGCCGCAAGTTCGATGGCGACGGCAACCTGCGCGACTGGTGGACCGCCCAGGACGCCGCCGAATTCGAAAAGCGCGTCTCCTGCGTGGCCAACGAGTATTCCAGCTTCACTTCCGTGGACGACGTGAAACTGAACGGCCGCCTGACGCTGGGCGAAAACACCGCCGACCATGGCGGATTGCGCGTAGCCTACCTGGCGATGCAGGAGGAACTCAAGCGCACTCCCGGCCAGACGCTCGACGGCTTCACGCCCGAGCAGCGTTTCTTCCTGGGTTTCGCGCAACTCTGGTGCGAGAACATGACGCCGCAGGAGCTACGCCAGCGCGCCGCCACCGATCCGCACTCGCCCGGCCGTTTCCGCGTCAACGGAACCGTGGTAAACATGCCGGAATTCCAAAAAGCCTACGCCTGCAA
>Ga0302320_10027944_pt1 | contig 10849 bp, 8 predicted proteins | sample Bog_T0_3_FD_202130 | JGI IMG/M metagenome (GOLD analysis project Ga0302320, IMG submission 202130) | Peat permafrost microbial communities from Stordalen Mire near Abisko, Sweden - Bog_T0_3 | ecosystem: Environmental > Terrestrial > Soil > Wetlands > Peat | place: Sweden: Abisko, Stordalen Mire... | reverse complement strand
TGCTCCTACCACCGTTCCACCCTGACCCGGCACTACAAGGACCCGGTGATGGCGTCCACGTCCTCGTTCACCGAAGGCACGGCGGTGTTCGGGGGACAGGCCAACCTCCTCACCGCCCTGCAGACCATCTTCAGCGTGTACGACCCCAAGGTGGTGGCCATCCACACCACGTGCCTCTCCGAGACCATCGGCGACGACGTGCCGCAGATCACGAAGAAGGCGAAGGAGGAGGGCAAGGTGCCGGAAGGCAAGGTGGTGTTCCACGCGAACACGCCCAGCTACACCGGAACGCACGTGACGGGATACGCCAACATGGTCCAGTCCATGGTGAAGTACCTGACGCGATCCACCGACGAGACGTCCGAGCACGCCGCCATCCTCCCGGGCTGGGTGGAGCCTTCGGACATGCGCGAGATCAAGCGCATCGTGTCCCTCCTGGGCGTCGAATTCGTGATGTTCCCCGACACCGACGGCGTCTTCGACGCCCCCATGACGGGCAAGCACGTCTTCTACCCGAAGGGCGGCGCGAAGATCGAGGACATCGCCCGCGCCGGAGACGCCAAGCACGGCTTCGCGTTGGGGCACGTGGCCACGGCCGCCGCCTCGGAGGAGCTGACCAAGCTGCACAAGGTGGAAGGCACCGTGGTGGACCTGCCCATCGGGCTGGCCGCAACCGACCGGTTCATCGAAGCGATGCGCGCGGTCTACGGCTTCGAGGTTCCCGAATCCATCGACGACGAGCGCGGCAAGCTGGTGGACCTGCTGACCGACATGGAGCAGTACCTGTGGGGCAGGAAGGTCGCGATCTTCGGCGATCCCGACCAGCTCATCGCCCTCACGGAGTTCCTGGGAACCATGGGCATGGTGGTGCGGCACATCGTGACGGGCACCGAGAGCAAGTACATCGACGCGCGTCTCAGGGAACTCAACCCGGAAGCCAACATCAAGGTGGGCGGAGACATGTTCCACCTCCACCAGCTGATGAAGAACGAGCCCGTGGACCTGCTCATCGGGAACACCTACGGCAAGTACATGGCGCGGGACGAGGACGTTCCCTTCCTGCGCTACGGGTTCCCCATCCTCGACCGCCAAGGGCACCAACACTTTCCGTCGGTGGGGTACATGGGCGGCATCCGCCTGGTCGAACAGATCCTGACCCTGATCATGGACCGCATCGATCGGGACGTCGAAGAACACAAACTCGAACTTCAAATGTAAGGGAGGAGACCATGGAAAAGCCGGAGAAGCAGATCTTCGTGTGCGCCAGCTTCCGCGTCGGCGGGGAGGCGCAGGGGGCGTGTCGGAAGAAGGGGTCCACGGACCTCCTGGGCTACCTGGAAGGCGAGCTCGCCGACCGCGGCATGACCGGGGTGACGGTGTCCAGCACCGCCTGCCTCAAGGCCTGCGACCGCGGACCCGTGATGATCGTGCACCCCGACAACGTCTGGTACGGCAAGGTGAACGAGGAGGCGGTGGACGACATCCTCACCGCCATGGAAGAAGGCAGCGTGGCCGAGCAGCACGTCTTGACCTGAACGAACGCCACGGAAGGGCACGGCGTCGGTCGAATCCACATCGGGCCGGCAATTCCCCGCTTGTCCGAACGCCTCCCTTCCGGTGGTCGAGAGCCCATTCGGCGCAAGCCGGGTGGGCTCTTTTCGCTGCGGCCGCGATTCAGCCGTGTTCCTGTGCCACTTCCTGGACGCGCATCATGGCCGTGACTCCCGCGCCCACCAGCGGTCCGAACAGGATGCCCACCGGCCCGAAGAAGGACAGACCCCCGATGGTGGTGAGGAACACCATCAGGTCGTGCATGCCGGCGTCGCGGCCCACCAGGATCGGGCGCAGGATGTTGTCGACCATCGCGATCACGCCCACACCGACCCCGAGGACCAGGACGGCGCGACCCAATTCTCCGGAAGCCAGCAGGATCAATCCGGCGGGTCCCCAGATCAACCCGGTGCCCACCGCGGGAATCAGGCTGCAGAGGGCCGCCGCGACCCCGAAGAACGCGGGCGAGGGAAGTCCGGCGCCCCAGAACAGGGTCCCGGTGAGGACGCCCTGGATCCCGCCGATCACGAAGTTCCCCTTGAAGATGGCCCGCGACGTCTTGCGGAAGACCGTCAGGAGCTCGCCCACCTGGTCGGACGGGAGCGGCACCAGGTACCGGACCTTGTCGACCATCTTGTCGCCGGTGAGGTACAGGTAGAACAAGCTCATCAACGCGATCCCCGAGAGGACCAGCAGATTGACCAGCGAGGTTCCCACGGTGAAGACGCGGCCCAGCCCCCAATTGGTGAAATCCGACAGGGTTTCCTGGATCTTGGGGGCGAAGGATTCCGGTTTCAGTCCCAACTGGACGGCGATCGGACTCTGCTCCAGGTGCTGCTGCTGCGTCTGGATCCAGACCCATGCGGCGGACGGCCTGAATTCAACCAACATTTCGCGTGCTTGGATGGTGGCCAGCACAAGTATGCTGGCAACAGGCACGGCGACCAGCAGAATCAGGCCAAGGACAAGGATCCCAGAGGTCAGATTCGCCCGCCCGCCGGTCCATTTCAGCAATATGTTCCGCAGGGGCCAGGTCAAACCGGCCAAAATGCAGGCAATCAGGAAGGGGACGAGGACGCTCTTCAGGATCCAGAAGAGGATGATCACGGAAATGGCGAACAAAATCGTCGATGTTCGCGGGCCTTCTTCGAGGAACTCCCAAAATCCACTGGCAGATATGGTACTTTTTGGAGTCTCTATTGGATTGTCGCTCATTTTATGCTCCAAATTTGCCAGTTTCCCGGCCATCTTGGCCAACAAACTTGACTTTAGATGATTTATTCTCGATCTTTGTGACAGTTGGAGGGCATCCCGAATTCGCAGCGAGGCGAAAGCAGGTCCCGACACCCACTGTTCTGGAGGAACGTAGACAATGGACAAGAAGATCCCCACCGGGGCGGACGTGATCATCCAGAGCCTCATCCGCGAAGGGGTGGAATACGTCTTCGGCTATCCGGGAGGTGCCGCCATCCCTCTGTTCGACGCCCTGGTGGACCATCCGCAGATCAAGCTGGTCCTGGTGCGTCACGAACAGGGCGCCACCCACATGGCCGACGGGTACGCGCGCGCCACCGGGAAGCCCGGCGTGGTGCTGGTGACCTCCGGGCCCGGGGCCACCAACACGGTGACCGGCATCCTCACCGCCCAGATGGATTCGTCGCCCATCATCGTGCTCTGCGGGCAGACCATCTCGCCGATGCTGGGCAAGGACGCGTTCCAGGAAGCCGACGTGACCGGCATCACCTATCCCGTGGTCAAGCACTCCTACCTGGTGAAGCAGGTGAACGATCTCCCCCGGATCATGAAGGAAGCGTTCCACATCGCGACCACGGGCCGTCCCGGCCCCGTGCTCCTGGACCTGCCCAAGGACGTGACCTCGGCGCCCTGCACGGCTCCGTTCGTGGATTCCGTGGACCTGCCAGGCTACGAGATCCCGGGCGTGCCGGACCAGGCCATGCTCGCGAAGGCGGCCGAGTACCTCTCGCGCTCGCGCAAGCCGGTGCTGTACATCGGGCAGGGCGCCGTGATTTCCGGTGCCGGGAAGGCCATCACCCAGCTCGCCGACAAGCTGCAGGCACCGGTGGTGAACACGCTTCTGGCCAAGGGCGCCGTGAGCGAGGACCATCCTCTCCACATGGGCATGCTGGGGATGCACGGAACGGCCTACGCCAACAAGGCGGTGATGAACTGCGACCTGATCTTCTCGATCGGAGCCCGCTGGGACGACCGCATCGTGGGGAAGCTCTCCGAATTCTGTCCGGGAGCGCCAAAGCTCCACCTGGACATCGATCCCGCCGAGTTCGGGAAGATCGTCCAGCCCGACGTCTCCATGGTTGGCGACGCGCGCCGGGGCGTGGAGGCGCTGCTTCCGCTGGTGCGCAAGCTGGACACCGCCGACTGGGTGAAGCAGTGCGCCGCCTGGCGCAAGCAGTACCCCCTGAAGTACGGGAAGCAGGGCGGCCTGAAGGCCCAGCACGTGCTGGACGAGATGGACCGGCTGACCCGCGGGAAGGCCGTGGTGACCACCGACGTGGGCCAGCACCAGATGTGGGCGGCGCAGTTCTGCCGCAGCACCTTCAACCGCTCCTGGATCAGCTCCGGCGGCGCCGGCACCATGGGTTTCGGGTTCCCGGCGGCCATCGGGGCGCAGTTGGGGGTGCCCGACAAGCCCGTTTGGGCGATCGTGGGCGACGGCGGCTTCCAGATGACGCTGTGCGAACTGGCCACCGCGGCCCTGCAGAAGGTGCCCGTGAAGGTCCTCATCATCAACAACAACTACCTGGGCATGGTCCGCCAGTGGCAGGAGCTGTTCTTCGACAACCGCTACTCCGGGGTGGACATGGCGGGAAATCCGGATTTCGTCAAGCTCGCCGAGGCCTACGGCGTGAAGGCGTTCCGCATCCGCCGGCCCGGCGACGTGAGGCGCATCCTCAAGCAGGCCTCGGAATACAACGACGGGCCCTGCGTGATCGAGGCCGAAGTGGTGAAGGAGGACAACGTCTACCCCATGATCCCGGCCGGAGCGCCGTACAGGGACATGCTGATCGAACGGCCGCGCGCGAAGATGGCCAAACCCACGGGGAGCACCTGAGATGACCACGCCGACCCATACCATTTCCGTGCTGGTGCTCAACAAGCCCGGCGTGCTGGTGCGCGTGGCGCTGGTTTTCGCGCGCCGCGGCTACAACATCGACAGCCTCGTGGTGAGCCCGGTGCTGGACACGGAATTCAGCCGCATGACCATCACCTGCTCCGGGGACCTGGCGACCCTGGACCAGATCATCAAGCAGCTGGTGAAGCTGATCGACGTCGTGCGCGCCGTGGACCACACGGGGGAGGCCGTGATCGAGAAGGAGATGGCCCTGATCAAGGTCCGGTGCCCGCTCGAGAACCGCACCCCCATCCTCCAGGTGGCCGAGCACTTCAAGGGGACCACCGTCGACTTCGGCCACGAGTCGCTGATCCTCCAGATCTCCGGCGGGTCCGAGAAGATCGACCATGTGCTGGGTCTGCTGCGCCCCTTCGGGATCGTGGACCTGGTGCGCTCGGGGAAGATCCTGATGGCCCGGGGCGCGGAGAGGACCTGAACCTGAGGGTGGGGGTCGGCGACGGGGAAGCGTCCACACCCCTACCGGCGACGAGGGGCTGGTTAGTAGCTTGGGCATGGTCCACGCCAACGAGGAGAACGACCGCATGAACGCACATCCCTGGAAACTCGACGACGACGACGACGAATCCGACTGCCCCGATTGCGAGGGGAAGGAGGAGGGGAAGAAGGAGGAGAGCCTGGAGAAGAAGCTCCAGGAAAGCTTCCTGAAGAATCGGCGCGTCTTCCTCTGGGGCCAGGTCGACGACAAGTCGGCCAAGGAGGTGGTGGCCCGCCTGCTCTACCTGGACACGCAGAGCCACGACGACATCGTGCTCCTGGTCAACAGTCCCGGCGGCGTGATCACCGCCGGCACCGCGATCCTGGACGCCATGGACGCTGTGAAGTCCGAAGTGGTCACGGTGGTGATCGGTCAGGCCGCCTCCATGGGAGCGGTGATCGCCGCCTACGGCAAGAAGGGCAAGCGCTACGCCTGGAAGCGGTCCCGGATCATGATCCACCAGCCGCTCATCTCCGGGACCATGTACGGGCCCGCCTCGGACATCCAGATCCAGGCCGAGGAGATGCTCCGCATCCGCAAGGAGCTGAACCAGCTCCTGGCGGACGCCGCGGGGAAGACCCTGGAGCAGTTGGACGCCGACACCGACCGCGACAACATCATGACCTCCGGCGAAGCCTTGGAATACGGCCTCGTGGACGCGGTCCAGAACTACTCCTGACAGATTCCGTCGTCTCGTTCCGCCGCCTCTCCGCCTCCGGGCTCTCCGCCCGGGAGGCGTTTTCGCGCCTGTCGCGGGAATCGCCGGAGTCGGTGTTCTTCGACCTCTGGGACGGGCGCTGGTCCATCGTCGCCGTGGATCCGGTGGAATCGCGTTCCTGGCGGTTCCCGCCCGGCGTCGGGGCGCGGTCGGAGTTTCGCAGGCATCCCTTCCACTCCGAGCTCGGGCTCGGCGGAAGTCCCCGCTCGAGCCTTTCCGGTTGGCCCGGGGAACTCGGCGTCCCCCCACCGTTTCGCGGCGGGTGGGCCGGAACCCTGGGCTACGGGACCAGGCTCGCCTGGGAGCACCTTCCGGACCGCCTCGGGGCGTCGTGGGATGGTCCGCACGCGCGGCTCGCGCGCTACCCCGCCGTGGCCGCCCACCACCGTGAAACGGGCACGCTATGGGCGTTTGGCGACCTCGAACGGACGCGAAATTGGGACCGGAGACTCGCGACCTCCGTTGCGGTCCCTTCCGTCCAAGCCCTGTCCGCGCCGGAAACGGGCCTCTCCGACGCCGCCTACTCCAAGATGGTGGAGGAGGTCCGATCGGCCATCGGAGCGGGCGAGGTCTTCCAGTGCAACGTGGCTCGGCGCTGGGAGTGCCCCTTCGAGGGCGATCCCCTGGCGTTCTACGAGCGGGTGCGCGCGATCAATCCGAGCCCCTGGGGGGGAGTGCACCTCTGCGAAGACTGGGCGTTGCTTTCCAACAGTCCCGAGCTCCTCCTCCGTGTCCGCGACCGTTCCTTGGAGACCAGACCCATCGCGGGCACCCACCCACGGGGCGTGGATGCCCAGGACCAGGCCCTGCGTTCCCGCCTGGAGTCGTCCCCCAAGGAACGCGCCGAGCACCTCATGCTGGTGGACCTCGCCCGCAACGACCTGGGGCGGGTCTCGTCGCCCGGGTCGGTGCGGGTTCCGCGTTTCATGGGCCTGGAGGGCTATTCCCACGTCTGGCACATCGTCTCCACGGTCCAAGGCGACCTGGCCGATGGACGGACCGCCGCCGACGCCCTGGCGTCCCTCTTTCCCTGCGGGACCATCACCGGGGCACCCCGGATCCGTTGCATGGAGTTGATCGACGCCTTGGAACCGGTGCCGCGCGGACTCTACACCGGAAGCCTGGGGTGGATTGCGGAGGATGGGGACGCCGAATGGAACGTCCTGATCCGCTCCGCCACCGCTCGGGATGGCGTGCTGGGGTTCCACGCCGGAGCGGGGATCGTTTGGGATTCCGACCCCCTGAACGAGGCGGCCGAGACGCGCCACAAGGCCGCGGCTTGGCTGGCCGCCGCCGGCGGACCCTGATGGCGTTGCTGCCCGGCGACGACGGTCCCTATGTCTTCGAGAGCCCGGTGCCTCCGGATGGTGCGGGAAAGACCCTCCTGGACTACCTGAGCGGGAGGTTCACCTACCGCGATGTCGACGCTTGGCGTGAACGGATCCTTTCGGGCGATGTCGGTCTGGAGGGTCTCGAGAATCGCGACCCCCTACGGGTCCTGGAGGCGGGGGAGAGCCTGGCCTGCGTGCACCCCGACTACGTGGAACCTCCCATCCCCACGGATTGGCGGATCGCGGCGATGGGGGAAGATTGGATGGCCGTCGCCAAGCCCTCGGGGATGCCCGTCCATTCCACGCCGCGCATCTACAGGCAGACCCTGGTCTGGCAGGTGCGCAAGCTGTGGGGAGAAGGCTGGACGCCCGCCCACCGCCTGGACCGCGACACCTCCGGCCTGGTGGTCTTCAGTCGGGGGAACCGACTGCCACGCTGGCTGGGACGCGCCTTCTCCAGGAACGCGGCGAAGAAGGAATACCTGGCGCTGGTGCTCGGCAATTTGACGGAATCCGTCGAAATCGACCAGCCCATTTCCCTGGCGGGCGATCCCCGGATCCCGCTGCGGAGGCGGGCGGGACGCGGAGGGAAGGTGGCCTCCACGCTGCTGGTGCCCCTGGGTCCGGATCCCGACGGGGCGGGGACCTGGGTCGTCGCCCATCCGCGCGAAGGGCGCACGCATCAGATCCGCGTGCACTGCGAGGCCGCGGGTTTCCCGATCCGGGGCGACCTCCTCTACGACGGCAGGGGCGGGGAGGGTTACCTCAGGCGTGCCGAGGCCGTTCCCCATCTGGACGCGCCGAGCCTTTCCGGGCGGCTCCACCTGCACGCCTGGAAACTGCGCTTCGCCGATGCTCCGCCGGGGACCCTGCCGCCGGAGTTGTGCTGTCCGCCGCCCGCGGACTGGAAGATTCCCGGTCTCCACCCGTAGGGCTCGCGCTCGACTTTTTGGATACGCGGGCGAAGGACGTTGCGCTGGGCCCGTTTCGCCGGTACCATTCCCCGGTGCCGAATCTCGTCAGGAGCCTTCCCATGAAATCGTCCCTCCTCGTCGCCTGCTGTGCGGCGGCGGCTTGCGCCCAATCCGTCACCGTCCAGGTGCTGGCCGACTCCGGTCGCATCCCCATCTCGCCCTGGATCTACGGGCGGAACAACAGCCTCTCGCTGGATGCGTCCAAGCCCGTTTCGGATTCCCTCATCACGCTGTACAAGGAAGCCGGAGTGCGGTCTTTCAGGGAGAACGGCGGGAACAACGCGACCAAGTACAACTGGCGAAGGAAGCTGACCAGCGCTCCGGACTGGTACAACAACGTCTACGGAGCCGACTGGGACTACGCCGCGACTACGCTCCAGAACCAATTGCCGGGGACGCAAGGAGTGTCCGCGTTCCAGTTGCTGGGATGGGCCGCACGCACGGACAGTGCGAACTTTGGGGATTGGGCTTACAACCAATCCCAATGGTGGAGCGGTGTGAAACAAAATCTGGCTGGTGATGGCGTATTGAATCCTGCTGGAGGCAACCAGGCCCTCACCAACGGCGATCCAACCAAATATCTGCAGACCTGGCCAGCGGACTCCACCGTCGCAATCCTTCCGCACTGGTTCGGTCCAGGTGGATTGGGCTTGGACTCGACGAGATTTCGCTACTGGGGCATGGACAACGAGCCAGACGGCTGGTCCAGCACTCACGATGACGTCGACTCCGCCCTCACAGGACATATTCTGACTGAGGAGGACTACGTCCAGCGGTGGGTTGCCGTTGCCAAGGCCGCCCGCAGGATCTTCCCCGGGATCCGGTTGGTGGGGCCAGCCTTCATGAGCGAATGGCAGTGGTACACCTGGGAGAACTCCACCATCACATACAAGGGAAAGCTCTATTCCTCCGCGGAGTACCTGATCAAGAGGCTTGCGGAGATCCAAGATTCCACTGGAGTGAGGATGCTCGACGTCTTCGACATCCACTTCTACTACGCATCGGCAAACAAATACACGCTCACTAGGGCGGATTGGCTGCAGTCCCATCGAATTCTTTTCGACCGCACGTATTCGGATCCGGCCGCCAATGGTTTGCTGGCCAAGCAGAGCTGGCAAACCGACACGACTCAGCAATACATCCTGGGGCGTATCCAGGACTGGCTCAACCAGTATTTCGGGAAGGGGCACGGGATCGGGGTGGGAATGACGGAATCTGCAGCGGATACTTCCCTGTTGAACACAGCATCCATGGCCGCCGTTTGGCACGCCTCCGTTCTGGGGACGTTGGCCGACAACGGTGGCGAACTCTACACAGCTTGGTCCTGGTATCCAGGCATGTGGGAAGTCCAAAACCTATATGGTCGGTACGCGCATCCCACCAAGGTGAAATCGGTCTCGACACTGGATTCGCTGGTTTCCGGTTACTCGTCCATCTCCACTGCCGGGGATTCGCTCTTGGTGATCCTGGTGAACCGTGATGCGACCAACAACCATGCCACCACTGTGAACCTCACCGGGTTCACTCCCACGGGAAACGCCGTCACGTTGCAACTGGCGAACCTGAATGGCGAGACGTTCTTCTCCCATACCAAGAACGCCCTCAATACCGGAACGGCAACGGTTTCCGGCACGAGCTTGTCGCTCACTTTGCCGAAGATGTCCATCACGGCGGTCCAACTTCTGGGAACGGGTCATGCGGTGACCGGGGTGTTCGCCCGGACCTCAACCATCGCGAAGGTGACTTCGCTGCCGGGCATTCTCCGGGTGGAGGCAAACGCCGAGGGGATGGTGCGAATCTTGGATTTCCAGGGTCGCACCGTGGCCAGTTCCGGTCTGCATCAGGGGGCCGTCGACATCCCGGTGTGCGGCTTGGCCCGAGGTCTCTACGCGGTGCAGTGGCCGGGTGGACTGAGGCGGGTGGCGCTGCTGGGCATCTGACCGACCGCAGTCAGTCTTTGACGCATCGCAATGCGGTAGGAATGAAGCTTGGAGCCAAGGGTGTGGGACCCACGACCGGGAAGTTCATTTTGCTGCAATTTTGGTAATCGAAGCCCTCAGTCTCGCCACAGGTCGCGGATGTCTCCCCCGCCACCCAGAAGTTAGCGTACCTGTATGTGGTTGATCCTGCACTGGGGGAAGTGGAGTGCTGGACCGTGGCATTGCCGAAGGGTGCGATGAAGGACGCGTACTGATTTGTCCCATTTGAGGACGTTGTGGTGACGCAAGTCCCTCCCTCATTGACATTACATGGGTAATTCGGTGGCAGGTAGACTTCTGGAGTCCCCGAAGTTGTCGTCCACCCCGTGTCCGTTTTCAGCGCGATCGCCGAGTCGGTGGCGCCCGAGGGCATGGTTTCCACGAACAGCGCGCTCCATTCCATCTTCACCGGGACGTGCCAGCCGGCCGGGCAGACTCCTTGGTGGGGGGATTGGATCAGATTCTGGCAGGAGGTCGAATCGCACGAGCCGGGCAGGGCCATGGCCTGGCTCCACGTGTAGGTTCCATCCGCGGACCCCGATTTGAGATTGTCGGCCATCCACCATTGGGTTCCGAACAGCTCCGCCCGGTAGGCGTGGCCATCCCGGCTGTCCGTGAAGGTGTCCAGCTTTCGACCGAACAGATGGAT
>Ga0302320_10027942_pt1 | contig 10849 bp, 10 predicted proteins | sample Bog_T0_3_FD_202130 | JGI IMG/M metagenome (GOLD analysis project Ga0302320, IMG submission 202130) | Peat permafrost microbial communities from Stordalen Mire near Abisko, Sweden - Bog_T0_3 | ecosystem: Environmental > Terrestrial > Soil > Wetlands > Peat | place: Sweden: Abisko, Stordalen Mire... | reverse complement strand
CTTAAGCTCCCCTCACCACTTCTGAGAATCCTGCTCGCCACTGCACATCATTTCATATTGCACAGCTAACGCTTTGACCATCTTCCGGGCCACGCGGGCCTGTTCTGGCGCTCTCCTTGAGACATCGCTTGTGACCCGAGTCACAGTGCGGGGTGAATAATGTCACTGCCCATGCTGCTGACGGGAGCGCAGACTCAAAGTCCGATAGGCAGATAGCAGGCAATTTCCCGGAGGCGTTCATGAGCTTTGCCAGCGGCTTGAAAACCATTGTTGTTGCCACCGACCTCAGCGGCCGGTCAGAAGCCGCGCTGGAGTATGCCCGCAAGCTGGCCACGGCCTATGGCGCGCGGATTGTACTGGCCCACGGCATCGATCCCCTGGAATATGCCGAGGTGGATGCGGTTCCCGGGCAGGTTTTGACCGGGCTGACCGAAGAGGCGCGCGCGGTGCTGGACAAATTGTCCGGCGACCTGCTTCGGGAGGGCATCCATAGCCACTCGGAGATTCGACAGGGCACGGTGGCGCAGATGCTTCTGGATGTGGCCAAGCAATACGAGGCCGGGCTGATCGTGATCGGCACCAAGGGGATGGAGGGCGCGGGTCCGGTGATTGTGGGCGCCATTGCCGAGCAACTGGTGCGGCTGTCGCCGTGTCCGGTGCTGGCTGTGGCGGCGGATTGGAATGCGGGTGCGTTTCGTCCCACTCCGGGCGGGCCGGTGCTGCTGGCCATGGAGCGCAACGAAGCGGCATCTGCCGCGGCGGCCACGGCCTGTTCGCTGGCGCAGATTTTTCAGCGTACCCTGCTGGTGCTTCATGCGCGCACCGCAGCCGAGGCCTCGGCTTTTCAGAACCCCTGCGGCGCCTCTCTGGAAGAGTTTGGCATGAAGGCCAGCGGGAAGTTTCCGGTGCGTTGCATCGTCAAGGACGGCAATCCTGTGGACGCCATCGCCGAGGGCATCGCCGAGAACCATCCCTGCATCCTGGTGGCCGGCGTCAAGCGCGCCAGCGGCACACCGGGGCCGCATGGCACGGCCTTTGCCCTTCTGGCCCGCTCGCGTGTGCCGGTTCTGTGTGTGCCGCCGGAGGGGTCGCAAACCGGAGATAAGCCGGAGGCTCGCGCATTCGCACAGGTCCGATAGCCTGGGCCGACGCGGGAAGCGCGCCCTCAATTTTTAAGCAAAGGCGCAGGCGGCATGAGATTTACTGACCGCTCAACCTGATCTTCGTTGCATTTGGAGCGATTTGTCTTCTATGAAATTTGGCTTACCGCAAACTCGCAGCACCAAACGCGCTCGTCCGCAAGCGGCCGGCGGGCCGGTTGCAGTCCCGGCCCGGCGCAGGACCGGTGCCCGGGCGGAGACGGAGGGAGAGGCTGGCCTGCAACGTGAGGCAAGATTCAGGCGTGTGGAAGCTGTTCAGGCGCATCCCGTGGCAGAGCTGCTGGAGTGCCCTCCGGCCATTGGACTGTTGCTGAACCGCGCGTCTCAGTGCCTCAGTTTTGAGGCCGGAGATGTTGTCTTTCGCCAGTCCGGAATCTGCCGGGGACTCTATCTGGTGATCACCGGCCAGTTTCTGCGACGCGCCGAGCGGCTGGAGACGCGGCTGACGCTGGGTCCGGCCCGCGCCGGGGAACTGGTGGAGCTGGCTGCCACCCTGGGCGACAGGCATCACACCTGCACGCTGGCCGCGCAGACCGCCGGATCGGTCCTTATGCTGCCCATTGAAGCGCTCAACCAGGCGTTTCAGGGCTATCCACCCTTGCGGATGCGGTTGCTGGAGGAACTGGCCCGCGAGGTTTCCCGCGCTTATTACGCGTGCTGCCTTAGCCGAGTGGAGAGGCCAGGACGGGCAAACTCCGCAGCGTAACTGGCTGCGGGACGACAATTTAGCCTAGCTAGCCTTCGTGCCGGACCATCCCCCGGCAGGAGACCGAAGGATAATCCCTGTTTTGCCACCGTTGCATTCCGCCAAAGTGCGCTATACTTCAAATTGCACTGCAGCTGAGCTATGGCATCCTTTCATCCCCACCACCCTCCGGAAGATTGCGTTAACTGTGAGCATCGCCATTTGCGAATGTTCTGCAATCTCACACCCGAGGCGCTCACCGATTACGACGGCATTGGCATCATGATGAGTCATGCCCGGGGCGCCAAGCTGTTTTCAGAGGGCGATCCGGCGCGCAACGTCTTTGTAATCTGTTATGGCCAGGTAAAAATCTCCTCCACCTCCCGCGACGGCAAAACCATGATCCTGAAGATCGCCGGCCCCGGCGACGTAATGGGCCTGAGCGCGGTGCTGGCCAATGTTCCCCACGAAGTGACCGCCGAAGCCATTGAACCCTGTCAAGTGAAAACCGTTCGCAAGCAGGAGTTTGTCGATTTCCTCTCCCGCCACGGCATCGCATCCATGCACGCCGCGCAGTCTCTTTCTGGCGAATACCTCACGGTTTTCCATGACGCCAAGCGGCTGGCGCTCTCCGGTTCGGCGGCGGGACGGCTGGCGCGCCTCTTGCTGGATTGGGGCCGCGCCTCGGGCAACGGCAAGCACGAGATCCGCTTCACCATGGCCCTGACCCACGAAGAGATCGCCAACATGGCCGGCACTTCGCGCGAGACCGTCACCCGCCTGCTCAACCAGTTCCGCCGCGACCAGTGGATCACCATCAAGGGCTCCAGCCTGACCATTACCAAGCCCGACGAGCTTGAACGGCTTACCGCGTAATCCCCTCCAGGGAAACTCTGATAAATCAAAATTTTGAAGGGTACGGGCTTTAGCCCGTATATAAATCGTAATCCCCTCCAGGGAAACTCTGATAAATCGAAATTTTGAAGGGTACGGGCTTTAGCCCGTATATGAATCGTAATCCCCTCCAGGGAAACTCTGATAAATCGAAATTTTGAAGGGTACGGGCTTTAGCCCGTATATAAATCGTAATCCCCTCCAGGGAAACTCTGATAAATCGAAATTTTGAAGGGTACGGGCTTTAGCCCGTACATAAATCGTAATCCCCTCCAGGGAAACTCTGATAAATCAAAATTTTGAAGGGTACGGGCTTTAGCCCGTACATAAATCGTAATCCCCTCCAGGGAAACTCTGATAAATCGAAATTTTGAAGGGTACGGGCTTTAGCCCGTACATAAATCCAGCAAAATCAACGTGGGCTTTAGCCCCCGAGGGAATGCATGCTCAATAGAAGCACTTGATCAGAGGTTCCCTGGAATTTCCCGACAACTCCGTTTTCGGCGCTCATTTTTATGCGGCATTGCGTGCGTGGTGCGGCCCAATGCGTGTGGAATCAAGGAGTTTCACCAAGCCGAAAGGTCGGCCGGTTCCATAAGGGGTTTCCAATGACCACAGAAATGCTCCCGCACCCTTGACCTTAACGTGTTCTGAGATTTACCCGATAAGATAACCAGCAACTCAGTATTGTTGCGATTGCACCAAGGGGAGAGCGGCGAATGCGGGTCCAGCTCGACGAACAAAGCGTAATCAAGGCCAATTCCCAGTTCTGGGAGCAGATGCTGGCCATGACCTTGAATCCGATGCCCATGCCGGGTGAGTTTTGCGTAAGCGCCGGGCATCTGCATGGCAGCGTCACCCTGGGCGGCGTCTGGAAGGGACGCATCGAGGTGCGCATGGGCGAGGGCCTGGCTTACCAGGCAACGGCGGCGATGATGATGCAGCCTGTGGAGACCGTGGGCGAGGCCGATGCCCTTGACGCCACCAAAGAGATTGCCAACATGATCGCCGGGGTCATCAAATCCTCATTGCCACGGCCCTGCACCATGACCGTTCCGGAGTCCATCGTGGAGGCTGCGGGATTTTGCTCCGAGGCGCAAACCGAGGACTCGCTGGTGGTAGCCTTCCGCCACGCGAGCGGCGCTATGATGGTGCGCGTCTGGGAGCAGGAGTTCCTGGGGTAACGTTTGCCGTATGGACCAGCAGAACTCAAGGCGCCGCACTGCATAGCAGCCAAACCATTCATCCATGAACTGCTGCTTCTGTTCAATCCGCACCGATGGCTTTAGCAGCACCCACCTTTTATGGTTGTCCCCGCCGGTTTCTCGGCGCCAAAGGAATCCACCGGAAGCGGCGCTCCATGCAGAGTGGCCCAGCAGCGGCGCATGGCGGCGGAGACCACAAGAATCACTCCCACCACAAAGAGGCTCATCAGCAAGGCATCCAGAGAGCCCTGCAACTGTGAACCCGGCACGTGCGCCAGCGGCCAAAAGATCGTCGTAATGGAAAGCACCGCGGCAACCAGTGTGGTCACGCCCACGAACACCATGGGAATTGCCGTTGTCCAGGCATATCTCTGTTTTCCGTTGTTGATGAGAAATGTTGTGGTCACCGCCAGCGCAATGGTGGCCAGCAGTTGATTGCCTACGCCGAATAGCGGCCAGATCGTGGAGATTGAACCTGTGTAGATTAGATAGCCCCACGACACAACCACCAGCACGCTGGCTATCAGCATACCCGGAATCGATTTCGTATTCCCCAATGGCTTGTAGGCCTTGCCCAGCAGTTCCTGCAAGACATAGCGCGCGGCGCGCGTGCCGGCATCCACCGTGGACAGGATAAACAGCGCCTCAAACAAAATGGCGTAGTGATACCAGTAGCCCACCAGATTATCCATGTACGGCAGGCGGCGGAAAATGTGCGCCATTCCGATGGCCAGAGAGACGCCTCCACCGGTGCGCCCGAAGAGGTTCTCGCTTGTTTCCATCGATAACCTGGGGAGATCGACCGTATGCAGGCCCAGATTCGCAAAGACCGCGGGAGGAACGTTAATCGCATAGTAGTCGCCGGGATAAAGCGAGCAAGCCGCGATCAGCGCCACCACGGCAACCAGGGCCTCCGCCAGCATTGCGCCATAACCGATGAAGCGCGCGTCGGTTTCCTTATCCAGCATCTTGGGCGTGGTGCCGGAAGCAATCAGCGAGTGAAATCCGGAGATGGCGCCGCAGGCAATGGTTACGAACAGAAAGGGAAACAGCTTGCCATGAATGATCGGCCCGCCGCCGTGAATAAACTGGGAGAAGGCGGGAAACTGCATCTGCGGATGAACCACGATGATGCCGACGATGAGGAGCGAGATGGTGCCCAGCTTCAAATAAGTGGAAAGGTAATCTCTCGGCTCCAGCAGCAGCCACACCGGCAGCACCGAGGCGATAAATCCATAGATCATCAGAATAATCGTGATCTGGTGGCCGGAAAAGGTCAGCATTCCAGCCATCGAAGAACTCGCCACGATGCGGCCCACAAACACGGCGGCCATAAGCACGGTCACGCCGGCAATGGACGGCCCCACGACAACGACCTTTCCGGGAACGCTCTTGAACATCCACCAGCCCATCATCAAGGCAATGGGAATCGTCATGCCGATGGTGAAAACAGCCCATGGACTATTGAACATGGCGTTCACCACCACGATGCCCAGTCCGGCCAGCGTAACCAGCAGAATGAAGAGCACCGCGAACATGCAGACAACCCCCGCGAAGGGTCCGATTTCAGTCAATGCAATATCCGCCAGCGACCGTCCCTTGTGCCTGAGGGATGCAACCAGCACCGTGAAATCGTGAACGCAACCGCCCAGCACCGCGCCCAGCACGATCCACAGAAAGCCGGGCGCCCAGCCGAATTGCGCGGCCAGCGTCGGCCCGATCAGCGGCCCTGCTCCGGCTATCGCCGCGAAGTGGTGGCCAAACAGCACCCACTTGGGAGCAGGCGAAAAGTCGTGTCCGTCATCGTAGACGTGCGCCGGCGTAACGCGCTTGTCATCAAGCATCAGAACCTTGGTGGCGAGAAATGCGGAGTAGTAGCGGTAGCCGATTGCAAAGATGCACATGGCTCCGATAAGAAGAGATAAAGTCGTCATTGCGATTACGCCTCGTTTTACATGCAGACTGTGAGCAACGCGGTTGAGGTTCCTGCCGGTTAACGGATAGCTGAAAACTTGAAGATCACGTCGAATGCCGCCGACAGTTGATTTCTGCTATGGTTTGCCGCGCCAACCGGACCGAAGGACGGCTGCCCGGAAAAATCTCCGCGCACTTCCGGCCGGAAGGTGATCCACCTGGCCGGCCTGACGCTCAAGCCAAGCGTAGTTTCGCCAAAGTGTCCGGCAACCCCGGTATGCACTCCGCGCGCATCGTAAAACCATTCACCGCGCGCGTTCAGATCGAATTGCTTATCCAGGAGAAAGGTGGCAATCGAGGATGCGCCGTGCGTGGCAGAGGTCCCGCCATGGTTTGCTTGATCTTTGCTTGCCCAGGAGGAACTCGCCTGCATGACCTGAGAGAAGCGCGGGGTCCATGTGCGCCGCGCCTCAACCTCGGCGATGGTTTGCCAGGAATCGGTATGCCCGGCAGCGATGGGGGCAGGCTTGGGGCCCGCAAAGAGAGAGCCGATTAAAGTCGTTCGTGTGCTGTTTGCCGGCCGGTAGGTTGCGCGAGCAATATAATCCGGCGCGCGTCCGCGCATTTCAAAAACGGTGTTATATCCGATCAGCGCGCCTCCCAGAAGATCGAGGTAATTCGTGGGATGCAATGTAGCGACCGCCGCCGTGGCTGCGACCTGGAAGTTAATCCAGAAGTAGGTATTGGAATACAGCGGCCGATAGGGAGCCATCAACGACTCATACCCCAGAGGCATATTCTGGCGTCCAAGTTGAAGATCGACGCCCTTTGCGGACAGGACGGGCATGTGCGCGGAGATGAAGAGTTGGCGGAAGTCCGTTCCCATGTGCTTGTCTTGCGGTCCGAAATTATTCAACGGCCGCAGAAGAGCCGCGTCGGACCCGCCGTAGAAGTCGGAACGAAATCCCCATGACCAATTGTGAGTGTCCGCTGGCCGTTCGACGATCAACCACGCTCCATTCAACAGGAACTCATTGCCAAAGCGCGTCGGCTCAGGCGCGACATTCAACAGGCCGTCTCCGCTTGATGAGTAGCTGTAGCCGCCGTCGAGCCAGCCATAGGCGCGCACGCGATGATCCGCGAGCCACTTGGTAGTTGCCGTTTCACGAAAGAGGGGAGTCAGGTTTTCCGGGTTCACCGATCCAAGCTGTTGCGGAGCCTTGTGCGCGGGCGCTGAGGGCGCCTGCGTGGTGATTGAAGTTTGTTGCGCCATTCCCATTTGTAGAACAAATAATAAAATTACACAGGTTCCCAGAGTCAGCCGTCGTGCGCTTACAATGCAGGTCATTTTGAACCTCATTGCCCACATTCTCACTCAGCCACTTCGTTTCCTACTGAGCAATTGTGGACAAAAGATTCGTGATAATGCTCACACCTTTCATCCGCTGTTGAATGATCTAAACCCTGGTTATTGCTTCAAGCGGCTCCAGGGTCAACCTTGCCGTAAGCACCACCAGCGCGGCCCACAGCGAATCAGCGGCCAGCAGATGCGCCACCTGCACCCATAGCGGAGCCAGCAGCAGCACGTCCAGCAATCCCAGCGCATAGACCGCGGCCAGCAGCAGGAGAATGAGCGCGGAGAGGCCGCGATTGTCCCAGTGCGTTTTGTTCCGCGCGGCGCGAACCAGCAGCCAAATGAGAAAGAAGCTGGCGGCAAAGGCGATGCCGGGATGCGTCCAGCGCCAGCGCACCAGCCAGCCGCTTGCGGAGGAAAAATCCTGGGCCAGCGCCAGGCCCAGCGAACTGGCGGGGAAGAGCGTGTCACCCAATGCGGCCAGCGAGCCGGTAACGCCCACCATCATCACCACCAAGATTCCGGCGATGGCGGCAAAGGGCGCTCTCAAACGGACGCTGCCGCGCAGATAGCCGCGACGGCGGCTGAGCAGGTGCGCGGTCAGGGTGAGCGCGGCAACCAGCAGCAGCGTGTTGGCCAGATGCAGCGCCAGAAAAGCGGGCCTGAGCGGCGACTGGCTCTGCGCCGTGTATCCCAGCTTGACCAGCAGCGCGCCCAGCGTTGCCTCAATCAGCGTGAAGACGACAGAAGCTACGGCAGCCGCGCGCGCCAAGTGGCCGCGGAGTGTGCCCGCAAAGGTCCATGCCGCTAGGCCGACGACAGCAAAAAACGAGAGGCCGCTGGTGATGCGGTGGGTGAACTCGATGAGCGTGTTGACGCTGGCCGAGCGCTGGATTACGACGCCGTTGCATAGCGGCCAGTGGTTGCCGCAGCCGGCCCCTGAGCCGGTGGCGCGGACAAGAGTGCCCCACAGAATGACGGCGATGAAATAAGCCAGCACTGCCCACGCAAAGCGGCGCAGGGCGGGCGAGGGCAGGCGTTGGGAATCAATGGATACGGCAGCAGCAGGCATAAAAGTTGGCTCCGGATAGAACCCACCAGTGTAGAACAATCGAGTGGTTGGGTTGAGACTGAAACCGTAATCAGCGTATAATTTGTCTTACCTGGAGGTAAGACGTTATGGGGCAGATGGCCACGGTCAGCTCAAAGGGGCAAATTGTGATTCCAGCCACAATTCGAAAGAAATTGCGGATCAAAGGTGGAACCCGCCTTGCGGTGAATGAACGGAACGGAGAGATCACGCTCACTCCCAACCCCTTTGACGAGCTTCTGGCTCTTCGTGGCAAATACGCTCAATATGACTTGGAGGCGGATCTTCTGGAAGAGCGCTGCAAGTGGGATGAGCGGCTGGAGGCTATGTGAGGCAGTATGTTTTGGATGCCAACGCCATTACGCGCTATTTGACCAAGGGATCCGGAATTGAAAAGCTCGATTCCTTGTTTGCACAGGCGCGCCAAGGTGACGCGCATCTGTCGATTTCCGTCATCAATCGTGGCGAGGTACTTTACCAGCTGGCCAGGCGCGCAGGGCTGCAGGAGGCGACTAAGACGTTGCAGGCTCTCGCGCGTTCTACCGAATCGGTCGGAATCACCGAAGAACAAGCCGATGCGGCCGCGGCGTTGAAGTTCATTTATAAGTTAGGCTACGCTGATTGCTTCGCCGCGGAGTTGGCGATGCGCACGGGCGCGACTATCGTTACCGCTGATCCGGATTTCGCCAAGCTGGGAAAGCAATTGAAGATTCTAGCCCTGCCGCGCCATAGAGAATAATCGCGCAACAGGGCTGGTCTTCCTTTAGAAAGTGCGCCGGCTGCCTCTTCACTCCCCCAACAGCCGCACCACGTGGTTCACGATCATCAAATCTTCAGCGGGCGGGATGACGCGCACGGTAACCGGCGAGTGTTCGCTGGAGATAGTGGCTGCGCCGCGGACGTTGTTTCGCTTCGAGTCGAGGACGATGCCCAAGGCGTCGAGGTTGGCGCAGATTTCAGCGCGGGCGTTGATGTCGTTTTCGCCGATGCCGCCGGTGAAGACCAGCATGTCCAGCCCATTCAACTCGGCCACGTAGCTGCCGATCCAGCGGGCGATGGTCCAGGTGAACTTGGCTACAGCGAGTTTTGCTTTGGCGTTGCCGGCGTTGATGGCCTCGCGCAAATCGCGCATGTCGTTGGAGAGCTCGCTGACGCCCAGCAGGCCGGACTTTTTGCTGACGACGGTTTCCAGCTTGTCGGCGGCTTCGAGGGCGTTGGGCGTGGACTTGGCAATCTCTTTGAGGATGAAAATTACGATGCCGGGATCAATGTCGCCGGTGCGCGAGCCGCTGATGATGCCGCTGGTGGGGGTGAGCGCCATCGAAGTATCCAGGCACTCGCCGCTGCGGATGGCGGAGATGGACGCGCCGTTGCCCAGATGAGCGACGATAAGTTTTTTCGGCACCTTGGGCTGCAACTGGTAGACGATGGATTCGTAGGAGATGCCGTGATAGCCGTAGCGGCGCACGCCCATGGCGGAATACTCCTCGGGGATGGGCATATGCGTGGCCACCTCCGGCAGGGTGCGGTGAAAGTAGGTGTCGAGTACGGCAAAGTTGGGAATGCCGGGAAAAAGTTTCAGTGCCTCGCGCATGATGTAGACGGCGATGGGCGTGTGCAGCGGCGCGAGAGCCGCGTAGCTTTCGATCTCGTCGATCAGTTGCGGCGTGATGAGTTGGTTCTCGCTGATCTTGGGCCCGCCGCAGACCACGCGATGGCCAATGGCCAACGGGGCAGGGAAGTCGCCGGAGTGGAGAGCGTCGGCCACCATCTTGAAGGCCACCGAGCGGTTGGGCAGCGCGGGAGTTTGATCCACGAGCTTTTTGCCGGCGGCGTCCTTGATCCAGAACTTGCCCAGATCGGTGCCGATGCCGTCCACCGCTCCCTCGAAGAGCTTGTCGCGCTGGCCATTGCCGGCCTCGTAGACGGAAAATTTAATGGAAGAAGAACCGCTGTTCAAAACCAGTACGGGCAAAGAAGCCATGCATTCATTCCTTTGAGGTTGGGGCTGAACGAGTCAGCGGGTGAGTGAGTGAGTGAGTCAGTGAATGAGTGAATCAGTCCTTCGGCCAGCGCCAGTTCTTGATTTCCGGCAAATCGTCGCCGTTTTCCGCCACGTACAGCTTGTGCCGCTGGATGGCCTCGGAGTACCACTGTTCGGCCGCGTCCACCTGCGCGGCGAGCCGCGGCACGCGCCGGACGGCGTCGAGCGACAACTGGAAGCGGTCGATGTTATTCAGCACGCACATGTCGAAGGGCGTGGTTGTGGTGCCCTCTTCCTTGTAGCCGCGCACGTGAAGGTTGTTGTGGTTGTGACGCCGGTAGGTGAGCCGGTGAATCAGCGTCGGATAGCCGTGGAAGTTGAAGACGACCGGCGTCGAGGGCGGGAAGATTTGGTCATAGTCCTCGTCGGGCAGGCCATGCGGATGCTCGGTCTGCGGCTGCAGCGCCATCAGGTCCACCACGTTGACGACGCGGATTTTCAGGTCGGGCGCCAGCGTGCGCAGCAGAACAACGGCCGCCAGCGTCTCCAGCGTGGGCACATCG
>Ga0302320_10027940_pt1 | contig 10850 bp, 8 predicted proteins | sample Bog_T0_3_FD_202130 | JGI IMG/M metagenome (GOLD analysis project Ga0302320, IMG submission 202130) | Peat permafrost microbial communities from Stordalen Mire near Abisko, Sweden - Bog_T0_3 | ecosystem: Environmental > Terrestrial > Soil > Wetlands > Peat | place: Sweden: Abisko, Stordalen Mire... | reverse complement strand
GTTGCGAGAATGTGGACGTGGTGGAAGAGCTGGCGATCGAGCGCGCGAAGAAGCTTTTCGGGGCCGACCACGTGAACGTGCAGCCGCATTCGGGTTCACAGGCGAATGCAGCGGTTTACTTCGCCATGCTGCAACCGGGCGATTTGATTCTGACGATGGACCTGTCGCATGGCGGGCATCTGACGCACGGGCACAAGATGAATTTCTCGGGTCGCTTTTATCGTGTGGTCCACTACGGCGTGAGCAAGGAGACGGAGACCATTGATTACGACGCGCTCGAGCGGCAGGCGAAGGAGACCCGGCCGAAGATGATCACGGCAGGGGCGTCGGCTTATTCGCGCACGATTGATTTTCCACGCCTGCGGAAGATCGCCGATTCGTGCGGCGCGCTGCTCTTTATCGACATGGCGCACATTGCGGGCCTGGTCGCAGCGGGCGTGCATCCGTCGCCAATTCCGTACGCCGATTTTGTCACGACGACGACGCACAAGACCCTGCGCGGTCCGCGTGGCGGGCTCGTCTTTTGCCGCGAGAAGTACGCGAAGGAGATCGATGCGCAGGTATTTCCGGGCGTGCAGGGCGGCCCGCTGATGCATGTGATCGCGGCGAAGGCGGTCGCGCTGGCCGAGGCGCTTCGGCCCGAGTTCAAGACCTACCAGCAGCAGGTGGTGCGCAATGCCAAGGCGCTCTGCGAGGGCATGAAGAAGAACGGGTTCCGCATTGTGTCGGGCACGACGGACAACCACGTCATGCTGGTTGATCTGCAGCCGAAGAATGTCACGGGCAAGGAGGTTTCCGAGGTGCTGGATCAGGCCGGTATTACGGTGAACAAGAACGCGATTCCGTTCGATACGCAGAGTCCTTTCAAGGCTGGCGGCATCCGGCTGGGCACGCCGGCCGTGACGACGCGCGGGATGCGGGAGGACGAGATGTTCGATATCGCCAACCTGATCGAGGACGCGATCGAGCACCGCGGCGATGCGGCAAAGATCGAGTCAATCCGCGAGCATGTGCGACAGATTACGGCGCGGTTTCCGTTGCCGTTTTAATCTTGAAGGTAAACTGGCCGGGAGCTGGCGCGGTGGATTGATGCGAATCGGCGGAAGTAATCGCCGCCGCCGAGGAAATACAGAACGAGCCGGTGCCAGCTAAGCCGCGCTTCCGGCCAGCAAATGAGGGCGCTCGTTGGCGATTTTGACGATCAATTCGCCGAAGAGTGTGTTGACCCAGGCGAACCATTTTCGGGTGAAGTCCTTGGGATTGTCCTTGTGGAAGGACTCGTGCATGAAGCCGGTACCGGCATGGGTCCGCTTCAGCATGTCGAGGCAGAGTTTAATTTCCCGATCGTCCGTGCTGGTCAAGGCGCGGTCGATAATTCCCATCGGCCAGATGTAAGGACCGGAGACGTGCGGGCTCGCGCAGCCTTCCGCCGCGCAGCCGCGATGAAAAAGGGGATTATCGGAGCTGAGGGCAAGTTTACGGCTGTTTTGATAGACGGGGTCGTCAATGCTTTTGTACCCGAGATAAGGGATCGAGACCAAGCCGGGGAGGCCAGGGTCGTCGATCAGGAGGTGGTGGCCCATGCCGTCGCATTCGTAAGCGTAGAGTTTTCCACCGCCTTGAGGGGAGTCGACGATGCCGTGGGCGAATACGGCATCTTCCACCTCCGAGGCCAGGGAGCTGCAGGTCGCCGACAGGCCGCTGGCGTCTTTGATTGCGTCAAGAATTTCGGCCAGTTGGCGCAGGCCTACCACGGCAAAAAGATTCTCCGGGATGTTGAAGAGGTAAGTGGTGGCGTCATCCGAATTTCTGAACGCGGAGCAGATCATTCCAGTGGGCCTGAAGGCCGGGCCGAAGCCATCATTGACCAGTGTATCGATCGCTTCCCCGGCGATGCGCATGAAAGAGTAATTGCCCTGGCTGGTCTTGCGTTGCTGATCGAGCATGGTTTCGACGGCCAGGTGCATGGCCTTTTTCCAGTCGTCGTCAAACACCGCGACATCGCCGGTGATCTTCCAGTATTGATGGGCGAGACGGATGCAATAGCAGAGCGAATCAAGTTCCCATTTCCGCTCGTGCACACCCGGCTTCATCAGAGTGCGGTCATCGTGCCACTCGCTGATTCTGTTGCCGTCCTTGAAGAAGGCGTTCGCGTAGGGATCAAGCCGGATGCAGGCCGCCTGCCGATGAATCAAGCCGGCGACCATCTGAACCAAATGCGGATCCTGCGCACAGAGCGGCAGATAAGCCTGCACTTGGGCGGATGAATCTCGCAGCCACATGGCGTCGATATCGCCCGTGATGACAAACGCGTCCGGCTTGCCGTCCTTCATCCCGAAATCGACGGTGGTATCGAGCGTATTGGGGTAGCAATTTTCAAAGAGCCACGCCAGCTCGGGGTCTGCTATGGCGGACTTGATTTCGGTGATCTGCCGCTCGACCGCTTCGCTGCGAAAGACGCGCTTTTCCGGCGCGGGACGTTGGGAGACGTAAGGGTTATTTTTCGGCATTACCAGTTCCGAGAAGATGCAGGACGGCCATGCGGACGGCGAGGCCGTTCTGGACCTGGTCGAGGATGGTCGAGTTGGGGCCGTCGGCGAGTTCGCTGGCGATTTCGACGCCGCGATTGATCGGGCCGGGGTGCATGATGAGAACGCCGGGTTTGCACCTGGCGAAGCGGGTGGCGTTGAGGCCAAAGAGGGAGATGTATTCGCCGACCGAGGGGAAAAAGCTCCGCTGCTGGCGCTCGTGCTGGATGCGCAGGAGCATGATGACGTCGGCCTCGGGCAGGACGGCGTCGAGGTCGTGAGTGACGGTGACGTCGAGTTGGGCGAAGATTTCAGGGACCAGCGTGGTGGGACCGACGAGGGTGACGCGGGCGCCGAGTTTGCGCAGCGCCCAGACATTGGAACGCGCGACGCGGCTGAAGAGAATGTCACCGCAGATGACGACGTGGAAGTTTTTCCAGTCGAGGTTGTCACCGAGACGCTCGCGCATGGTGAAGGCATCGAGCATGGCCTGGGTGGGGTGTTCGTGCGCGCCGTCCCCGGCGTTAATGACGTGGGCCTTGAGCCGCTCGGCGAGAAATTGCGGCGCGCCGGCGGCGGAGTGGCGCAGGATGACGAAGTCGGCCTTCATCGCCTCGAGGACGTGGCCGGTGTCCTTGAGGGTCTCGCCTTTGCGGAAAGAGCTGGAAGCGCTGTCGATGGAGACGACGTCAGCGTCGAGACGGGTGGCTGCGAGCTCGAAAGAGGTGCGGGTGCGGGTGCTCGGCTCGACGAAGAGGTTGACGACCGTGCGGCCTTCCAGCGAGGAGGATTTTTTGACGCGGCGCGCAAGGAGATCCTTGAAGGTGCGGGCGGTGTCGAGAATCAGTTCGATCTCGGCCCGGTCCAAATCGCGGATGGTGACGAGGTCCTTGCGCGTCCAGGCAGTGCTCATTAAAAGGCGAGTGTAACGGGAGTTTTCCCGGAGAGACACTATTTTTTATGGGAGGTCCGACAACTGCCGACTGCGTCGCAGCCTACCTACTTGACACTCGGAAGCTTGAGGAGTTTGCCGGAGCGTCGGATGAGGTCGGAGGCCTCGACGGCGAGTAGGAATTCGCTGCTCTTTTGGGTGATTTCCTTCTCGAGCATCATTTCGCGGAGCGTCTGGACGTCAGAGGTTTCGATAAGCTTGACCATGCCGAGTTGGTGGAGGGTGTCGAGGCCTTGACGGACAATTTCCAAGTCGAGGCCGAGGTATTCGGCGAGGTCCTCGGCGCGGACGCCACCGGAGAGAAGCTGGCGGCTCTGCTGGAAGATGAGGTTGATATTGGGGTCGGTGGTGACTCCGGGGTGTTCCTTGTCGAGTATGTAGAAAAGCTGAGGGGCGAGAAGGGCGCGCTGCTTGGCGAGCTTTTCGTCGACGTGGAGGACGAGGAGCATGACGAGTTCGCTGACGGGAAGAGGCTCGTCGCGGCGCACGGAAACAATGGGTTGGGCGGAGAATTCGAACAAGCCCTCGCCGGACTCGACCATGAAGCTGAGTTCCGCGACGATTTGCTTCGGTTCGGTGAGGAAGTAGTCGCCGATGTGGAGGCCGTGAGCGTGGCCTTCGGATAAATCGATGTCGACATCGGTCAGTTCGGGGACCTCGTAAATGCGGAGGCGGCCGGTACGGCTGCCGATCAAGAGCAAGACTTCGGGCAGGGGGAATTCGGACAAACTACCAACGAGCGGCATTTTTTTCCTCCTAAATCGCGTTTGTTGCTACATGTGACTTTAGCCGCAGATGGGGAGCGTGTCCACGATTGAATCTACGGTGGTGGCGGTGAAAGCATGGCGCCTTGGATAAGTTGGGGACGAAGCGTAAGTTGAAAAAGTGATCCATGGTTGCCAACGGCTGGGACATCGGTTAAACATGACGGGATACTGTTTGATCTCCGCCCTGAAGCGCGGGGCGGGTCTTATCGTGAATTATTCTTTGAGTCATTTTCATTTTCGGGCCGGGTCGGTCTTTGCGCTTATGGTCGGCGCCGGGGTTCTCGGCGGCTGCTCTCCCACCATCAATCTGGCCACGCCGGAGCCGGTGAAGGTTGACGTGGCGGTGCGGCTGGATGTGTACCAAAAAACGGCCCCAACGAAGGCGAAGGAGGAGCAATCGAGCCTGGAGATCGCGGCGAACCGGCGATTGCGCTCAGGGGAGATTCAGCAGCTCAAGAATGATGGGTTGGTGGGGGAGGACCGTGACGGCTATCTCGATCTCCGAAAGCCGCCGACGGACCCGAAGTATTTGACTTATGCCCAGGGGATCGTGTCGGCTGAGAATGCGGACCGGTCCTACCTTTACCTCACGAATGCCCAGACCCAAAATAAACCGTTGGAAATGATCGAGCGGGAGTATGCTCAACTATGGAGCGACCGCGCCTTTCCCAAGGAGTGGGTACAGAAAGAAGACGGAACGTGGACGCAGAAGTAAGATCATCCCGACGCATGGGCGAGACGCAACGCCTTTCGAGCCTGGCTTCGTCGAATGGCGCCGCTTCGGGCCCGGGTGGGCACGGCCTGCCGATCAAGCGCCACTATTCGCGCCGGCGCGCCTGGTTTAGCGTGCTGTTCTGGGTGGCGCTGGCGATTGTTTTTACGCCGCTGGCTCATCAATTTACCAGCCGCATCCAGAGCACGCTGAGCGGGATGAAGGGCACGCCGTCGGAGAACGTGCGCATTAACGTGGTGAAGAATTTTTCCACCGCGCTGGCCTTCCCGACCGCCGTCGTCTGGGACGCCAAGGGGCTTCCGCCAGCCGATGCCGATGCGGCGTGGAAGAACCTTCTGGAGGCGATCCGGGCCGACCCGGGGGTGAATGACGTGACCGACGGCAACAGAATGGTCGAGAATTGGCCCAGGACTGACTGGTATGCGGCTTTTGTCGCGGTGAACGCGTCGACTTATGGCGAAGCGGAAAAAGTCGTCCCCGGCCTGCGCGCGGATGTGGCGAAGCTCTCTTTTCCCGGTGCGCAAAAGCCGTGGGTCACAGGCGGCCCGGCGCTGTTTCTGGATCTGAATCTGGCCTCGACCGAATCGCTGCGCAAAGGCGAATTGATCGCATTGCCGGTTACTTTCGTCATTCTGCTTTTGGTTTTTCGCTCGGTGGTGGCGGCGCTGCTGCCGGTCATCGTGGCTACCCTGGGCGTCGTCTGCACGCTCGGGGCGCTTTGTTTTTTTGCGACACCTCATGCCCATTCCCCGTTTCCAGTGATGGGAGTGACCTTTTTTGTGCCGAACCTGGTGACGATGATTGGGCTCGGCGTCGGCATCGACTACTGCCTGATTTATCTCGCGCGTTACCGGCGCGAGCGGGCGAACCATCTCACGACACAGGAGGCGTTGCAATTGACCCGCAAAACGGCGGGCAAGACGGTGCTGGCCTCGGCCGTGCTGGTGATGAGCGGCTTCCTTACCTTGCTGTTTATTCCGCTCGATTTTTTCACGTCCATCGCGGTGGGTGGGATGCTGGTGGTGGCTTTTGTGGCCCTGGCGACGCTGACGCTTCTTCCGGCCACGATTTTCCTGGTCGGGTCGAAGCTGGAGTGGGGCAGTGGGGTGCTTAACCCGCTGTGCAAAATGAATCTTGGGCGCAGATTTCTCGATCACTGGGGCGAATTCGTCGTGCGCCGGTCTCGTGCCTGCATGCTGGGCGGCATGCTGCTTCTTGCTGTTTTGGCGATACCTTTTCTCCGCCTGAATATCGCCTCGGTGGAAGCGAAAAATATTCCGTCGCATTCGGATTCGCGCCAGGGATATGAGAGCCTTTCGCAAAACCTGGGCGCGGGCTGGATGATGCCGGCGATCATCCTCGTGCAGCACCCGACAGCGGATTGGATGACGAACGGCGGGCTGACCGAGGAGCAGAATTTGGTCGCGAAGCTGTCGGACCCTGTGAATTTTCCCAATACGATGAAGGTGCTGTCGATCACGGATACCACCGGGTCGCGCCACGTGCAGCAGATGCGGATGGGTTTGCTGACCAGCGCCAACGACGCGACGCAGAGTGCGATCCTGCTGCTGAGCAAGACCGATCCGCAGTCGCCCGTAGCCCGCAAGTGGCTGGACCAGATTACCGCCGTGCTGGCCGATACGGAAAAGGCCGCGCCGGGTGGATCGAAGTACTCGCTGGGCGGCCTGCCCTCGGTCACGCTTTCCGCGGATCGGGTGATTATCGGAGCGTTGCCCATGGTGATTCTCGCCACGCTGGTCAGCACATTCTTTCTGCTGACGGCCTTCATGAAGTCGGTCCTGGTGTCGCTGAAGGCGATTATCCTCAATCTGTTTTGCGTGATGGCGGCGTACGGCTTCCAGGTGATTTGCTTTCAGGACGGCTGGGGCGCCCGCCTGTTTCACCTTTTCCCGACGGACGGCCTGAACACGGTGGTGCTGGTGATTTGCTTCTGCGCGCTCTTTGGCCTGTCGATGGACTATGAAGTTTTCATCCTGAGTGCGGTGCGCGAGAGCTGGCTGGATAATCACAATATGCCACTGGCGGTGCAGGAGGGTCTGATGCGCGTGGCGGGGATTATTACCTCCGCGGCCTTCATTATGATCGCGGTTTTTCTTTCCTTCGCATTTGGCGATGTCGTGGAGATTGAGCAGTTGGGCGTGGGCCTTTCGTTCGCTGTCCTACTGGATGCCACGGTGATCCGGTTGCTGCTGGTGCCGAGCATCATGACCCTGATGGGCAAATGGGCTTTCTGGTGCCCGGGCCATAAGCCACCCACGACCGAGCGGCATCCGCGTGGCCATCATTATCATGGGGAGAAGCTTACTCCGCCGCAGGAGACCAAGCGCGTGGCGGGGTTGTAGATCGAAAAAGCTGATTTGCTAGAGTTGGTGAAGCCACCATTTTTTGAAATTGGGCACAGGTTCCCATCCGGGCGAGGCTGCGATGCAAACCTTGGCTCACGAAAAGCCGCACTTGGCGGGCTCGACATCGGGCTGCAGGGATTTGAACCCTGGACCTCTCCGACCCGAACGGAGCGCTCTACCAAGCTGAGCCACAGCCCGAATAAACCGACATTGCCATCATCCCAGCCGGTGTGCGGGGACGGGGGAGCTACTTTGCCATGTTCGCGATGAGGTGCAAGCCTAACTGCGATGTAGCCGCGCGCTCCCATCGTGACACTCCGCCTGAAATCTGTAGGCACAGCAGATGGCCCCGCTCGTACTTCTTCTGGCGAAAATCGCTCCCGTCCCACACGCCTTATTCTAAAAAGCCTATATCGCTTATCTTTTTAAGCCACGCAGCCGTTTTAGCCCACCGAGCGCTACCGCCCTCCGCCTTTTTATGAGACAATGAGCACATGATAACCAAGCCCATCTCTCTTTCTTCCCTGAATCGAAAGCCTTTAACTTCAATCCCGGATCCGAATCCCATACGCCTGATTCGGTTATTTTTTTTCTCCAACCGCCAACCACTCTGGTCATTCCGTCAAACCCTTTGACATACACTATTTTTTCCGCGGAGCTTTACTGCCCTGCGGAGGAATCGTAATCTAAAACATGGGACGTCAATGGTTACTCGCTAAACGGGAGGTTGCCTCGCTGCGCAAGTCGCAGGCGACCGGCAAATATCTGAAGGAAATCATGGTCGCGGCCAAGCATGGCGGACCTGACCCGTCGGGGAATGCCCGGCTTTTTGCGGCGTGTGAAAAGGCGCGCAAGGAGAGCGTTCCCCGCGATGCGATCGCGCGCGCCATCAACAAGGGCGCGGGCGTCGGCGGCGAGAAGATGACCTACGAGCACATGACCTTCGAGGGCTACGCGCCGCACAAGGTGCCGGTGATCGTGGAGGTGCTGACCGATAACAATAACCGCACGGCGCCCGAAATCCGGGTGCTCTTCAAGAAGGGGCAACTCGGTACGGCAGGGAGCAATAAGTTTCTTTTTGACCAGGTGGGACTGGTCGAGGCACATCATCCCGACGCGGCTGCGGACATCGAGGCGGCTGCCATTGAAGCGGGCGCGAACGAAGTCGAGACGTTGGCGCACGGGCAGAACGACGATATTCCGGAGGGAGTCTGCGGCGCGCGTTTCATCACGGACCGGGCGGCGGTGCACACGGTATCTCAATGGCTCTCAAAAAACGGATGGACGGTGGTGACGAGCGAGATGGGCTACATCCCGAAGAATTTTCCCGAGCTGACGCCGGAACAGCGCGCGGAGGTGGGAGAGTTTTTGCAGCACCTGGATGATCACGATGACGTACATCGCGTCTGGGCGGCGCTGAGGTGAAATTACTCTCTTAAATTGCGTGTGAGTATTAGGCAGGTTGTGCAATAAACCGCAATTGCGCCGCCAGCAGCGCTAGGCACTGCTGCCAAATGCCATAACCTTTCGTTTCGTCCGTAGGCTGCTATTCCAAACAGGAATGCTAAAAATCCTCCCACTAAAATACCAAACGCGAACACATAAAAACCGTTGTCATATCGCATGAAATCAGGCAGCCACAAGTAAGGATATTGGTCGATTTCATTGTCGTGAACAGAATCCGAAAGAACTGTTCCCAGCAAAAAAATGGCCAAGGTGACAACCATGATAGGGCACAGCACCAGGGCCATCTGGTTGTTCGAGGTTTGGTTGTGCCCAAGAGCCCAGAATACTGGGCGTCCTCGCATATTTTCATCGAAAATTTAGTTAAAACAAATCGGTGAGGGCGCCGAAAATGTCGCCGTTGCGCCATTTGGCCCAGGCGAGGTTGCGTTGCGCCTGGGAGAACTGGGGATTGATTTGAACGGCGAGGTCGAAGTCGGAGAGCGCGCCGTCCAGATCGCCGACGGCTTGGAGGGCAAGGCCGCGGTTATTGTAGGCGTGATCGTCGTTGGGGTCGATTTGCAGCGCCTTGTCGTAATCGGCGATGGCGCCGGTGAGGTCGTGCTGATTAAATTTGGCCACGCCACGATTGGTATAGGCCTGCGCATAGTTGTCGTCGATCTCAAGAGCCTTGGTGGCGAATAGAACTGCATCGGTCCAATTCTGTTGGGCGCTGCAGACGGAGGAGAGATTGCTGCAGGCCTCAGCGTTCTTCGGATTGATTTTGAGCGCCTGGGAGTAATCGGCGGAGGCCCCGGCGAGATCGCCCCGGCTCTGCTTCACGATGCCGCGATCATTGTAGGCGCTATCGCATTTAGGATCAATGATGAGCGCCTGATTGTAGTCGCTCAAGGCCGCGTCGTTCTGGCCGAGGGTTCTTTCGATATTGCCACGATTGTTGAGGGCGGCGGAATTTTTTGGATCGAGCTGGAGAGCCTGGTTGTAATCGGACAGGGCGGAAGTGGACTCGCCTTTGTGATACCACGCAAGGCCGCGTTCGTTGTAGGCCGCGGCGTTTTTTGGATCGAGCTGGATGGCCTGGTTGTAGTCGGCCAGGGCGTCATCCCAGCTTTCCTTTTCGAGCTTGAATTCGGCGCGGCTGACGTAGGCGTCGGTGTATTTCGGGTCGATCCGGATGGCCTGGTTCTCGTCGGCGATGGCACCGTCAACGTCGCCCTTGTCGTCGCGCGCGATGGCCCGGTTGTAATAGGCCTGATCGTCGTCGGGGTTGAGCGTAATGGCGTGAGTGTAGTCGGTTATGGCCGAGGCGTAATCGCCCTGGTCACGTTCGGCGACGCCCCGGTCGTTGTAGGGTTGCGATAATTTAGCATCGAGCTTGATGGCGAAATTATAGTCCTGGATGGCGGCGGCGATATTGCCCTTGCGGTAGTAGGACCAGCCGCGGTTGTTGTAGGCGTAGGGATCGCCGGGATTGAGCTTAAGCGCGACGTTTTCATCGGCGATGGCGCCGTCGTGGTCGTTGTTGTCGTCCTTGGCCAAGGCGCGATTCACGTAGGCGTCCTCGTATTTGGGGTCGAGCCGGATGGCCTGGTCGTAATCGGCGATGGCGTCGGTCAGGCTTCCCTTGTCATAGCGGGCGAGGCCGCGGTTGTAGTAGGCCCGGGCCAGCTTGGGATCGAGTTTGATGGCGGCGGTGAAATCGGAGATGGCGCCATCGAGATCGCCCTTGGCATATTTGTCGGAGCCGGAACTGTTGTAGGTGGAGGCGTCTCCCTTAAGCGGCGCTGAGGGCGGAAGAGGCGTCAAGGAGGCACCGGTCGCCTGCGAAGTGGCGAAAGCCAGTGCCAGCGCTAGGGAAGCGGCTTGGCGAGACAGCATGGCTCGCTTTATAGCGGTTTTTATGCCATCAAACAAGATTCTTGAGGCGGTCGGAGGATTACAATTTGGACGAAAATTGCATAATGCGACGGCGGGCGCGAGGGGATTTTCTCGTTCCCAAGCGTGCTTGCTTCCGCAGGAGTTTGCGGGATGTCTCAGCTA
>Ga0302320_10027939_pt1 | contig 10850 bp, 9 predicted proteins | sample Bog_T0_3_FD_202130 | JGI IMG/M metagenome (GOLD analysis project Ga0302320, IMG submission 202130) | Peat permafrost microbial communities from Stordalen Mire near Abisko, Sweden - Bog_T0_3 | ecosystem: Environmental > Terrestrial > Soil > Wetlands > Peat | place: Sweden: Abisko, Stordalen Mire... | reverse complement strand
CCCACGGCGGTAAAACGCGAATCCGATGTCGCCGGGTAAGGGCCGCCGTGGGTCATGGAGGGACAAACTTCGACGCCCGTGGGAAAGCCATTGATGACAAGGCGCCCGGCCTTGCGTTCGAGAATGCGCAACAGTTCGGAGGCGGCCTCCAAATCGCCCGCCGTGCCATGCAAGGAGACGGTAAGCTGTCCCTCCAGGCCGCGCGCGATTTCCTCCAATTCCGTCATCGTTTTTGCGGCGATCAAAAGGGAAAACGGGCCGAACACTTCCTCCGCCAGACCGGGCTGACGCCGAAAATCCTCCGCGCTGACGCAGGCCAGAACTGATTCGCCTTGCGTTTGTGAGGCATCAGGCTGCTTGCCGGAGCGGAACAGCGTCGCCACACCGTCCATTTCCGCAATGTGGGAAAGGCCGCGATGGTATGCCGCGCTTATGCCCGCGTGCAACATCGTGGCCGGGGCAACGCTCTCCAGCAATTTTGCGAGCGTCTGTTTGAAACCGTCAAAACTGGCGTCGTTTACTCCGAAAACCAGTCCGGGCTTGGTGCAAAATTGTCCCACGCCGCCCGTCACCGAGCTTTGCAATCCGGTGGCGATGTTTGCGGGGCGTTCGCGCATGGCTTCCGGTAAAATGAAAATGGGGTTGAGGCTGCTCATCTCGGCAAAGACCGGAATCGGCTGGGGACGGGCGGCCGCAGCATCGAAGAGCGCGCGCCCCGCCACGCGTGAACCGGTAAAACCCACCGCGCTCGCCAGCGGATGCCGCACCAAGGCCATGCCGGTCACGGCTCCATATCCATGCAGCATGGAAAAAACGCCGGCCGGCATCTGGCACGCGAATGCGGCTTTTGCCACTGCGGCGGCGACCATTTCGGACGTGCCGGGATGCCGTTCATGAGCCTTGACCACGACGGAATTTCCGGTGGCCAGCGCCGAGGCGGTGTCGCCGCCGGCAACCGAAAAAGCGAATGGAAAATTGCTCGCGCCGAACACGACCACGACGCCCAGGGGAACCAACATGCGGCGCAGGTCGGTCTTGGGCAGCGGCTGGCGGTCGGGAATGGCGGTGTCAATGCGGGCATCTACCCAAGAGGAGTCGCGGGCGATTTGCGCGAACATCTTCAACTGGTTGACCGTGCGGGCGCGCTCGCCGATGAGCCGCGCGTCCGGCAGCGCCGTTTCCGCTCTGGCGCGGGCGATCAAAGCTTCGCCCAGGGCCATGATTTCGTCCGCGATTCGCTCCAGAAAATCCGCGCGCTGCTCGCCCGTGGTGTGGCGATACTCGGCAAAGGCGGCATCGGCCAATTTCATCGCGGCGTCCGCGTCATCCGCAGTCGCGGCATGGAACGTTGGTTGCAACTGAAGATTGCCCTGAGGATTGACGGCGTGGAAGGCTTCGCCGGAGCCGGGAACCAGACGATCACCGATGAAATTGGAGCCGTGTAAACTCATTTTTGCCCGCAAGTTTGGGTGGTGGCTCAATTTGACAATATCACAAGTTGTAGCGGCGCTCTATGAGCGCCGCATTCGGCGGTCACAGACCGCCGCTACCGCCAAATTGAAGCACTGCCGAAGTTTGCCGGAGTGCGACGGGGACTTCAAACGGAAACTACCGGGTTGGACAACCGGCCAATGCCCGTGATTTCAATTTCAACGACATCAAGCTCGCGCAGCGTGAAGTCATCCGGCGGAACGACGCCCGTGCCGGTCAATAAAATCGCGCCGTGGGGAAATATCTGGCTGCGAAAGAGGAATTGCGCCAGCTCGTCGAAACGGCGCTTGATTTTTCCGACGGAGGTTTCGCCCGCGAAGACGGTCTGGCCGGCGCGTTGAATGGCAATGTGAACTTTCCAACTTCGCGCCAGCGTTTCGGAAGTTTCGAGTTCAATCCACGGGCCAAGCGCGCACGAGCGCTCGTAAATTTTTGCCTGCGGCAGATACAGGAGATTTTCGCCTTCAATGTCGCGCGAACTCATGTCGTTGCCAATCGTGTAGCCGGCGATTTTTCCGCGCGAGTTGAGGACGAGGGCCAATTCCGGCTCCGGCACGTTCCAGCGCGCGTCGCGGCGGATGCCGACGGGTTCGCCGGTGGCGACGACTTTTTCCGCAATGGATTTGAAAAAGATTTCCGGCCGTTCGGCGTCATAGACGCGATCATAAGCGCTGGCGCTGAAATCCGATTCCTCCATGCGCGCGGTTTTGCTGCGGAGATACGTGACGCCCGCGGCCCACACTTCCTGATTTTCCACCGGCGCGCAAAGGCGCGCGAACGCGAGGGGAATCTGCGGCAAATTTTCGGCGGAAAGTGTGTGAAGCCGCGCGGCGGCGTCTGTGCTCTCCAGCAGCGGGTGCAAGCGCGAGATGCCGGCGGCGGTAAGGTCCAGCAACGTGGCGGGGTCCTTGATGAGACCGATGCGGACTTCGCCGCGATGGTTGAAACGGCAGATTTTCATACGCTTTGGAAGAGTTTTTATCGCAGGACCCAACGATGGACGCCAGTCCTTTTTCCAAAACCCGGCGGCGAATGGCTGGGAAGTCACAGGGAAAGCTGGCGTGGACGCAGGCGAGGGCGCGTGTGCTCCCCAAATCAGGGCTACACGGCCGCCTTTGCCGCTTTGACGAACGCGCGCATTTTTTGGGCGTCTTTTTTGCCGGGCGCGGATTCGACGCCGCTGGAAACATCCACGGCATAAGGCCGCACCTGGCGCACGGCGTCGCCCACGTTTTCAGGGGTCAATCCGCCGGCGAGAAAAATCGGCCGGCCCAATTTTTGCGCCGCGACCGCGAGGTCCCAATTAAATTTTTCGCCGGTGCCGCCCAATTTATCGGTCGCGCAGGCGTCGAGCAGCCAGGCGTCGGTCCAGTAATTGGGCAGCGCCTGCAACGAACCTGCGTCGCGGATGCGAAAGGCCTTGATGGTCATCACGGGAAATTGGGCGCAAAAGTCGGGCGATTCATCGCCATGAAATTGCACGATGTTCAAACCGCATTCGGTGATGGCCCGCAGCACGAATTCCTCGGGCGCGTTCACGAAAACGCCGACCTTGATGATGAAGGGCGGCAGTTCGCGGGCGATTTGCGCGGCGGTTGGCAGCGTCACCTGGCGCGGGCTGGCCTCGTAAAACATCAGGCCGATGGCGTCCGCGCCCGCTTCCGCCGCGGCGTGGCCATCGGCGACGCTGGTGATCCCGCAGATTTTGACGATGGTGCTCATGTTGCCGCTGTTATGTAATCGCAGATTCCATACGGCGCAAATGGAATGGGCGCAAATCAATTGTTGCGCCGGGCATTCGCACGGTCCTTGGCGCGCGGCATTTATGCCGCTTCAATGTCCGCCGAAGTAAATGCAATGATTGGCCGGTGGACTTCCGAACGATGAAGCGGCATAAATGCCGCGCGCCAATTTAACCGCCGCCAGTTTTTGTCCTCTATTTTATGGTTTCCAATGGGCGGACTTTGGAGTTTAATCTCCGGCCATGAAATCACATATTCCGTTCCTGATCGGCATCGCCGCTTTTCTCGTCATGATTTTAATCGCCGGCGTTGCCGAGGCGGCGCCGGAGGCTGGCATCGGGCCGAGTTTCAAAGGCCCGATTGGACTTCAGCTTTACAGTTTGCGCGCGCAATTTGGCAAGGGCCTGCCCGCGACGCTGGATGAAGTCCAAAGCTGGGGCATCAAATACGCCGAGTTGGCTGGCACTTATAAAATCCCGCCCGCGGATTTTAAAGCGCAGCTTTTGGCGCACGGCATTCAGCCGATCAGCGGCCATTTTGATTACGGCCTGCTCCGCGACCATCTGGATGACGTCGTGCGCGACGCGGAGGCGATGGGATTGCAATACGCCGGTTGCGCGTGGATTCCGCATAACGGGCCGTTCGATGAAAAAACCTGCCGCGAGACCATTGCGGTCTTCAATCACGCGGGCGAAGTGCTGGCGCAGCATCACATCCGGTTTTTTTATCACACGCACGGGTATGAGTTTCAGCCTTACAAGGATGGCACGCTGTTTGACCTGCTAATGTCGGAAACGAACCCGGAAAACGTCCATTATGAGATGGATATATTCTGGATCGTTTTCCCGGGGCAGGACCCGGTCAAGCTGCTCAAGAAGTTTCCCAACCGTTTTGAGCTGATGCATTTGAAGGACATGAAGAAGGGGCTGGCGACGGGTTCGTTGAGCGGCGGCACGGATGTGAAAAACGATGTGGCGCTGGGCGCGGGCCAGATTGACATGCCGGCGGTGCTGAAGGCCGCGCAGGAGATTGGCGTGAGGTGGTATTTTATCGAGGATGAATCGCCGATTTCGGAGGAGCAAATTCCCCAGAGCCTGAAATACCTGGCACAGGTCAAGTTTTAGGCACGGGCGCGAACTGGAACTTCGCATCGTTCTTCCGCTCCAATCATCACTCCGGCGAAAACGCCCGGCTGGCGTCGCGCGCGGAAGCGTAGCAGGCGTCCATGACCTGCTGCGTTTTCAAGGCCCACATCGGCCATTCGTCATTGAGTTTCCCGGTTGCGATTTGATTGGCAAAATTGCGGATCATTTGCGTGTCCTGCGCCACAGCGCAGCTTTCCGAATGCGGCCCGGCGCAGTCGCAGCATTTCACGAGTTGCACCGTTTGGTTCAGCTCGAAGGACGGCTCGTGGACGCTCGCGGGATGGACAAAATCCGGGACGCGCAGCCAGCCTTTCGCGCCGCCCACGGTGACCCAATTCTGGTGCTCGGCACGGAAGGAGCAATAAAAACCCATTGAAGTTTCGCCGCCGAAAATCAATTCGCCCGAAAAATCGGTCGGTGGAGACGATGGGCTGAGGCGGTTGCCGCGCGCGCTGAGGATTCTCCCGGTCACTTCGTGCGGCAGTTGCCAGTTCATCGCCCAGAGCGCGAAGCGGAGGCAATACCAGCCCAGGTCGCCAAGGCAGCCCGCCGGTTCCAGCTCGGAGTGGACGCGGATGTTCGCGTCATAAAAATTCGCACCCGCCGCAAAACTGAAAACGGACATAATGCGCCGGATGGGGCCGATGCTTTTGCCGTCGTCCAAGAACTCGCGGATGCGCTGGAGCCGCGGGTTGTGCATGAACATGACGCCGTCCATGAATTGAACGCCATTTTTCCAGCAGGCCCCGGTCATTTCCCGCACGTCCGCGAGGTTCAGCCCGCAGGGTTTTTCGCAGAGCACATGCTTGCCCGCCGCGGCCGCGCGCAGGACCCATTCCTTGCGCAAACCGGTGGGCAACGGGACATACACCGCGTCAACCTGGTCCGACGCAATCAATTCTTCGTAACTGCCGAATGCGGCGGGCGCGGCGGCAAAAGAATGGTCGCGCTGGCAATCCGCAATAAATCTGCGGCTGCGCGCGGGATCGCGGCTGGCGACGGCGCTGATGAGGGAGTTGCCGCTGTCGTGGATGGCGCGCCAGTTTTTCCGCGCGATGCCCGCGGTGCCCAGGATTCCCCAGCGAAGTTGGTTCATAGATTCAGCGGCATGATAGGTTCCTTATTGGTGTTGTAAAGCAGGCTATGAGGTATCTATTTGGCGAGGCTCCGCCACGAGAACCAATCGGCGAGGGCGCCGACTGGATGCACGCGAGGGCGCGTGCGCTCCCCGTGCAAATGAAAAGTTACGGTTGAGATGGCTTCTAAATTTGAACCTTTTATGCGTTCATGGCACAGATGGACATGGATCAGGAAAAACTCGCCGCGGCGCTCAAGGCGCGCGATCCGGCGGCGATGCAGCAATTGGTGGAGGCGTTCGGGCAGCGCCTGACCCGCTCCGCGTATTTGCTGTGCGGCAATGAAAACGAGGCGCAGGACCTGGCGCAGGATACGTTCGTGGAGGCATTCAGGTCAGCGCATCGGTTTCAGGGGCGTTCGAGCGTTTATACCTGGCTGCACTCCATTTTGCTGAATCTGACCCGGCATTATCGGCGCAAACGCAAAAAACTGATTTACGACAACGAGTTGGCCGCACAGGAAATTTCCGCCCCGGAGGAACACCCCAGCGCGCTGGATGTGGATTGCGCCGCGACGGAACTCGCGCAGGCTCTGCAGCGGCTTTCGGAACCGCATCGCGAGGTGCTGGTGTTGCGTTATTACGAGCGCTTGCAAATCGCGGAAATCGCGCAAAGCCTCGGCGTTTCGCCGGGCACGGTCAAGTCGCGGGTGCATTATGCGATCCAGGAAATGCAAAAACTTCTGCCGGCGGAAATGAACCTTTTCGGCGCTGGCGGCACAAACGAGATGGAAACAAAATGAACTGCCAACGCTTCCAAAAAGAATTATACGAGTATCTGGATGAAGCGCTTTCACCCGCGCAAATGGCCGCGGCGAAAGCACACCTGCTGGAATGCGGCGCCTGCCGCGCGAGCGTGAGGCGGGAACAGCAGCTCGCCCAATCGCTCGCCGGCGCGCTCGAACAAAACGCTGAAACCATCGCGCCCGATGCCGAAGCCCGACGCGACCTCGCCCAGGCGGTGCAGCGGAAAATTGCCGCTGCGGTCGAACCTGCGCCCATTCCTTGGTGGCGGTGCGTGGCCATGCGATTAACGGCGACTTCGCCAGTTTTTACGCTCACGCCGTTGCTCACTGCACTGGCTTTGGCGTGGTTTTTCTTTGGCACACACCAATCAACCACGGAAACGTCACGGATGGCGGAAAGGCCAACCACCGGCGCGGTGCTGGTCAATGTTTCCTACTGCGCGCCGAACTATACTTTTCAGCGGCAGGGAAACATGGTCATTGACGCGTTGACTTGCGAGGCGCGAGTCGTGAATGGGTCATTGCTGGCGAAAAATTAAAATCATTAAAAGAAAAGGAATCCATCCATGAAAATTTTGATTGCTAATCACTTAAGTGAACGGAAGGCTCACGCGATCTTCTTCCGGGGAGCGCACGCGCCCTCGCGTGCGGTGGTTGGCGCGTCGCCAACCACATTACAACTCCTTAAATATCCTCGCCGTCTGGTGGCTCCGCCTGCGCTACGCCAACCGGCGCGGGCGCCCGTTGGATGCACGCGGGGGCGCGTGCGCTCCCCGATTAATTTCGCGCCGTTACTGCTGGGAGGAATTTTCATCTTCTTGAGCGCCGCGTTGCTTGTGCTGGCGGAAAATGCAATCACCAATGACACCGCTTCGGACTTTCCGCGCGCGGTGACATACGAATTGGGCGCGAGCGAGTTCGCGCCCGGCGACCGCATCACCATCGAGGAATTGCGCGGCACCAGCGACCGCATCGTTCCCGGCGGCGAGTATTGTGTGACGGGGACCTACACGCTCAATTCCCAGGATGAAGCCGATCTGTCATTTTTTGCCACGACGACGAATCGAAACGCCACTCCGGTTGATCCGCGGCAAACGGTCCGCGTCAAGAAGGGCACGGGCGCGTTTCGGTTGATCAAGCAAGTTTCGGAGGACGGATATTTGCACCTGACATTTTACTCGCGCAAGACCGGCCAGGGCTTCGGCGGGGTTTATTTTGGGCAGCGCGAGTGGGTTTTGCGCGATAAGCATTTCAGTTACCGCAACGCGGCAACGCAGCCTGCGGATAAGGAGCCTTTGTCCTTCACCGGGCCAAACCAGGTCTTGTTCGATTATCTCGGCAATCCCGTGACCGCGCCCGCGAATGTGGACGCGGCTTTCACTCGGGAGGGATTGAGGCAAGCAATGGAAACCGTGGCGCGTGACGCGGGCATTTCACTGGCGAAACTGGAGATTGACGATTCGGAATTTCCGCCGCTGGTGGGGGTGGTGTTTGCGGACAAGGGCGACAAGGAAAAGTTCATCAAACAAATTGACACGCTGGCGCCTTACAAATCCTCCGGCGGCGTGGGCGGTGACACAAGTTACGCGATGAATCTGGTGCCGTATCCCGCGTTCCCGCCGCAGACCGGACAGCGGATTTATCATCGCATGATGCTGCGCGAAGCGGTGCTGTATGACAAAATCAACGGGGTGAAGTGAGGGCTTCAGCCACAGATGCCACAGATTTCACAGATGAAGTCATGGAATTGCCTGCGCCAGCCGGATCAATCGCCTTGTTTGATGGTCCACATGCCGAGGGGCGCGAGCAATGTGCCGGTGCCGACGGTTTCCTGCAACTGGAGCGCGGCGACGTGGTTATCGTGAAAAAGGTAGTTAAAGCGGCCGCTGTGCAAACCGTAGCCGCTGTTGCCGTAGTTTTGACCGTTGGCGCCATCGCCGCCGCCGGGGATGGTCTGGTAAAGATCGGAGGCGGCCAGGCCGTTATAAACGGGGCCGAGGCAAATGCTTGGCCAGACGTTGCCGACGACGTTCTGTTCGTTGGGTTCTTCAACCAGGAGGATGGTGCCGGAGGGATCCACCACGACCGAAGTTTGATAGCCTTTGGCATTCAGGTCGGCCCGGCCTCCCTCCGAACTCTCCCAATAAATTCCGATGCCGTGATCGGTCGGCGGCAATGGATAGCTTCCGCCCTGGGGATCAACCTGATATTCGGTTTGATAGCCGGGGCCAACGCCATTAACCGCGTAGGTCCTGCGCTGGGCGTAATCCGCTGCCCAACTGATAATGGGCAACCGGTCGGCCGGGCATTGTTCGATCTTCGGACAGTCTGAGGGGTCCAAAAGTCCGTTGGCTTCGAGCAGTGTGGTATCGCTCGCCGTGCCGCCGATTTCGTGATAGATATAATCATCCCAGGCCAACTGGCCCTGGCTGCTCGCCACCTCATCGGCGGCGGGACAGAACATGTCGTTGTTGTCATTGGCGAAGAGCGCGAAGCCGATCCCGAGTTGGCGCATATTGGAATTGCATTGGATGCGCCAGGCCTTGGCTTTGGCGGAGGCCAGCGCGGGGAGCAAAAGACCCGCGAGGATGGCAATAATGGCGATGACGACCAATAGCTCGATCAAGGTAAACGCCCGCCTTGCGGCAGCCATTGTGGGTTTTTCGGCCTGATTCATTTTGTATTTCCCGATTTATTTTGCGTCCAAGGCCAATCTTCTAGCGGTCCACCAGGACCACCTTGCCGTGGGAAATAGCGTAAGCCCTGCCCGCCGGCGGGGGTGGCGCCTGCATCTGCGTGCGGGCGGCAAAATCGGCAAAATCCTTCGGCAGGCTCCGCGTGCTGGAAACATAAGCGCGCAACGCCTGTGAAAGCTGTCCGAGCGTGGCGTTCACATCGGGGTTATCGGCGGCAATCACAACCGGTTCGGGCGCCATCGTTGGGGCGTTTGTGGGCACGGGTGTTTGCGATTGATCGGCGGACGGCGCAGGCGGGGCCACCGAAACTTCCTGCTTCTTGCAAGCTGCAATGAAGGGAAGCAAAAAGGCCAAAATCAGGCTGCGGGACATATAACCATAATCCCTTTTTTGGCCCATTCCGCAAGCCAAACGCCCCGATTTTCGTGTCATCAGTTCTCAGGACGCAGGGCAAAACGCAATGAATATCGGCAGATTAAAACCCTCGTTGTTTCCATTTGCTTGTGCGAAAACGACGAGTCCCAGGTAACGGCGTAAGGCTGGGAATCCGATTGATTTCTGCCGTCCCTGCGCACCGCAGGCAGACATTGCGACGCCGCCAGGCTTTCAAACGTTGAAGCGGCATGAATGCCGCGCTCCGATCTTAGCCGCCCTGAATTCTACGCGCCGAATTTGTCAAACAACTTCGCGTTGGCCTGCATGAGCCGGATCAAATATTTCGCCTTGAAAACGCCCAATGAGCCGCTGTTGGCGCCGGTTTCGGTGAAGCGTTCGAGCTTGTCCCAGCCCGACAGCGGCGACGTGAGCAGGACGGGTTGCGGATGCCAGGAATGGCCCTTGGCCGGGCACGGCGTGGAGTGATCGCCCGTGATGGCGAGCACTTCGGGTTTTTTCTGGAACAAGATTGGCAGCGCGGAGTCGAGTTCCTCGATGGCCTTTTTCTTGGCTTCGAAGTTTCCGTCCTCGCCGTACATGTCCGTGTATTTGAAATGGATGAAGAAATAATCGTAATTGTCGTACTCGGCCAGATAACGCTCGAACTGCTCGGCAATCGTCTGGGGGCCTTCGAGCTTCGCCATGCCGACCAGTTGCGCCAACCCCTTGTACATGGGATAAACGGCGAGGCACGCGGGCTTGAGCTGGTAACGCTCCTCGAAACTGGGAAGATGCGGCTGATGCGCAATGCCGCGCATGAGGAAACCATTGGCCGGTTTTTTCTTCGCGAGCAAGGGCAGCGCGAGCCGGTAAAATTCCTTGACCAACGCGGCGGCCTTCGCGGACTTGGCGGACTTGGGGTTCACGGGTTTGACGACGGGGATTGGCGCGCCTTCGTGGTGGGGGTCCGCATCGGTCAAAGGCCCTTCCAAACCCGCGCCGCGAAAGACGACGACAAAGCGATGGCCTTTCCCGGCCTTGATGATGACCTGGGTCGCGCCGATTTTTTTGATTTTGCCGGCCAGCAATTCGCAGAGTTTTTCGCACACTTCCGTTTCAATGCGTCCGGCGCGGCGGTCCGTCACGATGCCTTTGGCGTCGAGGGTGCAGAAATTCGCGCGCGCGGCGATATCGCCGCCCTTCAGTTCCAGCCCGAGGCCGAGCGCCTCAATCACTCCGCGCCCGACTTGATATTCCAGCGGGTCGTAACCGAACAAGGCGAGATGGCCGGGACCGCTGCCGGGAGTGATGCCGGGAGCGACCGGGACCATGCGGCCTTGGGCGCCTTCGCGCGCCAGCATGTCGAGATTGGGCGTCCAGGCGGCTTCGAGCGGCGTCACGAAGCCGTGCTCGCGGACGGCAATGTCTCCCACGCCATCGAGCACCAGGAGGACGATCTTTGTTTTGGTTTTCAGGGTCAGTTCCGAATAAAGCATGTCGAGATTCATAATGAAAAAGTA
>Ga0302320_10027938_pt1 | contig 10850 bp, 6 predicted proteins | sample Bog_T0_3_FD_202130 | JGI IMG/M metagenome (GOLD analysis project Ga0302320, IMG submission 202130) | Peat permafrost microbial communities from Stordalen Mire near Abisko, Sweden - Bog_T0_3 | ecosystem: Environmental > Terrestrial > Soil > Wetlands > Peat | place: Sweden: Abisko, Stordalen Mire... | reverse complement strand
GTTCCTACGGCAATGACAATCACACCAAATCAAGCGACAGAATCTCACGCAACCGTAGACAATTCGGTTTCGACCTCGACGATTGTCACAACGAAGGTGCTCGAAATGCGCCCCTCCGATTTCACCGGCGCTGCCAGTGTCACTGGAACCCTCGATTTTGAGAACCACTCCCTCCCTCAGGTGGTTAATGCCAGCCCGATTTCAATGGACCTTCTTTATCAAGGACGAGAGGCAGGGTCAAGACAGTTTATTCGTGCCCTGGAACTTCTCGACCAAGCTTCCGAGAGTCTTTCTGAGGCAAGAGCATCACATGACGATGGGGACAGGATCGGAAGTGCTTCCGAGGTGCTCCGATTTGAACAGCTTTTGCAGCCACTGTTCGAGTGCCGCGATATCGGTGATGGATATGCGAACGTAATTAACACCATCCATTTCGCAATCGCCAATCTCAAGGGAGAGCTTCTCTCTGAGGCGCAGATTACAGCGTTATGGCGCATAATCCGAGAACTCGCTGAAGGCCCATTCTTGAGCTTCAGTGATTCGTTAGTATTCGTGAAGCAACTCGACACGGTTGGATTGCGGCTTAACAACAGTTTCCTCGAAGAATTCGCTATGGAGTAGTTAGAGTTGGCAAATGATACGGCTTTCGTTGACACAACGATCCTCGCCGAGGTTCTTCTCAAGACCGGGCCGTCTCACGACGCTGCCATCCGAGCACTCGGACGTTACAGGAAGACACTTCTGCCTGTTTACGCGATTAAAGAGTGGAAGCGGGGCCAACTTGCGACGTACGTACTCGTTTTCAACCAGCTTACCCGGACTAGAAGTTTTTCTCAAACGAACATCTGGCTCTCGAGGCTCTACCGCCGGCCGCGGTTGCAAAGCACATCCCGCGAGGGAGAAGCGCTCGCAGCATTGCATCTTCCTTCAGCCACGATTTCTCCTAGCTCCCCTGATGAAGAACTAGCGGATCGGTTCCGACTCGCTTACAAGACAATCATCCTTCAGAGCTGGGATTCTCGGAGGTCAGTCACGTCAGCGACCGTCATGGACCTAGAGTGCTATATCGAAAGCGGCCCAAAGGAGTTGCCGGACGGTCAACTCGACATTCATCCGCGGGATTGCAGGCGAGATCGAGAGTGTTGCCTCGCCCATCTCCTTCGAAAAGATACAATTGCACTGATGAAACTGCGCGATTCCATTCCTGCAAGCGGTCGACCCGAAGATTCGAAGCGGCGTGAAGCGCTGAAAAAACTAGCCATTCATCCTACCGCTGTATTTGACCGAAAGGACTGCCAAGCATTGGGAGACGCATATTTTGCATTTTTCGCCCCGAGGGACGCAGAGATTCTTACCACGAACTTAAAGGATCATGCTCCGCTTGCCCAATCACTTGAAAAGATCGCAGTCTCCCCATGAGACTCCGGCCCTTGGCCGGCGGTTGGCCCTGTCTGACCATCCACAAATGACTGGGTGCCCGATGTCTCGCGGTTGAGACATGAGAAACGACTGCTCTCAACCGGCCTTCTCACGATACCGCAAATTATTGGGAAATTCATTTCCGCGCTGAAATGCTGTCCAATGGGTTTCCATCTCGACTGTTCCCTTCAAGCCGGTCGCGTAATGCCGGAGGCTCGACCACGGCCAGTTTTCCGTACAGGGTCCGGTTGGACGAAGATTCCTCTGGGGCTGAAGCCCGGCGGGTGGCCCCGGTCTCGGTGAACGTTTCAAACCACGATGAGGGTGCCCGTCCTGAGCGAAGTCGAAGGATCCCTCGCTTTTGGGGACCGGGGGAGACTAGCTACTTCGCCCAGCCCCGATTCCCGACTTTGCAGATCATTCCCTGAACAAAGCGCAAACTCTATATAGACCCAACACCATCCACCGGAAGGCCGAACATGAAAAGAATCCTCAACATCGCACGGAATCAAACCCCAGATCGTAAGTGGACCGGAAAATAGACCACTTTGAAAACCGCACTTTATTTCAGTAATCCAGTAAAACTGCTTTTTAAGATTGATTCCAAACAACTTATAAAAATACAGTTTTACAGTCCTCAAAATGACTTAAAAAGTATTTCAGTAATTCAGTATTCCAGTACGGCAGGCGGGTGGCTCAGGTCTCGGGATGCTGAATCCATCACTAAATTTGGGTGGCCCATTGTTTGTGGAGAGTCTGGCTTCTCTAGATATGGGTTATCCACTCACCCATACTTTGGGGGGTGCGGAGAGACGGATTCGCGGGGAAACTGATCGCTGTTGCTGTTCGCTGTCGGCTGTCGGCTGTTCCCTGTTTTTTTACAGCTTTTGCGACCTTAGGACGGAGCGAACGCCTTCGATTCTTCTGAGGGCGAGGACCATGCGGTTGAGGTGCCTTACGTCTTCGGCTTCTACTACGAACTTGATGATGGCTTCGCCGTCGGGGTCGCGGTCGAGGTCTACGTTGCGGATGTTGGTGTTTTCGTCGGCGATGGCGGCGGTTAGCTCTTTGAGCATGCCCTGGCGGTCGTCGCAGAAGACGGTGATCTTTACGGGGTAGCGCTGGAGGTTGGCGGAGTCGTCGCCGGCGCGGGACCATTCGACGGCGATGCGGCGGTCGGACTCGAAAAGGAGATTTTGCACGTTGGAGCAACTGCGGGCGTGGACGGCGACACCCTTGCCGCGCGTAACGTAGCCAATGATCTCTTCGCCGCGGATGGGGTTGCAACATCGGGCGCGATAGACGAGGAGATCGTTTTGGCCTTCGACTTCGAGTGTGTCAGAGCCTTTGAGGTGCAGTTTGCGCACTGCCTCCGACATGGGCTTGTCGCCGCCGGGAATCTCAGGAGAGGCTCCGGGCTCAGGCGGCGCGGCGATGCCGGGCGAGAGCTTGTTGAGCACTTGCACCACGGAGTGCTTGCCCTGGCCGAGGGTGGCGAGCAGGTCAGCGGCGGTGGCTACGCCGTATTCGCCGGCGATGCGGCCGAGGTCTTGATCGCCGAGTTGCGCCATGGGGACCTTGAAGCGGCGGGCCTCGCGCTCGAGCAGCTTGCGGCCGATTTCTACGGCGCGTTCGCGCTGGTCTTCATTGAGCCAGTGCTTGATCTTGTTGCGGGCTCGCGGGCTTTTGACAAACGTGAGCCAGTCGCGGCTTGGCTTGTGATCTTTCTGGGTGACGATTTCGACGATGTCGCCGGTGCGCAGCTTGGTGCGCAGCGGGACCATGCGGCTGTTGACCTTGGCGCCGACGCAACTGTGGCCTACATCGGTGTGGATGGTGTAGGCGAAGTCGATGGGCGTGCCGCCGGCGGGAACCACGACCACCTTGCCCTTGGGCGTGAAGGTGTAGACCTCGTCGGGGTAGAGATCCATTTTGAGGCTGGAGAGGAACTCGTTGGGGTCGGTCATCTCCTTTTGCCATTCGACGAGCTGGCGGATCCAGGCGAGGCGCTCTTCGTCGCGCGAGGTTACGGCGCCTGCCGGGCCGGCTTTGTACTTCCAGTGGGCGGCGATGCCTTCCTCGGCGATCCGGTGCATTTCTTCGGTGCGGATTTGCACTTCAAATTGGTGGCCGCTGGCGCCGATGACCGTGGTGTGCAGGGACTGGTAGCGGTTTTCGCGAGGCATGGCGATGAAGTCTTTGATGCGTCCCGGCACGGGCCGCCAGAAGGTGTGAATAAGGCCGAAGACGGCGTAACAGGCGGCGACATCTTTGGTGATGATGCGGACGGCGAGCAGATCGTAGACCTGATCGAAGGTAATTTTTGCCCGCTCCATCTTTTGAAAAGTGGAATAGATGCGCTTGATGCGCCACTCGACGCGGGCCTCGATGCCGTTTTCGCGCAACTGCTCGTTGAGCGTGTCAACGACGATGTGCAGAAACTGTTCGCCTTCCTCGCGACGGGCTTCAATGTCTGCCGCGACGCGCTCGTAGCTGACCGGATCGGTGTAGCGGAAGGCCAGGTCTTCGAGCTCGCCGCGCACCTTGCCCATGCCCAGGCGGTGGGCCAGCGGTGCATAGATGTCGAGCGTTTCGCGGGCGATGGCCTCCTGACGGTCGGGCTTGAGGTGCTCAAGGGTGCGCATGTTGTGCAGCCGGTCGGCTAGCTTGATGAGCACCACGCGCACGTCCGAGACCATGGCCAGCAGCATCTTGCGCACGTTCTCCGCCTGGCGATCTTCGCGATTGGCAAACTGGATTTTGTCGATTTTGGTAACGCCTTCGACGATGTGCGCGACCTGATCGCCGAATGCGGCCTCGATCTCTTCGCTGGTGACGGGCGTGTCTTCGACGGCATCATGCAACAGGCCGGCGGCGATGGCGGTCGAGTCCAGCTTCATCTCCGCAAGGACTTCGGCTACCTCAAGCGGATGAACGATGTAAGGCTCTCCGCTGGCGCGCAACTGGCCGGCGTGATACTTGACGCAAAACTCCCAGGCTTTGCGGATGAGGGTGAGATCTTCACTGGGGCGATTGGCACGGATGTGGGCGAGGAGGGATTCGAAGCGGTCGGCAATCGGACGTTCGAGTGCTTGAAGCTCCGCGGGGCGGACAGGGACCAAGCTCGCGATCGGGGCCGGTTTCGGGATCGGGGAGACTTGAGCCGGTGGCTGCTGCCGCACTGTCGCCATGAGTTATTATAGGCCGCTTACAATTGCGGCGCATGTGGCGGTGGTAATTGCTTTGATTCCAATCGTGTGAGGGCGATGATTTCGGCACCGTTCCCGATTGTGCGTTCCATCACAACCTCATGTGGCCCATGTCACTTCCTTTGTCATGCAGGGCGGCGCTTAATGGCACTGTTGAGCATTCGATAGGAGGAAGTATGAAACATGTCATTCTCGTTGCTATTGCCGGGTCGGTTTTGATGGCCTCGGCATTTGCACAGCAGTCCACAGTGAAGGTCCAGGCGGGCAAAACATCGCCCACAGACGGCAAAGGGATGTTTACCAGCTATTGCGCTCCCTGCCATGCAGTCGATGGCAAAGGCAATGGCCCGGTTGCTTCTCAGCTTGTTCAAAAGCCCGCGGATCTGACCATGTTAACCAAGAACAACGGCGGAAAGTTTCCGGCGACGCATGTTCTGGCAAGCATCAACTTCGGTGCGGATGTTCCGGCCGCGCATGGCGTGAAAGATATGCCGGTGTGGGGACCGATTCTGAACGCGATGGACAATCAGGGGACCGACCAAAACCTGAAGGCCCTGCGGGAGAAGAACCTGGAAGCTTATATCGAGTCGATCCAAGTAAAATGATTCGGTGAAGTGATCCGGCCGGGTGAATCAGCGTTGTGGGTCAGTTTGAAGACATCATCCCTCAGGGGCTAAAGCCCTCAAATATTTTGGCGGGTTTATGTACGGGCTAAAGCCCGTACCCTTCAAACTGACACAACGTACCCAGCCGATACTTGGGCTTCCTGAGCGGGGCGTAATACCCTTAGGATGCACATGGAAAAGACTGGGAAGCAAAGGCATAAGCAGTCAGTTGGCGCGCCAGCGGCGAAAACCCCGGGGGCGCGCTCTACTGTGATTGGTGAGAAGCCGAGTTCTGAGCGTGAGCAGGGGCAGGCATGGGGAGCAACCATAAGCCGCCGGGCCGCGGATAGATTGCGCGGCGGGCAGGTTTGGGTCTACGCTTCAGACATTGAGTCGATCAAACATTCGCTTCAACCTTCCGGGGAGTCCATTCAGCCTTCTGACGCGGAGGCCGCGCCGTCGTTGATGCCTGTGGCTGATAGCCGCGGCCTGCTGCTGGGCACGGCTCTTTACAGTCCTTCATCTCAAATTGCGCTGCGGCTGGTGTCGCGTCAGTCTCTCGATGAGGCGGCGTGGCTTGATCTGTTTGAGATGCGGCTGCGTGGCGCCATAGCCCGGCGCAAGCCCTTGCTGACGGAAGAAACTGACTCCTGCCGGCTTTGCTTCAGCGAGGCGGATGAGCTGCCCGGGCTGGTGATTGATAAATATGCCGGGCTGGTGATCGTTCAGTTTCTGACCATCGGGCTGCTGGGCTCTGGCGTGCGCGAGACCTGTGTGCGGGTTTTGCGGGAAGAGCTCAAGCCGGATGCCATTCTGGAACGGCCCGATCCGCGAATGCGCGAGCTGGAAGGAATGCCTGCGCCTGCGCAAGAATCGCTGTGGGCTGCGAACGCGAAGGCATCCGCTGCTACAAAATTTCATCTCAACGGTCTTGTCTTCCATTACGACGCTAACTCGGGCCAGAAGACGGGCGCATTTCTCGATCAGCGAAGCAATTATCTCGCAACCCGCGAGTGGGCTGCACGGCTTGGTGTGCCGGGCCTAGCCAGCGGCGGGCGGGCGCTCGATGTGTGCTGTTACCAAGGCGGCTTTTCTTTGCACCTGGCGCAAGTATGCAAACAGGTCACGGGGATCGATGCCTCCCGTGCATCGCTTGAGGTTGCGGAAAAGAATTTCAACGCCAATCGCGCTGCCGTTACGGGAGATGTGGACTGGGTCGAAGGCGATGCGTTTGAGATTCTTCGCGACTGGAGCAGTAGCGGGGAAAAATTCGGCGCGATCGTGCTTGACCCGCCGGCGTTTGCCAAGTCGACTCGGGCCGTGGACGGCGCGCTACGCGGCTACAAGGAGTTGAACCTGCGCGCGCTGCGCATGATGGACCCCGGCGGCCTGCTGGTGACCTGCACCTGTTCCCATCATGTTGGCTGGCAGGATTTCGAGGCGGCCGTGGCCTCCGCTGCCGCGGACGCATCGCGGCGTGTACGGGTGCTCGAGCGGCGCGGCGCAGCGGCGGATCATCCGGTGATTCTTAATCTGGCTGAAACCGAGTACCTGAAATGCCTGGTTCTAGAGGTGGAATGAATTAGAGCAGAATCCGAGTAACCGTGCCCATTGGACGATAGTGAAAGGTGTCATTTTCTTAAGGAAAATGACACTTGGCGGGCGTGCAGTTGGGTACATCTACTCGGATTCTGCTGTAGTACCTTGACCGCGTACATTTGTGCTCTCCCCGGTCCCAAAAGCGGGACCGGGGGCACCCAGAATTGTAGAAAGAATTACTAAATCACGTGGTCGCGGCAGCAGAGCCGGTCAACTATCCTTGCGCTACACGCTGATCGTGATGCCAGAGCGGCGAAAGCGCGCCAGCCGATTGCGCAATGAGTCCTTGTGTGGAGTTTGCGCGGCTGGACTTTCTCTTTTTGCATCTGCACGCAGGTCTGCCAGCGCCTCTTTTACCTGCGCCCGCAAAGCCTCGGCCTCGAAGGTACAGGAGCGCAGATAGGCTGAAATCGTGAGCCCAGCCTCGGCGGCTCGCTGGTGCAGTTGCTCGTATTCCGGCTCGCTCAGGCGGATGGTAACGCTGGCCCGCTTGCGCGCCTCTGCGAGCGACGGCAATGGGGACGACGCTTTCTCACGAGCAGGCGCCGGGAAAAAGGCATCCTCCGGCATCGGCGTGGACGCCGGCAAGGGGGCGGACATAGGATCTGAGGCGGAAGACTGTGGCGTAATGGGCATCGGCAATGGCGCGGTTGCCGGCCGGGCTTCGCGGTTCCTGTTCCATATGCTTACTTCTTCCGCGCTTTCCTGCTCGGCCGCGATTTTTGCTTTCTCGGCCGAGAGCTTGCCGTACAAAGAGCTGGCCGCGGAGGCCAAGTCGAAGTCCTTCGGTAAATTCAACGCGCTTGCATCGGTTGGCTTGTAGCGGGCAATGTTTCTGAGAGCGCTTTCGTAGCTTAGAGTGGTTACATCGTCCTCAAGGCCATCATCGTTCCGGCCAGAGCCGCTGGCGGGCGCGGAAGTCTTTGGGGTGGTGAGCCCAGCCAGCACGCCCATAAAGCTGTGGCCGGCAGAACTGGTGCTCGTGGTATCGGAGTTTGCCGAGGATGGATTGTCTGCCAACTGCTGCATGCTCTGGAGCATACTGCGGCTGACCTGGACAGTATGAAGTGTTTCTTGTCGCTCAGCAACAGGCGAGTTTCATTTGGGGACCAGGTTACAGTTTTCCCAAAGCGACGCGCATCAAGAATTCCAACAGACCATGCGCAGATGATGCATATTCCTGGCTTTCCGGGTTCCTGGCTTGAAGTGGGCAGGCTATGCGGCGGTAGCGTGCGGCTGGGGAATCATGCGTCCGGGCAGGCGGAGCAGTTCGGATACCGCATCGGCCGGCGTGGGGCGGGCAAAGAGATATCCCTGGCCAAAGCGGCAGCCGAGCTGGCGCAGCAGGGCGTACTGCTCGTAGGTCTCAATGCCCTCCGCGACAACGTTCATGCCCAGGGCGCGTGCCAGATCGATAATGGTGCGCACGATGTGCAGCGTCTGATCCCCATCGGTCATGCGCATGACAAAGGATCGGTCAATCTTGAGCACATCGAAGGGATAGGCATGCAGGTGTTGGAGCGAGCTATAGCCGGTGCCGAAGTCGTCCACCATGAGGGAAACGCCCAATCTGCGCAGACTGCCGAGTACTTCCATTGCGATGTTGGGGTCTTTCACCAGGCTTGACTCGGTCATCTCGAGGCCCAGTTGACGGCTGGAGACGCCGGTGCGCCTGAGCAGCGCTTCCACATGATCGGCCAGCCCGGCGCGCGCAAACTGACTCGCCGAGAGGTTGACGCATACGCGCAGGGAGCGGCGATCAGAATCCTCATGGCACCAGCGCTGGATCTGCCGGCAGGCCTCGGCCAGCACCCAGTCGCCGATGGGCAGAATCAAGCCGTTTTCTTCGGCGGCAGGTACGAATTGCATAGGCGAAATGAGGCCGCGTTGCGGGTGTGCCCAGCGAATGAGCGCTTCGAGCCCGATGATCTTTCCGGTAGCGAGCTCAATCTCCGGCTGGTAGTGGAGGACAAACTGTTTTCGCGCCAGAGCCTCGCGCAGATCGTGCGCAGTGGGCCATTCTGCTGCTGCGATCTTCTCTTCGCGGCCGGAGCAGAGTGCTTCCTTGCCAAGCACGCTGCGCAGCCTGCGCAACTCGAGCTCGTTGGCGACCATATCGGCCAATCTCTCGAGCATGTTCAGCTCATCGCCGGCCATGCGGCGGCGCGGCTGGCTGCAATACAAGGTCAATGATCCGAGAATCTTTTTATCTGTCGATCGGACCGGGACGCTGGCGAAGGATTCGACTTGAAGCCGTCTCAGGGTGAGTGGCTTTCCAACAAAGTGCTCGTCGAGTTTGACATCTGGAACAAGGACCGGGCCGTCGGCGGCAAGTACCATATCGAAGATAGAGCCTGCGCGCGGATGCTCCCGAATCGGCTCGCCCCAGTGCGACTTAATCCAAACACGGCTCTCATCGCAGAAGCCGAGCAGAACGGTGTCTGCCTGAAAGTATTGAGCTGAAAGCCGGGTAATGGTGTCAAAAACGGCTTCCGGCTCTGTGTCGAGAATGTTGATCGCGGCCAGAGCCTGGAGCCGCGCTTTCTCTCTAAATCTCTGATCCGGTTCCAACTGCAGTTGCACTGGTTGCATATCGTTCCCGCCTTATCCTCTCGACAAAAGTTGCAAGGGCCCGGGAATCGCCCGATCTAACTCTGATTCCATCATTCCTGTCCATGCTGACAACCCGCACTTTCAAACGATCCGCGAATTTCCAATCAGAATGCAGCATCTGTTTGCATCTCAGCTTGTACATACCGTTTATCGGTAAGGAGGCCGCAGACGTGAGGTTACGCCGGAGCACACGGGTAAGTCCCCGCCAATGCGCCAGATGATTACTTATGTGCAGTCGGCTGACCTGTTTCGCTCCACAGGAAGGACAACTGCTGGGCCTTGTCCTCGATATCCTGCTGGACGCTGACGCCGCTTGAGTGGCCGCCGGCCAGGCTATAGTGCAGCAGAATCGGACGACCGCTTGAGGAGTTGGCCTGCACGAGAGCCGTCATCTTGCGCGCGTGCAGCGGATCGACGCGGGTGTCGCTCGATCCGGTAAAGAACAACACAGCCGGATACGCCGTGCCCTTTTTCACATTCTGATATGGCGAATATTTGAATAGATATGGGAACTGTTTTTCTTTGTCCGAGGAACCGTATTCGGTGATCCAGTGAGAGCCTTGCTCGAACGACTGGTAGCGCAACATGTCGAGCAGCGGATAGCCGCAGACTACGGCTGAGAACAGATCCGGGCGCTGAGTGATGGATGCACCCATCAAGAGACCGCCATTGGACCGGCCGGTAATGGCGAAGTGGTCAGCCGTCGTGTATTTGTTGGCGATGAGATACTCGGCGGCGGCGAACCAGTCGTCGAATACATTCTGCTTTTTTTCAAACATGCCGGCCTCGTGCCAGGCCTCGCCGTACTCGCCGCCGCCGCGCAGGTTGGGCAGCGCGAACCATCCGCCCTGGGAAAGCCACCAGGCCCAGGATGCGTTCCACGCTGGAGTTTCACTCACCAGAAAACCGCCATAGCCGGTCATGAGCAGACGTTCGGTTCCGTCCTGCTTCAGGCCTTTCTTGCCGGCGATGAACATGGGGATTTTTGTGCCGTCTTTCGAGGTGAAGAAGACCTGCTTCAGCTCGTACTGGCTGGAGTCGAAGGGAATTTTGGGCTGCGCAAAAGGCTCGCGTTTGCCGGTGGTTGTGTCCAGGCGATAGATGGTGGGCGGAACGATGAAGGACTCAAAGCTATAAAAGCCATAGCGATCGATGGTGCGCCCGGCTACCGCTGAGGCGGTGCCGAAGCTGTCGTAGTCGATGGCGCCCGCGGGCTTGCCGGCCAGCGTGTAGATTGTGGTCTCGGTCTTCACGTCATTGAGCCGGTTCACGTAGATCTTGTCGCCGACGATGGAGAAGTCGTCGATGGGCTCGTGACCCTCGGCGATGAGCGTGTCCCAGCCTTCGGGCATCACGCCGGGATAGGCTTTCAGGATCATTCCGTTGGGGGCTTTGTAGTCCGTTT
>Ga0302320_10027937_pt1 | contig 10850 bp, 6 predicted proteins | sample Bog_T0_3_FD_202130 | JGI IMG/M metagenome (GOLD analysis project Ga0302320, IMG submission 202130) | Peat permafrost microbial communities from Stordalen Mire near Abisko, Sweden - Bog_T0_3 | ecosystem: Environmental > Terrestrial > Soil > Wetlands > Peat | place: Sweden: Abisko, Stordalen Mire... | reverse complement strand
CAGGCCGCGGTCGCTGCCGGATCGAAGGCCGCCGCCGAAGAAGGCATGCTGGTCGGCCGCGGCGTCATCCCCGCCCCCTCCGAAGAACTCTTCCGCGACTACATCTAAACCTCCACAAAGCTGTCATGCTGAGCGCACCAAATTGTCACTCAGGGAGGGATGAGGGCGAGCGGTAGAGGGTGAGGGCGAAACTCAGGCACAATAGAGACTCTCACCATCCTGCAAGCCGAGGTGTGCCGATGTCTCTCTCCCGGCGAGATTTCCTGATGCGCGTTGGGCGGGCTGGCGGATACAGCGCCGCCTTCCTGGGCATGCAGTCCATGGGCCTGATGCCGGCGCCCGCCGAGATGTCGGTGACGCTCGATGCCGCGCCCGGCATCGGCAAGGGCGTCAAGGTCGTCATCCTGGGCGGAGGAATCTCCGGTCTGGTGGCCGCCTATGAGATGAAGGCGCTCGGCTACGACTGCACCGTGCTCGAGGCTCGCCCGCGTCCCGGCGGCCGCAACTGGACGGTACGCGGCGGCGACACCATCGCCTTCCTCGACGGCAGTACTCAGACCTGTACCTTCGACCCCGGCAACTACCAGAATGTCGGCCCCGCGCGCCTGCCTTCGATCCACAAACAGATGCTGGACTACTGCCGCAAGCTCGGTGTGGAGCTCCAGGTCGAAGTCAACACCAGTCGCTCCACCCTGCTGCAGAACGACGCAGCCAACGCCGGCAACCCCATGGTGCAGCGCCAGGTCGTCAACGACACCCGTGGCCACGTCAGCGAGCTGCTTGCCAAGTGTGTGCGCAACGGCGCGCTCGACCAGGAGATCACCCCCACCGACCGCGACCGCATGTTGAGCTTTCTGCGCCTCTACGGCTCGCTCGACAATGCCGGCAAATACGGCGGCAGCGAGGACGCCGGCTACATCAAGACTCCGGGCGCGGGCGATGTCACCGGCACCCTCAGCCAGCCCATCGACATGCACACCCTGCTGGACGCGAACTTCTGGGACGGCATCCTGTTCGAGGAGCAGTTTGAGATGCAGGCCACCATGTTCCAGCCGGTTGGCGGCATGGACCGCATTCCCTACGCCTTCGCCAAAGCCCTCGGCGGCACCGTTCAGTACAACTCGCCCGTCACCGAGATCCGCAAGACCGCAAAGGGCGTGCGTATCGGCTACACCCAGGCCGGCCGGCCCAAGTCCATCGAAGCTGACTTCTGCTTCTGCGGATTGCCCCTGATGCTGCTCAAGAAGACGCCCAACGACTTCAGCGCGCCATACAAAAAAGTCATCGCCGAATGCGCCTACGCCAACGCCTACAAGATCGCCTGGGAGAGCCGCCGCTTCTGGGAGCAGGAGTACAACATCTATGGCGGCCTCGAATTCCTCTCGACCGGATGCAGTCCCGTCTGGTTTCCTTCGGGCGGCCTGTTCTCGCCTCGCGGCGTCCTGGTCAGCGGCTACGGCTTCGACTCCACCCCAGAGTTCGACCGCCTCAGCCTCGATGACAAGTTCGCCGCGTCCCGTCACTCCATCGAGCGCCTTCACCCCGGCCACGGCAGGGAACTGGAGAAGCCCATCTACGTTGGCTGGGCGCACGTTCCCTGGAACGAAGGCTCATGGATCGACACCTATGCACCGGACGAATTTGCGCCCACTGGCGGCCCGCTCGGCGCCGGCTACCAGACCCTCATCCAGCCCGACGGCCCCATCTACTTCGTCGGCGACCACGTCAGCCACGTGCTCGGCTGGCAGCAGGGCGCCGCGCTCAGCTCACTCCGCGCCATCCAGATGCTCAGCGACCGCGTCAAAGCCGCCCGTGCCTGACCGCTGTGAAGGCGCGGGATCTTTAGCCCCGTCGCGGTTCGCCCGCCCTCTGTAATCTTTTTGTATCCTCATTGCGCACCCACCCACGCGGCGGGAGAATTGTCACAGAGCGTGTCTACTTGTCACCACGATCCATCTACGCCGACGTCTTGATTTTCATTTCCCCAGACGACTCCCCGGTTCATCGCGATTGTCCGCCGGCAAGCCCTCGGAGGTGAACCATGAACGCACTTCTTATCTATCCCAAATTCCCCGACACCTACTGGAGCTTCAAGCACGCGCTGTCGTTTCTGGGCAAGCGCGCTGCGCAGCCTCCGCTGGGGCTGATGACCGTTGCCGCGCTGCTGCCCGCGGACTGGCCCAAGCGCCTGGTCGATACCAACGTCGAGCGGCTGACCGACCGCGACCTCGCGTGGGCCGATGTTGCCCTGATCAGCGCGATGCATGTGCAGCACGAGCACCTGCTGGCCATCGTGGAACGCTGCCGCGCGCGCGGTCTGCGCACGGTGATCGGTGGACCCATCACCAGCAGCATGACCGCCGAAGCACTCGGGGCCGACCACGTCGTGATTGGCGAAGGCGAGAGCGTGATTGCCGGTCTTGCGCTCGATCTCGCTACTGGCCAGGCCCAGCCTGTGTATCAGGCGGCGGAACGTCCCGCCATGAACATCAGCCCACTGCCCGATCTCAGCCTGATCAAGATGAAGCGCTACAGCACCATGACCGTGCAGTACTCGCGCGGGTGCCCGTTCAACTGCGAGTTCTGCGACATCATCGAGATCTATGGCCGCCAGCCGCGCACCAAGGCCGTCGCACAGGTGCTGGCCGAGCTGGACCAGTTGCAGCAGGCCGGCTGGCGCGATGCTGTCTTCGTCGTCGACGACAACTTCATCGGCAACAAGCGCCGCGCCAAGGAGCTGCTGACCGCGATGGCGGAGTGGGGGGAGACGCATGGCCGGCCCTTCCGCTTCATCACCGAAGCGTCGTTGAACCTGGCCGACGACCTGGAGCTGCTGCAGTTAATGAAGGACGCCGGCTTCGCGTCGGTCTTCCTCGGCATCGAGACTCCCGACGAGCTGAGCCTGATCGCCAACCACAAGATGCAGAACACGCGCCGCGATCTGCTGGACAGCATCAAGGTCATTCAGCAGTACGGCATCGAGGTGATGGGCGGCTTCATCCTCGGCTTCGACACCGACCGCGAGGATGTCTTCGAGCGCATGGTCGAGTTCATCCAGAAGAGCGGCATTCCCCTGGCTATGGTCGGCCTGCTGCAGGCCATGCCCGGGACTCAGCTCTTCCGCCGGCTGAACAAGGAGGGTCGCATCCTGAACGGTGGCGGCGGCAACAACACCGACGGCGCGCTGAACTTTATCCCGCGCATGGACGCGACCCGTCTGGTGGAGGGATATCGCTCCGTGCTCCGCCAGATCTACTCGAGCGAGGCGTACTACGAGCGCGTCAAGCTGCTGCTCAGCCGATCGAAGCCCACCGTTCGCGGCCACGTCACCTATGCCAACGTGCGCGCGTTCTTCCGCTCCATCGTGCGCCAGGGAATGATCGACAAGGGCCGCCTCAGCTATTGGAAGTTTGTGTTGACCGCCGCCACGCGCTACCACCGCTCCTTCGGTAAAGCGATGACCCTGGCCGTGATGGGTTATCACTTCCAGGTGATGACCGAGCGCCTGCTCGAAGCGGAATAAACTGTCTCCAGTATGTCCGCCATCTCCATCGCCGCCAACGACCGCGTCTTCGTACTCACCGGCGCTGGCATCAGCGCGGAGAGCGGGCTGCCCACCTTTCGCGCCTCCGACGGCCTCTGGGCCGGCCATCCCATCGAGGACGTCTGCATTCCCGAGGCGTGGCAGCGCAATCCGGCGCTGGTGTGGGAGTTCTACTCCGCGCGCCGTGCGGCCGCGCAGCAGGCCCAGCCAAATCCCGCGCACTTCGCCCTTGCGCAACTGGAGCAGCGCCTTGGCGACCGCTTCTTTCTCTGCACCCAGAATGTGGACGACCTGCACGAGCGCGCCGGCTCCACGCGCCTCGTCCACATGCATGGCGAGCTGGCCAAGTCCCGTTGCGAGCGCGATTGCGGCCACGCGCCGGTCGAGGACCACGCACTCTACCGCAGCATGGCCGAGGTGGGCCGCTGCTCCTGCGGCGCGCGCCTGCGTCCGCACATTGTCTTCTTCGGCGAGGTCCCGCTGGAGATGGACCGCATCCAGCGCGAGATCGACCGCGCCACACTGATGCTGGTGGTCGGCACCTCGGGATCGGTCTACCCAGCAGCCAACTTCGTTCACTGGGCGCGTCTGGCTGGAGCGCGCACCGTCTACGTTGGCCCCGAGCCGCCGCTCAACGCTGCTGTCTTCACCCACGTCGTCGAAGGCCGCGCCGGCCAAGTCCTGCCCACGCTCTTCGCAGATTAGCTGAGCTCAGCAAGCTCACAGCTCACATCTCATAGCTGAAATCAAAGCAACTCCTAACACTGGCCAGTTGCTGCGCCGCTATGCCCGTGCGCGACAATAGACTTGAGCGGGCCTTCTCGCAGCCTCCCGCAAGCGTCCAATCGCTCGGCACCCGCCGTGCATCCAATCGAAATGGGGAAGCAATCTTGAACGGCCCGGAAGAAGCAAGTCCCGCGCAGACGGCCGAGGCCGAGTCGCCCAGCACGGTCGAGGAGCAGCGGATCGAGAGCAGCTCCGGGCATGCCTGGCGAGCGCTGCGCCATCGCAACTTCCAACTCTTCGTCGGCGGCCAGAGCATCTCCCTCATCGGCACCTGGATGACCCGCGTGGCTACCGGTTGGCTGGTCTACCGGCTCACCGGATCGGCGTTGCTGCTGGGCACGGTCAGCTTCTGCGGCCAGATCCCCACCTTCCTGCTCGCACCCTTCGCCGGCGTTTGGGTAGACCGGCTCAACCGCCAGCAGGTGCTGGTGTGGACGCAGGCACTCTCCATGGTGCAGTCGTTCCTGCTCGCCGCTCTCACCCTGTCGGGCCGCATTACCATCCCTTGGGTGCTCACCCTCAGCGCCATGCAGGGCATCATCAACGCCTTCGACATGCCCGGACGCCAGGCCTTCCTGGTGCAGATGGTGGAGGACCGGCGCGACCTGGGCAATGCCATTGCCATCAACTCCTCCATGGTTAATATGGCGCGGCTCATCGGTCCGTCCATCGCCGGCGTCATCATCGCCGCCAGCAGCGAGGGTTGGTGCTTCATGATCGACGGCATCAGCTACCTCGCCGTCATCGCATCGCTGCTGCTGATGCGCATTCATATCCCGCCGCCCAAGCCGGTTACCACCTCCACGCTGACCCAGCTCAGGGAGGGTTGGGATTACGTCTCCGGCTTTGTGCCCATCCGCACCATCCTGTTGCTGTTTGCGCTGGTCAGCCTGATGGGCATGCCCTTTGTCGCGCTGATGCCCATCTTCGCCGCGCAGGTGCTGCATGGCGGCCCGCACACCATGGGCTTCCTGATGGGCGCGATGGGCACCGGCGCGCTGATCGCCGCGCTCAACCTGGCTGCGCGCAAGAGCGTGCTTGGCCTGGGCAGCCTGATCGCCGTCTCCGCCGGGCTGTTCGGTGTGGGGCTCATCGGCTTCGGCCTGTCGCATGTCTTCTGGCTCTCGATGGCCACGCTGCTGGTCGCCGGCTTTGGCATGATGCAGGGCATGGCCGCCAGCAACACCATCATCCAGACCATCGTGCCCGAGGACAAGCGTGGCCGCACCATGAGCTATTACACCATCGCCTTCGTGGGCATGGCGCCCTTCGGCAGCCTGCTCGCCGGGACCATGGCCCACGCCATCGGCGCGCCGCTCACCGTCACCCTGAATGGCGCCGTCGTGCTGCTTGGCGGGGCCTGGTTCGCCACCCGCCTGCCCGCCGTCCGCAGCGCCATCCGTCCCATCTACCGTGAGCTGGGCATTCTGCCCCTCGATGTCGCCACTGCAATCGAGCCAGTAACCGTCGACTGATCCCGCACTCACGGTCAGCTTCGCATTGCATTAACCGGCTCTTCGATCTGCTTGGGCTTAATTCTCCGTCGGGGTTTGGTCGAAATGGTCCAGCACCATCACAGGCTGAGCCATGGGCTGCTTTTCGAGCTTCAGACCGAGTTCCTTGCGAAAGGCATCCTGGAGGCTCATTACGACAACGGGGGCCGAAGCATCTCCAGCCTCCTGCGTGGTCGGGGCGGCTGCGGTTCTTTGCGCTTGCAGCTTGTTTGTGCTGCTGAAATAGACCGTAAAGTCGTAGGAGCCTGTGAGGCCGGTCTTGTCCACGGCGTGAGACTTGATGTCTGCTCTGGTGAATGACTGCAATACATCTGCAAATTGAACCATGGTGACGTTCTGGCAGTGAAACTGGCTATCGTACGGCGAGTCCGCGGTATGCACCAGGTCCTTCTCGCCCTCGGCCGGTCCATCCGTGCAAAATGTCCGCGAGTTTGGATCCGCCTTCTTCATCTTCGGATTGTCCGCCAGCAGTACCCATCCATCCTGTGTCTGCTCGCCCCAGTGATACTTGATCCCGAACCTGTCAATCACAAGCTGCTGCAGCATGCGCAGGACCTGGTCCCGGTCCTGCCATGCCGCCCGCGCATCGATGTCCGGAGGCAGTTTTACCAGAATGGAATATTTCTGCTGGGGAAGTGACTCAACATTCTTTATCATCCTCCCGGTGGGCAGCTCCCACGCATGAACCAGAAGGTCCTGTAGCGTCCAGCCTCTAAATGCAATCTGCGACCCCCGCGGCTCAGTCGACCACTGCGGATCATCCGGGGCAGCCAATTTGATGCTGGCCACCTCGAACTCCAGGTTTGGTAACGGCGGAATCTGCTTTGCAATGTCCGGCGCATTCGGCGTCGGCGTTTGATCCACCTTGTCGACCACCATGGCAGGCTGCGACACATCGCTTGCGGTCACCAGCAGCCCCAGTTGGTCGCGGAACGCGTTCGTATAAGCGCGTACATAGTCATCCTGCGTCCGCATCTCGCCAAACTTCATCTTCAACGTGAAGTCATACGCCTTCGTCAGCCCCGTCTTGTCCACTACGCGATACGGATATGCGCCTCCAAACCCCGAAACGAACTGCTCCATCGTCATCGAGGTGCAGGCGATCGCATACAGTCCCGGTGTGTCCTTGTCCTGCGCCGAGCGGCAATTGGGCGAATCCGATGGCTCCTTGGTCTCGGTCATCTTGATCCCGCTCTTCGCGACGGTTACCGTGTAGCCAGGCAGGGGCTTGTCTTCTGTGTGGTACATCAGATGGAAGCGCTCCGTTAGCACTTCCTTCAGCACCGGCCGGATCTTCTCGTAGGGATCGGCCTCGCCGTTCCCGGGACCTGTCGTTCCCGCGCGCTCGCTCGCATTCGTCACCGGGTTCGACTTCGGGGCCTTCAGCGAATCGATTCTCGCCGCCAAATCGAAACGGTAAAAGCCAATCCACGGCGGACCTCCAAGCACCGTCTCCTCGCGGCGGTCCCACGCCAGGGTGATCATGTCCAGCAGCGTCGCATCGTGCATGTCGAACCGCTGATTGCTGATGTTCGTGCTGGAGTAGGTTGCGGGGCGGTAAGGCGAAGCATGCACATCCACCACAAGCGGCCCAGTCGAGCCCGAAGGTTCCTGACCTTTCCCAGAAGCCGGTGTTTGCGCAAGAACGATGGAGGCGGTGGAACCAAGAAGAAAAGCAGCAGCAATATAAACGATCTTCATTGAGCCTTCTTTTCCCGACGGAGCAACTATACGTGAGTCGCCGAGCTGCAGCGCCTCAAGGCCGATATTCGTCCGCAATAACGGGTATTCTCACCGGTTAGACGTCGGCACTGCCCAATCGGTACCAGCTGTCGCCAGTCATCGCTGCGTCCGTGTACCCTTACTAACTCAGAGGGGAATCATGCGAATCGCACAAGCTCTGGCCGTAGCTTTTCTTTGCGCCTCATCCGCTGCCAACATCGCGCCCGCGCAAACCGCCGCGCCTATCGACCGACACGCCCTGGTCACTCGCCACAACATCGAGGTTCACTCGCTCGACCCCAACGGCGCCATGGCCGTCGGCAACGGCGACTTCGCCTTCAACTTCGATGTCACCGGCCTGCAGAGTTTCCCCGAGTACTACGCCAAGACCATGCCCATCGGCATCCTCAGCGACTGGGGCTGGCACAGTTTTCCCAACCCCAATCACTACTCCCTCGATAAATTCAAGATGACGACGATCCCCAAGTACGATCGCCAGTTCGTCTTTCCATCCGCCAGCACCAGCCATCCGCCGCCCGATGCCGCCTACCTGCGCGAGAACCCCAATCGCTTCGGCCTGGGCCGCATCGGCTTGGAGATGACCCACGCCGACGGCTCCAAAGTTGCGATCACCGACCTCAAGAACATCGACGAGCGCCTCGACCTGTGGGCCGGCATCCTCACCAGCTCATTCGAAGTCGACGGTGTGCCCGTCCACGTCGAGACCGTTGCCCATCCCGATCGGTCCGAAGTCGCCGTGCGCATCGATTCGCCGCTCATCACCTCGGGCCGCCTCAAGCTTCGCATCGCCTTCCCCTATGCGTCGGACTCCTTCGGCCCCGACTACCAGGATTGGGACCACCCCGAGGCTCACACCACCGTCATGACCCGCCGCGGAGCCAGTGCCGCCGACTTCGCCCGCACCCTCGACACCACCCACTACACTGTCTACGCTCGCTGGTCCGTCGGCGCATCCCTCGTTCAAACCGCCCCGCATCAATTCCTCCTCGGCAGCCGTGCTAGCCAGATCGAGCTCACCGCCCGGTTCTCGCCAAACGAAACCGTGCAGGATCCCGATCCCTCACTCGCCTCCAATTCGCCCGACACCGTCGCCGCGGTCGAAGCCGCATCACGCGCCCACTGGCAGCATTACTGGACCACGGGCGGAGCCATCGATCTCTCCGGCAACACTGACCCGCGCGCCGCCGAGTTGGAGCGCCGCATCGTCCTGTCGCAGTACGTCATGGCCGTCCACGACGCCGGCATCTACCCGCCGCAGGAGACCGGCCTCGGCGTCAACTCCTGGTACGGCAAGTTTCACATGGAGATGTATTGGTGGCACGCCGCGCACTGGGCGCTCTGGGGCCACCCCGAACTTCTCGAGAAATCCCTGCGCAATCTTCCTGCCCTCATGCCGGCCGGCGAAGCCATGGCCAAACTCGAAGGCGCCAAAGGCGTCAAGTGGTCCAAGATGACCGACCCGTCAGGCGTGGAAAGCCCCTCCGGCGTTGGCCCCGCGCTGGTCTGGCAGCAGCCGCACCCCATCTATCTCGCCGAACTGGTGTATCGCGCCCACAAGGACAAGACCACACTCCAGCGCTATCAGCGCATCGTCTTCGAGACCGCCGACTACATGGCCACCTTCGTCGACTACGACCCCGCGCGCAAGCAGTATGTCCTCGGTCCGGGCCTCAACTCCGCCGACGAGAAGCACACCGACTTGGCCCACAATCTGAACCCCACCATGGAGCTTGGCTACTGGAAGTGGGCGCTCGAAACCGCGCAGCAGTGGCGCATCCGCCTCGGCCTTGCGCCCGATCCTAAATGGCAAGACGTCATCGACCACCTCGCACCGCCCGCCGTGCGCAACGGCATCTATCCCGCCATGGAGATCCCCATCGAGGACACGCCCTCCAACATGACCACCTTCATGTACGGCGTGCTGCCGGGGAAGGGAATCGACAAGGAGGCGATGCGCAACACGCTCCACCGCACCACCCACCCCGACGCGCCGCAGAACGCCGTCACCTGGGGAACCGCCATGGTGGCCATGTGCGCCGCGCGCCTCAACGAGCCCGACCTCGCGGTCAATCTCCTCGCAGGCAAGTATGACCAGAACCCGTTCCGCGTCTCCGGCTACACCGTCCGCCGGCCGGACCAGACGCCGATGTACATGCCCGCCAACGGAGGATGGCTTTCCGCCGTCGCTATGATGGCCGCCGGCTGGGATGGCAGCACCGGCCACGCCCCCGGCTTCCCGAAGGATTGGAAGGTCCGCTACGAAGGCCTGCAGCCCATGCCCTAGCTAAGGTTGGTAAAGCGGGAAAGCGCGCGCTGGAACAGGGTGGGAAGTTTTGAAAGGGATGGGCTTCCTCCGTGTTCAAAACTCTTACCTCAATGCGCCCGGAAGGCTTTTTGGCTACTGACCAGTGTCTATAACCGATAACATTCCACCTGGGGTGTTTGAGATCGAATATACATATCTACCCTTTGACTCCAAGAATTGCGGATAAGAAGTTGCCGGAAGAGATATGTATCCATCCACACTTGGAGAAGTTGGATTGGATACATCCACTACCGCTACCGATGAATTTGTATAACATGCCACATACGCTGTGGCTCCTTCCACGGTAACGTCTTGCGGCTTGCATGTTCCGATCAATGAAGCCGTACCTACCTGTGAAAGCGATGACGGATTGGATATATCGTAAATGTTCAACGAGTACTGATCGTAAAACGTCTCATACAAGTAACTTCCTTCGACATCCAAGCCTTGCGGACTGTGCGCCACCGGTAAACTGCTAAGCAAATATGGCGAGGCGGGATTGGAGATGTCGAATACAAGTATCTCGGATTGCTTGTTGCTCTGCCCTGCCACATAAGCGTATTTTCCAACTACCTTGATGTCGGCTACATTCAGATACGCAGTTCCCGTATCGGTCGATCCCACAATCGTCGGCAATGCAGGATTGGAAATATCAACGACAACTAATGTGCTCAGGGAATTCACGCCTACATACGATATGACATAGGCGAACTCCCCAGATACCCAAAGCCCAAATCCATACAGTGGAATTTGAACGCTGCCGACAAACGCAGGAGCGTAAGGATTCGATACATCGCAGATTTGCAATAGATTTGTACTCGCCATTCCTGTAGAAGATACGAGGTAGACGTATTGCCCCTGCACTCTTATCCCGGACTGCCCGTAGTTTATAAATCCAATTATCGGGGTGGTGCTGACGACTGCCATGCTTGCCGGATGCGAGATATCCACCACATAG
>Ga0302320_10027936_pt1 | contig 10851 bp, 5 predicted proteins | sample Bog_T0_3_FD_202130 | JGI IMG/M metagenome (GOLD analysis project Ga0302320, IMG submission 202130) | Peat permafrost microbial communities from Stordalen Mire near Abisko, Sweden - Bog_T0_3 | ecosystem: Environmental > Terrestrial > Soil > Wetlands > Peat | place: Sweden: Abisko, Stordalen Mire... | reverse complement strand
AGGGCAATATTCGTCATCAATACGAGTTCGTTTCCGCCCTGGCCGAGTGATTTGCTCGCCCCCGCCAGGACACCTGCGTTCAAGTTGGTCAAACCCGAATTGGTCGAGACATACAAGTCTATATCCGCGTTGTTGGCCGCTTGGAACGACTCGTTCACCGGTGCGGAGATCGGCACGGTCAATGTCGGCGGCAGGAACGTGGTAAAGATGGCATTCGTATAGGCTTGGTTAAGGTTGTTCGTATAAAGCGTCGTGTTTGTATAATTGTAGTTGTTATTCGTGACGATGAAGAAGTGCCATTGCACGATGTTGCCATTGGTGTTGCCTGGAGATGGATACTGGCCGCCCGGATACATGTTCAGGTTGGGCTCGTTGGCGCCGACGCGTTGATGCAGGAGGACGTTTCCGGTTTGGGTGGGCGTTATCAGCACCGGAGACGTCGCCAGGCCCGCCGGCATCGGTTGGTTCGTTCCAAGGTCTTGCACCACCAACCCCGATTGCAGGTTCTGATCATCCGTTGATATGACCAGCGCGTAATCCTGCCCGATTACGTTGGTCTGGGAAGTCACCGCGTTGACGTTCACCCGCGTCCCTTTGACGTAAATGGTGTAGGGGGGCGACAATCCGAAGGTGGCGTCAACATAGACGTTCTCCACGTTGTTGACGGTGTCGCTTGGGGCCAGATTGTTCGTTGTGCTAGGCTCGGTGTAGATGTCACCCGCCAGAAAATAGTTGCCGATATAGATGTTGGTGGTGGTCGAATCAACCACCACCAAATCCAAATCATTTACCAGCGCATTTCCCGCCGCTGGATTGCCCGGCGGATCCGTCCATACCAGCGAGATGCGCAGGGGATAATTGGTGGCCACCTCCATATCCGCGGTCGAGAAATCTACCGTATAAGTATGCCATTCCCCGGTCTGCAATGTGTTGGCCGGGCTTTGATCGTAATATACCATGCTTGGCTTGCCGTTGGTCAGCGACCCTGGGATGACGTTGGTAATGTTCGGCAGGCCCCATCCTTCGAGATTCGCTGCCGGCGCTTGTTCCAGGTCCGATTGCCGGTTCAACGGTCGCGACCCGTTGATCAGCAGCGCCTTCATCAAAGCCGGGCTGGGGGTCACGTGCAGATCAGCCACGAAAAACTGCTGCACCAGACCGAGCAAACCAGACACCGCCGCCGCCGCCATGCTGGTTCCGGACTCATACCGATACCATGGTTTAAGCACGCTGTTCAAATTGCTGAGCACGGTGTAATAGGTGCCGTAGGCGTTGGTCTGGATGCCATACACCCGCAGATCGAAGTTCACCGGCCAGGGCTGGTTGCTCGGACTGGCAATCCCGAGATACCAGTTGGTCGGCGCCGGATTAGGCACGATGGGCACTCCTGCTTCATTTGTCTGATAAGACGGCAACGGTGGCGTTTGCGGTGGAAAGTTGGTGTCAAAGTAGATTTGCAGGTTGTTGGGGAAGGGCACGGGCGAAAGTTCATTGGGCAGGATTTGAATGGCCAGATTGGTTGTGCCCCCGACGACGGTAAGGATGTAGAAGTTAGTCTGACCGGGCAGCACGCTCTGACCCGGCTCTGTGGCGTATTGGAGCACTCGTTGACCCGTGGGATCCTGATAATTGGCTGAACGTGTTGAGATGGTGAATACGCCCGGGGCCACCACATCAGGCTTGAACCGTCCGTTGATGCTTTCCAATCCCGCCCACATTCCCCGCACTGGAGAACCCCGCCACAGTGTTGCTGTCAAAGGTGGTGCTTTGGAAGATTTGATCCCCGGTGATTCCCTCGTTCGTGAAATCCACCGTATTGGTAATGTAGCGCGGGCTGTCGATCGCGCCCACCGTGATGCCGTTCTTCATAGTGCCCGGTGAAGTAATGCTGCCGGCAGTACTGCCGTTGTCGCCTGCGGCGAACACAATCAGCGCCCCGTGTTCCCCGGAGACTCCGGGCATGGCGTTGCGCGCGGCCAAGTCCCAACTGGCGGCCGACAGATCATAAACCGTGCTCTGGTATCCCCAACTGTTGTTAAAGATGTATCCGTTGGTTGGCATGTTCGGATTGTTCGAGGCCATCGTTGCCAAATTGAACCAGCCATTGGATTGCAGATACGTATCCGAAATAAAAGGGCCGCTCAACAAATCCACCCCCTGCACAAACAGGCTCGCGCCTGGCGCCATGCCGGCAAAGTTGGCCCGAGGGGCAGAACCTGGCACCGTTCCGGTTACGGTCGAGGACATGCTGCCGTTGCCAATAATGGTCCCGGCGACGTGCGTACCGTGGCCGTCAGGATCGGTCAACGCGGAAGGAAAGTTCCCGCTCACCCGCCCGGACAGGTCCGGGTGCGTCTGGTCCACCCCGGTGTCGTCCTCCACAATCACGATGTTGGTTCCGGTCAATCCCGCGTAATTGGTCGTGGCTAGTGTATCCGACGAAATTCCAAGGCGCACCCGGGTCAAATCGTTCAACAGATGACGGCCCGAATACGACTCGATCTCCTCCGCCTGCGGCAACTGCGCGACCGCCACCAACTTATCCGGTGGCACCGTCACAACGTAGGTCGTGGTCGCGGTCGTTCCAAAGGAAGTTTGTTCCTGGGCCATAACGCCGGCGCCAAGGGCGGTCAGCGCCTGCTTCAACGGTTCCTCCTCGCCGGGCACCGCCGTCACTTGCAATTGATTGTGAGTGAGCAGGCCCTGATTCACCGCCGTCGCCAGCAGGGAATTGTCCAGCTTGAAATAGGGTTCATAAGGCAGCACGGCCTGGAAAACCGGGTCGGCCACCATCACTTTGGCGGCGGCTGGATCGGCCCGCACCAGGGCGGTGTTGTTCGGGATGTAGGAAATGAACTCGCCGCCGTCCCGTTTGATCGCCTTGTAAAACTCCGCGTTCAGCGGACGATCCGATTGCACCAGGTAACTCCCCGGTGCGCCGGGCGAACGCAAATGTGTGGGAATGTCCAGCACGGTACGCCGGGTGGTGTCAATGGTGGCGCTGCGCAGCAGGATGGCGTGCGGGTTGCGCGCCAGTTGCGCTGCGGTCGCGGTGGTGTTGCTCAAATGCAACGAGACGGGCACGGAAGCGGTCTTGGTGGCGGCCGGGGCTGGTGCAGTCGCTGGAGGTATTGCGTTGCTGATCGCTTTTCCCAATGCGGTGGCGCGATGCAAGCTCGTCCGGCGGTCCCCTTCCTGCCAGAGGCAAATCGCCGCCGTGAAAAACAATAAACTGAGCAGGAACCAGAATGTCGGTCTTAGTCGCATGGCTTGCCTCCAGAGGTTATCATAGGCGATTTGGAGGAATTGTAAATATTCATATCCGGATCTTAATCCGCGGGCAGGATGTTGAAGGCGTCCACCTGCAATTTAAGGTTGCCGGTCACCGGATTACCCACCACGTGGCAAACGGTTCGGGTTAAATACTCCCCCGTGATCTGGTAATTGGTGCAGAGATTGAAGAGATTGGTCTGGCTGCCGAAATAAATGTCCTTCGGCTTGAGGGCCTGACCCCAACTGTAAATGACAAAACGCGGCTGGCCCAGCTTGATCAGCCCCGCGATCTGCTGCGGGATGGCTTCCACTTCGTCGTCTGTAAAATCCCCCGCCTGCTCCGGCAGGAACGGCGAATTGATGGAAAGCGACGGTGCGCTGTAGATGCTGCCCGTGTTGTGAAAGACCCCGTCGTTTTGAGCGGCGCGCGTGCTATTGATGCCAGCAACAAAGACGTTACTGAGCTGCCCCTGACTATTGTATGTCTGATAGGCGTATCCGGAAAGCAACGGTGCCACGTCCGCGGGACTCAAAACCATGGGTTGCGATGAACCGCCACCAATGTTGGTCTGCACAATCAGCCCGGTGAAAACCGCATACCAGGGCGCGTCGTTGGTCTGGTTGACGGAGAGTTGCCCACGCGCGGCGTTGTCGTTGGGCGCAGTGGTAAAAAGGTCCACTAGACCGTAATCGGTAGTCGGGTAGGTATCGAGAGTGCTAACCCAATCATTGATCCACTTAAGCGGATTCACATTGGGATTGCCGTCCGCTTTCAGGAAGATAGTTTGCCACGGCGTGCCGCGATGCACGCGGCCCAGCCAGCCAACGCTCGGAAATTGATTGGTCGGGAAAGCCCATTCGTCCGGGCTTTCGATCAACGGATCCTTAAACGTTAGGTTTGCGCCAATGGTTCCCGAGCTCACGCTATAGCTTGGCCACGGCTCATACCGTTGGTTATCCGTTAGCACGCCGGCCATCACATTGGTTCCCAAGCCCGCCGGCGGGGTCAGGTCGCCGAGCGTATAATGAACCATCGGATCGTTCGCCAAAAGCAGGCTGAAATTGGTGGTAAACACCGTCGCCGCCCTATCATTGTCGCAACTGAAATACAGGTTCGAATTCCCGACAGTTTGCGTGGATCCCGCGGTGTTGGCATTGTTGGCCGAAGTGTTCGTGCTGCCGGTCAATTCCGCTGCAAAATAATTGTCGATTCGGATTCCATTGCTAATTTGGTTCATGATGCCCCGGTTGGGAAGCCCGGGGCCCGAGAGTGTTGGATCCCAGTAATTGGCCTGAAGAGGGGATTGGTTTACGCCGCCGGCCAGGGTGAAAGACGAGTAGGAGCTGCCAAACAATAGATTGGTCAAATGGATCGTCTGGCCGAAAGGTCCAATGTTGACAAAATCATAGACCGCCCCCGTATTTGCGTCCAGGAGTGCGTACATGATTTGGTTGCTGACAGTCAGCGTCCAGTCATACACCGGCCAGGTGGTTTGTGTCGTATCGGACACGAGAAATTGTTGGTTGGTGGAAACAAACTGGCCCAGATTGAAGCCGTTGGAATTGACGTTTCCAGAAACTGGCAGGAATTTTCCGTTGTCGCTTTCGGAAAAGTAGGACTGCGCCAATGACAGCGAATTGGTTTGCAGAAACGCGCGCATCCCCGCGATGGAAGTGCCGCTGCCGGATTCGGGGCCGGCCCGCCAGAAGCTTCCCACATTGGTATAACCGCTGGTTACCCCGGCAAGGGTGCCGAACGCATTCCAGCCGCCCCCGGGGTAGGTGGCAGAATTATTCGTGATGGATACATAGACATAATTGGTTCCCATCACCACCAGGCTGGAAGGACTGACATTGATGCTCGACCGGGAGGGGTTCCATGCATCGATACCGCAGACATTGTTCAGGGACATGATAAAAAACTGGTTCGTGTATTGCGGCGGTTGATTCGGCCGCCCGTAAGGCTGATGTGACCCGTCGATGTGGCCGTAATCCGGGACTCTTTTGAAAAGAAGCTTCCGCGTTACCATCCACGACGAATCGTTTACGTAACGGTCAAAAGCGGGCAATCCCTTCACCGTGCCGATCACCCAGGGGATTCCCCAGACGTTGTCGTCGGTCGTTATTGAAGGATCCCACGGCATCTTCATCGAACCAAGGCTGGTTGATCCGTATATCATCCCGTCTAGAATACGTTGCGAGGCATTATTGGTGACCCTGGCATATCCTATAATGCGAAGGACCTGATTAGTGTGGCCATAATTCGTCGTATAGAAGAGCGGACGGAAAACCACCGGTGCGGGCAGGCTGGTCACGCTGAACCGCGCACTTCCGCTGGCCGCATTGCTGGCGATGGTGGCCTCGTAGATGTTGGCCGCGACTTGCAACATCCGGTGAATCTGTTCGGAGTAGCGGATGCTCGGATTCAGCGAATCATAGACCGGGATATTAGTCAGCCCAATGTGCATGTAAGCCACCACCGGATTTGTCGTATAATAATTATTCGTGAAGCGAAAGTCCTGCGAACGCAGGAGGCTTTCGGCGGCGTTGGTAAAGAACGCCAGCGCATTGGTCCACGGAATCAATACCGTTGGCGAAGTGTTAAATCCGTTGGTGATCTGGTAGCTGTTGTCCCAATTGATATTGACTTTGGAACGGAGCCGGGTGGGCGGCAGGCCCGGCACCAAATTGGTCACGTCGTCATACACGTAGGCCTGGAGTTCGGGAGCCGAGCCCGTTCCAATTCCCGCCAGCAGCCGCTGAAAAGTGTAGCGGTCAAACGAGTTGGTGGCGTTGCCCGCGGCCTTCAGCCGATCTACAAAACCAACTCCAGTCTTGGTCGGATCGAAAAGGTCCTGGATATCGTAGTCACCGTTGGTAGCATAGCCACCCGGCCAGGGATACTGCGCCGAGACACTTTGAAACGCCCCCGTCCCGTATTCGTCAATGCTATTCGTCAGGTAGAAGAGAACAGACGGCGTCGCAGCAAACGTCGCAGCAAAAAACCCGGTCAAGGAAGCCGGAGGATACCTCCCCCCGTAATCACCCGCATAGCGGTAACGCAAGATCGAATAGGCGTCGTTGAAGGCCCATCCAGAGTTTCGCTCCGCCGAAGCGGGGTAATAATTGAACGGAGAGAGTGTGTAAATATTCGTATTAAGGCCCCAGAGGAATCCTGCCAGATTCAACTCCCACGACCCAACTCCCTGGTTCCGCATAAACCCGTCAACACCCGTTGGGGGTCCATTGGACGTGAGCGAAGGCATGCCGATCGGAAATGTTGTCGGGGTTCCCAGCAGACTCTTGCTGAAATTGTGAATGTAATTCAAGTCCAGCGTCTTGCCGATGGGCAGCACCATGTAAGCGTAGCGGCCGATAAAGCGGTTCGTAGCGGAGTGCGCATAGCCGGGATATTGCAGCACGCCGATCCACTCCGGTTCACCGTAACCAAAAAACGGGATCAAGTTGCCGCCGGTGTCCTGCTCCGGCAAGCCGTTCTGACCGATTTGCGGCAGGAATCCGTTCGTCTCAAAGCGGCCGTTGCGATTTATATCCACCCAAAAGCGGAAATCAGCCGGGCCGTAGGCGTTGGTCTTGATGAAAACCGGCGGACGCGGGTCGTAAAAGAGATTGGCAATATTTTGCGCCCAATCCTGGCCGCCGTTGGCGGTCGGATTCATCGCGCTCCCGCTAGTGGCATAGAAGTCATAGTTGACGTTATAGACATTGGCGGCATCGTTGCCCGAATTGGTAAAGCCATTGGGATTGATCCAGTTATGGGAAGATATGTAATCGTAGTTCAGCATGTCCTGGTGGGCTTGCAGACGGGCGATGATCTGGCTGACGGCGCGCGATTCGGCGGCATCGCTCATGTTCTGGGCGGTCTTGACGTCCAGCGTCACGTCCACCTGGCTGCGATTGCCGCGCGTTAAAACCAGCAAGGCGATGGCTAGGAAAGTAATCACCGAAAGCATCAGCAGGGTGATGACCAGGGCAATGCCGGATTGCCGCCCCACATCGGGAGGGGCGAGCCCGCCCGCAAGGGCAGAGCGTTCAACCATGCCATCGTCCTGCGAGCCCCTAATTTCATTTTCACCGCAACCGGGCGACTGGTCGGCAGCAGAGAGATTGGGGGCTCTCATGCGCTCGCCCCTCCCGACAATTCCCGTATTATGCGTGCGCGTGTTCATTGAATGGCTCCGACGATGGGAATGTTCTGGCGGTAAATCTGGATCTTCCCGCCCGCCTTGGCCAGGTAGTTGCTTTGGAGGGTGCGGTTCGGCAAGGCCCGTAGTTGCTCAAAAGCGTCGGGTTCCAGCACGCCTACTTCCAACTGCACCGACGCCGGCAGCGTGGCGCTGGCGACATAGTTGTTCTGCCCCACCCCGGTGGTGTAGAAATAGTACGGCGCCGGGTAGCCGAGAGAATACCCATTGGCAAAATCAAAACCCTGTTCCAATAACGGCTCGTTGCCCGTCTGATCGTAGGCGCGGATTTTCAGTTGCACCACGCCGTCGGTCACGCGGTGAAAGTAATACGGATTAAAGATCCCATTGCTGGCATTCAAGGTGAAGTTAGTGTAGATCGGCCAAAAACCGGCAAAAGTCAGCGGATCATTCGTCGCCGCCTGATAACGATAGAGCGTTCCCGCGCCATTGGCCGCATTGCTCACGGCGTAACCGACCCCGACCCACTGCAAGTTAGTGTGAACCAGCATGAATACCATCTGCAATTGGTTGGTCCGAAACGGCACGGTGGAACCGTCGGCAATCTGGACGCTGCTGTTCGCCGGCCAGGACCAGAACAGATTCGTGATGAAAGGATTCTGCGCGTCGGAAAGCTGCGCGAGGTCGGAAGCGACTGTGTCGAGAATCGTCCGACCGGAGTCGGTCATGGTGGTCTGCTTGGTCCCGGCCTTGAAGATGCGCTGAGTTTCGATAAACATGGCGGTGAGTCCCAGCACAATAAAGACCAGACAGGTGGTGGACACGAGCATTTCGAGGACGGTCAGTGCCGAGCACCCCCCAATCGGTAGGGCGGTGCTACGTCGCCGCCCCAATTTCTTCCTTGGAAAGCGCGTCGAGATGAAAGCACGGTTAACAGAAGACTCTACGCGTGAGCTTTCCAGTAAATTAGGGCGGCGACATAGCACCGCCCTACCGTAATTGATAAAATACCGCGGGCAGCGAAGTGCATGATATGCCCAGGCAGAGCATACACTTCGTGCCCGCGGTTCCCCACCCCCAAATTTTCTTGTATTGTTAAGGCTGATCTTCACAAAGCGTTGGTTGAGTAATTGGCCGGCTGGAGAAACCAGTAAACAATATTGTTATTATAGTTGGTAAATGGCGCCATGTGGCCCGAAACCAGGCTTTGATACGTTTGGCGGCCTGGACCCGCCGTCCCATTGGCCCGGACCGGCCAACGAAATTTCAAGCGCACGTCAAATAGGTTTTGGTTCAAGGACGATGCTTCCGCCTCGGTGAAATTGGTCTCCGCGTCCAACGAGGTCGGCCCAAACGTGTTAAATGGGGTCACTTCAACATCCATATAATAGCGGAAGGCCGTCACCGCATTGGAGCCGTTCTGATCGGTGGCGGCGCCGGAAAGTCCCCGCACCCGCGCCGTCGTGATGACACTGGTTCCGGGAAATTCCGGCCGGCTTAACAAACCAAGAATCGTCGCGCCGTTGGGAAAATCGTTAAGATTTGTGACAACGTTGGTGACGGTCCCGATGATCGAGGTTGACGTAATTTGCTCGATGTAGTTGGTCAGAAAATCAAGGCTCGAGCCGCCGCCGACGAGCACTGTGGCGTTGCCGCCGCCGACAACCGAATAGGCGCCATTGGTCAGCACAGCGGGCGCACCGTTGCGGATGGCGCCCATGAAAAACGGGCCATCCTGCGCGATGATCGTGTCCTCGCGGGATTGGCGTTGCACGTTCAAGCCGGCCGGCAGGATTCCGATGATCGCCACCAACGCGAAGCCGATGATGCCGAGGGCCAGCGCGATTTCGATCATCGTAAACGCACCTTTTCCCGGTAGGGCGATGCACGTTCGCGCCTCGCGAACAATCGAATTGCGCAAGAAGCTGTTCTCATGTCGCCGCCCCATCTTTGGGCGGAAGGGAATTACCCCTTTTCCCGAATTTAGGGCGGCGACATAGCACCGCCCTACCGGGTTGGACACTTTTAAATTGAGAGAAGGCATTTTCATCGGAGCGCATTCCGTTCGATCCTGGCGCGGGCGGTCTGCCAGTCGAGATGAATAATGTTGCAATTATTGGTGGAATTGCCCGCGGGCGTTTCGATGGGAAACCCGGCCACCAGCCCGGTTCCGGCCACATACTGCACATGGCCGCGCGTCAGCGGGATATACTCGTCGCCGTTGGTGGCCAGTTGGCCGAGCGGACTGAACGCGACGTAGGGCAGCGGCGGCGTGTTGTATTGCCCGGAACTGTTGACCGCATCCGCCGCCGGAAAGGGGAGAGGATGGCCGAGAGAGGAGTTGCTCACGTAGGGGAACTGGTTGATGAAGAAACCATTGGTGGTTCCGACCAGGGTGTTGGTCGAAGTCACCAAGGTTGCGCCGGTGCTGGCAAACTTGAAAGGGGCGATAAACACGCCTTCCGGCAAAGTCTTCCATTCTGTCAAGTACTGGGGATTGGCCCGTCCCGGCTGGTCGCCGACGCTGCGCAAAGTGGCCAGCGCGTAGGCGCTATATTGGTGGGACAGGAGATTGTTGTAACTGCTCAAGTCGTTGACCGGTGGGGTAAGATTGACTGAATAAAGCGGCATGAACACCATATAGACGGTGGAGCGCCGGCTGAGGGCCAGTTGACGCGCCAGCCCGCAATCGGTTTGCAACTGCTGCAAGGCCGCGCTCATGGAATTGGCCTTGGTCATTCCGGAAATGGCCGGCAGCGCCATCGCCGCCATGATGCCAATGATGGCGACCACGACCAACATTTCCAAAAGCGTAAAACCGCGCCGCAAGTAGAGGTAGCTGTAATCCGGCCGGATCGGCGCCGCCGTGGGAAAGCGGAGCTTGTCGGACGGCATCGGCCCGGAGGCCACCGGCGGCACCTGGCCGCGGCGCAAATGGTCCACCTTCCAGACCTCTTCGCTCCACCGCACGGGAATGCGCCGAGGCGAAGGCTGATGCTGGAAAAGATTGGAGTTCATGGGTTTTACCAGTTGCCGTTGGTGATCAAGTTGCCGTTGCCAATCGCATAAACGGCCCAGAGATCATAGCCGGACGCATTATGCCGGTTGGTGGAAGACGAATCGTAATGCCATAAATTGATCTCGGCGGCGTTTCCGGTCGTGTTGACGGGCACGACCAATTGCTTCCACTTGTACGTGCTGTTCGTAACCATCGCATAATCCTTTGTGCTGGGAAGCGGTTGGAAGAACACATGCGTTTCATCCGGCAGGGAATTGGCGATGCCGCCCCGGCCATAGGTCTTCGTGAACAAATCGGAAGGGACGTTACTGCCGTCAAACGTGATGAAGAAGTTGTTGGTCGTCATCGGCGCTCCAGTCAACTCGTAGAGCAACGGGTTCTGGCCCGTGGCTT
>Ga0302320_10027933_pt1 | contig 10851 bp, 8 predicted proteins | sample Bog_T0_3_FD_202130 | JGI IMG/M metagenome (GOLD analysis project Ga0302320, IMG submission 202130) | Peat permafrost microbial communities from Stordalen Mire near Abisko, Sweden - Bog_T0_3 | ecosystem: Environmental > Terrestrial > Soil > Wetlands > Peat | place: Sweden: Abisko, Stordalen Mire... | reverse complement strand
ACATCCTGCAGGTCTTTGCAGGAAACAGAACATGCGCGAAGTGCCACACAGGGAGAGTACCATATTCGCTTTTTGTTTGCTACCCTGTTTCCATGGCTCAGTGGTTGACTGACGGCAAGGGCACGGCACCCCGCGCGGATGACCGCTTGGCCGCTTCGGCCATCGGCGCCCGAACTTGGTGTGAACCCAACATTGGTGTCACCAGGGGCAATAAGATTAACAATTATTAAGTCCGATAGCCAGGCGAATCCCACCGTTTGGCCTGGCCAGGTGCGCCACTCTAACTAGAAGGGAGCTGATGCTCGTGTTCCAATCGCCCGAGAAGGCCTGCCTACCGCGGCGTTAGGGACAAACCGCCAGCGCTTGATGTCATCACGCCAGGCAATACGGCCCAGCACGCGAATATAGGCCAGCCGATCTGCGGTGTTTCTTGTAATCTCTGCGATCTTCCGCAGATCTATGGTCACAATGTCGCCATTCGAGCCTTTCTGCAACTCCACCTCGGTCTCGCTCGCGCGAAGAAGGTGAAAATCCGGGTAAGGGTCGGGGTCCTTCGGCGAGAGCCTAATTACCATTGCGCCGAGTTGCTTGAGTTCCTTACACACACAGGGGATGCGGTGGTCCCGCAGATCTGCCGCTGACATTGCTTGCGAACAGCCGGGGCAACTGGCAAGGGTTGGCCGGCCTGGCCCGGCGTGCGCAGTTTGTAGCCTCGCGTTGCGCCGTGCCGACGCCACCCGGAGAACCTCAGGATCTAGTTCCATGGCAACATCGAGCGCGTTTCTGTCCTGCTTGCAGTGGGGGCAATGGTATCGAAAGCATTCGGCTTGCTGTGGCATATCTAACAATTAAACCACAGTGGTTTGAATGTCAATATTAAACCGCAGTGGTCTTATGCTCGACGCAACAAAAGGGTTCAGAATCAGCGTCCAGCGATCATGCACCGGCATAGCGTGTCCCGATCAACAGCAGAGGTGGCCGTTTTCCGCCCAATCGTTGCCCTCATCTTCACAATCCGAGTTTGGTGGCCGCGTTGTCCCGGAACAGCGCTCCGTCGCGGATGTATTTCCGAACCGTGGCAAGCGAGCGGTGACCGGTCTGCTTCATGATCGCGAGCTCGCTCGCGCCGTTCATGGCGGCCTGCGTTGCGAGACCGGCGCGCAGGCTGTGGCCGGCGTAGTCCAGCGCTGCGAGACCACCGCGCCGGGCGGCGCGCTTGACAATCCAGCCGATTGAATCGGGATGGAGCCTAGACTCGCTCACCAGCCCGAACTGATCGACCGCCCGGAACACGGCGCCGGAGCCGATCGCGGCCGCCTCGAGCCAGGCGCGCAGGGCGCGCACCGGGCAGGTCCGCGGATCGGAGCCGTAGGGCAAGGCAACGGGTCTTCCCTGCCCTTCCTGATCGGTTTTCGAGCGGCGCAGACGCACCACGATGCCCTCGGCGGTCTCCTGTAAATCGTCGGTCGTCAGCGCCGCGAGTTCGGAACGACGAAAGCCGCCGGCGAAGCCGGTGAGCAGCAGCGCGCGATCGCGCATGCCCTGGAGATCGGCGGGCAGTTGGTCAATCACCTGCTTGAGGTCGGTCGTCAGGAAGGGCGTCTTGCCCGCTTCAGCGGTTCCTTTTTTTCGCTGAATGCCTTTCCATACCTCGCTCACGATCGCATGCCGCATCGCGGCGGGCGACGAGTGTCCAGCCGCCTGGTGCGCGCGGGAAATGGTGGTCAGGCGCCGCGCCAGACTGGAGGTTTTCAATGTTGCGGCGCGGTCGGTGAGATAGAGCGCCACGGTTTCCGGCTCGGCGGGTAGCGTAGGGAGCTCATGGGCGTCACACCACTGTCGGAAATCGTTCCAGTCGGACTGATACGCACGTACCGTGTTGGCGGCTTTCGCCGCCGCGGCAAAGCTCCGGGCCTGCGCGCTGAGCGCGGCCAGCGCACTGCTGCGCGCCGGCAGTGTGGCAGGCTCCGTGAGGACCGGCTGCAGAATCTCCGACCAGTCGTTGCGAGCCAGGTCCCAAACCCAAAACACAACGTAGTCGTCGCTCCGGAGCGCGAAGGTGTCGGCGACGACGATGTAGTTGATGGAAGCCAGAAGCGGAAATCGGGTTCGCATTCCCCGGATGGTTTCAATGACCTTCCACTCGCTATCGGTGGTCGGCAGTTCGAGCAGCAGGACGCGCTCGTGGGCCGAAGCTGCGAGGAGTTTCGGAAGTTTGGTCTTCAGCGCCCGCTCAATCAGCGGAACCATGCGTTGCGGGTCATCCGGCAGATACCCGCTCACCGAAACCGGGCGGATGGACTCGGACCGCTGCACAACCGCGACCTCAACCCTAATCCGGGGCTCCTTGCCATCGGGCAGCATGATCGGAACGTCGCGGCGATAAACACGCTCCCGGACAGGTAGCGTAGGCAGCGTGGTGGCCGCCCACTCGGTAAGAACGTCCGCGACCTGGGGCTGAAAGCCTTTCAGGAGCCTGCCGAGAAATTTGGGAAAGAAGAACAGCTCATAGCGCCGGCCCGACTGGTCCAGCCGCGGATCGGCCTCCAGGCGCCCGGCAATCGGCCGCAGGATTTCTTCCTGCTCTTTGTGGCCCTCGAACGCGAACAACCGGGTGTGCTCGATCGCAACCCTCACCCCAGCGGCATCTGTCGCGATCACCTCGACATTGCGGAGGTGTTGAGGCAGCCAGTCAGCGCGCTGGGCAAACCGGCCGTGCTGCCAGACCGTCAGGAATAGCTCGACGACCTGGTCGTCGGCTCGCGGGCGGGTCGGCCGAGGGCACGGCCATTTGACGAGCCGTTCGGCAATCGAGAGAGCATGCGGCGCGATAAAGGCCTCCCTGCCCCGGGGCGAACCCTAAAGGTTGGTGAGCCGGGCCAGCAGGAGGATTTTAGCACGAAAGATGTACCCACAACTGATAACCTTCTCTTATCAGTTGTGATATTGCCCTATTGTCGGGCTAAGAACGACCTCTCGCAGCGGGCTGGATTAACCTCCAAATAGTTTCTCTGGGACGAAGTTCCCCAAAGTGGTTGAAGCAGCCCGAGATCATGCTAACTTACCACAAGGGACGCAAGCATATGAAAATTCAAGAGGAACTGCGTTGCCGGATTTGCAGGCGCGTGTTCGAGGATTCCGGCGAGTATCTTCGTGAGGCATCTGGAGAGACCGTTTGCCGGGCACGCAGAAGCTGCATCCTCGGCTCGGGGTCCAAGGAGCGACTGATCCACCGCAAACCCCATTGGCTAGGCAGCGTAAACGAATTCATCCTGCCCCAGCTCAACGACCTCAAGGTGGACTACGTGGACCGCCAGACCATCCAATTGATCTTTGGCGTCAGCCGGTCCGAGGCGCACAGGATCCTTCGCAACCTCGACACGCTCGAATTGTCCGGACGACTCCTGGTCCGCAAGGACACGCTCATTCAATGGATCCACGCCTTCTTTCAGTCTGACGCTGCGCAGTGCGAGATCCGCCGCGTGGAGCGCATCGACGAGATGCTCAAAACCATCCGCCGCAACGCCGCCGGCAGCCGCATCCGTGTCCCGGCCGCCGCCGACGTCCGAAGCCGCCTTCTCCGCGATCTCCCCGGCGGCATCGAGCTTCACCCCGGCGAGCTGCGCGTCTCCTTTTTCGGAGCCGAGGACCTGGCAGCCAAGCTCTTCGAACTTTCCCAGGCCATGGCCAACGACTGGCGAAACTTTGAGGCGGCCGTCGAAGACAAGCTCTGATAGAAAAGCAAAATGCCCGCTCTCGCCGCAGAGCTTACTTATGTCAGAGCTGTAACAACCTTGATTTGTCAACCACTTAGGCGCACATCCTAATCTACTTTGTCATCATTACAACAAATGTGTCGCATTTTGTATGGATGTTGCGCTCTAGCGTGCCTTCGCGAGTTCAGATCTTAATTTTGCAAATGTGTCGCATTTTTGTTGACCTCTAGCTATCATTCCTGTAGGCTTTTTTCTTAGGCATGGCGAAGCAACTCTTAGAAAACAAAGACCTCCTCTTGGACGGTCAGGTCTGCCGAGTTCTGCAAATCTCCGTCCGAACCCTTCAACGCTGGCTGCGGAAGGCTTGGATTCCACCGCCTGCTGCGACACAAGGCAAGATTCGTAGGCTCTGGACCAGGGATGAACTCGATGAAATCCGCCAGCTGATCACAAGGGAGAACCAATTTGATTCGACTTCTGGTGTGCAACCAACGCGGCGGCGTCGGAAAGACAACAACGGTCGTTACGCTGGCGCGATGCTTCGCCGAGAAGGGCAAGCGAACTCTGGTGATCGACATGGATCCGCAGGGTAGCATCCAGTCGCTCCTGGGACTAAATCCTCAATACCATCTGTACAACTTCTTGATTGAACGACGCACCCTAAGCGATTGCGTCGTCCACATGAACGGCATTGAAGGAGGCTCGTTGGACATCCTCGCCAGCAATCGTTCCACGAATGAGGCGGAGATCATGCTGTATAAGGAGACCCTCCGCGAATTCATCCTCGCCACGTTGATGAGAGAAGCGGAAAGGGACTATGACGTCGTTCTCGTGGACACCTCGCCATCTATCAGCCTTTTCCAGAATTGCGCCGCAGTGTACTGCCAGAACACGATTATTCCTATTGATATGGACGTTTTAAGCGTCCAAGGCGCCTATGCGACGCTGCACGCCCAGGGAGCGCTTTTGGCGATGCTGCAGACCGCCAACCAAAAGATTCCAATGCAGATCGTCGGCCTACTGCCCCTCAAGGTACACCGCGGCCTACAGTCTACCGACATCGTTCTGCGAAGCCTCCAAAAGATGTCTGAGCAGCTCGACATCCCGGTGCTTCCAGCCATTCGCACTGATCAGTCCGTGCAGCGCGCCAGCCGCAAAAAATCATTTCTTTCTGATATCGAACCCAAATCAAAGGCCCTTGAGGATTACATGATCCTTGCGGAGCACCTACTCCAAAACATCAAGGAACCAAATGTCAGCGGTCAATCGCCGGCGCAAGTCTGAAGACGAGATCCTTGATCTCGACTACCTTGCACACAATTCGAGCCTAGACGGGATGCTCTCGCACCTCAAGCCGGAGCTGCGGACTGCATTCCAGCAGACAGGGTCTTCCCTGCCCGCACTCAATCCCGTCTATGGGCCCAGACAATTGCCCGCGACTTCTGCGCCGATAGGTCTTTCAGTTGAGGCAACTCCGGCTTCAGTTATCTCTGGCGATACCCCCATGGGTCATTCACCCAGGGGTCATTCAATCCCACTAGGCTCAAATCTGAGCACTTCCGGAGATACACCCGTGGGTATCTCACCCATGGGTCTTTCGAGTTCCTCGGCTTCAGATCCCACCACTCCTAATGATGCACCCATGGGTGTTTCAACTCCATTAGCCGCAGATCGCACTGCTCGCGGCGATACGCCCGTGGGTCTTTCACCCATGGGTCCTTCAACTCCATCGGCTTCAGATCTAACCGATCTTGGCGAAACACCCATGGGTCATCAGCCGCCGGGTGCTTCAACCGCGTTATCCACCAACCAGACCGCCCTCAGCGATACGCCCGTGGGTCTTTCACCCATGGGTTCTTCAGCTTTAGGTGCAACCACCCCAAGCGATCCACCCATGGGGCATCCGCCCATGGGTCTTTCAGAATCGCTGGTTTCAGATCGAGCCGCACCTGGTGATACCCCCACGGGTCATTTACCCTCGTTGGCTTCAGGTCACGCCATCCAGAGTGGCACTCTCAGCGACGAGCCAACTAGGCGAATCCCTGTTACTGAAAATCCGGCTTTAGAGGAACCAGACTTTGTCGATCAATCAATAGGAGATGCACATCAACCATCCGACGCCACTGCGGCGTACGACATCGCAGGTGTAGGTAAACGACGATTCCACCGCTGTAGGAACGTTCAAGACGGCCACACCAACGGAGAGCAGGTCGCTTACACCACCATCTGGTCCTATGCCAAACGCTATGGCCATCACGAGGAGGAAGGATCGTACCTCATTGACCTAAGCATCGCTAGATTCTGCCAGCTCATCTCGACGGACCACAAACACGCTCGCAAGCTCCTTGATAACCTTGAGGCGAAGCTTGCGATTGCAATCGCCAAACCACCCAACTTCCGCCTCAATTCACCAACTTCTTACCGCGTATTCAACTACTCCCAGATCCTCGAACGGCGTAATGCCGCCGGCTTGATCTGGGTCGTTCGGAACCGGGCGACACAATTCATTTCGCCTGAGCAAGTTAGCGCGATTGTTAGTGATAAACCCCTGGGTCTATCACCCACGGGTCTTCCATTGCACACAATTGAACAACCCATGGGTCGTAGACCTGAAGAACCAGCGGGTCGCAAACCTGAAAAACCCACGGGGCATAAGCCCCTGCCCATCCTTATAGAGGAAAACTTAGCAAGGAAACCAGAAGGAAAATCATTGTCACCGTCATCGTCGTCTCAGCTTGTTGAAGCTGTGGTCATCGCGGTTGCTCAAATCCTACCTGTCGACGACGGCGCCGCTAAAATAGCTCTCGCCAAGGCCGATCCAACCCTAAAGGAAGGAGAGGCTGTTCATTTTGCCCGGCAAGCCGCGACGAAAGTCACTCGCCAAAAAAATGCCACTAACCCAACAGGGCTCTGGATCACCCAGTTTGCCGGTTATGCGTCTGGAACGCCCCTAAAGCTTTACCGCGCCCAATCTGCCACAGAAAAAGCAACTTTCCAACAGATGGGCATGACCGACGAGGATTGGACCGCTATCCTCAAGAACCCCGATGTTGTTGAGGAACAGCGCGTGCTCGCGCGCAGGATGCTAGACGTCTCACTCCAGCAGAACCCGTGATGCGCCCGCAGCCCCACAGATTGCCCCACGAGCAAACCTCCGATCCCAGGGTAGGGAAGAGTACCTAAGAGGCATTTGATCGTTCCTGCCCGACCTGGAGGCCCGCAGAAGACGCTCCTAGAACACATTTGGCATGATTTGTTTGAAAGTTGGTGGGAGCACGTTAGTCCGTGATGGGGTAGTAGCCACATCCAACCGAAAACCTCCGTTAAGGTTTTGATCCAATAGCTATCCTTTGGACGTTCACTGATCAAGGCTCGACTGTGCTGCCCGGCGTCACGACGAAAGGGTAAAGGCGGCGAAGCTAGGCGGATCCTATGTACCGCGTCGCCGGAAAGACAACTGCTGAACGGCCCACGATCCGACCACAATGAAGCCGCGCAGTTCCGTGAAGGCGGTTATCCCGCACGCCGGGCTCCCGAACGCGGCACCGGCTTTTTGCTATCGTCACTCTGGGGCGCACACAGTCGTCAGGCTCGCGCCCCGGAGATGGAGCGCAGCCGTGGGCGTAATTCTATTTCGTTGTTTGGTCCTGTTTGCCGCAGGAAGTATATTGCTCTCCGCTGCCAGTACGGCACATGAGCGTCCGATCCGACGAATCGTCTCCGAATTGCGCCGCTTCCAAGCAGGTGCCCACCGGGAGATGGACGTTCCTCCTCGCGTAGCCGCTAACCTTACATCGCTCAAACATGCTTTGCGCGATGTGATCGTTGACATTGCCGCCTCGCCCGATGCCGTAAATGTTGCCACCGATGTCCTGGTCGGCCGCGTCGTCGAACATCTCGAGCGAGAGGACGTTCCGGTCGGAGACGAAGGTGGCTTCGGTGCGATCCCGAACATCGAGTTCCGGCGGCCGTCCGAGTATCCGGCGTGGCTGATCGCCACAACCAGCCTCTCGATCCCATACGGTTTGGACACGTCCCTCTACCTGTTCGAGATTAGGGGCGGCTCTTGGAAGCACGTGCTGACGGTGGAATCGAATGGGTATACCACCATCACCGGTGCGCAGGGTTGGCTGACGTACTACGTCGCGCTACCCTTGCTGGGCCAGAAACCATACCTGGTCACCGCTGACGTCACACCGGCAATGGCTTCAGTTTGGCAGGAACTCCGGCTGAGGGTGCTGCGAATCGGCCGCACGCCAGAAACCCCGGCCGTCCTCGCCAGTCGCGGGCTCAACTACTGCCTCGATGACACATATTACTTTTCCATACGCCCCAATGGTTTTGGATTGATCTACCTCACGTCGGCTGTTGACGGTGAACTCGCGGGCTATCGCGGTGTCCACTACTTGGAATACGCTGTGGACGCCAATCGAGCATCGAAGATCAAAGAGGTCACCGTCGACCCCTACAACGTAGTCAGGAAATGGGCGACCGAAGATTGGCTGATTGCCTCACGGTCGGTTGATGCGTCGGAAAGAGAAGGCTTACGTGAGTGGCACCAGCGTTTCCGAACCGATCGGTGGGCGTGCGGCCTAGGCGGTCTCCGCGTAACTCATCGACTGGATAGTGACCGGGAACAATTACTGGCCGTCGCTACTTGTACACAAGGCGACGACACAGCAAGTTCAGCATACGTCGTCTTCGCAGCCGGACGCCTCGGCTTCCGCATCGTGTCGATCTCGAGCACAAAACCTGGATTGCTTGAAGAGTCCGGCGAGACCATTTATGGCGCAGGTGGCTCCGACCTGACTGACCCCGTCTTGGAGAACGCCGTACCCCCGAAATTACCCCCTGGCGTTACGGGGAGCGGCCCGACCTCGGTGAAAATACCGTTTCGAATTGTCGTCAAGCAAGACGGAAGCGTCGACCCCGCGGTGACGATTTGGAATTGGCCGCTAAACGACGTTTGGATTATCGTGCCTGCGATCAAAGCGGTTCGCCAATGGAAGTACAAGCCCGGCGTCAAGGACGGCCGTCCTGTGAACGTGTCAATCGATGTGGACGTAGTGTACGAGTGACGATTGAACTCTTTGCTTGCTTTGGGATCTGGCGGCAGCTCAAGCTAATCTCAACTCTGGCCTTGCTTGGCCTTTTCAGCATCCCATCGGGCTCTTGATGCGCGTGACGCTCGGGCCTTTCTTTCTTCCGGCGGAAGAGTTTCCCAATACGCGCGAATGCTCTTACGGTGCTTCTCCAGGCCGGAGCCATCCAGTAGGCGGGCCCCCTGAGCCAAAACCTCGACGACGGACAGGTTCAACTTATCTGACAGACGCTGTATCTCATCAGCAACCGGATCACTGATCAGCCTCAACGCCTTGATGTCGTGAGTATCCCGTTCAGTCTTCAGGGCTACCCTCCAGGAACTAACTCCATGGTTACCGTTCCGATGTGCACCCCGGCATTCTACAGGAAATGAATTTCTTGGTCCAATGCGAAAATCGCTTGACATAGCGAATTGACTAGCATTACGATTGCCCCATATTTGCGAAAAACCGGAAGGACAATCCGAAGAACAATCCATCGAATAGGAGTTTAATGGCAACAACATTACACTGCAATACCTTCCGCAAGCTTTTAATGTGCATTGGGGCACTATCGCGAATTAGTCCCATTTTTTCAACCACTTATGATCTTCATGAAGGAGTCGCCTGACCTGGTGGGTCACAACAAAGAATGCACATTGCCAGCCGGGTGGCTCAACGTAGTTTCAACAACTTGCGACTCTTTTCGAAGGAGAAAACGTGAATACATTGCTTGCTGCGCAACCTTCCAGTACGACGCCACAAGGACGAATAAGACCAAGGTTTTTATCATGCGCGCGCAATCTAGCGCCGCTTTTGATGACTCTGGCCTTTACTGCTGTCGCCCATGCTCAGGGAACGATTGATTTCTCCGGGGCCAACACGCTCATGGGGACCTTCAAAACGTTCGCTATTTTTGCCGGGGCCATCATCGCGTTCGGTAGCCTCATCTTCGCGGGAATCCGCATGATGGGCGGCCGCTTCAACGAGGCCGTGCCGGGACTCTTCGGCGCATTGTTCGGAGCAGCAGTGCTCGGTTGGGGCGCTGGCTGGATTAGTTCCCTCACCGGTCAGTCGATCCCTTAACGCCCATGCACACCACCAGGCGAGGAGAACCGTTATCCATCAACCCGGCTCTGAACAAGCCACGGGCGAAGTTGGGGCTGGACCTGACGGCCTGGATGTCGATTGTGTTTGTAACGGTCACGGTTTTCCTCGTTGGATTTCGCACGCTGGCGATACTCAGCTTCCCGATGCTTACGCTCGGGACCTGGCTGATTGTTCGGAAACACCCGAAGATGTTCCAACTTTGGGGGCTTAGCTTTACGCAGAGGTCCTACTATGATCCGCGCAAACAAGCATGAAAAATACACTCCGTGGTTCGCGCAGGCCGGGGCGGCGTGCAGCATCGTTCCGATCTCCCGCTTCGTCGGTCCCCATGTTTTTGCGCTGAAGGGCGGCGGCTACGGGTGCTTGTTCTCACTCGCCGGCATTGACGAAGAAGGTCAAACCGATGATGACCTCGAAGCGCGGGTACGCGCAATCGAAGGCGCATTGCACGGGCTTCCTGAAGGTTCTTGCCTGTACCAATACACGCACGTTATCGCCGGGTACGATCTTCCGCGGCAACCCACGTACTTGAACCCGGTCACGGAAACTTTCGTCAACGACCGCCTTTCGTTCCTCCAGCGCAACGCGGGGTTCCGCCGGATTCAGCTTCACTGGTGCCTTACGCTTGAGCCGCCGACTACCAACCTTTTGCGACGGCCTGAAGAAAACGCCAGTGACAGCGCGAGACTCTTGGCCGAGCTGCAAAAGACCGCGACAAATCTCGAATCCCACCTGAAGGGACCAGTTGGCTTGAAGCTGCTCGACAAGGGGGAGACGTTCCAGTTCTTCAGCTATCTGTTCAACCTTGAGCCGTGGGCCGAACAAAACCAGCTCCGAACTGACGAAGGTGTCGATCGCCAGATCGTCCAGAGCGCCGTTTCGTGGCACAGTGACCACCTCAGGGTAGGGAAGCGGTTCGTGCAGTTGTTCTCCCTGACGAACAC